>Ga0116192_1000772_pt1 | contig 23723 bp, 21 predicted proteins | sample AD_UKC113_MetaG_FD_89876 | JGI IMG/M metagenome (GOLD analysis project Ga0116192, IMG submission 89876) | Active sludge microbial communities of municipal wastewater-treating anaerobic digesters from Hong Kong - AD_UKC113_MetaG | ecosystem: Engineered > Bioreactor > Anaerobic > Digestate... | reverse complement strand
GTTGATGCTCTTGATCGCGTAGCCCTCATTGAGCTGCCACTTGACGAAGGCTTCCACCAGCCCCCAGGTCACCGGGCGCCAGGCTTGCGCCTCCAAAGAAAGACTGCCGGTGCGCAGGTTGACGAACTCAAGAAACTCGTGGAAGAGCGCCAGATCGGCGTCCTGCCGGCGCAGCGTTTCCGCGGCGCGGCGGGATCGGTAGTCGTTGAAGCGGGTCTGCGCCGCGGCGCGGTTCGCCTGATCACCGATTTGCTGGGCGAGCTCTCCGGGCAGCAGGGGCTGGATCTCTTTTGGGGATGCCATAAAAATCATTGTACACGAAATCACTTTCCATAAATCGTGGAATCCCATGCTGGAATGCGAAATCGGTGGAAGGAGAAAATTCCTTACAGAATTGTTAGGGAAAATAAAAAATTGCCAGTTGTATTTTAAAAAAAGCAATTGTATACTCTTTAAATTATACGGTTTTTCAAAAGTGATTCTGCAACTAACATGGTCGGAACTGATCTCCTGCCGTTTTCACTGAAAATCCGGGATGTAAAACAGGTATTGGTTTTTTTTCTGGCATCGAACCCGGGAAAACCAGAGTGGAGCAGGATGAAAACCTCTCCATATTGCAGAAACAGGGATGAAAATTTTGATTTGATCTCTGTATAATGAAAGAACATCTTCATTACAACTTTCTGCCAGATCTTTATTCGTAACGATTTTGAGATTTAGAGTTCAGAGTTAGCATTCAATGGAGCCATTCATGAATGATCGGTTAGACGTACAAACAGGTGCAAACATTCTTGAAGTCCGCGATCTAAAGACTTATTTTTTTACTGAAGACGGCGTGGTGAAGGCTGTGGATGGAGTAGATTTCTCCGTCCGCGCCGGTGAAGTGCTGGGTCTGGTTGGCGAATCGGGCTGCGGCAAGAGCGTCAGTTCGTTTTCAATTCTCAGGCTGGTTGGAGAGCCGGGCAGAATTGTCAACGGTGAGATTTACTTTGAAGGCAAAGACATCCTCAAACTTTCCAAAGATGAGATGGTGAAAATGCGCGGCGACCGCATTTCCATGATCTTCCAGCAGCCCCAATCCAGCCTTAACCCGGTCTTCAAGGTTGGGGAGCAGGTGGCAGAAGTTTTGGAACTGCATAAAGGGATCCATAAAAAGGAATCCTGGGCAAAAGCCGTGGAGCTGCTCACTCAGGTTGGCATTCCAGATCCTGAAAAGAAAGCCCACGCTTACCCGCATGAACTTTCGGGTGGGCAGGCGCAGCGGGTGATGATTGCCATGGCGCTCGCGCTTTCACCGCGCCTGTTGATTGCTGATGAGCCCACCACTGCCCTGGATGTTACCATTCAGGCGCAGATTCTTGATTTGATCCGCGAGTTGAGCGAAAGGACCAATACCGCGGTCATTCTGATCACTCATGACCTCGGTATTATTGCTGAGATGGCGAACCGCGTGGCGGTGATGTATGCTGGCGAGATCGTGGAGTTTGCCGATGTGGATCCCATCTTTGAGCGCCCGCTGCATCCTTACACCCAGGGGCTGCTCGGTTCGATCCCGGTATTGGGCAGCGTGGTTGACCGCCTGGAAGTGATCCCTGGACTGGTGCCCAACCTGATTGATCTGCCCCCTGGCTGCCGGTTTGAGCCGCGCTGCCAGCTGCGCCAGCAGTTCGGGCTGGAGGTTTGCAAACGCAAGGAACCACAACTTGTGGAAGTGGCACCCAATCACACCGTGCGCTGCTGGTTGTACAACGATTCTGACGAGCACAGCGCGCCATTAAAGGTATGACGAGGCGATATGAGCGAGACATTACTCACCAATCCAGCTAAAGAGGCGGAAGACCTGCTCGTCGTCCGCAACCTTAAGAAATATTACCCGGTCAAATCCGGTGTACTGCAGCGCGTCACCGACCACGTGCTGGCGGTTGACGATGTGAGCTTTACCGTAAAACAAGGGGAGACGCTCGGTCTGGTAGGGGAGAGCGGCTGCGGAAAAACCACCATCGGTCGCGCCATCCTGCGGCTTACCGAGCCTACCGCCGGTTCGGTGGAATTTGATCATCAGGATCTGTTGAAACTGCGTGGTAATGACCTCAAAGCCGTCCGCCGTGACATGCAGATCATCTTCCAGGATCCCTATGGTTCGCTCGACCCGCGCGTGCGCATTGGGGATTCCGTGATGGAAGGTCTCGAAATTCACAAAATTGGCAATAAGAAGGATCGTTATCAGATGGCGGTGGAGACGCTCAAGAAAGTGGGTCTGGAGGAATATCACAGCCGCCGTTACCCGCATGAATTCTCCGGCGGGCAGCGCCAGCGTATTGGCATTGCCCGGGCTATTGCCCTCCGTCCGCGCTTTATCGTTTGCGATGAGCCCGTTTCAGCCCTGGATGTGTCCATCCAATCGCAGGTGTTGAATATCCTCAAAGATTTGCAGGAGGAGTTTGGGCTGACCTATCTCTTCATCGCGCATAACCTTGGCGTGGTGGAACATATTTCCAACCGGGTGGCGGTGATGTACCTGGGCAAAATGGTGGAAATGGCGGGGCGGGAGGAACTTTTTGCTCACCCGTTGCACCCTTATACCAAAGCGCTCATGTCCGCCATCCCCATCCCCAACCCACGGCTGCGGCGGGAGCGGATCATTCTCAAGGGTGATGTGCCCAGCCCGCTGCACCCGCCAACCGGCTGCCGCTTTCACCCCCGCTGCCCGGTGGCAGTGGCTCAATGCGCGCAGAGCGAGCCGCCCTTCGTAGAGAAATCCCCCGGACATTCCGTGGCGTGCTGGCTAGCCTGATCAGCCGCTGCTGTTCTAGAAAGAAACGCCCCAGAGGCAAAAGGAGGTGGTCTTATCAAACAAATTACGCATATCCGTCCACAGGGTTGGAATCCAATCCACCCGAAAACCGTTCAACCATTCATAAGGAGAAGAAAGATGAAACGTCGTTCACTTGTATTGTTCAGTATTTTGTTAGTTGCCAGCCTAGCTCTGGCAGCCTGCGCCCAACCCGCGCCCACGCAAGCCCCGGCAACGGAAGCCCCCGCCGCGACCGAAGCCCCTGCGGCTACGGAAGCCCCGGCAAAGAATCCGCTGAAAATCACCCTCAGCTACCGTGTCGTTGACCGTGCCTACCTTCCTTCACCTGACAAGGTGGCGCAGGAGATTCAGGCACAGCTGGCTGAAGTGGGCATTGAGGTAACGCTGGAAGAGATGGAATCCGCCGCGTTCATTGATGCCACTGCCGCCGGTCAACGCGGGTTCTACCTGCTTGGTTGGAACGCAGACTATCCTGATGCCACCAACTTTTATGATTATCACTTTGCCAACAGCAATAACCTTCAGTTTGGCAACCTCTACCCGGATATGGTCGCCGAGATTCAGGCAGCCGCAAAACTGGCTGATCCTGATGAGCGCCAGGCGCACTATGACAACGTCAATCAGATGTTAAAAGATTACCTGATGATGATCCCGGTTGCCAACGGTGGTTCTGCAACCGTTTTTGGGGCGAACGTGGAAGGTGCCCATTCCAGCCCGCTCGGCAATGAAATCTTCAGTGTCATGTCCAATGGCAAAGATTCCTTCGTCTGGATGCAGAATGGCGAGCCCGCTGCTTTGTGGTGCTCAGATGAGACAGATGGCGAGACGCTGCGTGCTTGTGAGCAAATGTAAGAAGCTCTCCTCGGCTTCAGTGTTGGTGGAACGGATGTAGTTCCCTCACTGGCAGAAAGCTACGCGCCGAATGCCGATCTCACGGAATACACCTTCACCCTCCGCCAGGGCGTCAAGTTCCACAATGGTGCCACGCTCGACGCGAATGACGTGGTTGCCACCTATGCCTCCTACTGGGATGCTGCCAGCCCCAACCACAAGGGACGCACCGGCACCTTTGAGTACTTCGGTGCCTTCTTTGGTTCCTTCCTTAACGCCGAGTCGGTGGTTTCTGAACTGGTGGATACCAACGGTCTACTCTCCCTGTCAGCGCCGGATTGTGAGTATGGTGGTGAGTTCAAGTCCATTGAGGCAGTCGATACCAGTACAGTCAAGTTCACCCTCTGCTACCCCGATCCCGCATTCCCCTCCAAGGTTGCCTTCTCCGTGTTCAGCATTTTGGATAAGGATCACCTCGATCTGACCCAGGGCGATTCGGTTGCCATTAGCGACAATCCCAATGGCACCGGTCCCTACAAGCTGGTGAAGTGGAACCGTGGCGACAGCGTGGTCTTTGAAGCCAACCCCGATTACTGGGGTGAGAAAGCCAAGACCCAGCAACTGATCTTCCGCTGGTCTGAGCAATCCGCCCAGCGCCTGCTTGAGCTTCAGTCTGCCAACGTCGACGGTATTGACAACCCCGGTCCGGATGATATCGCCTCCATTGAAGCGGATCCCAATCTTAAACTGTATCCGCGCAATGGCTTCAACATCTTCTACATCGGGTTTACCAACACTGTCCCGCCCTTTGATAATCTGACGGTTCGCCAGGCGATCACCTACGCTATCGACCGGCAGCGCATTGTTGACCAGTACTATCCGGTGGGTTCCAGTGTTTCCGATAGCTTTGTGCCCGCATTTGTGCACCCAGGCGCCAGCCCCGATATCCCATGGTGGCCATACGATCCTGAAAAAGCCAAGGAATTGTTGGTTGAAGCCGGCTACACGGTAGATTAGTTCCAAATCCTTATCTGGATGGGGTGATTCCCATCGCCCCATCCAGAATCTGTCCTCATTGCAGGTGCATGATGCCTCAATTTATTGCACGCCGTTTATTTCTCTTAATCCCGGTCATGCTTGGAGTGGTGCTCGTCACCTTCCTCATTGTCCGCCTCATTCCGGGTGACCCGTGCGTCACAATGCTGGGGGAGCGCGCCACACCCGCCAAGTGTGCCGTTTTCCTGGAACGCTATGGACTGAATGATGACATCTTCACCCAGTTCTGGCGCTATTTGGGCAACCTGTTTACCGGTGACCTGGGCGATTCCATCCGCTTCACCCGCCCGGTTACCACCCTCATTGCTGAACGCCTGCCGCTGACCATGGAGCTGACCCTGCTGGCAATGTTTTTCTCCACCACGGTGGGGGTGCTGCTGGGAGTGGTTTCAGCGCTTAAACGCAATACCATCATTGACACGATTACCATGATCATTGCCAATATCGGTGTATCGATGCCGGTTTTCTGGCTGGGGCTGCTGCTGGCTTATTTCTTTGCCCTCACCCTCAAAGGTACGCCGTTTGTCCTTCCTCCTTCAGGCAGATTTTCCGCCGGGCTTTCCCCGATTAATCTCGCCGAGTTCTGGGGGCTTGAAGCTCCCACCGGGCTCAAGGGATTCCTGGTGGAATTCATGTCGAACACTGTGTTTATTAATGTAATCATCACCGGAGACTGGAAACTCTTCTGGGATGCGCTGCGCCATCTTATCCTGCCGGCGGTGGCTGTGGGGACCATTCCGATGTCGATCATCGCCCGCATGACCCGCTCCAGCCTGCTGGAGGTGGTGGGTCTGGATTACATCCGCGCCGCCCGCGCCAAAGGGATGACCGAGCGCCGGGTGATCAGCAAACATGCCATGAGGAATGCCCTCATTCCCATCGTGACGATCATCGGCATTGAGACCGGTAGTTTGCTCTCAGGCGCGGTGCTGACGGAAACTGTGTTCAACCTGCCCGGTTTTGGTACCAGTCTTGTCTCCGCCATTCTGGCGCGCGATTACCCGGTGGTGCAGGGGTTCACCCTCATCATTGCGATCATTTTTGTGCTCGTCAACCTGATTGTCGATATTTCATACGCCTACCTTGATCCACGCATCAGGTTGGAGTAGGGGAGCCGCCATGAAAACCACTAACGAACTACCTCAGGCTGCCAAAGCCCGGCGCCGCTCACCCGCCGGGGAGGCGCTGCGCCACCTGCTCCGCCATAGTTCCGGCAGGGCAGGGATCATCATCCTCACTTTGCTGGTGCTGATTGCCATTTTCGCCCCGTTTATTGCCCCGTATAACCCCACGCAGATTCTCAAGGATCAGAAGCGCCGCGATCCACCCTGTGTGCATCTTCTTGGCTGCCCCAAAGAGGAGCAGCAGCATCTTTTTGGCATGGATAGCAACAGCCGCGATCTCTTTTCACGGGTGATCTTTGGCTCCCGCCTCTCGCTGCAGGTAGGCGTTGCCACCATGGCGTTCGCCATTCTTATCGGCACGCTCATTGGCGCCATCTCGGCGTATGCCGGCGGCTGGTTGGATAACTTTCTGATGCGCACGATGGATGTGCTGATGGCTTTTCCAAGCCTGCTGCTGGCGATCGCCATTGTGTCCATCCTCGGCACCGGGCTGATCAATGCCCTGCTGGCAATCGGGATTGTCTCCATCCCCCGTTTTGCCCGTCTGGTGCGCTCCACCGTGCTCACCGTCAAGGACCTTGAGTTTGTGCAGGCGTCGCGTGCCATGGGGGCTTCAGGGATGCATATCCTCTTCAAGCGTATCCTGCCTAACGCCATAACCCCGCTCATCGTTCAGGGCACACTGGGTATTGCCACCGCCATTCTCGATGCTGCTGCGCTCTCCTTCCTTGGTCTGGGTGCTGAACCCCCGCGCCCCGAGTGGGGGCTGATGCTCGGCGAGGAAAAGAACAGTATTTTCAGCGCGCCGCACCTGGTGATCTTCCCTGGCATTGCCATTATGCTCACCGTTCTGGGCTTTAACCTGCTTGGCGATGGTCTGCGCGATACCCTTGATCCGCGCCTCACGCGGGCTGGGAAGTAACGCTGGCTTCCCCTCCTGAAGAGCCGGGACTTGCCGAAGCACCCGGCTCTTATTATTTAAGAACAGCAGGGCGGCGTGCACTGAAATTCATTTTGACCTTGTACTATAATAAGAAGAAAAGGAGGTAAATATATGAAAGGGAATGCAAAAGTAATCGACAAAATCAATTTCTTATTGGCGGATGAGCTGACTGCGGTCAGCCAGTATATGGTGCACTCCGAAATGTGCGCCAACTGGGGGTATGACAAACTGGCGGAAGCCATCGAAAAGCGTGCCATTGATGAAATGAAGCACGCTGAAAAACACATTGCCCGCATCCTGTTCCTCGAAGGGCAGCCCATTGTGAGCAACCTCAACCCAATGCATATTGGTACTGATGTGCTGACCATCCTCAAGAACGACCATGCCGCTGAAGAAGGCGCGATCCTGGAATATAACAAAGGGATCCAGCTTTGCACGCAGGAAGGGGATAATGGCACACGGGAGATCCTGGAGGACATTCTGGGGGACGAAGAAGCCCATATCGACTGGATCGAAGCCCAGCTGGACCAGATTGCCCAAATGGGAATCCAGAATTATCTGGTGGAGCAGTTAGGTTAACCCAAGGTTTGCACGAAGGATCAAGCCCCGGTGGATTGCAGCCGGGGTTTTTATTGCCAGGAAATAATATTCGCATAGTCATACAATTAATAAATGGGGGAATCAGAAGAGAAGGGCAGCAGCACTCTCCAGACCATCTTGTATTTCCTCAAGCCGTGTTCTATACTTTAGAGGAGGGACAGCCCTGGCAAACGATGTTTGTGCACCAGCGAGATCTTGCCAGGGGAGGAGTCACAAGCAGGCTCTCAGGAGGGCAGAAATGAATGCGCAGCCACCTTCACCTACGGCACATGCCAGAACTACTACCAAAAAACAGCAAGAACTCCCGCCCAACAATCTATCCCGCCCGTGCGACCCGCAGCAACTGGGGTTCACCACCACCGCGCAATTACCCGATCTGCAGGATGTCATCGGGCAGCCGCGTGCCTTTCGCGCGCTTGAACTCGGTTCCGAGGTGCGCAGCATTGGTTATAACGTCTTCGTCCTCGGCATCCCGGATTCCGGTCGATCCACGCTGACGCGGGAATACCTCAAACGCAAAGCCGCCCACGAGCCTACTGCGGATGACTGGGTGTACGTCAATAATTTTGCTGATCCGCGCAGACCCATTGCACTTTCACTGCCAGCCGGGCGCGCGGTTGAATTCCGCAAAGACATGCTCGCTCTGCTGGAGGACTGCCGGCAGAGCATTCCCCGCGCCTTTGCCAGTGAGGAGTACAAGCATGAACGTGATCAATTGATCGATCGCCACAAACAGGTTATTGACCAGGCTTTCAAGGAATTGGAAACGCAGGCGAATCAATATGGATTTGTTCTGCTTAAAACGCCTTACGGGCTTTTTCTGGGACCGGCAGTGGATGGCAAACTGATCTCTCCTGAAAATTTCGACAAGTTGGGCGAAGAAAACCAGCAGAAGCTGAAAAAGATTCAGGGATTTCTCTCCGAGAAACTCGAAAACACCATCACCCGGGTGCGCGAAATGGAGCAGAAAACTACGGCTGAAGTTCTGGAGCTCGATCAGCGTGTGCTTAAGTTTCTCCTCCAGCCGCTCTTTCAAAAGCTGCACGAAAAATATGCGGCTCTGACTCAGGTTTGCACCTACATCGACCAGGTTGAACAGGATCTGATTGAGAACGGCAGCCGCTTCAGGGGGGAAGAGGATGGTGAAAAGACTCCGTTGGAGGCTCGTGTCTGGACAAACCGCTACGAGGTGAACATTCTGGTGGACAACACCAACCTCAGCGGGGCACCCGTGCTCACCGAAACCCAGCCCAGCTATCACAACCTGCTGGGACGGATCGAGCACGAAATTGTGATGGGAATTTCGACCACCGATTTCACTCAGATCCGGGCAGGCGCGCTCCACCGGGCAAACAATGGCTACCTTATCCTTCCGGCGCGCGATGTGCTCGTCAACCCTTATGCCTGGGAGGGATTGAAGCGCGTACTGCGCGATCGGGAAATTCGCATTCTGGAATTGAGCGATCAAATGGGGGTGATCAGCACCACCACCCTCGAACCGCAGCCCATTCCGCTCAACCTGAAGGTCATTTTAATCGGTACGCCGGTGCTTTATTACATGCTACGCGCTTATGACGAGGACTTTGCCAAACTCTTCAAAGTGCGGGCGGAATTTGCCACCGAGATGGAACGCACGCCCGAAAGTGAGCATGAATACGGTCTTTTCGTCCATTCCGTGGTGGAAGACAATTCCCTCGCGCCTTTTGATCCCACAGCGGTCGCGCGCATCATCGAATATGGCTCGCGCCTGGTGGAAAACCAGCAGAAGCTTTCGACCCAGTTTGGCATCATCACCGATCTCGTATGTGAAGCAGATTACTGGGCAAAAAAAGAAGGAAAGAACGTGGTAGACCGCAGTGCGGTGGAAAAAGCCATCCGCGAGCGCATTTACCGCAGCAATCGAATTGAGGAAATTATCCAGGAGATGATCCAGCAGGGCATGTTGCTGGTGGATGTGAACGGCAGGGAGACCGGGCAGATTAATGCCCTCTCGGTCATCGCTCTGGGAGATGCAGCTTTCGGGCGCCCGAATCGGGTTACCGCGGCGGTGTATGCCGGGGAGGGCGGGGTGGTGGATATTGAGCGCCAGGCGACCCTCGGTGGGGCAATTCACACCAAGGGGGTGCTCATCCTGAGTGGTTTTCTCGGTCAGCGGTACGCTCAACATCTTCCGCTCACCCTTACCGCCAGCCTGACCTTTGAACAATCCTATGACGAGGTGGAGGGGGACAGCGCATCGGCAGCCGAGTTACTGGCGCTGCTTTCAGCTCTGGCGGAAATTCCTCTTGATCAACAGAAGGCAATTACCGGTTCCGTCAACCAGCACGGTCAAATTCAGGCGATAGGCGGAGTAAACGAAAAAATTGAAGGCTTCTTTGCCGTTTGCCGCCAGGCAGGGCTAAGCGGCGAACAGGGGGTAATCATCCCGCTAGCCAATCAGCGCAGCCTGATGCTGGAAGAAGATGTGATCGCTGCGGTGCGCGAGGGGAAGTTCCACATTTGGACGGTGAGCACGATTGATGAAGCCATCGAGCTGCTGACCGGTTATCGTGCGGGTAAAAGGAAGAAGGACGGCACCTTCCCCGCGGGGAGCTTCAACCACGCAGTGCAGCAACAGCTCTACCGGTTTGCGCGCGTGATCACTACCGCAAGGAAAAAACCCGCTGCTTCCCGGCAAACAGATCGCGCCCGGAGCAGCACAAAGGGCTGATCCAGGCGCACATAGCGAAAGAATTTGCCTGAGGGCTTAACCCCGGCGGGTTAGCCTGCCACGCTGGTGCCGATCAGTTTGCCAATGCCAAAGGTGATCCCGGCTGCCACCAGACCGAACAGTACCATGCGAAAACCGGAATAGAGCACCGTCCGTCCGGTGAAGAGCGTGATCGCCGCGCCAAGCGCGAACAGTCCAAGCGCACTCACACCAATACTAATGAACAGGGCGGTCATGCCTGAGGTGAAGAGGAAGGGAGCCACCGGGATGATCGCGCCGAGTGAAAAGAGGAAAAAGGAAGTGATTGCCGCCTCCCAGGGCGATCCTCCCAGCTCCTTGGGATTCACCCCCAGCTCCTCCCGCGCCAGGGTTTCAAGCGCGGATTGATGATCGGAAAGGATCTGTCTGGAAAGGAGTGCGGCGTTTTCCGGCGAAAGCCCGCGGGTTTGATAAATCAACGCCAGTTCTTCGGCTTCTTCTTCAGGCGCGGTTTCGATTTCCATGGTTTCGGTCTTGATCTGGTTCTCGTACATCTCGCGCGACGAATTCACCGACAGCCATTCCCCCAGTGCCATCGAGATCGATCCCGCCAGCAGCCCGGCGATGCCCGCGATCAGTACACTGTTGCCTGTCAGCGTGGCTCCTGCCACACCCATCACCAGGCTGAGGTTGGAGACCAGACCGTCGTTGGCGCCCATCACAGCTGCCCGCAGCGCATTGCCGCCGGTGGAGCGGTGGCGACCCTCCAGCTGCATGACGACACTGCCTTCCACCCCGCCGCGCACCGTGCGTGACACCACGTCCATCAGGCGGGCGTGGGATTGCTCGTCCGCGGTCATCCCCATACTATTTTCCATCTCGGAATATTGTTTTGTTCCGCTTTGTTCCATGCCCTGAATGGCAGGAAGGATCATTTGCGGTCCAAAACGTTTGCCCAGAGTGATCAGCATCCGCGTCCGCCAGGAGGGTTTGTACTCTTCCAGCGTGATGCCAGCCTCTTTGGCTCGTTGCGCCCATTTTTCAGCATGATGTTCTTCGGTGCGCGCGATGCGCTGATACACTTCTGCCAGACGGGGATCTTTTTCCACCTCCGCCATGGTGGTGTAGAGCAGTGTGCTGGCGCGCTCGTCCTGATAAGCTTTTTTGATCATTTCATTTGTATCCATAGGTCACACTCCTAATATAAAACCTCTGTTCATTTTAATCGAATCTGCACTATATGCAGAGTAAATGAAAGAAGCTGGAAATGGGTGGAGAAAGAGAAACCGTATTGATCGGAGTGGTAATCACCATCCGCTAAAAAAGAAATGATCCGTGCATTTTGTTGCAAAAATCCCAAAAAACGTGATAACTTCCGATTAGTTTAAATAATCAGAAGTTATTAATTCCTTTCCGAAAGCCCTGCGGAGAAATTCCGCGACCGGTTTGCGTGGCATGGCTGGCGGTTCAGGTATATAGTAGTAGAAAAATCCCTTTCACCAAGGGATCAGAGAAAGATGAGGATTTGCGAATGAACGTAAATAACCATATTTTTAAACGCGCAGCGCGTACATCCACCATCCTGTTCTTTTTCTTCATGCTGCTGCACCAGACCGATAAACTGCTGATCGGACCGCTGCAAACACCGATCATGGACACCTTCCACATGACCTACACGCAATGGGGCGCCATCAACACCGGCGCGCTGGTGGTAGGGGCGCTGCTCTACCCGGTATGGGGCTGGTTGAATGACCGTTACAATCGAGCCCGGCTGCTCGCGCTGGCTTCCCTCATTTGGGGCTCCACCACCTGGCTCAGCGCCATTGTGCGCACTTTCCCCGCCTTCCTGGTGACCCGTTCTTCCACTGGCATTGATGATTCCAGCTACCCCGGCATGTACAGCCTGCTGGCGGATTACTACCCGCCGAAATCCCGCGGGCGTATTTACGGCTTGCTGCAGCTCGCCCAGCCCCTCGGTTACCTGTTGGGCATGGTGCTGGCGCTGCTGCTGGGTGGAGCAATCGGCTGGCGCTCCGTCTTCTACATCACCGGCAGCATGGGCATTGTGCTCGCGGTGGCAATCTTCTTCGGCGTCAAGGATGTTCCCCGTGGCAGTGGCGAGGAAGAACTGAAAGGTGTGGAGCTGACCAAATTCAAATTTAGCTGGAAAACCGCTCGTGAAATCTTCAAGAAACGCAGCCTGATCCTGGTGATGCTGCAAGGCTTTACCGGTGTCTTCCCGTGGAATGTGATCACTTATTACTTCTTTGGGTACCTCGCCAGTGAACGTGGTTATGACAGCAATACGCAACTGATGATCATGGCGCCAGCAGTGCTGGTGATGGCGCTCGGTTACCCGCTGGGCGGCGTGCTGGGCGACCAGTTGTTCAAACGCACCAAACGCGGGCGGTTGATCGTCAGTGCCACCGGCATCCTCCTGGGCATGATTCTGCTCACCATCACCATGAATGTGCCTACGGCGCAGGTTACCCTCTTTACGGTGCTGCTGCTCGCCACGGCTCTTTTCATGCCCTTCTCTTCCCCCAATATCCTCTCCACAATTTACGATGTCACCCTGCCGGAAGTCCGTTCAACCACCAATTCGATCCAGTACTTCATCGAATCCATTGGCTCTGCCACCGCCCCGCTGATCGCTGGCATCATTGCCGATGCCACTTCGGTGGGCAATGCCATCCTCTGGATCAGCCTTTCCGCCTGGGCGTTGTGCTTTCTCTTCATCCTGGGCGCGATCATTCTCATCCCTCACGATATCGAGGCGATGCACCGGCAGCTTGAAGAGCGCGCCGCGGCTGAAAAAGAGGGTTAAAAATCACAAAAACAGGTCATTTTTGACCTGTTTTGACAATTTTTAAGGCATCTAGACCCCTTTGAAATCAACGTTCCAGCCAGCGCTCCATGTTTGCTGGAAAGCGGTACTGTGCCAGCTGCTCCAGCAAGCCCTCCGGCTCGGCATGCGCCATAAACAGATCAAGGTGCTCCTCGTAAATAAAGTGATCCTCGTACGCCCGCCGTATCCACGCCAGCAGGGAATCGAAATAACCGTTGGTATTCAGGAATGCGCTCGGTTTGCGGTGGCGCCCAATCTGTGACCAGGTGAGCACCTCAAAGATTTCATCCAGAGTGCCAAACCCTCCCGGGAGCGCAATAAACGCCTCCCCCAGTTCATTCATACGCGCCTTTCGCAGTTGAATATCCTCCACAATCTCCAAGCGGGTCAGACCGGTGGTGTAAATCAGCTGCGGGCTTTCCAATCCCTTTGGCACTACCCCGATCACCTCGCCGCCCGCACCCAGCGCCCCCTCTGCCAGCGCACCCATCATCCCCGTGCGCCCCGCACCATACACCAGCCGGATATCGTTTTCCGCCAGCAGGCGCCCCATTGCCCTTGCTGCGGCGAAATATTCCTCCGCCAGCCCGTCCGCCGAGCCACAGAAAACGCAAATCGTATGATAAGGAAATTTCATCTGCACCTCCATCCGCCCGGCATCTGTTCCGATCCGCGTCGGGCTGCCCTATTATACCGTTGGACAAGGCATGTTTTGGTTACGGCAGATCGGAATTGTATTTATCAGATAAAATGACTATGCGCATTTTATCCCCCTCCCCTCCCCTGACGAACTTTCCTGGAGCATCTGACCCCGCTGCGATATATGCGTGCCAAAAATCCCTGCCCCGCGGCGGGTTGCCCCCTTCCCTTCCCCTGTCAGTTAAACTCTCGGCACTTCAAAGATGTTGTCGGCAAACTCAATGCTGTTGGCAACCAATTTTTCCAGAAAGCGCGGACGCAGCCCGGTGGGTTTGAGGCTGCCCTGCACCACGCCATTCTTGATCCCGGTTTGATGAAATACGAAAATATCCTGCATGACGACGGTGTCACTTTCCATCCCCTGCACCTCGGAAACCTGTACCACCCGCCTGGTGCCATCTTTCATGCGCTCCATGTGAATCACCAACTCGATGGAAGAGGCAACCTGCTCGCGGATGGCTTTGAGCGGCAAATCCATGCCTGCCATCAGCACCATCGTTTCCACCCGGCGGAGCGCGTCGCGCGGGCTGTTGGCATGCACCGTGGTCATCGAACCATCATGACCGGTATTCATTGCCTGCAGCATATCCAATGCCTCGCCGCCGCGGCACTCGCCAACCACAATGCGGTCAGGGCGCATGCGCAGCGCATTGATCACCAGCTGGCGGATGGTGATCTCCCCCTTGCCTTCGATGTTGGGAGGGCGCTTTTCCAGGCGCACCACGTGGCGCTGGCGCAGCTGCAATTCCACCGTATCTTCAATTGTGATAATCCGTTCTCTTTCAGGGATAAAAGCGGAAAGCATATTAAGGAAGGTGGTTTTACCCGAACCAGTACCACCAGAAATTACCGTATTGATGCGCGCTTCCACGCAGGCTTTGAGGAAGTTTGCCAGCGGCACCGTCATGGTGGTGTTGGCAATTAAATCCTGCGCAGTAAAGGGACGGGTGGCGAATTTACGAATCGTTAGAATGGGTCCATCCAGCGAGAGCGGCGGGATGGTGGCATTGACACGGTAACCGTTGGGAAGGCGCGCGTCCACCATGGGCGAGGTTTCGTCCACCCGCCGCCCGATGGGCGAAACGATGCGGTCGATCACCCGGCGCAAATGGGCATCATTCTCAAATTTCACGTCGGTGGGTTCAATGATGCCGAACTTTTCCACATACACTTCATCATAACCATTCACCATGATTTCGGTGATATCCGGATCCTGCAGCAGCGGTTCAATGGGACCATATCCGCTGATATCCGCCACCACCCACTCCAGCAGTTGATCCCGGGCGGCGCGGTTGAGCAGAATGTTCTCGGTTTCAAGCACCTGGTAAAAACTCGATTCAATCATTTCCCGCAGTCTGTTCGCGTCCACCTGGGTTTCGTTGTTGGTGTGCGAAAGCAAGTCCTTCTGCACGGCATCGCGAACCAGGAAAAAATCCCGCTCCAACTCTGCCGTCATCCGGTTTGGTTCACCTGTTTGCGGCTGGGGCTCTTTTTTCATTGCAGGACGGTTGGTAAACATAAATAGACTCCTCTATTTAAAAATCATGTTCATTCGATCACAGGAACTTGCAGGTCCCTGCCAAAAGTGATGGTCATGCTCTGCGGCAGGTTGTTGGCGGCGATGATGGCTTCCGTGCTGGACTGGTGATCCGCTGCGAAGAACGGCAGTGTGGCGCCATCCGGGGCGGTGATGGTCTTGATTTTGTAGATTTGCCCAATCAGTTTGCTCGCCTGTTGATAGGATTCCACCGCCCGCTGGTAATTCCCCTCGGTAAACTGGGCTTCTGCCTCGCTGACCAGGGCGTACAAGTCAGAAGTAATGGGGACTTTCCCGTACACATTCACCCGGTTAAACGCATACTGGTAATAGGTCGCCGCGTTTTGAAAATCACCCGATTTGGCAATGGTTTCGCCAAGCGCCGTCTGCACCTGAAAGAGCTGCAGCTTGTTTCCAGCGTCGAATGCCAGAATCTCCGCCTGCTCCAGGTTGGATCGTGCATCCGGATAAAGACCCACTGCCAGATATTGTTTGCCCAACGAGTAATAAGCCTCATACAACAGCTGGCGCGCGTTCCCGTTGGCAAAATTCGGGTCCACCGCGGTGAGCTGGCTGAGGTTGTTGATCGCCTGGCTCCAATTGAGTTCGATCACATTTTGAAACGCCACCTGATACAGTTGCGCATTCTTTAAATCCTGCTGCAGCTGACTGTTCTTGGGGTTGAGGTTGACTGCTTTGTTCAGATAATTGACCGCGCTGGTGATGGAAGCGAAGGTCTGGTAGCGTTCCTGCAGCAGGGCATTGGCGGTTTGGGTAAATTTAAGCTCAAGCAAATTGCTGCTGACCATTTGCAGGTTGCCACGTTCACTGGCAAAAGCTTTGCTCTGCGGGATCATCGCCACCGCTTTGCGGTAGTACTGCTCCGCGACCTCGATGTCCTCGATGGTGGTGGTGCTGCTCTCCATCATTTCGATGATGCGGCGCAGGTAACTGTTCAACAACTGCTCTTTCATCACGGAATTATCCAGATCGGGGTTGAGCGCGAGCGCGGCTTCATAGGCTTCAATTGCTGCCTGCCAGTCGGCTGCCTGGTAAGCTTGATCACCCGTTTGCAAAAATTCTGAAATCTTAATGCCCGTCTCCGACTGCTGAATCAGTTTTCGCACATCCCACAACCCTGGTGAACGGGTTTCAATTTCCTGCAGGATCGTTAGCGCTTCAGCATATTGTCCCGCCTGGTAGAGGCTCACCGCTTCGTTGTAACGGGTTTCCAGCTCCAACAGCTCGTTAGTGCGCGCATCGAGTGACTCCAAACCAGCGTACTGCGGGTCAATTGCCCGGATCTGAGCCACCAGGTCAGCGGCAACTTGCGGCTTGCCGGCGATGAGCAGGTTATTTGCCTGCTGCTCCAATCCGCTGATCTTTTCCAATGAAGTTTTGCTGACCTGCTGCGTGAAAAGCTGGCTGAAGACGAAATAGGACCCAATGAAAATGAGGAGCACGACCACCACGCTAAAAATGGTGAAAAAACTGAGCTTGATGGTTTTGCGGGTTTTATTTTGCTTTTCTTCTTTCAGGTGCTTTACTTCAAGCGATTTAAGGGAAAGCTGCAAATCGAGGTCCTTTTTGAACTCAATCAGCCGGGGATGCTCCGGATATCGCTCCATCAATCCTGCCAGCAGCCGGCTGCAGACCTCAAAACGCGCCTGCTGATAATTCTCCATCAACGCCAGATAATCCGGATCCTGAAACAAGCCCCTGCCCTCTCCGATATCCTCTGGCAGCTCATTGCCAGGTAGATTGTTTTGCCGTTCCGGCTCATTTGCCATAGTGATTCTTTCCAATTAAAAGATATTTAAAATCCGTGGGAAAACCGGAGAGAGGATAACGATAATAATCGCCGGGAAAATAAAAAGTGCCAGCGGAATGATCATCTTTGCCGGTAATTTATTGGCAATTTCACGGGCGCGATATTGCCGCATCACCCGCAGTTGCATTGCCTGGCTGTGCAGCACGTCTGCGTAGCTCATCCCCATCTGCTCCGCCTGGATGATGATGGTGATAAAACTCGTCAAATCGTCCACATCGAGCCGGTTGCTCATATTGGTCAGCGCCGTGGTACGCGAAACGCCCATTTCCATTTCGTTAAGCGTGCGTTTGAACTCCCTGCCCAGCTCCGTTCCCCAGTAATCGCTGATTTTTTGCAGGGACTGATCAAACCCCAGCCCTGCCGCAGCGCAGACGGAAAGCATGTCCAGACAATCTGGTAAACCGCGCCTGATTTCATCCTGCCGCGCGCGCACTTTGCCATTCAACCAGGTGTTTGGCAGGAGATATGCCATAAAAATCACCAGTGCGCCAATTAACACCTGAGTGAACTGCAAGTGATGGAAATCACTGTTGATCATGTACGCAGCCATGAGCCCCAGAATTATAATGACCACGCGTAACAGGTAGAAAGCACCCGCGTGCAGCCCCATGGGGTAACCGGCGATGCCAAGCTGGTGCTCCGTGCGGTCAACGTTTTTTTGCGGGGTGTAGCGCCAGATCAAACCCACAAGTGACTGCCCCCAACTGCCAATGGTGCGGCTGAAGAGCGAGCCGCTGGCTTCCCGCAGGAAGATGCGCCTTTTGGGCTTGGTCGCCTTTTCTTCGTCCCGTGCCACGTACTGATCAAGCCGGTCACTGATGCGTGATGACTTTTTGGTCCAGCTGGTGTATCCATAAATGATCAACGTAATTCCGAGGATCAAGACCACCAGACCTACCACGAGGATGAGTATTTCGGTACTCTGCGAAGGATTAATCATTGCGGGTTTCCTTCCTACACGCGAATCTTGACCAGCTGCCGGATCCAGATGTTGCCAATGACCACGCCGATCAATGCCACCACCAGCGCCACCTGCGTAAATACTTCCGTCTTGACTGGTTCAAAGTATTCCGGGTTGATGAAAAAGATGACAATGCCGGTGAGAAAAGGAATCAGAGTTAAGAAGTTGCCCACAAAGCGCGCGTAAGCTGTCAGGGAACGAATCTCACCAAACAGGTGCATCCGGTCGCGGATGGTGCTGATGGTGGCTTCAAGCACGGTGGAGAGGTTGCCGCCCACCTGCGCGTTGATGATGATCGCCGTGACCACGATCTGCAAGTCATCATTCTCCATTCGCTCCGCAAGGTTCAGCAGCGCCTGTTCCAGCGGGATACCGAAACGCACCTCGCGCAGCACCCGCTTGTACTCCGAAGCCGAAGGCTCATTCACCTGCGATGCCATCATATCCAGCGCCTGCATCAAACTGTACCCCGCCTGCACCGCGCCTTTGACCATGATCAGCACGTCGAGCAATTGCTCATGAAAGGTCTGCTGGCGCCGGACGATTGCCCGATCCAGCAGGATGGGGGGTACCAGAAAGCCAAGGGCACCCAGAAAGACACCCCCCAGAATATTCCCCGGGATCAACCAACCCAGGATAAACCCGAGCACAGTCGCCAGGATGCGGATGAGGATAAACTCCGTATCTGAAATCTGCCAGTAGGCGCTGGAGATCTTGATCTGCAACTTTTCGGAGGAAAGCACCCCCAGGGTTTTATTTAACCAGTTCCTGAACTGCCCCAGATCAACTTTTGACGCCGCCACTCGCCCGCCAGCGGAATACACTTCCGCCGCAGCCTGATTGGGAACTTGCACATAATCGGATATGCGACCGCGCACAGTGAGTGAGGCGCGCAGGCGCGTAAGCGCCACGATAACAAATACAATCCCCACTGCACTGAGAAGGATGACGCCAAACAGGATGACATTAACCAGATCGTTCACCGGGAAGCCTCCATGATCATTCAGCCAAGTTTGGATGTCTTCTTCAACATCTCCGTGCTTTCACTTTTCATCTTCGCCAGATAATCGGCGTTCATATCCTGAATGACTTTGACCAGACCCCTGGCGATTTCTTCATAAGCTTTCGCGATGGGGTGACGTGGATTTTTGAGCACGACCGGCACGCCCTCATTGAGGCAGCTGAGTGCCATATTTTCATCCGCCGGAATGCGCCCGAATATCTTCATGTTCAGGATATTTTCAATTTCCTCCCGCTTTACATCCGCTTTGCGACCGATAAGGTTCAGAAGCAGCAGGGTTTTCTCAGGGGGATAGGAAAGCGTCTTGCTTATTTCCATAAACTGGCGCACATCGCGCAGCGAAGCCAGATCAGGGTTGAGCACCAGCAAAATTTTATCGGAAGAATCCATGTAGGTTACGGTATTCTCATTCAGGTTATTGCCACCATCAATGATGATGTTGGGGAAGACCTGCTGCAGCGCCTGGATCACCTTGTACAGATCCTCCGGGCGGATTCCCTGGGCTTCGGTGATGGAAGCGGGACTTGGCAACACATGAATCCCTGAAACATGGCGCACCACCACCTGTTTGATCATCCGCGGGTCGAGCAGCCCGGCATGAGTGATGAGATCCGTGATCGAATTGCCAGTGCGCAAATTCAGGCACAGCGAAACATGCCCGAACAGGTGCTTGCCATCGATCAACAGCACATCCTCTTTTAGGAGCTTTTGCAGCATGATTGCCAGGTTGGTTGCCACGGTGGTGCAGCCTGCTCCACCCTTGGGGCTGAATACGGTAAACGTATTGCGCGGTTTGGCGATGGTTTCCCCCACCAGCGGGTTTACCGGAAACACCTGACTGCGTTCCATCAATTCCATCACCCGCTTGAGGGTGTTGACCAGATGATCGGGCTTGTACGGGAAGACCAGGAAAGCGCGCGCTCCCGAAAGAATGACCCGCTCAGTGTTAATCGCTTCATTTTCAGGCAGGATGACCACGACCGCGCACATGGGGTAGTCTGTGGCAATTTTATCCACCAGTTCGAAGAATTCATGCGGCTGAAAGTTGTAATCCAGCAGAATGAGATCCGGCTGAGTTTCGGCAATGGCGGGCAGAAGGTTATCTGCTGTGATCTGCCGGTCAAAAAGGTAGAAATCCTCCTGAGATGCCAGCGTGGTGTGTGTGGCTTCAATGACTACCGGTTGGTTGGAGACGAGCAGGGTGGAAATTTGATCCGTTTTTGCTGCCATGTAGATTACCTTTCGATTCGTTCAGGGTAAGATTTCAAGACCATAAAGTTCAACAATATATTCATCCGTAACCGGGGTCAGTGTAAATTCGGTTTTCGATGTGGGATTGCGCAGCACAATGTCAAAGTTGGCGTCTGCGTCTTTGAGATGTTTCAGTACCAGCGCGTCCTGCGGGTCCATTGCCAGCAGATAGGCTTTGATCTGAGTCTCCGGCGGAGGGGTCGTGCCATCCGCATTCTGCGTAGGGGTGGCGTTGCCTTCCTGGGGGATCACCTCCAGCACCAGAGCGGTGACGCTCACCCGTTGGAAAGTATCCACAGTGAAGGCACGCATTTTCGGTTCCTGCGCCTCACCAGTGGCGGTCACCGCCTCCTCCCCCACCACGCGCACTTCCTCCTCAAAGGTGGCAAAAATGTCCACAATATCCCCCCGCTGCACCATGTTATTCCGGCTCATCAGATCATCCGCTGGAAACGCCATCAGCACATGATTTTCGCCGAGGATAAAACTGAGGTCATTATTGTTATTCGTCGGGTCGGCAAGGTTGTGCGCCAGAACCATTTCGCCCTGCACCAGGTCTGTTTTGATGATCTTACCGAGCGCGTCCTCTACGTTCATCACGGCATCGCGCGGCGCCAGTTCTGCCGGCACGTTCACCGTGGTGAGGTCGGTGGAGGCAAGTGCGTCTCCAAGTGAAAGGTCGCGCGTCACCACCACCACCCTGGTGGTCACTACTTCAGCCTGCTGCTCAACGGCTGCCTTTTGTTGCTGGCTGCGTTGAATGAGGATGATGCTCGCCAATACACCGATGGCGATCAGCGCCAATCCGGCGAGGACAATGAAAATGGCTTTCGTTTTGTTGGACAATGAGTGCCTCCGTCAAGCTTAGAATGAGATCATTCTGTAAGTGAATATGTGTAAATACCTAAATCCGCTCCCCAATGAGCCACATCTTCTGAATCCAAAGAGTCAGGATCGACAAAATAGCCTTCCACAGCATTCGTATTATCCGCAATAAGGGATTTTCCGGAGTGTTTAGGGTCTGGATTTTTTTCCTGCGCCAGACTAAAACCCGGGCAATTATCGCCGTTATTCTGGTGAACACAGGTTATAAAGAATGGAGCGAAAGCGACCACATGAAAAACTGGCGTTGCCGGGCTACCAGTGATCACAACATCAGTATGACCAGCAGGAAGTGGCACACCCGGTGGGGTAGGATTATGAGCTGCCGCCAGACAGGCTGGTTTATTTTGGGGCAGATCATCACACATTACATTAAAAATTGGAACCCACACGACTTCATCCAGGCGAGTTTCGAGCGCATTATAAACTGGAGTTTTATTTCCATCTATTCCGCTCAACCAGGTATGAGGTTCCAGTTTGGTCTTTAATCCATTTTCAATCCATTCCCTCAAGTTAGGTGTCCCGCTGCTGGTTCCTTCAAGGTTTAACCAACCCCGGTTTCCGCCACTCGCCAATTGGTAACGATTAATACTGTCCGCTTTATTAAAATCACATGTAATATCCGAGCCACACACCTTATCCGAGTCCATAACAATATAGATCGAGGAGGAATAAAGGGCAAATAAATCATTGCTGATTTTTTTAGCCTCTTCTTTCGTCGGATTTTCACCCCCTGGATGTGGGAAACCAGGAATATGACTGGAAGCAACCGATTTTACATCATCCCAATCCAACCGAATATAATCACAATCGGGGCTAACAGAACCTGCAGCTGGTGCCCGGCAAGACCATGCTATGGGCAGCACCACCGAGGGACGATAGGGGAAACAACCTGCAGCAGCGTTTGCACTGGCATTCAATACGTTTTGGTTGAAGATTTTCGCAAAGAACGACCCTTGGGATACTTCGGTCGTTACAACCACTTCCCCTCTTGCAAGACCGGGCAGATCCTCCTCGCCCTCACCAATCCGACTGGTTCGAATTTCAACTTCTACGGATGTGGCGCCGTTTTTTTCAATAGCATAACTGGTCGCCGCATCTCTGGCAGCCTGGTTTGTGGTCGCTACTTGTGCGCTGGTTTGATAATCCCCGGTACAAAGGATACGCGCACCCGCCAGCGCACCGGCATCCGCAGCATTCTGTGCTTCACGCCTTTGGGTTAATAAGGATCCCCCGTCAAGGATTAATGCCGCCATAGCTATAACAACCACCATACCAATCACCAGGATTGGCAGCATTTGTGCTTGCTCTGTTTTGAAAGTATTCTTGTGCTTTCTCATAAGTACTCCTTACGATTCCTAACGTGAAGCTGCGGCTATTCTCATGGTCGATTGCGCATTTAGCGCTATCCCTTCAGCAGAACCAAAAATCTGTTTAATCCCTGGCGTAATTGGTTTAAAATAATAGCTGCCTTCCACTTTAACCGTCTCGTAAAACGTATTACTACTATCTTTAATCCGTGTAACCTTGATCGTCATCTCTGGACCCACATAAGTACAAGGACCGGGAAAGCAGGAGGTATTGGTCGGGGTTTCTCCCACATCGGGCAGGGAAAATGAATAATCATTAATTCTCCTGACAACCTGTAAATACGGTCCGCAGGTAGGACACTTGTCAACAATTCCTGATCTTGCGCCTTCTCGTACTGCGTTTGAAAGCGAGGAATAATAAAATATTGCCCTGCCAAGATCAAAAAAACCGGTCAGGAGAAAAACTGCGAAACCAATAAGCAGCGAAAATTCCACCAGTGACTGACCTTGAACCGTCGGGCGTTGTTTCATTGCGCAACCATCCTGACAACTCCGCCTACTTTAACGGGTCCATTAAGCAATCCCATTGATTGTAAAAAATTGTCAAAAAGCAAATCCACATTCTTTTCTACTTTAACCTCAATGGAATTCCCCATCGTACAGCAATCAATGATGGTAATTTCAGAATCGACAACAGTAATTCCTGAACTGTTCGCCTCATTCTTTATTGCTGTTTTTGCGACGTTGATAAAATCTGTATCATGATAATTTCTTGACAGGTAATTCGCCCCTTCACGAGCGGCGTTCGTCAATATAATCTTCGTGTAAAACATGCGCCCAAAATCCATCGCCCCGAGGATCAGCAGCAGTAATAACGGCAGCGTCAACGCCACTTCCACCAGCGCCTGCCCTCTTATTCTTTTTACCATTAAACGCTCGCTCATCCTCACCTGAAGCTTCCTCTTAAGCTTTCCCCCTACCAACAGGTATCACGTCAGACCAAATGGTACCGTCGCGATGAAAAAGTCCAGTCTTGTGATCCCTTGTGATAAAGGGAGTGGATTGTTCTTCGCTCTTCTTAATAATATTGTAATTAATTCTACAACTTTTACATGGACTTTTCAAATAAAAGATGCTACAAATGGTATGGAACATTCTAAACCGCTCCAGAAAGTACCAGGTGTCCATGTCCGCTTTTGCAACCGCCCGCGAAACCATTGAAAGCATCACCCTGCTGGCTTACACCGCCGAAGCCGCTGAATGGGATAACCGCGCCCACCTGCGGCGCATCAAAGGCTACACCTACTCGCTCTTCAATGCTCTCG
>Ga0116192_1000771_pt1 | contig 23726 bp, 24 predicted proteins | sample AD_UKC113_MetaG_FD_89876 | JGI IMG/M metagenome (GOLD analysis project Ga0116192, IMG submission 89876) | Active sludge microbial communities of municipal wastewater-treating anaerobic digesters from Hong Kong - AD_UKC113_MetaG | ecosystem: Engineered > Bioreactor > Anaerobic > Digestate... | reverse complement strand
GAGACTCACGCCTTTGATCCACCGGGCACTCATCTGCTTGAGGTCCCCCATGACCATCAGGGTCCCTGCAGGAGCACGGGGGACCCCGTTTTCGGATCGCGGAACGTGGGGATTGTGCTGAGAACCGGGCCATACGACGAAACCCTGGGCTCCTCCCAGAAAAATCCGGGTCCCCAGGCCCACCGTTCGATAGAACGGGTCGTTCAAAAGTGGGCTCAGCTGGCCCGAGGTCGAGTAGTTGGCGTTGCCCATCCTGGGCTTGAGGGTCCCCATGTAGGTGTAGATGGTCTTCTGAGAAAGGTTTACGGCAACGTTGTAGTTCTGGTACCCGTTACGGGGGTTGCAGAGGACCGCATAGGGAAGGTCCTTCAACGTGACGGTCATCTCGACCTTGCGATTGGGATAGCAGTCGGTTCCGTAAGCCTCGGCCCTCAGGCGGACCGGCTTGCCGTCCACCAGGTCGTGAAGAACATGGCCGCCGCCGTACTCGAAATGGCCGGGGGCAATCTTGTTCAAGGGATCGTCGAAAGCGGGCTCCGTGGCCCCGATGTACAGATCCACCGCCGCCAGGCCCGCATAGGTCGGCACATCGTTGAGCCAAACCCGGGCGGCTTTGATGGGAGGCTTGGTGTGCCCAAAATTGATGAACGCGCCCGAAGAACACATAGGAGCGAAGGTTCCGGTGGTGACCACGTCCACTTCCCGGGCGGCCCGGGCCGGTCCCTTCTTCTTCACGATGCCGATCATTTCCTCGGCCGTGACCACAACCGCTTTCCCCTTGCGAATCTTCTCGTTGATTTCCTGGTAGGTCTTCTGTACTGCTCCCATGGCTGTCCTTTGTGCGGGAATGATACTCCGCGCAGTTCGAATCAACGGTTACCGAGCCTCCTTCTCGATTCTTGGGACCCTTTGGTTCCCACAGGCATCGAGGGCTCTCTCCCGCGCCGACAAAGCCGGACCCGCCGGCCGCCCTACGGCTGGGAATGTATAACATGAGACCCATTGCCGATCAATCCATTCAGATTCCGCCAACGAACCAAGGGGATGAGAAATCCTCCGGGACGAGGAAATCAGGAATTCGAGGGGGTCGCCGGATCGGCCTCCAGGACCTTTAGGAGCCCTTCCGGCACAACCCGGGACTTCCAGGTTCGGTCGATGGCAACCATGGTGGCACGGCCCTGGGCGATGAGATCCCTTCCGTCGGCCGGGTAGAATTGGAACCCAAAGGTGAGGGATTTGGGTTTGATCTTTTCGACGAACACAAGGAGCCGAAGCTCGGCCCCGTACCACACGGGCCGATAGAAGTCGCAGGACGCCCCGGCGATGGGAAGACCGTATCCTTCTTCGGGATTGCGGAAGGTCTTCTCGGGGGCCAAACCCCGGGATCGGAGGAATTCCTCGATGCCGCGGTGGAAATAGCGGAAGTAGGAAACAAAATACACCACTCCGTAGGGGTCGGTGTCGCCAAAACGCACCCGGATGGAAATCTCCAGGGATCGGGGGACGGACACGGTACGAGCGTCGGTCATAGCGGCCTCCTCGGGTTTGGAGTTGGGGGTACGAGGCCGGGGGGAACGACGGCCCCGCGGTTGGTTCTTGTGTTCGCACAGGGTGCGGCCTATAATTCGATGTATACCTCAGGAGGACGACGTTTGGGCGCAAAAAGTCGGGGCGGCGCTTCATCTGAATTTTGAACGAGAGAAACGAGGATTGCCTTGAGCGACAACGATCTTGAATCTATGCCCGCAGAACCGGAGAGGGCACTCAGCCTCTACGAGGACGGAATCCACCGGGCCCTGTCCCTGGACCTGGAGGGAGCGTCCCGGCGCTTTGAAGAGGTGATTGCCCTGGACCCTCGTCACGTGGGGGCCCGGTGCAATTTGGGAGCCATTCTTCGGCTCCAGGGAAGAACCGACGAAGCTCTTGGAAACTTTCAGCAGGCCCTTCGCATCGATGCCGGGCATGCCCGCACCCTGTCCAACCTGGGCGCCGTATTCCACGATCAGGGCAGGATCCAGGATGCTGAGCTTGCGTTTTGCCGGGCCATCCGGTTGGACCCGACCCTGGGGGAAGCCCACTATAATCTCTCCCTTCTCTACTGCCGTCGGCAACAGTTCGATCGAGCCTGGAATCACGCTCGGGAGGCGGCGGGGTTGGGAATGAGGGAGGGAGCGGTGCTGCTGGAAGAGATCGAACGGCTCATGGAGCGGTGAGCCCGCCCGGTTCCTCCTGCCTCCCGGCCCGGAACCCATGTGCCGTGCCGCTTTGCGGGCCCTCCACCGCAGAAAACGTTGCCAGTGCTCAATTTCTTTCCCTTGGGTCCGTGAAACCATTTGACAAGGCGAACCGTTTTTTGTAGGATCTTGCCACTCGATATGGAGTGCTGGCAACCTCCGGTTGCATCTCGAATCCCTCCTCTTATGCGGCTTCTGTGCGGACGTTGAACGGTTGTTTTTGGCCGGGCATACTCGTCGAGAATTCACAGCTTTTTATGGAGTCAAGGGGGCGGTTTTGGGGCCCCCGAAGAGCGGGTCGGAATATTTCCGGCATGTTTCAGTTCCTCGTAACACGAATTAGCAGCCTGCATCAATTTCTTTATCTTCATCAACAGTATCGGAAGTCTCCGCCGGTTTTGGTCCGGGGAGAGGGAATCATTCCCGGGCGGTTCGTCTTGCTGTGAGCACAAAGAGGGAAGATCGATCGGCAGAAATGAGGGATGCCGCAGAAGGGTTGCTATCTCAGGCAAGAATCTTGATCCCACCAGGCCATTTCAACGCTTCTTTCGGGTGCGCCGGCAAGCCGGGGGAAGTGGGTGGGGCTTGGTCCGTTCGGTGGATATAACATCCGCCCTGCAGCATCCTCAGGTGGAGGTTGCCGGACGACCTCCACGGGTCCTCCCTATAAAGTCACTACATTCTACTGAACGACTTTCGAAAATTATTGAGAGCAAGAGTCATGCCCATCTTTCCTCGCGAATGCGATGAATGCGGCAAGCCTGAGGAGAGCTTCAGGTTTTGTGAGGACCGCTGTATGTTGCAGAGCTGTCCCGAATGCACGTTTTTGTTGCAGCTCTACGGCACTGGATGCGGAAATGTCCGCGTGTATTATTTGTGTCGTCCCTGTTATGAGAAACGCATTGCTCGGGGCTATGTGGAGCCCTAGGAAGGAGGTGTAGGCTGGACAGTGCAAGATCTCTGTAAACAGCGGATTTTGCAGGCTTGCGCTTGGATGCGCCGGCAAGGGGGACAACGCCTGCATGCCCCCAAAATCGAGAACATATGCACCGTGTAGGCCCCAGACATCGGAAAACCCAACACTGTCCAGAGTCGAAAGCTACTATGCATAACCTGTCGGCGTTACGTTAACTTAACGGGAAAAAGGAGGATTACATGGATATCGACAAAAGGATGACGCTCAAGGATGCGGTGGCAAAATTCATCCATGATGGCGATACGGTCTACTATGGGGGCTTCCAGATTGCCGTCCCTATGGCTCTGACTCACGAAATCATCAGGCAGAAGAAACGACACCTTACTACGATAGAATCCTCCACGGACGTCGGCGGCCTGGACCTTTTGGTGGGCGCCGGCTGTGTTTCCGAAATGCATACAGCCTGGGTCATGAACTGGTACGTGAAAGCCCCCTACTGCATTCGCCGGGCTTTCAACAAAGGCCACCTCAAGAGGTACGACATCTCCAACTTCGGCGCCACCTCCGCCATGATGGCAGGCTTTCTCGGCATTCCCTTCATCCCCATCCGGGGGAACACCGGCACGGATATGGTCAAACACAATCTCATGGATCTCAGGACGATCCAAGATCCCTTCACCGGCCAGAACACCACCGTGGTGCGTGCGTGGCGCGCCGACGTGGCCATTATCCACGCCCAGAAGGCCGACCGTCTGGGCAACGTGGTCTCCTACGGCACACGGGGTGTCACGGACGAGTTTGGCGCCATGGGAGCCAAACGGGGTGTGGTCGTCACCGCCGAGGAGATCGTGGAGCCGGAAGTCATCCGCAGCGACCCGGACCGGGTCATCGTTCCCTACTACAAGACCCTGGCCGTTGTTCATTGCCCTTGGGGCGCCCATCCATCGGCCAGCCGCGGCTACTACGGTTTGGATATTCGGTTCTGCCAGTATCAGGGCAGATACGAGCGGCACGCGGAGCTCCTGCCTTACTTTCTCGATGAATGGATCTACGGCTGCGAGGACCACGCTGCGTACATGAAGAAATACGTAGACACCTTCGGCCAGGAAGCCCTGGACCGTCTAAAGCCCATTCTCGGGTTCAAGCCGAAGCTGGATGTGGACTACGGGTACCACGATCCGGCAGTCTGGAAGGGTGTGCCCATGTACACGGATGACCGGCTCAAGGCCTACGAAGAGGCACTCGCGAAGAAAGGGGGAAAATAATCATGGCCGACTATAAACTGACCGAGCTCATGACAATCCGCTGTGCTAAGGAAATCAAGGACGGAGAGGTTGTTTTCGTGGGAGTGGGACTTCCGATCGTTGTTGCGGCCTTCGCCTTTGCCACCCACGCTCCCAACATGATCATGTTCACCGAGGGTGGTGCCATTCGGGCCACCCCTCCCCGGGGTCTCGCCATCACTGTGGATGACCCGGCTCTTTTCACCGAGGCTGACGCCACCTTCGGCATGCTGGCCACCATGGCAGCCCTCCAGCGGGGCGAGGTCGACGTGGCCTTCATCGGCGGCGCCCAGATCGACAAGTTCGGCAACATCAACTCCACGGGCGCCGGCGACTGGTCCAAAAAGGAGAGCTTCACCTACTTTGCCGGAAGCGGCGGGGCCAACGACATGGCCACCTCCGGCAAACGAGTCCTCGCCATCATGCCCCAGGACAGGAAGAAGTTCGTGGAGCGATGCGAATACATCACCACCCCCGGTTACCTCGACGGACCGGGGGCCCGCGAAAGACTCGGCATGATCGGAGGAGGACCGGACTGCGTGGTCAGCACCATGGGCGTCTACCGGTTCGACGAAGACACCAAAGAGATGTACTTGGCGGAGTACTTCCCCGGCCAATCCGTGGAAAAGATTAAGGCCAACTGTGCCTGGGACCTCAAGGTGTCGCCTTCGGTCATCGAGACCACTCCGCCCACGGAAGAGGAGGTCAAGATCCTCAGAGCCATTGACCCGACAGGCTTTTACCTGGGCTAGCCCGGAGACAAGCCAAATCGCATTATGAGGGGAGAGCGGTGTTTTCTCGACACCGCTCTCTTCAAAGAAACGCCGCGGATACGCGTCCGGCTGAGGTCCTCACAAAGAGGCCATTTCAACATCCACAAGAATTCCCTTATCAAAACAGTCCGGCAATGACGATTGTGTCTATGGGGAACGAACCGGGGTAGGAACGAAAAGCGCACGGCGGAATGATCCATCCCGGCCTGGGGGTAGGCACGGAGGGGATGCCCTCCTGCAGGGTAGACCACCGCGCGGAATCGACCACCGTCGACAGGGGACGTCATGGAACCCAAGATCCTCGCTGCGGGCCACAAAAGCGGCGGCCGAAACAAGTTGGAAGAAAGGTACCTGAAGTACCGGCATTACTACGCAACCATCGACATCTGCAGCTCCGGAGAGTACGGAAAAGCAGTGTATGCGCCTCTTCTTCCTGCTTTCGATCAGTGGTACAAAAGGAAATCCCTCAGCGACGTTCCTCCCAATATACCTTTCCTGGAGGATCGACTCTACCGGACGGATCACCCTGATTTCAGAGAGGAGCGGGGAGGAACGATCAGTTTTCACATAAAGGTCCTGGCCCTCAGCATGATCGGGCTCATCATGAAGTACAACCGAAAGGTCATTACCGATCAAATTCTCAACTACATCCTCTTCGAAGTCTCCCAGCAGACCAAGTCGTACAATTACTCCGAATGTCTATGCTTCATGATCACCGTCCAGATGTTCATCGAGATGCTCAAGGAAGACTTTTCCCACTTCGGAAGCCAGGTATTTGACTTGACCCTTTCCGATTTTGCCAATGAAGAAACGTTGAACCCAAAGCCCCAGCCCGTCATCAGCATTCTGTAGGAAAAGAGGAGAGTTACCGAGGAACCCATGGAAGAGACGCTAAAGGGAGATAATGCCCGGGATCCCGACCCACGAGAATCCCTCGCCGAACGCCACCTCGAGGAACTGGCCTGCCTCGTCGACGAGTTGGGGGACTCTCAACTGGTCATCCAGGATCACGATCTTCTCGAGTGGGCTAAGAACCACGGCATCTCGCCCCGAGATGCCGTGGTCGAGGTGCTCCGAAGCCGAATCGTTCCCCTGCGCTATGCCGGAAACGTGCGTGCCCTGAGCCTTGCGGAACAGAGACGCGTGTGCGAAAGCAGGGTCCTCGTCTGCGGTTGCGGAGGAGTCGGCGGGGTCCTCATCAACCTGCTGGCCCGGGCGGGAGTGGGCACCCTGCGCTTGGTGGACGGAGCAGTCTTTGTCCCCTCTCACCTCAATCGCCAATGGCATTGCGACACCCGGGAGCTCTCACGCCCCAAGGCTGAGGCAGCCGGGGAACGGGCGCGGGCCGCGAACCCCCTGATCAAGGTCGAGGTGTTTCCCGTCGCCATGGACGAAAAGAATGCCGAATCCCTGGTGGAGGGGACGGACCTGGTGATGGATGCCCTGGACGACCTCCCGGCGCGTTTTGTCCTGGCAGAGACGGCCAAGAGCAAGAAAGTGCCTCTCATTCACACCGCCGCGGTAGGGTGGTGGGGGCAAGTGAGCACCTTTCTTCCCGAATCCATTTTCGATCTGCGCAACGTCTATGGTCGAGGGGAAGAACAGAGTCAGTCCGATGAGTGGATGGGCGCCCTGGGACCGGCCCCCACCGTGATCGGGGGACTCGCCGCCTTTGAAGCCCTCCGGCTCCTTGCCGGCCGCAATCCCGCGTACGCGGACCAGCTCTGCTACCTGGACGGCGAAAGCGGGCGATTGGATGTCATTTATCTCGAACCGTGAGCCGTCGTCCTCTATTTCAGGTATGGGTTGTGAAGCTTTTCATGCCCGATGGTGGATGAGAGAGTGGACCCGTAGTTGTGTCCCGGCATGACGACGGTATCGTCGGGCAGGTTGAAGAGCTTTTCCAGGAGGGAACGGCGCAGCATGGCCCGGGAGCCTCCCGGAAAGTCGGTCCTCCCCGCGGACCCCACAAAGAGAGTGTCCCCCGTGAAGACATACCCCGGCGTATAGAGACAGATGCTGCCGAGGGTGTGCCCCGGGGTATGAAGAACCCGCAAGGAAATGCTTCCCACCACAATGTCGTCTCCGTCTTTCACCAGGAGATCCGGATAGGGAGATTTCTCGGCCCCGTGCATCCGGTAGAGAGGAAGCGGCGTAAACATCACCAGTTCCGCGTCCTGTTCGTGGACGACCAACCGAGCCCCCGTCTTTTGCTTCATTTCCGCATTGCCGGTCATATGATCCACGTGCCCGTGCGTATTCACGATGTACTGGATCTCCAGGTGGTTTTCTCGAGCTTGCCGAAGAATGTCGTCCACTCTTGCCGCCGGGTCGATGACCAGGCCTTCTCCGGTTTCCGGGTCCCCGACGAGGTAGGCAAATACGGCCATGGGACCTACCTGCATCTGTTTTACGAACATGTCCGTCCCTCTTCCATCTGAAGGCAGCGCGGCCCTGAGGCTCCCCGGACCGCCCGATACCACTCCCACTGGGTTTTTTTGTATCAAACCGCCGAGGAGGAATCAACCGGGCCGCCGCGGACCACCATCCGGGTTTTCTCCATGGCCGTAGCCGCATTTCACCGGGAGGGTGCACGGGTTCGTCAACCCAAACATTTATTCGGGTTGACAAAACATGCGGCTCCTGCTACGAGCATTTGTGTGGAGGCCGAGAATGCAACCCGGCTTCCGGCAATCGTCTCAATCGGAAAATCAGCCCTGGAGCTCCCATGGATCCCATCTCCCCGCGAACGCGATCACTGGAAGAAGATGACAAGAAATACCTGTGGCACCCTTTCACCCAAATGCGCGGCTGGATGCAGGAAGAAACCCTCATCATCGAGGAGGGAGACGGCTGCTGGCTCAAGGACGTGGATGGCAGGCGGTACCTGGACGGGGTCTCGTCCCTGTGGACCAACGTCCATGGACATCGAAAGGAACCCCTGGATCGGGCCCTAAAGGACCAGGTGGACAAGATCGCTCACTCCACCCTCTTGGGATTGGCCAACATCCCCGCCATCCAACTGGCCAAAGAACTCATCGAGATCGCTCCCCCGGGCCTGACCCGGGTCTTTTATTCGGACAGCGGTTCCACGGCCGTCGAGATCGCCCTGAAAATGGCCTTCCAGTACCATCAGCAGTGCCCCCGAGGAAATCCTTCGAAGACCCGGTACGTCTGTTTGTCCAATTCCTACCACGGCGACACGATCGGTTCGGTGAGTGTGGGTGGAATCGACCTGTTCCATTCCATGTACCGGAAGTTGCTTTTTCCTGCCTACCGGGCCCCCTCCCCTTTCTGCTACCGGTGTTCCCTGGGCAAGTCCCCCGGTTCCTGCTCCATGGACTGCCTCCTGGAAATGGAGAAGATCCTTCAACAACATGCCCCGGAGATCGCCGCGGTAATCGTCGAGCCCCTGGTCCAGGGGGCCGCGGGGATTCTGGTGCATCCTCGAGGCTACCTGCGGGAGGTACGGGGACTTTGCACCCGCTACGGGGTCTTCATGATTGCCGATGAAGTCGCCGTGGGCTTTGGAAAGACGGGAACGATGTTCGCCTGCGAACAGGAAGGGGTGACGCCGGACCTCATGGCCCTGGCCAAGGGCTTATCCGGAGGCTACCTGCCCCTGGCGGCCACCCTGGCCACAGAAGAGATCTACGAAGGATTCCTGGGAGAATACGAAGAATTCAAGACCTTCTTTCACGGCCACACCTTCACGGGAAACCCGCTGGGATGCGCGGTGGCCCTGGCCGGCCTCGAAGTTTTCCGCCGGGAGAACGTGCTGGATTCCCTCCAGGGGAAAATCTCCCACCTGGCGCGAAACCTCGATGCCTTCCGTTCCCTCTCCCACGTGGGAGACGTGCGCCAGTGCGGAATCATGGTGGGGATCGAGCTCGTGGCCGACAAGGCAACCAAGGAACCTTACCCGTTTGGGCAAAGGATGGGGCACCGGGTGATCCTCGAGGCGAGGAAACGGGGAGTCATCATTCGCCCCTTGGGGGACGTCGTTGTGCTCATGCCCCCTCTTGCCGTCTCCCTGGAAGAGATCGACACCCTCTGCGCCGTTGTATACGACTCGGTTCGAGCGGTCACGGAATAGGGGGGCGGGAAAGGATTGTGAAGGAAGAGATTCGGACCGGCAGTCTTCGTTTTGACCCCACCGACCCCATTTATGCCGAGCATTTCCCGGATCGACCCGTGGTACCCGGGAGCCTGGTGGTGGGGGCTTTTCTGGAAATCGCCGAGGGTATGGGGTTCCTGGGCTCGGAAGTTGCCGTCGAGAATTTTCGATTTCGGGAGTTTGTCGTCCCGGGTCTTTACGACTACCGGGTGGAGGCCCGGGGGGATACCTTGCGGTGTTTCCTGTCCTCCGGGGACAAGAAGCTGGTGACGGGATCGTTGAAGAGATGACCTTGGAATACCCCGGGACCCTGGCTCTGATCCTGGGCGGTTCCTGTGAGCTGGCCCTGCACCTGGCAAGGGCCATGATCGGGGACGCTCTTCGACCGATCCTCACCTATCGAAACGAGGCCGGTCGGGATCGCATCGTCCGCGGACTCGAGGGACTCTCCGGCCGATATGAATCGAGGCGCTTGGACCTGGCCGACAGGACAACCCTCGAGGCACTCTTGGATTCATGGGGAGAGGACCCCCTGGACTTCACCGTGGATTTCGCCCACGGCGACTATGAGGAGCTGGTGGCGGCGGCGGACGACGATGTCCTGGAACGGTATTTCAGGGAGAACGTGTCTTCAAGGGCTTGTTTCCTCAGAAGGGCGGCCAGGATCATGTTGCGCCGCAGGAAGGGAAGAATGGTTTTCGTGTCCTCCGGGGCCGCCGAGAATCCCAACCCGGGACAGGGATTCTACGCGGCGTCCAAGCTGGCGTCCGAAGCCTTGTATCGCAGCGTGGGACTCGAATTGGGAAGACGCGGCGTCACCACGGTGATCCTGAGGCCGGGGTACGTCCGCGCAGGCAGAGGCAGGGCCTACCTGGAAAGGGAAGGAAAGCAGGTTTCCCGGAAAATCCCCACGGGAAAGGCATTGGAAGGAGAAGAAGTTGCACGGACCATTCTCTTTCTCCTTTCAACCCATGCTCGAAACCTGAATGCCACCGTTGTAACCATGGATGGCGGACTCTCGTCCGGAAAGTGAAAAAGGAAGCGCACATGGAACTCTTCGAATCCGTTCAAGGGATACTCACCGAGATTCTGGACTTGGAAGATGCGGAACTGACCCCCGAAACCTACCTCATACGGGACCTGGGTGCCGAATCCATCGATCTTCTCGAGATCGCCGTGGCCATGAGCTACCGCTTCAAAATCCGGGTGGAAGACGACGAGGCGTTTCTCAAGAACTTCCGCCTCCACCTCGTGGAAGCCCAACAGGAGGACCTTCAGCCGGCGGATTACCTGGCTGAAAGGTACCCCTTTCTGTCCCGGGATCGAATCGAAGAGATCCTCTCGGACCTCGAGGGGGGCCCCACGGTCAAAATCAAAGACCTGGTCTGTTATGCGGCCCATCGCTTAGACGGCGCCCCGGCGGACGAAAGCGACCCGCTCCTGCCTCTCCTTTCGGCGCAGGTCGGAGTCCGGGCCGTAGCGGGACCCCGATAGATCGTCCATGTCCGGGAAACGACGCGTCGTTATCAGTTCTTCCGGGGTGATTTCCTCCCTGGGAGACACCCCCGGCCGGATTCTCGAGAGCCTCAAGGAAGGCAGGGTCGGTTTTCGGCCATCGAGTGCGGACCCGCAGGTCGTGGTCTGCCCCGTGGAGGGGTTTCGTCCCAAGTCTTTTCTGGGACCCTGCAAAGACAGTCGGTACCTCCACCGGGGAGCTCTTTTTGCCGCAGCCGCGGCCATGATTGCCGTTCGCGAGTGCGGAATTGCCGGGGAGGAGCGCTCGGGAGCGGGGCTCTTCGTGGGGGTGGGTCCGAACCTGGATATCGGCGGCGAATTCCCGTCGGTTGCGGAAGGCAGGCTGGACCGGCCCGACCTCCCGGCCCTTTGGATTTTGCGGTTCCTGCCCAATACGGCCGCCTCGGTCATTTCGAAGCTGGCTCAAATTCACGGCGAGAATCTTACCGTCACCACCGCCTGCGCAGCGTCTCTCCAGGCCATCGGCGAAGGATTTCGCCGCGTTCGGGAGGGACACCTGGATCTTGCCTTCGCCGGGGGCGGCGACTCTCGATTGAGCCCCGGCGGAATTCTGGCCTACAGGAAGGCCCAGGCCTTGTGCATCGGGGCCTTTCCCCCGGACCTGGCCATGCGCCCCTTCGATGCGGATCGAGCCGGGTTCGTCCCGGGAGAGGGCGGAGCCTTTTTCCTGCTCGAGGAACTGGAGCACGCCAAGAGGAGGAATGCGCCGATCCTGGCGGAGGTTTGCGGCTACGGGAGCTCCCTGGACGGTTACAGCATGACGGCGCCGGACAGGGAGGGGAAAGGGGCAAGAAGAGCCGTGGAGACGGCGCTGAGAGAAGCCCGGGTGAGGCCGTCGGAAATCGACGTGGTCTTTGCCCACGGGACCTCGACGCCCCTCAACGACGAAGTGGAAGCACGGCTCATCGAGGAACTGTACCCCTCGGGCTCGCCGCCCGTCACGGCCTTGAAGTCCTGGATCGGCCACATCGCATCGGCCTGCGGCGCCCTCGAGCTCGGGATCGCCCTCTGCTGCATGCGGGAGGGGTACCTTCCCGGGATCCGCAACCTCCGGGCACCCTGCAACCCCCGGGTCCGGTTTCTTGACTCCGACGTGAACTTGTCCTGCCGAACGGCAATCCTCGAGAACTTCGGATTCGGCGGACAGAACGCGGCCCTTGTGATTCGACGCTACGAGTCCCATGCCCGAGGAGAATAAAGACCGTGGAAAACCCCCTGGTGATTCGGTCCATGCAGACGGGCTTTCTTCTCTTGGACCGGATCCTCGAGGTCGGCGCCGGGAAGATCGTCGGGGAGAAGACTTTCCACGGCGGCCCCGCCTACCTGGGAATCGAAGCCCTGGCCCAGCTGGGGGCCTATCACGTCCGGTTTCTTAACGATTTCAGGAAACACGCTTTCCTGCTGAAGATCCAGTCCTGCACAATCCCGACGGGATCAACCCTCCGGGGCCCCTATCGTCTTTTCGGCGAACTGCGAGCCGGCAGCGCTCATTCGTATGCTCATCATCTCGAGGCCCGGCGGGAGGACGGGATCGTCTGGGGAGGAGAGTTTCTCTTTTCCACCGTCGAATACGACGATCGTTTCAAGAAAGACCTCCTTCAAACTCATTACGGAAAGATCTTTTCATGTTTGCGAAGCGCTATGAAAACCGGCTGAACCTGCAGAAGAATGCAGGGCTCTATCGAAACCCTCCCGAATTCGACCGCAGAGAGGACCGATTCCTTCTTCTGGGTGGAAAGAAAGTCCTGAACTTCGCCTCCAACGACTACTTGGGACTGAGCACCACGGAAATCGTCGGGACCCAGGTCGCTCGGAATTTTCGGAAATTCGGTTCCTCGTCCTCTTCCTCCCGCCTGGTTTCAGGCAATTACTCCGTCATCAACCGGGCCGAGGAAGCCTATGCCTCCTATTTCGGGTACGAAGCGGCGGTGTTTTTCCCCAGCGGCTACCAGGCCAACTTGGGGATCCTATCCGCTTTCTTCGAAAAAGGGGACACCATCATCTTCGACAAGCACATCCATGCCAGCAGCGTGAAGGGGATGACTCTCAGCGGGGCCGCCTTTTACGGCTACAACCACAATTCCATGGATCACCTAGCCAAAAGACTCGAGGGAAGCGGCCATCCGCAGGTCGCGGTCCTCACCGAGTCTCTTTTCAGCATGGACGGGGATCTCTTGAACGTCGCGGGCCTGCGCCGACTCAAGGAAAAATACGGGTTCCTCACCGTGGTGGACGAGGCCCATTCCTTCGGTGCCTTGGGCCCCCGGGGCAAGGGCATTGCCCGGGAGGTGGCCGACGTTGCCCTGGGAACCTTCGGCAAGGCTTTCGGGTTGTTCGGGGCGTTCGTGCTCCTTCCCCGGCTGTTCAAGGACTATCTCTTCAACTTCTGCTCCCCGTTGATCTACACCACGACCCTTCCCGAAGCCCACGCCGCCTCGGCCCTGGACCTCCTCGAGATCGTCGAGAAGAGCGAGGACCGAAGGTCTCACCTTGCCGACATGAGTCGACTCATGCGACGAAGACTCCGTGAGCAGGGTTTTAAGGTTTCCGGGGACGCCCATATCCTGGCCTTGGAGATCGGAGACGAAGACAAGGCAGTCCGGGTGTCCCGAAAGCTTCTCGAGAACGGGATCTATGCCCTCCCGGCACGATATCCGACGGTGCCTTTGAAACAGGCCATTCTCCGGATCGGGATTACGGCCCTGCACCGGGAAGACGACATCCGGCTGTTTGTGGACACGCTGAGGAGAATCTGCGATGAGCTCGAATCAAGACCCTGAAATCCTTTCTGTGGTGGGGACGGATACGGGAGTCGGCAAGACCGTCCTATCCCTGCTTCTCATGCAGTTCTTCTTTGCCAAAGGGCTCAAACCCTTCTACCTGAAACCCGTCCAGACGGGCTGCCGGGACCCTTACGATACCGACAGCGACGCACGGTTCGTCTACGAACACGTGGAGGCTCTCCGGGGTCGGGACCCGGCCGAATCCGTGATCTATTGCTTCCGGGAACCCAAGGCCCCTTACTTTGCCGCCCGCAACGAAGGAAGCACCGTCGATCCCCGGGTGATTCGAAAGGTGGTGGAGGAAAAACGGCTTCATCACTCCCCCCTGGTCCTCGAGGCGGCGGGTGGGATCCTGGTTCCCATGACCTCCACCCAACATGGGATCGACCTGGCGGCCGAAACGGGCGCCCGGCCCGTCCTCGCCGCCCGATCCGCCCTGGGAACCATCAATCACACGCTCCTTACCCTCGAGGCCCTTCGAGCCAGGAACCTCGATCCCTTGGGCATTGTGTTCATCGACCCCTTCGACCCCTCCACTCCCAGGGACCTGGTCGAGGAAAACATGGAAGCCGTCCGGGATTTTGGCGGGATCTCCGTGGCGGGAGTCATTCCCCGGATTCCGGATTTCTCGAACCCCCCGGGGGAGTGCTTCCAAGTCCTGGGCCGGCTGCTTGCCTAGAAACGGCTCTTTCCTTACTCGCCCCGACCCGTGAATCCTATTCCGATGGCTCTTGTCTCCCCCGCGCGCATCTGCTAAACCCATACTTCCCGGCAACGAAGATTTCCGCCCCCGGCAGGAAGCAGCCCATACACCAAGTTGCGCCCAAGGTCGCTTTGATATGCTGAGTGAAGATTCTGGGTAGATGGCTGAATCCTGTGGGCGGGAAGTTTGGGTGTGTATGCAACTTCGTAGTAAAGCCTTGAAATCGTCCAACGAAAGGAATCCATCATGCCCCTCAAACCGGCCTCCGATGAGCCCCCCCGCCAGAGTCCGTCCGCCCCGGTGCGCAACCCGTATATCCTGAACTTCTGCAAGGTCCTGGTAGAAAAAAAGGGCGAACAGCACCCCCCGGATGCTCTGAAAAAGCTTCTTCACGACATGTATCGTCTCTTCGAGGCCATGCTGGGACAGAACATGGTCCGGGCACTTCCCGAAGACTTGCGCCGGAAGTACCTGACCCTGTGCGAAGACCTCAGCCGGCTCAATTACGAGACCATCGGGGACATCTTCGACAAGAACGTTCCCCAGTACGAACAGGTCATGAAATCCACCATGAAACAGTTCGCGGAAATCTTCATGAGGAACCGGGTATTCAATCCCAAAGACTACCCGGTCCCTCTCAAAGATGATTCGGAATAGCGGTAAAAGGAGTCTTGGCCATGCCGGAACCCGAAGACAAGACCATTTGCCCCCACTGCGGGGTTAAGATGCTCAAGTGGAAGACCCCCATGCTTTCCACCTGGAGCGCCGAGTTTTTCTATGTGTGCTTCAACGACGATTGCCCTTATTTTGTCCGGGGCTGGAACCACATGGAAAAGACCATGCAAAACACCTGTTCCTACCGCCATCGATACGACCCGACCACGGGAGCCTGCGGGCCTCTTCCCGTCTGGTCCGTCGACGCCACCCGCTCACGGATCGTGGACGACTCCGAAGAGGGTTAGGTCCGCCTTTTGCCCACATCTGCGATCAGGCGGGGATAGATCGCTGCCTCCGAGCGAACCCGGAGGGTTCACAACCATTCTTCGGGGGTCGAGGCCGCAAGGTCGATATTCCTGGAACAGGTCCCAAGAGGAAGTCGATCCATGGGGTCGCAGGACCGTCCCCTGGGCAAGAGTGGGATTGCGACAAGTCCGGTAGGGGCGGCCGGTTGCCCCTACGCCCTCTGCACGCACGGAAAAAGCCATGCGGGGAGATTTGCCCCCCGGATCCAGCAGCGCCGCTCGGCGAAAGGCATCGAATTGTGTTGAGGGCGAGCTTCCTGATAAGATCTCACGGACTGCCTGTGCGCCTCACGTTGAGGACGGGCTTTTTCAGGAAGGTAAAAGACAGCCATCGGAACGCGAGCCGCAGCAGGCTTTCATCCCCCACCCGGATGGCCTCGATTTCTTCTTCGGGCAGGTCAAAGAGCTGCAGGAAGCGGCCTCCCAGTACGAAGGACCGAAACCGGTCCAGGTCGTAGGCAGCGAGGAAGAACATCTGCTGCTGTCCCAGGGTGAAGCCTTGGGCACGGCGGATGGCCGGGTGGGTGACGATTTCCATCCAAGGATTGTTCATTTCATGGTAGGAATCCAGTCCCTGGTCTGAGATCCAATCCCTCACGTTCCACTCACGGGGCTCGGAAAAGCCCCGGCAATGCTCTTCTCTCAGCAAGTAGTAGTGTTCCTGCACGGCGTCGTGCGTGGGGTGCACCCGGGACGCCCGAGCGACGGGATAAATCCTGCACGCCGAGGGCCTCCCCTCATAGATCCTGCAGCCCGGGGGAGAAACGAACGGGCAGGTCTTGCGCTCGTTGTTTGCCATCCGAAGATAAGCCATGGGCAAGGTTCCCTGCTCTTCGGGGCGGATCTCCGCGTACTCTTCCAGGAAATCCCCGGAAGTCATCCCCAGCTGGTTTTTCATCCGGATGATGTCGTAGGGAGTGAGCTGCAATCGCAGGTCCCGGCAGCACTCGGTAAAACAGGGCACCTTCGGATGGCACGCAAAGCGGAATCGCCCCTCCGAGAGGGGCTCCAGTCGGTCTTGAATGGTCATCGGGGCGGTCTTTTCCAGCGACATGTTCATCCTTGCTCTTGGGTCCGGGGGTCTGGGGGACCGATCTCACAGCAGCGCAGACAGCTCTTCCATCTGGCTTCGGATGTAGCGAAAGGCCAGGCGCAGCAGGGCCTCGTCATCCCGGAGAACCGCCTCGAGCGTGGATGGGTCCAATTCGTAGAAGCGCTGCAGCTTCTCGTCCCCGAGGAGCCCGGCGAACCGGTCCAGGTCATAGGCCAGAAACAAGAGCCTTCCCAGCCCCGGTTCCATGGTTCGCCCGGGTTCTGTCCCGGGAGGAATCACCCGTTGGAAGGCTTCCTCCATTTCCAGGTATTCCTTCACTCCCTGGCCTTCGAGCCACTCCCCCGCGGACCGAACGGCTCGTTCTCGAAGCCCCAGGCAACGGTCCTTCCCCACGATAAGCCGATACTCCCCCTGCCGGGGCGTGAGATCCAGGGGATACATGCGGCAAGCCCACGGCCTGTCTTGGTACACCCGGCATCCCTGGTCGGTCACGAGAGTGCAGCTGAGGGTCCGTGGATCCATCAGGAGCTGAACCACGGGAATGTGAGACGGCCCGGCCAGGTAATGGTGGGTGTGCCTTTCGAGCAGTTCCCGGGCGCTGAGTCCCAGGGACCTCCGAAGCCGCAACACATCGTAGGGCGTCAGAAAGATGTTCACGTCCCTGCAGCACTGGGTGAAACAGGGAAGATCCTTGCGGCACTGGAAAGGAAACGGGCTTTGGGATTGGAGAGTGCCGGTCGATTTCTCATCGAGCGAATAGTTCATGAAAACCCTCGGAATCTATTGCTTCAAGAGGTCGGCTTCAAAGTTTCGAAAAGAAGGATTCCCCTGGATGAATCGCCGAACCACGGAAAGAGTCGTGGAATCCTCGCAGACAAAGTAATGGATTGTACACTGCCGTTGGCATTTAGGGCAGAAATAGTCCTCGTCCAGGGCTTGTCCGCAGGAACAAAAGGGCTCCATGGTCAATTGATCCTCTTCCCATTTGGCCAGGAAAAAGTCCCGGCCCACCACATTCTCCGCGTCCTGCTTTGATGTCATCGAAAGCATCTTCCTTTCTTGGCTGTCTCGGCCCCCAGGGCCGTCCCGTCGAAGTGTTCCCTTTTAGATCACAAAGCCTTGGCGAGGACTTCCGAGAGCTCGAGGATTTCCAGGGATTCCTGTTTTCCAAGGCTGGTGCAGGCATCGGTGAGCATGTTGACGCAGTAGGGACAGGCGGTGGTCAGGACTTGGGCCCCGAGCTCCACCGCATCGGTGATTCGAAGCTCTCCGAACCGTTCCCCCATGGGAACCTCTCCCCAAATACGCCCTCCCCCCCCCGCACAGCAAAGACTCAGGGGACCGGACCTTCCCAGCTCGAGGGATTCCACCCCGGCGACGGATCCAAGAAGATCTCGAGGATCCTCAAAGATGCCGCTCTGCCGTCCCAGGTAACACGGATCGTGGAAGGCGATCTTGCGGGCGAACTCCCCGGGAAAGGACAGCCTGCCCTCCTTCACCAGCCGACTCAGCAGTTGGGTGTAGTGGGAGACTTCCCACTCCCCGCCCCATTGGGGGTATTCGTTCTTGAAGGTCCAGAGGCAGTGGGGGGATGTGGTCACGATCTTTCGGACCCCCCGTTCGTTGAAAAGACGAATGTTGGAATGGGCCAACTTTTGGAAAAGCTCCTCGTCTCCCATCTTGTGGATGGTCTCCCCGCAGCAGCTCTCCTCGATTCCGATCACCCCGAAGCTCACCCCGGCCTGTTGAAGAAGCCGGACAATGCTCCGGGCGATCCTGGTGCTGCGGGGGTCATAGCAGGAGTGGCAGCAGACAAAAAGAAAATACTCCATGTCCGGAGTGAAGTTGGGGACCTCCATCTTTCCCTGCCACTCCGTGCGCTTCTGCCGAGGTCCCGCCCAAGGATTGCCGTTGGCATGGGTGCTGCCCAGGATGGGACGGAGATGAGCGGGTGCCATGCCCGCTCCCACAATGCCGGCCCGCATGGCCCGGACATTGTCCACGATCTTCACTCCCCGGGGGCAGTTGGATTGGCACATGCCGCACGTGGAACAGGCGAAAAGGATCTCTTCCTCTTCGAAACCCTCCATTCCCAGCTGTCCCAAGCGCTGCATGTGGCGGATGTTGAACTTGGCGCTCGTTTCCCCCGGAACCAGGCGCCACGGGCACAGGTTGGTGCACAGGCCGCATTGCATGCACCAGTTCACGGTTTCCGCGCCCATCTCAGCAATATAGTCTCTCATCTCCAGCGAAATAATCCTGGGTTCCACCTTCGATCGCTCCTTTTCATCGGCCCGGGGCCTGCGGTTGAAATGCAGGGGATTATAGCCCGTACACGGCACAAAGTCATTCCGGCCGACGGTCCCCGATGCCCTAGAATCCCTTGTAAGGATTGGCCCCCAGTTCCTGGACCCTGGCCGCGAATTCATCCAGGATTCCGGGCAGTCGAGGATAGTCTGCAACGGAGATCTGTTCGAGGCGGACACGATCCGATTCCAGCACGAGTCGATTGAGGGTCTCCTGGATCTTGCTCATACGGATCTCGGCCAGCTCGCTCCCCTTGATAAAGTGACACTGGTAGTTCTCTCCGTGTTTGCACCCAAGGAGCAGGATCCCGTCGATTCCCTTGGACAGGGCGTCGGCGATCCAGACCAGGTTTATGGAACCCAGGCACCGAACCGGAATGAAGCGAACCCAGGGGTTGTAGCTCAGTCGTTTGATTCCGGCCATGTCCAATGCCGGATACGCATCGTTTTCGCACACCAGCACCAGGATTCGGGGCTTTTCCTCGTCCTCCTCGGGCACTTCCATGCTCTTGATCATGTTGCCCACCATGGCGACCGAGTAGTTCTTGAAGGAGACGATGCGTTCCGGACAGGCCCCCATGCAGACCCCGCATCGCCTGCAGCGGGTGGGATTTGGAAGCGGATTGGCCTTTTCATCCTCATTGATGGCTCCAAAAGGACACTCCTCCGTGCACCGCTTGCACTGGGTGCAGCGCTGCATGAAGAATTCCGGGTAGGTGAGGTCCCCGGCCCGGGGATGAACGGCTTTTCCCTCGGCCACCATTTCCACGCACTGAATGGCCTTGAGGGCGGCGCCGGTTCCATCCACTTCCGCCCGAGCGTAATCCATGGGAGCCCGAACGGTACCGGCGGCATAAATGCCCGTGCGGCGGGATTCGTAGGGAAAGCAAATAAAGTGGGAATCGGGAAAACCGTATTTCAGGGCCGGAAGCTCGGGCCCCTGCCGATATTCCAGGTTCAGCAGGTTCGAAATGAGAACGGCGTCTTCCGGCACCGACGACTCTTCCTCCCCTTCCTTGGGGGTTTGAGCTTTGAACGGTTCCCCGAAAGCGGTTGTGGGAACCATTCCCGTGGCCAAAACCACCAGGTCGATGCTTTCGGACAGGACCGGAGAACCCGTGAGCACGTCATCGGATTGGACCACCAGTCCGCCGGAACCGTCGTCGGAGACGCTGGTGACCGATCCGCGGACAAAAAGCACCCCGTCCTTCTGCAGTTCTTTGTAGAAAAGCTCGTAGGTTCCGTGGGCCCGCAGGTCCCGATAGAAAACGTAGACGGGGACCGCAGGATCCGCAGCCTTGAAGTACTTGGCCTGCTTGAGGGATTCCACGCAACAGGCAGCCGAGCAATAGGGCAAATGCCGGGGGTCCCTGGATCCGGCACACAGCACGAAAGCCACGCTTTTTACCGGTTGCCCGTTGGAAGGGCGCACGGGCCCGCCGTTTTGAAACATGGACTCGAGTTCGGATGCCGTGATCACATCGGGATAGGTTCCATACCCCAGGCCTTCCAGCCGTTGAGGATCGTACGGGACGGATCCCGTGGCCAGGACCACGGCTCCCACGCGTTCCCGGATCTCCGACCCGTTCTGCAGGATCTGCACGTCGAACATGCATGGGGCTCCGCTGATCCGGCCCACCCGGGCACCGGTATAGACCGTCACCCGGGAATCCTCTTCCAGTTCCCGCACCAGTTCTTCCAGGTTGAATTCCTCCGGCTCTTCATAGGGCGGACCCAGAGGAGGAAGCTTATGAACTCCCTTCAAGTAGCCGCCCAGGCGATCGGTCTTTTCCACCAGGACCGTTTCGTAGCCGGCCTTTGCGGCTTCCCTCGCCGCAGTGATTCCCGCAAGTCCTCCTCCGACCACCAGAACCTTCCTGCTGGGCCCCTCGATGCAAAAAGGAGCGGGCAGCTCCGTCTCCCTGGCCCTGATGATTCCCATCCGGAGTTGATCTTCTGCCATCATAAGAGTGTCTTCCTCCCCGGGCCGATGGCACCAGGCCACCTGCTCACGGAGGTTCACCCGCTCCACGATGCAGTCGGGGCCGAAGTCAAACACATCGGTCATGACTCGCTGGGAACAGGCGGCAAGGACGAAGGTGTTGATCCCGGACTCCGAACGGTGGGCATGAAGGAGGGCCAGCCCCTCCTTGCCGCACAGGCACTCGTGGGTTTGACAGACGGGGACCTTGAATTCCCCGACGGCGACCTTAGTCAGGGCCTGAACATCCATGGCACTCCCAATGCCGCACCCCGCACAGATATAAACACCTGGTTTCTTCTCCATGGAATTATCTCCTGCCTAGTGCCTGAATGGCCTTGAGAGCCGCCGCCGTGGCGTCCTGGACGCACGATGCCACATCCACGGGGTGCTGGACGCAACCGGCCCCGATGATCCCGGGCGTGCCCTGCCGGGAGAGGACAAAGCCATGGTCGTCGTAGGTCAAGGTCGCGGGGATTTTTTCCGTGGCCGTGGAAGGAACCATTCCGGTCGCGAGTACCACCAAGTCGAAGGCTTCCTTCAGGATTTCCCCCGTCGACTGGTCCTCGCACCGGACCACTACCCGGGAGCCGGGGGGGTCTTCGGTGAGTTCCCCGGCCTTCCCCTTGATGAGTCGCACCCGCTCGTGGGCCTGAACCGCTGCGAAGAAGTCTTCGTATTTTCCCGGGGCTCGGATGTCGATATAGAAGATGACGACTTCCGCCTGGGGATTCTGCTGGAGGAGGTAGGTGGCCTGTTTGAGGGAGGCCAGGCAGCAGACCCCGGAACAATATGGCAGGTGGTTCTCGTCTCGGGACCCGGCGCATTGGATGAAGGCGATCTTACGGACTTCGCCCCCGTCGGAGGGGCGGACGATCCTCCCGCCGGTAGGGCCTCCCGGCGAAGCCAGCCGTTCCATGATTACGTTGGTGACGACATTCTTGTGTTTTCCGTAGCCGTAGTAGGGGATCTTCCCGGCGTCGTAGGGATTCCACCCCGTGGCCCACAGGACGGCCCCCACCTTGAGGGGAACCTCCCGGACCTGCATATCGAGGTCCACCGCTCCGTAGGGACAGGCGTCCCGGATCTCTTCGGCTTCCCGGGTGCCGACCACTTCCGGGGACAATACATACCGCATGGGATAGGCGAATTCGTGGGGCAGGTGGATGGCCTTGACCCGGTCGAGCCCGTAGTTGAAGGGGTTGGGGAACGTGCTTCGAGCGGCCGCCTCGCAGGCTCCGCACGCCGTGCAGTTCTCGTTGACGAACCGGGGCCGAACCCGGACGGTAACCTCAAAATTGCCCGCCTCCCCCTCGATCTTCTCGACCTCCGCCATGGTGAGAAAGCGAATGCGCGGGTTGTTCTTGATGCGGCGGAAATTGATCTCGAGCCCGCAGCCGGGGGGGCACAGCTTGGGAAAGTACCGGTTCATCCGGGCTACGCGGCCCCCCAGATAGGCCTCCCGCTCTACCAGGATGACCTGAAATCCCGCCTCAGCCGCTTCCACTGCGGCGCTCAACCCCGTCATTCCCGCTCCGGCGATGAGGATACTGCGACTACCGTTTGCTGCTTCAGCCATGGGACTTCCTCCGTGGTCGGCCTTGAGATCCTTCCGTGACGGCAATTGCGTTTCCGGTTTCAGAACAGAACCGCGCCCCGTGGGCTCTTCGCCCGGCACCACTGTCCCGGAACGGCGAAGAGGCGGCAGAAAAAGCGGTGAAAGGTGGGGAATGCAGGCGAATCTCCCACAAGACCGTACAGAACGGTTTCGGTTCAGAGGAAACGGTCTTGCAGGATACCCTATCCACGAGAGGCTTTTCAACGGCAAAGACGCGGGAATATTCCCGCACGACCGGGGGGAAAGCCGAGGATTTCGCAACCCTCTCCACGATCCCCTATCGTCTGCATGCACCGGGAACGGCCGAGGATGGAGGGGACGGGATTCCCCCGCCAAATGCCGAGGATCGGACCCCGAGCCTGGGCAAAAAAGGGGAGACGGCTTTGTTGCCGTCTCCCCGATGGAGGTTTCCTTCCCAAACGTTCCCGAGGACTAGTAGTCTTTCAGGAAGTCATCCAGAACGTCGATGCTCTTCTTCTCGATCACCAGATCGAAGATCTTATCCTTCACCTTGCGGGGAAGAAGCTCGATGCTTTTGGTGGTGGCCGAGTCAAACTTGGCCGTGGGGAAAACCTTGAGGATCTTATCCTTTTGGGCGTCGTTGGCGTAAACGTAGATCACCTTCAGGCCGGCCATGGCATCTTTGGTCATGCTCGCCAATCCGGCAGCCTGGAGCTTCGCGAAACGGTCTTCGTTGACCCAAAGATTGATTGGATATTTTCCGTCAGCCATCAGAACACTCCTCTTATGCTTTTAAGGGTTCGATTGAGAAGACCGGGGTCCTCTTGGCAAGGTACTCGTCCGTCACGAAGGGGGAACCGAAGCCGTACTTTTCCGCACATTCCATCACCAAGTCGAACACTTCCGGGCGAAAGATGAGGCGGGGAGGTTTGACGCCGTCATCGACAATGCTGCGAATGAGGGTACCGCTGAACTTTTGCCACTCGGACTTGTGGTTGCAAAGACCTTCCGAAGTCACCTCACCGCAGTGGGGGCAGTAGAGCCAGTTCATGGAATACACGGGGACGATGTCCAGCTCATCCTGGTACTTGGCCAGGAGATTGTGGGCATCATAAGCACCGTAGTAGGTCCCCACCCCCGCGTGATCTCGCCCGAACATGTGGTGGGTCAATCCCAGGTTGGTGCGCAGGATGGCATGGAAAATGGCTTCCCGGGGTCCCGCATAGCGCATATCCCAGAAAGTGAGGGAAGTCAGATGGTTGTGATCTCCAAAGTAACCGGACTTGCGCAGTTCGTCCTGGGTCAGGATGATGGCTTCGTCGATGTAGTCGCCTTTCCTCTTCTCGCCGATGATGGCATTGACCAGGACGCCGACCAGGGGCTTGTCGATGGGCAATTCGGCATAGGTCTGGGACCAGGCGCCCTTCATGAGCCACTCG
>Ga0116192_1000768_pt1 | contig 23765 bp, 20 predicted proteins | sample AD_UKC113_MetaG_FD_89876 | JGI IMG/M metagenome (GOLD analysis project Ga0116192, IMG submission 89876) | Active sludge microbial communities of municipal wastewater-treating anaerobic digesters from Hong Kong - AD_UKC113_MetaG | ecosystem: Engineered > Bioreactor > Anaerobic > Digestate... | reverse complement strand
GGCAGCTCAGCAGCCTGCTCCCAGGTCCATGATGGATGGAAAGATGTGCGGGCAGCCTGACAAAAATCCCTGCGATGAGAAGCCCGAGGCAGCTCAGCAGCCTGCTCCCAGGTCCATGATGGAGAAGGCGGTGGCAAAGTAAATCGTATTTGAGTTGAGCGGCCGGGCATGACTGGCCGGCCGGCATTTAATTTTTTATGGGTTTTTTCAAATTCCCGTCGGACTTTATGATATTCAGGAATCTTATGACAGAGTATGCGGAGCGGTTGACGCCAGCGCTCCTCTTCTCAGTGTCTGTGCCCACGCAGTACAGGTTCTTGATCGGAGTGCGCACATCTCCAAAGCCGCAGTTAATGCCCCATGAGGCTTTCTCAGGAACCAGCTCCTGATAGTGAACCATGTCGATGTGCTTCTCGATAGCCGGGACGGCATCCACAATCGTCCCAAAGGCCTTCTTTCTTATAGCAGAGGAGCTGTAGTCGCCGGAAATTGTGAATGCGAATCCGACGAGCTGATTTCCCGGGGGGGCGAGAGTTGGATCGTAATTGCTGGTGGGCACCACCCAGGCATATGGATCGGAGTCCACCCATATCTCCGAGCCGTAATTGTTGAAGAGCTTGCGGCTTAGCCCCAGCCATATGGTCAGGGAGTTGACCCTCTTGATGGTCGCCAGATTCCGGGTATAGCTGGAGGGCAGGTTCGCGATCAGATTGGGCAGGTCGGAGGATAATCCCGAGTAGACAACCGCCTCGCAGTCATAGCTGTCCTGCTCCGTGACCACCGACTCAACTCTATCGCTGCATTCGATGCGCTTCACCGGCTCTTCCGTCCTGATCCGCACCCGGCCTTTGGGAAATGAGGCCAAAATGGCGTTGATTATGGACTGCAGCCCCCCCTTGGGGTATCCCTGGTCGGTCGCCCCCTCGGTTATGAAGAGGTCGTATATCTTTCCCACATATGGAATGGACCTGGAGTTGTAGGTCTTATTATCCACAAACCTGGAGATGGGCGCGTTCTCTATCGATGTCCCCACCATGAAGTAGCAGAGCCAGTCCAGAAACCTCCTTGTGGTCACGGAGAGCTTCTTCGGAAGTATCTCCGAGAGGGTGATGTTGGAAAAATCCTTGCCGGCATTGGCCAGATAAAGCGTATTGAAGAGAGCTCTCATCAAGAGAAGCCTATCCGTCATGGGAATCAGGCCGAATGTGAGCCAGGCGTTGATGCTCCAGGGAAAAGGCCGTACCTCGTTGCCGATGCGCACGTAGTACTTTCCGAAGGGGACGAACTGAGGGATGACGCTGAAGTAGCAGTCCATGAGCTGCCTGAGAGGCCCGCCCTCCAGCCTGGTTATGGCGTGGGGGCCTGTATCCACCCGATAGCCATCTACATCATATGACCGGCAGACTCCGCCGATGTAGCTCTCCTTTTCCAGTATCAGCACCCTTCTACCCTCACGGGAGAGCGCCAGAGCGGAAAGCAGGCCGCTGATTCCTGAGCCGATCACAATGACATCGTTGTCTTTCATCTCTTTCGGTCTATCCTCTTCTGCCTGATATATGCAGCTTTCCTCTAAGGCTTCCTCGCGCTTTCGTTCATCGGCTAAAAATAACCTGCGCTTGATGGCGCTGAAAAGGATGGGGAGCGGCATGAGAAAAGAGCCTTTATATCAGATAAGATGATCCCTGCGCATTGCAGATGTCAAAAGCGAGGACGAAATGATCACCAGGGAAGATGTGGAGCACATCGGCTGGCTTGCCAGCATAAAGATCGAGGATGAAGAGAAGGATGAGCTGGTCAGGCATTTCAACTCCATCCTGGAGTACTTCCACCAGCTTGACGAGGTTGATACAGAGAATGTCGATCCCACCTACAGGGTGGTGGAGCTGGATAACATCTTCAGGGAGGATGTCGCCTGCGGCTCCCTCACCCAGGAGGAGGCCCTCAAAAACGCCCCCCGCCGGGAGAACGGCTACTTCAAGAGCCCGAGGATTGTGTGATCATGCTGGCCCAGTTGAGAGAGGAGCTGAAGGGGGGAGGAGCCGAGGAGTATCTCTCCAGGCTCTTCGAGAAGATAAAGAGAAGCCAGCTCAACGGCTTTACCACCCTTGCCGAGGAGAGAGCCCTGCAGGAGGCGCGCCGGCACGACAGAGAACCCGGCTCCGGCAGGCTGGCGGGCGTGCCCATAGCCATCAAGGAGTGCATATCCACAAAGGGAATTGAGACCAACTGCAGCTCCCGGATACTGCGGGGGTACATCCCCCCCTACGACGCCCATGTCGTAGAGAGGCTCCTGGCCGAGGGGGCCATAATCATGGGCAAGACCAATATGGATGAGTTTGCCATGGGAACATCCACTGAGACGAGCTGCTTTGGCCCCACCAGAAATCCCTGGGACATGGATTGCGTTCCCGGAGGCTCCAGCGGTGGAAGCGCAGCGGTAGTCGCAGGAGGCGAGGCCCCGGCTTCGCTTGGTTCGGATACCGGCGGATCGGTGCGCTGCCCTGCCTCCTTCTGCGGCATAGTGGGGCTCAAGCCCACATACGGCTTCGTATCCCGCTACGGCCTCGTCGCCTATGCCAACTCCCTGGAGCAGATCGGCCCGCTCACCCGCACTGTAGAGGACACGGCTCTTCTCATGGAGATCATCGCCGGCCACGATCCCAGGGACTCCACATCAGCCAGGACGAAGAGCTACGGCTTTCTCTCCGGGCTGAACGGCGGCGTCTCCGGAATGAAGATCGGCATTCCCAAGGAGTATTTCGGGGAGGGCGTCAGCGGACAGGTTGAGAAGGCAGTCTGGGAGGGCATTGACACCCTGGAGGGGCTGGGAGCGTCCTGGCAAGAGGTGAGCCTGCCACACACCCGTTATGCTCTGGCCGCTTACTATGTGGTGGCCATGAGCGAGGCCTCCTCCAACCTGGCCCGCTTTGACGGCCTGCGCTACGGGCTGCGGCAGGGAGAGGACAGGGACTGGCATACCACATTCTCGGCAATTCGCGCCCGGGGATTCGGCTCGGAGGTCAAGAGGCGCATACTCCTCGGCACATATGCCCTCTCCGCCGGATACTACGGCCGCTATTACCTCAAGGCCCTCAAGGTGAGGACGCTGATCAAGCAGGACTTCCTCAAGGCCTTTCAGCAGGTGGACATCCTGGCCAGCCCGACCATGCCCATCCCGGCCTTCAGGATCGGCGAGCGCATCAACGATCCGCTTTCGCTTTACATGGCAGATGTCTTCACTGTGCCCATCAATCTGGCGGGCGTTCCGGCCATATCCATACCCTGCGGCTTTGCCGGCAAGCTGCCCATCGGCCTGCAGCTCATCGGCCCGCACTTCGGAGAGGCGGCGGTCCTTAAGGCCGCCCAGGCCTTCGAGGCGGCGACTGCATTCCATAAGATGTCCCCGGAGGCGGTTTAGATGGAGGATGTTATAATCGGCCTGGAGATTCACGTCCAGCTCAACCGCCTGCAGTCCAAGATGTTCTGCGGCTGCTCGACAGCATATCACAGCTGTGAGCCCAACAGCCACACCTGCCCCGTCTGCCTGGGATTGCCGGGCTCCCTGCCCGTTCTCAACAGGAAGGCCGTCGAGTACGCCATCCGGGTGGGGCTGGCCTTGAACTGCCGGATCGAGGAGGAGACGCTCTTTTACAGAAAGAACTACTACTACCCGGACCTGCCCAAGGGATTTCAGATCAGCCAGTACGACTATCCACTGGCCACTGGCGGGCACATCATGATACTGGGCGACGACGGGGCTGAGAGAAACATCCGTATCAACCGTGCTCACATGGAGGAGGACCCGGGAAGGCTGGTGCACGCCGGGACCATAGACCGGGCAAAGTACACACTGGTTGATTACAACCGCTGCGGCATGCCGCTCCTGGAGGTTGTCACAGAGCCGGATATCAGGTCTCCCAGGGAGGCGCGCACCTTCCTGGATAAGCTGAAGAGCATTCTCGAGTACCTGGAGGTCTTCGATGGCTCACTGGAGGGTGCCATGAGGGTGGACGCCAACATCTCACTGAAGGGAGGGAACAGAGCTGAGATCAAGAACATCTCCGGCTTCAAAGGGGTGGAAAAGGCCCTCTCCTACGAGATCACGAGGCAGAAGAATCTGCAGAGGCGCAACATCAATGTGGTGCAGGAGACGCGGCACTTCGACGAGCTTAGAAACATCACAGTCTCCATCCGCAGCAAGGTGGGGGCGCACGACTACCGTTACTTCCCGGAGTGCGACCTGGTGGTGCTGAGGATTGCCGGCTGGGTGCCGGAGATCAGGGCGTCTCTCCCTGAGCTGCCCGACGCCAAGAGGGAGAGGTTTGTGCGGCAGTACGGCCTCGCAGACGATCACGCCAAGTCGCTTACATCCGAGATCAAGGTGGCCGACTTCTATGAGGCTGTGGCTGCGCGGGCCTCGCCGAAGCTGGCAGCCGTGTGGATCGCCGACGTGCTCAAGGGGGAGCTGAACTACAGGGACATGACCATCGACTCATTCCGGGCCGGGCACATGGCAGAGATAGTGCAGATGCTGGAGGAGAAGAAGATTACCGAGGACGGGGCTGTGCAGATCATACGCCATCTGCTGGACGGCAGGGGCGGCTCGCCCCGGGAGGTCGTGGCTGCCCTGGGCCTCGGCAAGGCCGGGGAGGATGCTGTGCAAAAGGCGGTGCTGGAGGCCGTGGCTGAGAGCGCAGCGGCTGTGGCGGACTACAAGGCGGGAAGCGAAAGGGCGCTCAACTTCATCGTGGGAAAGGTGATGAAGAAGACGCGCGGGAAGGCCAGCGCCGCAGAGGTGCACCGGCTGGTCAGGGAGGAGGTGGACAGGGCCTGATCATAGCGGTGTCGTCGACCGCCGGCAAATGCTGGCGGCTAACGACACATCATTCACACCCGGTGAATGCTTTCGCTACAATCGAGGACGGAATTGCGAGAGTATGTTATGCTGTAGACGAAAATATCGCTCAAAGTATGCAGCGCTTCTGCCAGCAGGGCCATAAATAGATGCAAATCTTTGGTCTTCGTGTGGGGATGATTTAAGGGGTTCGCTGCAGCAAAAAAAAAAATCGGATCCCCCTCAGAGATCCTCAGCCCAATCTAATGCTCATGCCCCCCTGCTTTTTCCTCGCCGTGCCCTTCGCCTTTAATATTTGTGTACAGATGGTGTGAGTAAAGGACAAAGCCGAGCATGGCCTGGATGTATGCCCTTGCTGCATCTACATCGTTCTCATCATAGCTCTTCCTGGCCAGGGCATGGCTGAACCTCCTCTGTAGCTCATCGGCAACGGTATGTGATAGTAAGTCGATAACCTCTTTTGCATCGCCCTTTTCTATGGCCTTTTCAGCTCTTGGAACCACAGGACCCCAGTCAAGCCCTGCGGGCTTCAGTCCCGTATAAGGAGCCCCTTCTCCTGCCCTGTGCAGGCGCACAACGGTTTCAAAGAACCAATAGTCTGCCAGGTCTGCTGCAGCTTTTCCAAGCTTTCTTACTTGTTGAGCTCTTCCAAAGGCGCTCTTGATCTCTTCCTCTGCAGCCTTAGGCGCCCAGGGAAGTATGAGGTTTACCTTTCCAGTCTCCAATGCCCTTTTGGCGGCCGTAACGACAGGCCCATCCAACGTATCGCAGTGCGGTGGCATAAATCACACATCCTACAGCTATGTATTAAGGCCGCTAATCTATAACAATTTTTGGCTCGATAGCTCAAAGCCCCAGCCGACGGTTGACTTCAGACAAGAGGCACAGAGGGCACAAAGGACTCCCAGAGAAGGTAGAATCAATTACCCATAGAAAACAGCGAAGAGCCGTCTCCATTCGGCATTACTGTGTCACCTCTATAGGCGAATCGGTTTGGCTCGATATCTCCTGTCCCTCCGGATTCACGCCTGACTCTAGCTTGATCACATCTATCCTGGCTCCGGATTCCCTGCAATAGGCTTGAATCCTCATGAGGGAGTGGTCCACCATTCCGCCGGAGGTCATTATCAGAGATCTTTTGCCTGCCAGAGACTTGAGTATGCACTTGTCTATGACCCCGTATGTGAAGTCCAGGGGTATCCGGGCCTGTTCGGCCAGCATCTTGGCGTTCGTCCCCATGGCCCCTACAAAATTTGGATGCGTATCATTTAAAATGCCCCTGATATTGGAGGGGCTTGCACCGTCCACAGCGGCGATGTAGATCTTTCCAGGGGCCTTCCGGGAGTTTGCATCTCTTTTTCTGGACTCCAGCAGATCCGTCAGCTCCAGTATATTCATCGGCGGTCTGGAGCCGTTGAGCAAATTCCGTCCGACCATCTCGTTATAGATATCAACTACCGCCGGCAGCTTAAGCCTCGCCCTTTTTATCAGCTCTGCATCGCCGAATATCTCCGGCCCCCTTCCCCTGCGGAGCACACCACCATCCTCCATCAGAACTATCTCGTCAGCCCAGCGGTAGGCCAGGTCTACGTCGTGGGTTGATATGATCATGGTCTTGCCCCCGCAGTTCAGCTCGTCAAGCAGATCCATGATCTCCTCAGAGCTGGCCGGGTCCAGGTTAGATGTGGGCTCGTCCAGGATCATAACCTCTGGCTCCATGGCCAATACGCCCGCAATTGCCACCCTCTTCTTCTCGCCTCCACTGAGATGGTGAGGCGGACGGCGCTCGTAGCCCGAAAGGCCGACATACTGCAGGGCATATCTCACGTACCTCCTCGCCTTCTCATCGGGATAATCCAGGTTCACAGGTCCAAAGACCACGTCCTGGTAGACTGTCGGAGCGAATATCTGGTCGTCTGAGTTCTGGAAGACCATGCCAACTTTACGCCTGATCTCGCGAAGATGAGAGGAATCATACTGCAGAGGCTGGCCGTGAAAGAGAACCTCTCCCGAGCTCGGCCTCAGGATGCCGTTGAACATCAGCATCAAAGTGGATTTGCCTGCGCCATTTGGGCCCACCAGGGCGATTTTCCTGCCCTCTTCAAGTGATATGCTCACATCATTCAGGGCGTCTGTCCCGTCTCCGTAACGGTAGCCGATATTTCTGGTCTCAAGTATGATTGTCATATCTCCTCATAGCAGCTGTATATCTCTGGTTAAAAAAGCGATAGCGCCAGTGGCAGTAATATAACCGAGTACCGCAAATATCTCCTTCGGCTCCGCCCGTCCACTTCTCTCCATGATACTGAGCTTGCCGTTGTAGCAGCGTGCGTCCATGGCTATGATGAGCCTCTCGCCCTGCTCCCATGCCCTCAAAAATAGAACGCTGGAGAGCATTGCAAAGGAGTTCAGCGATTTCCTGATCCCTGCATCACCAAGCCTCATCACTTGAGCGTTATGGATTACTGCAGCCTGGTCTAAGAAGACGAAGATATACCTGTAAATCATCATGGAGAGATCTATAACCGTCTCAGGTACTCCCAGGCGCTTCAGATCAGAGAATATCTCAATCATAGGTGTCGTCAGAGCTATAAAAAACAGCGAGCACATGCCGCCGAATGTCCTGGCTATGAGGAGCAGGGCCAGGTTGGCGCCATCCCTGCATATATTGAGTCCGAAGAGATTGACCGCAAAGATTCGATCGCCTGTACCAGTCATAAATGCCACCACCATGGCGCTGATAAGAGCAAAGGATAGAGGTATGAGCAAAAGTGCGCAGTAAAAGCGCCATGGGATCCTCGCCAGCTTCACAGTTATGAGGCTCATGGTAGCTGCTATGAATAGAGGCGCTATCGGCGTCGCTGAAAAGACGCAAAGAAGCATGCCCCCAAGGCCCAATAGAAGCTTGAGCCTTGAACTGACATCTCTCAATGCATTTGACTGAGCATAGTCATCCAGCAGGTCATGCATTGGACTTTCCTTCTTCATCCATTCGAGCCGCGGCAGATTTCATCTTTGCCATGGCCCTGTAGTACCCCAGGAAGTAGCCGATGATGATGCTGCCTATTGCCGCCTGAAGGACGAATAACAGGCTCTCTATCTCTGCACTGGGCGGCGTCCATATACTGTGGAACCACGGCTCAAAGCCTTCATTTGTCATTTTCTGAAGGACTGCCTCCGGCTGATCATCCGCCCCGCCCCACTCGTGCTCTCCAGTCATGCTCGTATAGGCGAAGAGAGCGATGAATGCCGCAATCACTGCAACCGTTATGGTCTCTATCTTCATGCCCAGGCCTCCTTCAGCTTCAGGCTCTCTCTTTCTGAGAGCACATTCAACCTTACCAGGACATCACTTCTCATCTGCAATATGTATTTGAACATAAGGGCAGTTACTACGCCTTCTACTATGGCCAGAGGTATCTGCGTGACGGAGAATATGGCCAAAAAGGCCTTGAAAGAAGCAAGGACACCACCGGTTGCAGCCGGATAAGCCAGAGCGAGCTGAATTGAGGTTACGGCATATGTGGCCCAATCGGATAGGGCGCCTGCCAGAAAAGCGCCAAATAGCATGCCATATTTAGCGCAGGATTTATAGATCAGGTAGCCGACTACCGGCCCGACTATGCCCATAGAGAAGACATTAGCCCCAAGGGTAGTAATCCCGCCGTGGGCAAGAAAAACAGCTTGATAGATTAAGACAACAACAGATAGAACCGATGTGATAGCTGGGCCGAAGAGGATGGCACCGATTCCCGTTCCGGTGGGGTGAGAGCAACTCCCTGTGACAGAGGGCAGCTTCAATGAGGAGATCACAAAGATAAAGGCTCCAGCTACAGCCAGAAGTGGCAATGTCTCCCGATTCTCTTTGATCACATTGTTCATTTTATATATACCATAAGCCACTACGGGAAGAGAAAGCGCGAACCAGATCTCCCACCACGGATGGGGAAGAAAGCCCTCCATTATGTGCATTGCATCACCGCTGAGATCATCCAGGTCAATGTTATATAAAGCTTACTTGACTAAAAGCAAATTAACGGACCCTACATACAACCCATACCCACCACAACTATTAAATACCGTGCATCAGAGATGGGTTTTGATCTGAGGAATTATAATATGCGCTGGCAAGGCAAATTCGGAAGGAAGCCCACGGGGGGAAAGTTGATTCCCGCCAGGGGCAAGAGAAAGTATGAGATCGGAAGAGAGCAAAGCGACACCACCATAGCCGCAGCACGGGTCAAGAAGGTCGAGGCCAGGGGTGGAAACCAGAAGATGAGAATGCTGCGGGGCGATTTGGCCACAGTAGCCGACCCCGTGACCGGCAGGTCCAAGCTGGTCAAGATTGAGACTGTGAAGGACAACAAGGCCAATCTGCACTATACGAGAAGGAGCATCCTCACACGGGGAGCCGTCATCAAGACGGAGATGGGAGAGGCCAGGATCACCAGCCGGCCCGGTCAGGACGGCGTCATAAATGCCGTGCTCCTGCCCGCACAGTGAACTTCATAGTATTCCGGTGCGCCTGCGGCAGGCATCTCTATGCCCCAAAGGAGAGCAAGACCAGGTCCTGCCCCTGTGGAAAGAGAAATAACCTGAGCAAAGTCAGGGTGCTGGCGGAGGCGGAGGATGCCCGCACGGCCGGAGAGATGGTGAGAAGGCTGCAGATGGCAGAGCACGGCCTGACAGGATTTCGCCCGGCCGGGCGGTAGCGCAGCAAGAAATAGTTAGCGATTTTTTGCCTTCTGTGTACTGTCGCTGAACAAAACCACAAAGAATTCAGCTTGACGGCCGGCCTAGGCCTTTTTGGGCAGTATGGCAAAGGAGGCCTGGCTGCGGGCAAGGGCCTCCCCTTCATCCGACCTCACCTCGCCCTCGATGAAGGCTATGCTCCGGCCCAGCTTTGCCACCCGCCCCCGGGCAGATATCCTGCCGCTTCTGATGCCCTGAAGAAAGGCGGTGCTCTCGGTGATGGTGGCGATGGCTGCCCCATCCTCCAGAGCGGTGAACAGGGCTAAAGCCATGGCCTCGTCGCACAGAGCAGTGTACAGGCCGCCCTGCAGCCAGCCCACACCGTTGAGCATGTCGGGGCGAACGGACATGAAAAGCTCCGCCTGACCGCCGCAAAAGCCACCCAGCTCAATTCCCATGAGGGAGAAGAAGGGATTGGCGTCCCTTCCATCCCTGCGCAGCCTCTCCAGATAGCTCATTATCTCATGCCTCCATCTGAGAGAGGCTTTCCAGGCTTTTAAATATGTGGTGGCAGCAGAGAGATCAAATTAGTGAAAGAGAGATTGCAGGGAATCATCCCTGAGGACCTGCTGAAAAAGCTCCCCGACCGAATTCACATCATCGGAGACATCGCCATCCTGAGCATCCCTTCCGATCTGTATGAATACAGGATGCATATCGGCCAGGCCGCCCTCTTCTCGGCAAAGAACATCAAGGCCGTCTACCAGAAGACTGCCAGGCTGCAGGGGGAGCGAAGGGTGGCAGGCCTGGAGCTCTTAGCAGGCCTGCCCGGAACGGTGACGGTGCACCGGGAGTTCGGCCGCCTCTTCCGCCTGGATGTGGCGGAGGTCTTCTTCAGCAGCCACCTCGGATATGAGAGGATGAGGGTGGCATCATTGGTTCGGCCTGGCGAGGAGGTCCTACTGCCATTCGCAGGCGTGGGTCCATTCGCCGTGCACCTGGCAGCGCGGGGGGCATCCGTCATGGCAGTGGAGAAGAGCCGCAGGGCATGCCTCTTTCTGGCTGAGAACTGCAGGCTCAACCGCGTGGAGGAGAGGGTTGCCATAGTCAATGGCGATGCACTGCAGTCAGATCGTATGCTGAAGAAGCACTTCGACCGGGCGGTAGTGCCCGCGCCATACGGCCTGGAGGGTGCCCTGGAGGCGGTGCTGCCCCTCGTGAAAGGTGGAGGGTGGCTGCATTACTACACATTCAAGAAGCTGCCGCAGATCGAGCCGCTGGCCAGGCATTATGAGGATATGGGGCTGGCGGTCATGAATTGCAGGCGCTGCGGCAACGTCGCCCCTCAAGTCAGCCGCTGGGCCTTCGACATGAAACGAAATCCTTAAATACGTTGATTGACGTATAATATGAATGGCAAAAGTCGAATGATCATTTCTTTCCCACCTCGCAGGACTTTTGCCTCCCTCCTAATTATCCCGGGCTTCTGCTTGATCCCGGTTGGTATTGCTGCATCCTCATAACGCCCAATCCACTGCTGCCAGCACGAAGACAAAAAGCCCGATCAAGCTGAGTGGCAGGGTGTATGCCGTTGCCGTCTCCCTCAGAGACGATGCCGTGGCGTTTTTGACAAGCCAGAAGAAGGGGTCGGTGACGTAGGAGAGCATGAAGGCTCCGGCGGCGATGAGCAGGGCCAGGGTCTCGGCCGGCAGGGGATAGCCGGACAGGAGCTGGGCTGCCAGAGCCGCGGTCACCACCCTTGAGCCCTGGGCAAGCTGAAGGGCTGCGGCAAGAAGGAAGGGCAGCAGCAGTACCGGCAAGATCTGCCCCTGCCGGAAGAGCTCTGCGGGGAGATCGCTTCTGGATACGACATAGCCGAATGCTCCCGCACCACACAGGTCCAGGAGTATCACCCCTGCCCGTCGCGACGCGATGTGGATCAGCTCCTGAGCCCGGTCCCTCTGCCAGGCCAGGCCGAGCATCGCCCCCAGCAGAAGGGCCAGGCCGGGATCAGAGAGCACGGCCGCTGTCATACGGAGATGGGCTGTGTCGCCGCCCCCATCCGGCTCAATCAGTGTTCCGGCAAGCATGAGGAGCACTGGCAGAAGAAGAGGAAACCAGGCACGAAGGCGGCTTATCCGTGTGGTGTCTGCCTGCTCTCGGGCTATTGCCGTCTCAACCTGCCCATTTGGGAGGGCCTCCCGGGGCTGCAGAGGAATATGCAGCATGATCAGGCAAGAAATGACAAAGATGGCCAGAGAGATGGGGATGGCTCTGAGAAGAAGGCTGGAGGGACTGGCAGCAAGGCCTGAGGAGAGGGTGATCATGACCGGGGAGGGATATATGAGATTGAATGAGATTGCTGAGCATATGGCGGTCAGAAAGAGGGCCCTCCTCTCATCGATGTGGGTGAAGCAGGCCGGGCTTCTGGCAAGTCCCCGCACCACCGGCTCCAGTATCATGAAGGCGGTGATGCTGCACATGACGGGAATGGAGATGAGAAATCCTGCAGCCCCGCTGACCAGCAGCCTCCTCTTGGCCAGCCTGGACAGGTCGGAGACTATCCTCTCCAGGCTCCCAGTCTTGCGCAGATACTCGGCAAGTACAGCTCCGCCAAGTATCACCAGGGCTAGAGAGGAGAACATCCTCGCGAGGCCAGAGGATATGTAGCCCAAAAGCTCCGGCCCCATGCCGACTAAAGAGCCGAAGAGAATGGAGCAGATGACCAGGCTGAGAAAAGGCCCCAGCCGGGGGATGATGATACTGGCGAGGATCATGGAGAGTAGAAAGGCAGGAAGCGGGTCCATGCTGCCTGATATACCCTTCAGGCTATAAATTGGTAATTATGACACGGCCAGCCCCCCTGCCCGGGCAGCTCCGAAACGCATTTATATGTAGAAATATAAAAAGTCCCAGGAAGGGATTTAGTCTTATTTGACGATGCCGGGACTGCAACAGTAGGGATGCTTGGCAGAGGGGAAATCAAGGGAGTAGCATGAGGAGAGGTAGCTTTAAGCGCAGACTACCTCGCGGGAGTCTTGGCTTTGAGGGCAGCCAGGCACTTCTGGGAGTAGCCTTTTTAGTAGTTATTTTAGTCTCTTCCCTGCTCTATCTCTTTCCCGATCTCCCATCAGCGCCTTCCGATTCTCTCAAAACCAGCCACTCCGCCTGTGAAGAAACGCTTCATGTGCTCTCGGCCTCAGGCGACCGTGCTGTAAATTCCGCTTCCCAATCCGGCTCTCCCCGGCAATCCCCCCAAATGCCTGCAGGCTTCTCTGATTCAGCAGATCAAGCCCCATCCTCCGGGGCGTCACTTTCCTCCCAGGAGGAGAGCTTCTTGCTGGCCACAGTGCAGATCATGCCCGACATGACAGAGGTCTGCCTGGAGAATACAGGTTCGGACAGCCTTCGTGAGGTGCAGGTCGCATGTGGAGGAAGGTCTCTTGGAATCATCTCCCGCCTCGTGCCCGGCGAGAAGAAGGTTCTGGCTCTTGCCGGCCGACAGGAGAAGCTCCTGGTATCAGCCCTCGACTCCGCCGACCGGAGGATTGCAGGCAGCATCCAGTATATCCCCTCAGAATCCTGGGACCGCAGCGCTGCCAGCCAAAATTCCGCCTCCAGGCCCGTATCACAGCCCCAATCTCAGCTGGCATCAGCGGCCGGAGGGGGGGTCCTGACAGTCAAATCAGCGCCTCCATATCCCCTGGAGATCAACCTCTCCGCCAACAGGTCAGAGGGGCGGGCAGGCGAGATCGTCGGCTACCGCTGCACGGCCAGGAACGCAGGCTCAGAGGAGCTGTCAGAAATAAAGATCCACTGTGCAGGAAAGATGTCATCCACAAAATACCTTCCCCCTGGAGAGGAGCTGATACTGCAGGGCGCTTTTCCCATAAACAGCAGCACAACCCTTATAGCCTCCGCCCAGGCCCGTGACGGCCGCGGCAATGCCTACAGCAACAACACCACCCTTTCCGTCTGGATGAAGTCCTCCCTCCTCAATCTCTCCGTCTCCCATCCCCGTTATGCTCACAGGGGTGAGAGCATACCTCTGCAGATCCGCCTGGAGAACCGGGGCGAACTGGACATCTCTGGCCTGACTGTGCATTACGGGTGGGGAGAAGAGGATACTGTCGGCCTTCTTCCCGCAGGAGGCGGAAGAGATCTGCAGAAAGAAGTCGTCGCCGGACCTGACATGTCAGTCAATGTCTCTGCCACCGGCCGGGATGAAAAGGGAGGGCAGGTATTTGCCTCATGCCATCCCGAGATTGAAGTTCTCACCTCCTCGCTGCAGATTGAGGCAGAGCCTGCGTCTGTAAACGTCTATCCAGGCCAGCCGGCAGAGGTCGCTTGGATATTGAAGAACACCGGCCAAGAGCCTCTGAAGGACATCACACTGGAAGGAGACGGAGGCCAGCGCATCCTCAAGGAGATCCCAGCAGGCCAGGCGGTGAGGATGGCTGCCATCTACACCAAAAGCAGCACATCCTGGATCAATGTCACTGCGAGGGGAAGAGACGCAAGGGGATTTGAGACGGCCGACAGAGCGGGCGTCCTCATAAAAGCAGTCTCTCCAGGCATCACCATCAAGCTCATGCCCTCTGATATCGAGACCTGTCCGGGAGAAGAGGCGGCGACAAATGTGCTGGTCACCAACACCGGAGACGATCTGCTCAGGGATGTGCGCCTCAAGCTCAACGGCTCTCTGTACTCCAGTATGGGAGACATCGAGCCTGGCGAGTTTCGGGTCGTGACGGCAAAGGCCGCCATAACCGGCAATTGCAGCCTGAGCTTCCAGGCGGAGGGAAGAGATTCCCTCGGCCGGGTGCAGAGGGATGAGGCCGTCGCCCAGGTTAAGGCGGTCGTCGCCGCCCTCAAGATATTCGCCGGAGCCTCCCCTGCGGCAGTACTTCCCGGAGAGAGCTGCCGCATCTCCTGCACAGTGGCCAACACCGGCAAGGTTCCCCTCTACAGCATTTTCGTAATCAGCAAACGGATGGGCCCCCTCGGCAATATCGACTTCCTCTCCCCCAAGAGGCAGATGACAATCACAGCAGAGAAGAAGATCACCGAAGGCCTGCAGGACGTGGTGACGGCAGAGGGCTTCACTGAAGACAGAAGGCCTGTGCGGGCCACATTCGATCTCAATGTCGGCCTTCTCGGCTCGCCCGAGGGGTCAGAGGCGGAGCCCACGACCGGTTCTCACTACGATCTGGCCATTTCCCCTGTCAATATCACCTGCGGCAATCTCACATTCGCCTTCAACCTGCCTGAGCAGGAGCAGACGGAAAGCCAGGTCTCAGCAACGATAGCTGCAGATATAGACAGGGCAGCCAGCAGGCAGAGCCAGGGCATGCTGGAAAGGATCGAAGGCCTTTTCGACTACGTGGAGAGGCTGCTTGGCCTGGGAAGAGAGGAGGGCGGGCAGAATGAAGATGATGAGGCCGGCGCTTCGGGAGAGGAGATGGCTGCGCAGGCCAACGGCTCTGGCAGTCATGCCGCCCGGCAGTTTGGCGCGAAGGACGTCTCCCCTCAGGGCGGCTACGAGCTTTCCATAGAGGGGGTGAAGGGCTCGGAGCACGGGGCCATAACCATTCTCGATGTCAACGCCCAGCCCTCTCGGCCCGCTGCAGGCGAGCCGGTCAAGATCACAGTTCACATCCAGTGTCCGTCGGCCGTAAAGAAAGCCAGCGTCAAATACGGCCTCTCCGACCTGCCCCTTACCAGGCAGGATATGCTCAATGTGGACCGGGTCTACGACTGCCCCCTTTCACTGGAGTCGGGGGATGCGGTGGACGGATACTGGAGCGGCACCATCCCGGGGAGGGGGGCGGGAGTATACATGCCGCTTTCCGTCTGGATATGGGACGGGGCCAGCAGCGTCGAAGGAGGGCCCTACCTCATCCACTGGAGCACAGTAAGCTCATCGGGGCCATCCGCCACGCCGGCTGCCCCATCCGGCGGAAACGGCATGCTGTTCATAGAGTCCACATCTGTGAAGGGCAGAGGCGAGGTGGCCATCAAGGACACCATCCAGGGAAATACGATGCACTTCAATGAGATTATCATGGGCAACGGCTCCATCAGCCTGGAGACCGTGCGCTCCATAGACCGCAGCTCATCGGTTGACAACTTCACAGAGAAGAAGGACCTGGTCTTCACCGACGGCAATATCAAAGGCCATCAGATTGTGGAGTCGCCCACATTTCACGGCGGCATGGGCGCGGCAGTCACAGAGAGGTACAACCTGACACATGTGGACAGGAGCGAGACCGCCAGCGTGAGCAGCGAGAGATCCGCCAACAATACGCTCTCCTTTGAGACTGAGCAGGCCTTCAACGGCACATGGAACATCCAGACCAAGTATGCCAAGTTCTACAAGAAGATCAAGGCGGATCAGCAGTATACCGGCTCATTCCAGACCCAGAAGGAGATCAAGTTCGCAGATGCGGGACAGAGGCAGTGAAAAATCGATAATAAGGCTCAGGCGCCGCCTCTTCCCGCCCGCGAGGCCCTATGCCAGACATCTTCGTAGATGTCCAGGGACTCGATGTGATTGTGCACATCGATCCTGTGCTGGATGTCAGCTGCCCTCAGCCTCTTCTCCGTGCAAAGGCGCATCATCTCCCTGGCAGAGTCGTGCAGCTCCTCAGCCTCCTGCCAGAGCCTCTCCGCCAAAGCCTCATCAACCGGCCGGCTTTCCACGGATCGCGTCCGCAGATCCATCTCCTTCTGAAGAGCTGCCTCGTGATCTCTGTTCAGCCTTTCAGCCTCGGCCAGCAGCTCCTCCACCTCGGCCTGCATATCCTCCACAGTTCTGACCACCAGATCCTTTTCAGAGAACATCATCCTGCCTCCAGCATATTCAGAAATAATTGGTGAACGCGCGCGTCTCCTGTCAGCTCGGGATGAAAGGCGACAGCCAGCATATTTCCCTGCCGGGCGGCCACAATGGCACCGCCCACACGCGCTAAAACCTCCACATCCGGGCCGGCGCGGCTTATGGCCGGAGCACGGATGAATACAGCATGGTAGGGGCTCTCCAGCCCTTTTACCTCCAGATCGGCCTCAAAGGACTCCCTCTGCGGCCCGAATGCATTGCGGCTGGTGCTGATGTCCATCAGGGCCAGCGGCTTTACCCTGCAGCCGCCCTCCACCTCTCGGGAGAGCAGCACCAGGCCGGCGCAGGTGGCAAGGATGGGCGTTCCTGCGATGGCCGCAGCCTTCAGCTCCTCAGCCATTCCCGAGCGCTCCAGCTGCCGGGAGATGGCAGTGCTCTCGCCTCCCGGCAGTGCCAGCGCCTGACAGCTGGCGATCTCCCCTGGCCTTCTTACCTCCACCACATCGCCCCTGCCGGAGAGCGCCCTCTGCAGGGCCAGGACATGCTCTGAGACATCTCCCTGCAGGGCCAGGACGCCAATACGCTGCACTTACCAGCCCCTCGCCTGCAAAGCCTCCCCTTCGGGGATGCTGGCCGCATCCAGCCCCTTCATGGCTGCCCCCAGGCCCTTGGAGACCCTGGCTAGCAGCTGCGCATCGTCATAGTGATGCACTGCTTCCACGATGGCCCTGGCCATGGCTGCGGGATTCTCTGACTTGAATATGCCAGATCCCACAAATACGCCGTCGGCGCCCAGCTGCATCATCAATGCGGCATCTGCAGGCGTGGCCACTCCTCCTGCGGCAAAGTTTACAACCGGCAGGCGCTGCATCCTCGCACACTCCCTGACCAGATCAAGGTCTGCCTCGATCTCCCTTGCCACCTTCGTCATCTGCAGATCGTCCATTCCCTTAAGGCTCCTGATCTGCCCCTGGATCATCCTCATGTGCCGCACCGCCTGGCTGACATCGCCGGTCCCGGCCTCGCCCTTTGTCCTGATCATGGCCGCACCCTCTTTTATGCGCCGGCAGGCCTCTCCCAGGTTTCGAGCCCCGCAGACGAAGGGTATGGTGAACTTGGCCTTCTCGATGTGAAACTCATCGGCGGGCGTGAGCACCTCTGACTCGTCCACCATATCGACGCCCAAAGCCTCCAGTATCTGTGCCTCCACAAAGTGGCCTATCCTGGCCTTGGCCATGACCGGAATGGTCACGGCATCGATGATGGCCTCGATTATGGCTGGATCGGCCATCCTGGCCACGCCTCCCATCTTTCTGATGTCCGCAGGAACGGCATGCAGTGCCATCACAGCCACAGCCCCGGCCTCCTCTGCGATCACCGCCTGCTCTGGAGTGGTGACGTCCATGATGACACCACCCTTCTGCATCTTTGCGAAACCGCGCTTTAGCAGTTCCGTACCAAATCGAAGATTTTCAAGCTCCATGGATTGCCCCAAATGCTATCAAACGGGAGGCTAATGCGGAGAGGATAAATAAACTTTGCCCCGCCTGACTGCGAACGATATTAAAAATTAAAGACAGGCGGCGGCTCTCCGCCCGGCCAACGGCAGATTAATTCCGGCCGGCTCTTCTTATGGCATATAGTTTTCGTAGATATATATATCTCTGTCGCCGCTGCGTCCGTCCTCCCAGACGATTCTGCCCGTCCCTATGCGCGGCCTGGTCTGATCTCCATCGTCTGTGCAGATGGCCTTCTCCTTCCGCACATTCATGTCATATGCATAAATGTCCCAGTTGCCGTTTCTATTGTCCTGCCAGACGATGACCCCATTCTGCACATCCGGATAGCTCTGATCCGCCAGATCGCTGGTGATCTGTGTCTCCTGGCTGGTGTTCAGATCGTAGGCATAAATATCCCAGTTTCCGTTTCTGTTGTCCTGCCAGACCACAGCATGCCCGTCAGTAGCCGGATTGATCTGATCGGCGGCGTCGCTGGCCAGAGGCACTGCGCTCTCCTCCCCCTGCTTTTGCATATAGACATCCCAACTGCCTTTCTTATTGTCCTGGAAGACGACATACTCGCCACCCGCCCTCGGATTTATGCCGCTTGGGGGGTAGTCCGGCATGCTCGCCTTCTCGTAAAGCGGCCTGGTATAGACCATCCATCCGAAGTAACTCTTGCGCAGATATGCCAGATACTCATCGCTCAGGGATACGGGCGTGGCATTCTCCAGGCCGTAGACCAGTTCGGTGGAGTTTTCAATGGATATATCGAATGTCCTGATAGACCAGTAGTTCTCGATATTATACTGGTTCAGCGGATTTCTGGCGACCCATGCGATGATGTTTCCCTTGATATCCGGATACATATCCTCATAGGGGCTGGCAGCGAGAGGCAGCTCCAGCTCTTGATTCAGGCTGTACACATATATGTCAGGATCTGCGGTGCGGTTGTCCATCCAGACCACATAGTAGCCCACCTGATCATTGCCGCCCACCGCGGGGAGGCTCTGCTCGCCTGGAGCCTTGCATATGATGCTGGTCTGGCCAGAGGCCACAGCCACTGAGCGCGGCCTGCCTGTCAGGCTGTTCAGCCAGACCAGCTTTCTGTCCATGCTCGGCTTGACCTGGCCCGGCCCGGCCGCCACCAGATCATCCTTCCAGTTGGACAGGTCCAGCTTTCGAATGGACGTATTCTCTCCGCTTCCATCTACATATGCAATGTAATTGCCTGATACTACTGGAGATGTCTGCTCTCCCGGCCGGGGATAGCTCTTGCCCCACTTCTTATCCCAGAAGTAATAGGAGATATCCCCGCTCCCGGCATCCACCCAGGCGATTGTGCTTCCAGAGATATCGGGATAGAGCTGATCTCCTTTGCCTGTGAGCTTGGTCTCGTTGCCGGATGCAATCTCCCTCACATAAATATCGAAGTCGCCTCCTCTGCTGTCCTGCCAGACAACCAGATCACCGGAGATCACAGGATACATCTGCTGGCCCCGCCCCTTGTAGACCGCCAGCTTCTCCCCAGAACTCAAGTTCATCATGTATACATCCCAGTTGCCGCTGGAGTTGTCCATCCACACAACCTTATCACCTGAGATGGATGGCCAGGTTTGATCTCCCTTGCCCTCTGCCACGGCTGATTCAATGCCAGCCGTCAGGTTCTTCATGTAAATGTCGGCGTTGCCGTTCCTGTAATCGGCCCAGACTGCCTTATCGCCTGAGACCCTCGGATAGAGCTGATCGTAATCCCCCTTGGAGATGGGCTTTTCCGCCCTGGAGAAGTAGTCAAAGCCGTATATGTTCCAGTTTCCTCCCCGGTTGTCGCTCCATACGAGCAGGCTGCCGTTGGTGCTGGGATAATCCGAGGCGCGCAGCAGCAGAGGATCGGAATTTATATATCTCATCCTGATCTGGGAGAAGCCCTCGCTGTTGTCAATCCACACGATCCTGTCGCCGCTTATGATCCTGGAGGAGAGGTATGGCTTTACCTGATAGGGATCGCCTCTGCCGTCGTTGGGCGTCTGCTGAAGGGGAAGTGTGGCTATGGGCACCTCCACGCCCTTCTTCAGATCGTAAAGGTACAGATCCGAGTCCCCTCCCCTCACATCCAGCCATGCTATATAATTTCCATGCACCACGGGATTGCCCTGATTGGCCGAGTTGGTGACTACTGCCCTTTCCGTCTCCATGAGCAGATCATAGGAGTAGATATCCCAGTTGCCGTTCCTCCCGTCTGCCCAGACCACAGTATCACCCCAAACCCAGGGCTGGGCCTGGCGGGCGGCATTGGTGCAGATAGCTCTCTCCTCACCGGTTGTCAGATTGTAGCCATAGACATCCCACTTATCGTCTCCGCTCCGGGAGTCGATCCAGACGATATTCTCGCCGCTGATGACAGGAGAGAGCTTGAGGGACTTTGCAGATGTGATCTGCCGCTCCTTGCCGCTGTCTATGTCGTAGAGGTAGATCTGCTCTACCCCTGTGCGGGTGTCGATCCAGACGATATTGCTGCCGTCGATCATGGCATAGCGGCTGTCGGTCGATCCGCTGGTGATCTGCCGGGTCTTCTTCGTGTCAAGATTGTATAGGAAGACATTCAGCACTCCTGTGCTCCTGTCAGTCCAGATCACATTCCTGCCGCTGATATCCGGGCTGCTGTGGTCGAAGTCGCTATCTGTTATGCTCAGCCGCTCACCGGTGGAGACATTATAGAGATAGACATTGAAGTGCCCCTTGCTGTCATCAGTCCAGACTATGCTGTCCCCGGAGATTGATGGATTGGTGTGATTGTAAGGCCCGCTGGTTATGGGTATATCAGCCAGGATCTCCCTGTCGAACATCTGAATGTCGGGATCGTCGGCACCCCGCCGGTACTCCGTCCAGACAACGCCCCTCTCGCCAATGGCGGGCTCCATCTTTATGACTCCGGGGGCCAGAGTATATTCAACCCCGGTGGCGATATCGTAGAGATTGATATCGGTATGGTTGTTGAGGTAAACGATGGAGTTGCCGTAGATGCCGGGATCTGTCTGAATGCCGGGCTTGGCCAGCGTTTTCGTCTTGCCTGAGGAGATGTCTTTGTAGGCGATGTCCGGCTCTCCGGTTCGGTTGTCGGCCCAGACCACGATGCTGCCGGATACTTCCGGAAACGATTGATCTCCAGGGCCTGTGGCTACAGCGGTTTCTTTGCCGCTGCCGATATCGTAGAGGCGTATGTCAAAGTCACCGGAGCGCTTGTCCATCCAGACGATCAGATCGCCGCTGATCTTTGGCTCGATCTGCTCTCCATCGCCAGGTGCAACAATGCTCTCCTTTTCGGCTGCGAGATCATAAAGGTGTATCTTGTATATTCCACCGCGATCATCGGCCCAGACCACCCGGTCGCCGCTGATATCAGGCTGGGTCTGATTGCCGTCCGCAGCCACCACTGCAGATTCGGTCCGGTTTATGACATCGTACATGTAGATGTCCCCGTTGCCGGCGCGCATGTCCTGCCAGACTATGCGCTCGCCTGAGACTGCTGGATTGATCTGGAAGAAGGGATTGATGCACACCCATCTTTCCAGCCCGGTCTCCAGGTCGTACATGAATATGTCATAATTGCCGCTCCGGTTATCGGACCAGGCCACGATATGCCCGTCCGTAGCCGGCTGCTCCTGCTCCGATCCCACGAGTATGGCTATAGGGCGCTCTTTTCCATACTCCATCCCGCTTGCGGCAACCACCCAAACCAGTGCTGCCGTCATGATCATGATGAATACTGCCTTTAGCATCTTATCACTCTGCGATCGTATGATGCCACCCATAATGGCGAACCCCTATAAGGACTTTTCTCGGCGTTTGTCGTAAGAGGGCGGCATTCAACGGATCATGGTCCTGCCCAGGCTGACCAGAAAGAGGGCCAGTAAGAGCCACCCCAGCACAGACTCAATGGTTGCGATATAGCGGTAGATGCCCACAGGATACCACTTAACCAGGGTCTTGGCTGTGAAGACCATAGTGCTGAAGTAGAGGTGATCCAGGAAGCCCAAGCCTCCCTGAGAGCCGATGCTTGCCCCCGAACCGTTGAGCGGCTCCACCACAATGCCGCCGCCAATCCAATAAAAGAGTGCAAAGAGGATGATGAGAATGCCGCTCAAAAATACTGTATGCCCTGGACGGACTCCATAGCCGCAGGAGATCCAGGCCAGGGCGTCAGAGAGCTTGGACCAGTTGATCCCGGTCCGCCCATCGCCCCGAACAAGAAAGCCCTTGGCGGACTGGCCGGCCCGCCGGTAATGGTAGTAGCAGTCATCCGCATCCTCAAACCACTCGAGATTCCTGAAATTCTTGACGAGGGAGAGGTAGGCTGCACCATCGCAGGCCAGATGGCCGGCCAGGGCAGGCCACCTGGCCTCAAGGCGCAGAAACTCGGTATTATGCAGGTCGATCTTCCCCGAGACGGATCCGTCCAGGAGACGCAGGATGTTGATCTTTGCCCGGGATAAATCCAGGCTGCCCTGAAAGCGGGCGGAGTCGAAGCGTGCGGCGGATTGAAACTCTGATGACGCGAAGTCCGCCTCACTGCAGAAGCGCACGCAGCGACAGTCTGCCTCCCCGGAAAAGAAGGCCGCCGAAAATACAGCCGCCCTGGAGAAGACCGCCTGCCTGAAGCCGGCCGATCCCAGAAACCTGCTCCCGGAAAAGAAGGCATCGCCCTGGAAGATGGCACGCTGAAACGACGCATCATCCTGAAAGATGGATTGGGCAAAGGATGAGTCCTTTTGAAACTGGCAGCCTGCAAAGAGCGCTCTTCCTGCCCTGCCCTGTACCAGGCGCATATCGCCCAAAAAGACTGCATCTGTGAAGTTGACTTCGCCCATCTCCGCCCGAAAGAAGTTGACCTCCCCCTTCAGGCATGCGCCGAGAAATATGGAGCTGCCGAAGAGACGGGCAAACTCGAAGTTGAGCTCGTCGTCAAAGAGAGCCCCGCGAAAGTCGGCCTCTCCGGCGATCTCTGCGCTCTGAAAGCTGGCGTAACCCGAAAACCTGCCGCCCTGGAAGATGGCCTCACCCAGGAATGCCGTCTTCCAGAAGCTCGCGGAACGGCAGAAAGAGGCAAGCCGAAAGTTGGCCGTTCCCGAGAACCGGGCATCGGTAAAATCAGCATCCTCCAGCATCTTCGCCTCACCGAAGTTGGTGCAAAGCTCGCTGAAGCTGCATTGACCGAAATGGGCCGGACAGGTGAAGACAGCACCTCCGAAGTTGGCTATGGCGGAGAAGGCTGCACCCTGAAACCGGGCGCATCCGGAGAAATAGGCATCTTTGAATGTGGCATATCTGTGAAAGCGGCAGGACTCGAACTTCGCGCCACCGGAGAACGACACGCCCTTGAAGCGCGCCTCCTGGAAGAAGACGCTCCCGCAGAGGTCCAGGCCCTCCCTGAAGAGGGCATGGTCCAGGTTCACGTTACCCAAAAGCTCGCAGTTTCTGATCTGAATTGAGCAGGCCACGGTCGATGCGGTCTGCTCCTCGCCGGCCGGGCGCTCAAAGTGAATCCGAGGAAGATCTATTTTGCGAAGGTCCAGGTCTCCGGCTATGGCTACATGATCGTAAATGACAGGAGAGCCGTTCTCGATGCGGCTTAAGACCTCCCGGGCATCAATCACGGGAAGATGCCTCCTCCCCAAATCTTCGATCATTCCATCCGCCCCGGTTGATTTTCAAATTTCTTTACATCTCTCACGCCCGGATTTCTGATGATAGGACTATGTTTTTTTCAAACTACGGCTCAAATCAGCAATGACTATATATTCCTTGTGTCAACCCATAAAAACACCGGGAGGAACTCTGTTTGAAGGATTATCTAACACTAAATGATGTCGTGCTTGACAAT
>Ga0116192_1000765_pt1 | contig 23773 bp, 18 predicted proteins | sample AD_UKC113_MetaG_FD_89876 | JGI IMG/M metagenome (GOLD analysis project Ga0116192, IMG submission 89876) | Active sludge microbial communities of municipal wastewater-treating anaerobic digesters from Hong Kong - AD_UKC113_MetaG | ecosystem: Engineered > Bioreactor > Anaerobic > Digestate... | reverse complement strand
GCCCATCATGGCGGCCAAGAGCGCCCACCGGATCCAGGGGGGATGGTGGCTTCTGTTCTATTTGCTGTTGTTGCCCATGATCGAGCTGCACACCTCCATCGGTTTCTACCGCATCGGGGTCAAGTGGGGATTCATCACCCGCGCGGATCGGAAGTTCTGGAAACGCATCGAGAACCGGGTCACCTTAACCATGGTCGGCATTGGTCTGGTCACCCTGATCAACTTCTATTTCATCCAAAAAGCAATGTGAGGAGTATAAATGGATACGTTTTACACCGATCTTTTGTGTGTCGGGGCAGGCTTGGCAGGCGAGCGGGCGGCGATTGCCGCGGCTTCCCAGGGCTATGAGACCATCTGCCTGAGCCTGGTCCCGCCGAGACGCTCCCATTCGTCCGCTGCCCAGGGCGGCATGCAGGCATCTTTGGGCAATTGTATTATGGGAGCCGGGGACAATCCGGACGTCCATTTCACTGACACCGTGAAGGGTTCCGATTGGGGCTGCGACCAGGAAGTGGCCCGCCTTTTTGCCGAGACGGCTCCCATCGCCGTACGGGAAGCCGCCTTCTGGGGCGTGCCCTGGAACCGGGTGGTGGCGGGCAAGGGCACCTACTTCAAGGGTGGCAAGCAGTATGAGAAAGTCGAGCTGAAGGAAAAGGAACACCTGATTACGGCCCGAGACTTTGGCGGCACCGCCAAGTGGCGGACCTGCTACACCTCGGACGGTACCGGCCACACCCTTCTTTTCGCCATGGACAACGAAGTAGTGAAGCTGGGCGTGACGGTTCACGACCGGGTGGAAGCCATTGCCATCATCCACGACGGGGAAACCTGCATGGGCGTGGTGGCCCGCTGCCTGAAAACCGGGAAGCTTCGAGTGTACCTGGCCAAGGCCACCATTATTGCCACGGGTGGATACGGGCGCATCTACCAGGAGACGACCAATGCCGTGATCAACGACGGGAGCGGGGCCGCCATCGCCTTGAATACGGGCGTCGTCCCCATCGGCAATCCCGAAGCCGTCCAGTTTCACCCCACGGGTATCGTTCCCACCAACATCCTGGTGACCGAAGGCTGCCGAGGAGACGGAGGGACTCTCAAGGACGTCAACGGTGAACGGTTCATGGACAAGTACGAACCCGCCAAGCAGGAACTGGCGTCCCGGGACGTGGTCTCCCGCTGGATGATGCACCACATTCGTCTGGGCAAGGGCGTACCCAGCCCGTACGGACCGCATCTGTGGCTCGATATCCGCCACCTGGGTGAAAAGCACATCAAGACCAAGCTTCGCGACGTCGAGGAGATCTGCAACGAATTCTTGGGGGTGGATCCCATCACCCAGATGATCCCGGTTCGGCCCGCTCAACACTACAGCATGGGCGGCGTGCGCACCAACAAGGACGGGGCCGCTTACGGCCTCAAGGGGCTGTTCGCAGCAGGGGAAGCTGCGTGCTGGGATATGCACGGCTTCAACCGCCTGGGCGGGAACTCTCTGGCGGAGACCATCGTGGCCGGAAAGATCGTCGGGGAGAAGATCGCCGAGTTCCTCCAGGGCTACGAGGTCAACTTCCGCACCGATGTGGTTCAAGACTGCGTGAAGAAGGAACAGGAGCGCATCGACAACATCATCAAGGGGAAAGACGGGAAGGAGAACGCTTACGCCCTTCGCAACGAGATGCAGGCCATCATGTTCGAGAAGGTCGGGATCTTCCGCAACGGTAGCGACCTAAAAGCGGCGGTGGAAGGGTTGCAGAAGGTGTACGACCGCGCAAATCACGTCGGACTTCGGTCCGGCGGCGTGGGTGCCAACCCCGAACTGGCGTTCGCCCTCAAGCTCAAGGGGATGGTCCGGTTGGCCCTGTGTGTGGCCTACGGCGCCTACAAGCGGGAAGAAAGCCGCGGCGCCCACGCCCGCGAGGACTTCCCCGAGCGCAACGACCGCGACTGGCTGAAGAGGACCCTGGCCACGTGGAAGGAAGGGGACGACCTGCCCACCCTGAACTACGAAATTCCTTCCAAGGTCTGGGAGTTGCCTCCTGGAGACCGAGGTTACGGATCGGCCCCCATCATTCCTTCCGAGGACCCTGCGGTCATCGGCGGAAAGAAACCGGAAAACAAGTAGAAAAGAGAGAGGTGTTTTAATGGGAAGACCATTGAAATTCAACATTTTCAGATATAATCCGATGGATCCGGGGTCCGTTCCTCACATGGAGGTCTTTCATCTGGAGGAAACCGATGCCATGACCCTCTTCGTGGCCCTCAACCGGCTCCGCGAAGAGCAGGATCCCACCCTGATGTTCGACTTCGTCTGTCGTGCCGGCATCTGCGGGTCCTGTGCCATGATGATCAACGGAAAACCCGACCTGGCCTGCCACACCAAGACCCGGGACCTTCCCCAGGAAATCACCCTGATGCCCATGCCCGTATTCAAGCTCATCGGAGACCTTTCCGTGGATACGGGGAGCTGGTTCCGGGGCATGAACGAGAAGGTCCAGTCGTGGATTCACACCCAAAAGGTGTTTGATCCCAAGGCACAAGAAGAGCCCATGACCAACGAGCGGGCGGAGGAAATCTACGAGCTCGAACGTTGCATCGAGTGCGGCTGCTGCGTGGCGGCCTGCGGCAAGGCCAACATGAGGCCCGAATTCATGGGCGCCACCGCCTTCAACCGCGTGGCCCGGTTCATGCTGGATCCGCGAGACGAGAGATCCGACGCCGAGTACTACGAGGTGGTGGGAACCGACGACGGCATCTTTGGTTGCCTGGGCCTGCTGGGATGCGAGGACGTCTGCCCCAAGAAGATCCCCCTCCAGGATCAATTGGGAATCCTGCGAAGGAAGATGGGCTTCAGCTCCATCCAACACCTGTTCGGCAAGGTCTTTGCCAGGAAGTAACCGGCCCGGGACGGACAGCTTCCGTCCCGAGTCTTGACTCGTGCGTTACAATACATTTGGGAAGATAACCTCTTTCCTCCTCCCGAGAGAGCCGGGTTCGCCTCCTCCTTCCCGGCTCTCTTTCTTTTTTCCCGCCGATCATCTCTCGAAAAACCGGCCCACATCCTTGACCACCAGGGCGGGTTTGTTGCGATACGCATCCCATTCCACCTCGAAAATCACGTCCGCGTCCTCGAGGCTGCCCCATCGGCCGGCTGCAAAGGATGCGGCCCCCCTCCAGAAGACGCCTTCGATCCCTCCGTTCAGGACCAGTCTCAGGTGGCTGCCTTCCTTTCCGAAGGCCCGTTGAACGGCGACCCGGGTTCCCGCCGCCGCAAACAAGGGACTGGGGTTTCCCAGTCCGTGGGGCTCGAATCCCCGGAGGGCCGCCACAAGCTCCCCGGACACCAGTCCCAGGTCCAGCCTCATATCCACCCTTTTTCTGGGAACGAAGATTTCGGGGTCGCTCCTGCGGGCAACTTCCTCGAAACGGTCCGCAAAAGCGTCCAGGTTGGCCGGGTCCAGGGTCACTCCCGCCGCCGCCTTGTGCCCGCCCCAGCGCTGCAGAAGGTCCCGGCATTCCATGAGGGCCCTGTGCAGGTCGAAGCCGGGGATGCTGCGCCCGGATCCCCGGGCCACTCCGTTCTTTTCGTCGATGGACACCAGGATGGTGGGAACGTGTTTCCATTCCTGCTGTATCCGGGAGGCCGCAATCCCGACGACCCCCACAGGCCACCCCGCATCCCCCAGGACCAGAGTTTTCCTGCTCTCGTCGGCCCACAGAAGCCTCCGTCGGATTTCTTCCAGGATCTCTTCCTCCTGCTGTTGCCTTCGGGCGTTCAGGCGGTTCAGTTCCCCGGCCAGGGAACCCATCTCCTCCGGAGTTTCCGACACCAGCAGGTCGTAGGCGATTCGGGCATGGGAGACCCGCCCGGCGGCGTTGATTCGAGGACCGATGTAGTAACCGACATGTCCTGCCGACAGGGGTTTGCGATCCAGTCCCGCCGACTCGAGGATGGCGCGGATGGGTCCGTGAGGTCCGCGGTTCAGGCTTTCCATGCCGCTTCGGGCGATGATGCGGTTGCCCTCCACCAGGGGCACCAGGTCGGCGATGGTCCCGATGGCGGCCAGCTCGAGGTATTTTCCCCCCAGGCGGGGCCGGGGGAACCCGCCGGCCAAGGCTTTGCGAAGCCGGGTCAGGAAAAGAAGGGTGAGCCCCGAAGAGCAGAATTCCTTGAAGGGAGAAGGGCACCCCGGTTGCTTGGGGTTGACGAGGACCGTGGCGGGGGCGGCCCCTTCCCGAGGGACCTCGTGGTGGTCGAGGACGAGGCAATCGGCCCCGAGGCCACGGATCCGTTCGATTTTCTCCCTTTCGGAAGTCCCGCAGTCCATGACCACAAAAAGCCCGGCATCCGGATGATCCGGAATCGCCCGCCCGGGAATGCCGTACCCTTCCTCCCGGTCGGGAAGCACCACGGAGAAGTTATGGTAACCGATCTCCCTCAAAAACAGGGACATCTGGGCGGCGCTCGTGATTCCGTCGCAGTCGTAGTCGGCCACCAAGACCACTTTGCGGTCCTCTCGAAGCCGGCGGGCCATGAGGTCCGCCCCCTCTTCCAGGCCTTTCACGGCAAGGTACGCCTTCAGGTCTGCGAGCTCCGAGGACAGAAAGGAGGGACCGGCTCCCCGGTTTTCCAGGAGGATTCGGACCACGTCTTCCACGGAGCAGGGCTGCTGCTGCGCGGCGATCTCCCATTTCCACTCGATCATCGGCACCGGTCTTCCGTCCCGGGATGGATTCGCCAACGGACTGTTTCCCTTTCCCCCCGCCCTTCCCGTCGAGGGAGGAGGAAGGTCCCCTTCATTTGGCCAGAGAGGAGGGGCGGTGCTTCGTTGGGGGCAGGTCCCGGTTTTGTGTCTCGAAACCCAAGGCTGCTCATTTTCACTGAAATCTTCCCACCTATCGAGTACCCATTTTGCCAAAAATCTGGTATAAGGACCGCCGTTTCTTTCCTTTTGACCCTTTTTACCCGGGGCTGAAAGGTTGTCAAGGCCCGGGATTTGCCCCGGCAGGGGTGGAAAGACCCGAAAGAATCGAGGGAAGGTTCCGGCCCGTATACGGAATCTTCTCGCGGGTTTTGCATTCCGTGCCGGGGAGCGATATATTGAGGACCCTGCCTTGTGGTTTTTGTTGGAGCTTTTATCAGGAACCGTGTTGAGGACCCAACGTTGTTGGGTTAGGCATGAAGACATCACCCGTCATCCTTTCAATATCCCCTGCTCCCAGCAGACTCCCGTTCCCTTGAGAACCGAAGGTACACCCTTCCCGTGGGAAGGAAGGCACGAAGCTGGATCCAGAGGCGTTCCGGAAGCCATAGGAGCTGTCATCATGGACACGTTTACGTATCTGAAGAATTTCATTCGTGACAGAAACGTTGCGTCTATTACTCCCACCTCTTCCTTTTGCGTTCGGAAGGTCTGCAACAAGATCAATTTTGACCGAAGCGAGCTCATCGTCGAATACGGCCCCGGCACGGGGGTCTTCACCGACTACCTGTTGAGACGGATGAGAAACGACGCGCGGCTTATCCTCATCGAGCGCAACAAGAACTTCAACTCGATCCTGGAAAAAAACTTTCACGATCCCCGGGTCACCATTGTGAACGGCAGTGCCGAAAACGTTTTGGATGCCTTGAACAACAGCAAGGAAACCAAGGCGGACTGTATCTTGTCCGGGATTCCTTTCATGCTCCTTCCCCGGGAGCTCAAGCACAGGATCCTTGCCAACACCCACGAGGCCCTCAAGAAAGGGGGCAAGTTCCTGGTCTACCAAACCTGTTTTCAGACCGAAAACCACCTCAAGGTGCACCTTGACCGATACTTTCCCGTCGTCCGAACCAAATTCGAGATGTTGAACATCCCTCCCCTCCGAGTTTATGAAGCCATCAAGTAGCGATTCGCCCGGCTGGAAGGAACGGGACATCGAGAACTTCCAATTCCGGCGAATCCATCCCTCCCTTTTCATGGGCACGGCCAGCGATCGATACAGCGGCTGGGTGGGGCAGATCTACACCCGGGAGCTCTACGAGGGGCGAATTCGGGCACGGACTCACCGGGTCGGACCCAACTCCTTTCGGGAAGAGGTCCTGCCGGTGGAGAGCGTCGACGAATATTTCCAGCACTTCGGCGTCCTCGAGATCGATTACACCTTCTACGACACGCTCCTATGCGCCCGGGGAAATCCTACGGCCACCCACCGAATCCTGGGAGAATACCGGCAGCGGCTTTCGGGAGAGGACGCACTGGTCCTCAAAGTCCCCCGACTCATTTTCGCCCGGAAAATCATGCAGGCGGGGAAACTTCTTCCAAATCCCCTGTACCTTGACCCGGAGGCCTTCGTCCGCAGGTTCTACGAACCGGCCTGCCGGCTCCTGGGAAACCACCTGAGGGGGATGGTGTTCGAACAGGAATATCAGCGGGCGTCCGATCGGGCCTCGGTAGATCGGTTCATCGAGGAGTTGGACAACTTCTTTCGTTCCATCCCCCGGGACGACCGCTACCACATCGAAGTGAGGACCCCCCGATACCTGGTTTCCCCGGTTTTCTCCCTTTTTCTGACCCACGGGATCGGACAGGTTCTTTCCCATTGGACCTGGCTGCCCCCCCTCTCGAAGCAGTGGGATCTGTCCGGAAGGCGTGGTTCCAACCGCGGCGGCCAGGTCGTCTTTCGGCTCATGACTCCCCGGGGAATGCGCTACGAACAAGCCTATGCCCGAGCCCAACCATTTGACAAACTCGTTCCCGGCATGCTACAGCCCGACATGATCGAGGATACGGTCCGGATCATCCGGGACGGATTGGATCGGGGGTTGCGTGTCCATGTGATCGTCAACAATCGTGCCGGAGGAAACGCACCCCGGATCGCCCGGCGGATCGCCCGCCTCTTCCTGGCCCGGGAAAAGGAACGGACCCCCGAGGCATAGGGCATGGAAAGACGTTGTGCAGACCGTTCCGCGGGGAGGATCGGACGGCCGCGCACCGGAGGTGGAAACACGGGGTTGCCGGGTTCGCCCCTCCCGGACGACGTTTCTTTCCTGCCGCCGACTCGAAACGACACTCCTTCCGGCACTCGCGACCCGGCTTTGGTCTCTGAATCACCCCGTCGGGGTACAAAACGAGGAGCAATTCATGAAATCTGTGGAAAGACTGCTGATTTGTGCCGTCGTGGCTTGGACCCTTGGATTCCATCTTGAGCCCGCCCTTGCCGATGAGGTTTCCGATCAGATCAAGGAGGCCCTGCAACAATACGAAAGGGGAAATCTCTCCGAGGCGGCCAATTCTCTGCGGTTTGCCGTCGGCCAGATCCAGCAGAAGCTCTCCGGGGACCTCAAAGACGTGTTTCCTCCACCGCTGAGCGGCTGGAGTGCCGAGGAGACCACGGGAGACTTCGGTGCGGCATCCTTCCTGGGAGGTGGGATCTCGGCCTCCCGCCATTATTTCGTCCGGGACTCCGATCGAGCGGTCGACATCGAGATCGTTACGGATTCCCCGCTGCTGCAATCCGTCCTGATGTTCTACAGCAACCCCGCCTTCTATGCGAACCAGCCCGACGCCAAGTTGGTGAAGATTCAGAACCGAAAGGCCGTTCAGAAGTACTCGGCCCAGGACAAAGAAGGGGAAATCAACCTCGTCATCGGCTCTCGAATGCTCGTTTCCATCAAGGCAATGGGGTTGGACAAGCCGGACGACATGGTTGCCTATGCCAACGCCATTCGCTACGACGCCCTGGAGAGGTTCTTGGAAAAGTAGTCAGCCGGGTCCGCAACCCCGGGAGGGCCGGTGCTGGGACGGCATGGAAAAGTCTTTCTTTACACACGGACCATGCTACAATGCCGGGAACAGGTGCTTCATTGCAGGGGCCAAACCATGGACGGCCCGGTGCGATCCCGGGGGCTGGGCCGGGGGGTGCCGCAACCGGCCGAGTCCGTTCCCAACATTGGTTCGAGATTGATTTATGGCCAGGACAGCGATCTGTTCGGAAGACCCCAACGACCTGCTCCGGACTTCTCTGGAGTACCAGACTCGTCTGAATCAGATCTACAAGCTTCTCCATGAAGCTCACAATTTCATGGACGTCCTCCCGGACCTGGAGAAGGATCTCTTGTCCCTTCTGAGGGCGGAGCGCCTGACCATTTACCAAAAGGGTCGCGGAGACCGGGAGATCGTTTCTCGCTACAAGACGGGCCGGGAAATCAAGGAAATCCGCCTCCCCCTCAGCACCACTTCCATCGCGGGGTACGTGGCCCTCACCCAGCAAGCCCTGCGCATTGACGATGTATACGACAGCAAGGCCCTGGCTTCCATTCACGCCAACCTGACCTTTGATTCGAGCTTCGATCAGAGATCGGGGTTTAGAACTCGATCCATGATCGTGCTGCCCATCAAGTTCGGCGATGTTTTGCTGGGTGTGCTCCAGATCATCAACCGCATCGGCGGGCCCTTTACGGACCAGGACCTGGTGCACGCCCGGGAAATCGCCCGAGTCATCGGGCAGAAGTTTCGCTACGACCTGGGCGGCACCAAGGGGCCTTACGACTACCTGGTTCAGACCAAGCGAATCACTCCCGAGAAGCTCGAAGAGTGCAAAAAGGTCGCTGCGGCTCAGAAAACGACCCTAACTTTCGTGCTCATGAACGAAATGAAGATCCCGGCCGAGGAAATCGGGGCTTCCCTCGAGCTCTATTATCAGGTCCCCTATATGAAGTACGATCCGGACGTGGAACTGCCCAAGGCCCTTCTCAAGAGGCTCAATGAAGCGTACCTGAGGAGCCACCTCTGGGTACCCGTCGGCGTCGACCAGGAAAAGGTGATCGTGCTCATCGACAATCCCACCGACACCAATCGGATCATGGAAATCCAGAAGGTGTTGAATGCCCGCAACTACGAATTTCGAGTGGGGCTCCCCGAAGACATCTTGAAGTTCCTGGGAGTGGGGCTGGAAATCCCCGAGCCCGAAAGCGTGAACCTGGAAGACCTGGTGGGCCGTCTCGAAGACGAAGCGGCCGTGATCGCCGACGAGCAGGACATCGCCCTGGCTTCCACGGTGAGTGAAAACGAAGCCACCGTGGTCCAGATCGTCAATCGCCTGGTCCTGGACGCCGAAAGGCTGGGGGCTTCGGACATCCATATCGAACCGGCCCGGGGGAAAGTGCCCGCGACGGTTCGCATGCGCGTGGACGGAGTGTGTCGTCCGGTGCTGAAGATCCCCGCCAGCCACATCCGGGCGGTGGTGGCCCGCATCAAGGTCGTCTCCCGGCTGGACATCGCCGAGCGGCGCAAACCCCAAGACGGGAAATTCATGGTGAAGCTCCGGGGCAAGAACCTCGAGCTTCGCGTGGCCACCATTCCCACCGTCCATGGGGAAGGAGCGGTTTTGCGGTTGCTGCATTCAGGGGGGGCCCTGCCCTTTGACAACCTGAACCTTTCCGAGCGCAACGCCCGGGAAACTAAGGAACTGGTCTCCCACCCTCATGGAATCTTCCTGGTGGTGGGTCCCACGGGTTCGGGCAAAACCACCACCCTCCATGCGATCCTGGGACACATCAACACCCCCGAGCGCAAGATCTGGACGGCGGAAGACCCCGTGGAAATCACCCAGGAGGGACTCCAGCAGGTCCAGGTGGAACCCAAGATCGGCTTTGATTTTGCCGCCGCCCTCCGGGCCTTCCTTCGAGCGGACCCGGACGTGATCCTCATCGGGGAAATTCGAGACCAGGAAACGGCTCATAGCGCCATCGAGGCATCCTTGACCGGTCACCTGGTGTTTTCGACCCTGCACACCAATTCGGCCCCCGAGACCGTGACACGGCTTCTGGACCTGGGGTTGGATCCCATGAATTTCGCCGACGCCCTTCTGGGGGTCCTGGCCCAGCGTCTCAGCCGAACCCTTTGCAGCTTCTGCAGGAAACCGCACCCCGCCTCGAACGAGGAGGTTCACCAGCTGATGGTGAGTTACGGGCAAGAGATGTTCCCGGAGCTGGGGGTGAATCCCTCGGAGATGATTCTCCAGGGTCCTGCGGGGTGCGACCGATGCGGGGGTACGGGATACCGGGGACGAATCGGCATCCATGAACTGCTGGTGGCAACCAATGCCATGAAGGTGGTCATTGCCAGGAAAAGCGGCGTGACCGAGATCCGCAACCTGGCCACCGCCGAGGGGATGCGCACCCTGATGCAGGACGGTATTGCCAAGATCGTCCGGGGTTTTACCGATTTTTCCCAGCTGCGGCGAGTGGTGGCCTGACCGCAGTCCCCTTCGTTCCTCCCACCGGAAGGTCCTCGAGGTCCTCGTTCGACACGCAGCCCCCATGCCGGTCGGTCTTCACGTTCGAGGTGGAAGCCTCGATTACCCGTTCTTCTCTCCCTTGGTTGTCCATAAGCCGGACCGGGGTCGGCCCCGGGGCCGGAGCCCCGATGGAACCTCGGGCGGCGGAAGGTTGTGCGTATCGGGGCGGCGGATAGGCCGCGACGGGCGGGAAGGCTGTAGGTTTTTCCGCCCGGAGTCGGCTTCATCTGCGGGTTGCGCGGCGCGAAACGTCCGCGACAACCCCTGCGTAGGTCTCCCCTCCTGCCCCCGGAAGCAGTTCCCCCCAGCGGAGGCCTCCGGGAGAAGGAAGGGCTTGTCGTGGTTGGACCGGGACCGGACGTCCCGCCCACGCCGGCCCCCCACCGGCTCGGACGAGATCCGGGAGCACCGTCTTGATGTCCTTGCCGACCTGTTTTTCCAGGGGATTCGAGAGACGGATCGGATCATTCGTGCTTCCGGTCCGGGACCTTGGAGGCGGTTGAAGAAGTGAGGGAACGAACCGACAGAGAGGAGGCGTGGAGCCTCTCGGCCACGTCCCTGTATTCGATGGACCGGCGCCCCCTCGGGGACCCGGATTTTGCTCACTTCACGGATCAGGGCGCGGCTCCGGCGGCAGACGGTCACGGGTACGGCCGGTCCTTGGGAGAACGCGGCCGTAGGGCACCGGAAAGCCGCCCCTGCCGTCATGCCGCCCGGGATTCTTCTGCAAGCCCGTTGCCGGACCCCCCTCGGGACCGAATCCGGCGCACGGAAACAGGACGGAGGATCGCCCCGAACGCAGACAGAGGATCCAAAGGATTTTTCGACAGGGGGGACCCGGGACCCGAGGGAACGCGTCTTTCCGGACCGCCGACTTTATTCCTTCTTGTTTTTGGGCCTCCGGATGGTGCGGGTTCGCTTGTCTCCCGCGCCTTCTTCTCCGGACGCCGGCTCCTCGGACGAGGACTGGCTTTTCTTAAGCTTGCGCTCCTGCTGGAAGCGCACCAGGGCCTCGGGCAGACCGCGCTTCTTGGCCGCACTGCTCCGCGCCCGGGTAAGCGACTTGGCCGACAGCGGCTGTTTGAGGGAAAAACCCCACTTCTTTTTGTATTCTCTGGGGTCCAAATCATGGGACCCTAAATGCTTGGTCGTCAACTGGCGCATTTCCGCACCGCATTCCATGCAAATGATCTTGTCTTCCTGAATGGAGTCTTTCGCCTCCATTTTCTCAGGAGCCTTCTCCTTGACGGATGGTTCCTCCAGGGCCTTCGCCTGGTCTAAAAGCACCCCTTCCTCTTCAGCCTTCTGCATTTTCTGCAAGGCTCCAAAAGTTTTCAATAAAGCCAGTTCAATCTGATCGGCCGTCATTTGACCAACCGATGCTTGTGCCTCCACAATGTCGGCGGCAATCTCCAAGAGCTTTCGTGTCATTGAATGCCTCCCTCTACTTAAGAATCGAATACCGGAAAACGTCTTAGCCCCATGATGAGTCCGAGTTATGATGATATCGTAGGAAGTCGTTCTTCTCGGAACGGCACCTAATGAATTCAATCGGTTAGAGTCGAAGAAACGCACTCCTCAGGACTTTTTACGAGACCATCAGCTATAATTATGTAGTGTTTTCTATATGCTGTCAATATCAACAGTACGAATAAAGGCACCTGTAAGAAATAGCAACCTCGTCCTTCCAATAACCTGAACATCTCATGACAGGTGGTCCGTTTCACGGCTGTTTGCTTTTCTCCTTTTCCAATCAAGACAGGACGACAACCTGGGGCACGACGGCAGTCGATCTCTCGGCTTCATTCCTTTTGACAGAGTCGGAGGGTTGGGATAAGTTCCCGAATTGACCTTATCCCGTCCGTGGTAAACATGGAGGAGGGGCGGACTTCCGGGTGGAGTCGACCTTCTTTCCGTTTGGACGGCTCTCACGGTTAAAGGATGAGGGAGTTGGTTTTCCCGGTTTTGCCCAGCCCCATTGGGGTGAGATGCGGACCAATTATATCGGGAGGTGGTTGCCATGTGGAAACGAACGGTCTTTGGGACAGCTCTTTTGTGCCTGCTCTCAGCTGCTTGTCCATTGGTTTTTGCCCAGAATTTTGCCGGGACCTATGTGCGCATCGGGGACAGCAAGGAATATCTGACCCTGAGCCCCGACGGCACCTTCTTCCTGAAACAGCGAAAGAAGCCTTCCGACCTGGCAAACCCTTTTCAAACCATCACGGGGCATTACCAGATCCAGGGGACCGAGATCATTCTGCGTCTTCCCGGCGGGGGGGAAGCCACGGGAAAGATTCAGGAGAACATCTTCGAGGACTCGGACGGGAAGAAATGGGCCAAGGATAAGAGCAAGATCCCCCTTCCCCAAGACACGGACAGGCGTCCCACGGAAGGTCGCGGCCAGAGGTATTGATTACCAGGTCCCCGGAAAAGTTCATGGGCCAAGAGCCTACGACCCATGGGCTCCTCCTCGGGACGGTCGGCGGGAGGGCGACGGCTGGGAGGGCCAGGAAGCGTGAATCCTGGTCCCTGCGTCTCGGCGGATTCCACCCGAAAAGACCCGCCCGAGAGCTCGACCCGTTCCTGTATGCTCCTCAACCCTACCCCTGGGTCGCCTCCGGGGGTCCCCAGACCCCCTTGCGGGTCGGGCCTTCTTTCATCATCCGTAATGGTCAGGGTCAGTGCACCCTCGTCTTTCTCGAGAACTACAGAGACCCGGCTGACCTTCGCGCTCCGGGCGATGGTGTTCATGGCTTCCCGGATCACCCGGAAGATCACGATTTTCAGGGACACGGAAATTGCCGCTTCTTCCACGGAAAACCGCTCCTCGACGGCGATGGTGAGGTGGGTATTCCGGAACTCCCCGCAGAACCAGCCGATGGTGGCGCCGATGCCCAGGTCGTCCAGCACGGACGGCCCCAGACCCGTGTAGATATTTCGTACCTCCTCGATGGGGCCCCGGACCATCGGGACAAGCGGATCCGGTAGCTCAGCCGCCTCCACTCCATCCCGTTTCAACAGCCGGAGAACGTTTTCAATGCTGAACTTGACCGCCACCAGGGATTGGCCGATGGAATCGTGCAATTCCACGGCGATGCGCTGTCTTTCCTCCTCCTGAGTGTGAAGGAGCCCCGGGCGGAGAGTGTTCGATGAGCTGTTCGAACCGCTCCTCGCTTCTTCGGAGGGCTTCTTCGGCCTCTTTTCGGTGGGTGATGTCCTGTACCGGGGCAAAATAGCCCGGCACTTGACTGTCGGGGGCCGGGTGGGGAACCTATTCCGCCGGAAAGCATCTGCGCACACCGCCGGCCGGATGCATTTCCCCCTCGAAAGACACGGCTTCCCCTCTCAGCACGGCCGTCACGTGTTCCATCACCAATCCGTAGGGCCCGGCCCCCAGGAGCTCCTTCACCGACATGCCGGCAATCCTCGACCGGGGAATTCCAAACCAGCGCTCGTAGTCCTTGTTCACGACCCGGCAACGCTGGTCCCTATTCACATAGGAAGATGATGGGGAAATGTTCCGGTTTCATGGATTCCTTCCTCGGAGTGACCCGTCTCCCCCGAAGACCGAATTCGGACCCCCCGGTCCCGCGCCGGGGAAACGACGGGCGGCCCCGACAACCGGAACTGCCGACGATGGGAAAAAACCCGATCTCCCATGCCCCTCGGCCGGGATCTTCCTCCCGAGGGGGGCGCGAGTTGAGATCGCAACCCAAGAGAGGACAAGGGCCCGGAAGAGGAACGGAACCGAACCGGTCTACGCCCCTTCCTCTTTCTTCGGCAACTGGTCCAGGTGCCATTGCATGGGATTGAGCAGGGTGAACCCCAGGGCCTCGAGCTTCTTCTTCACCCGAGTCACGTTGGTGGTGAGCAGGTACGGAAATACTGCGCGCTTCCCTTCTTCCCAGTGCCGGGCCACAAGAATGCTTCCGAACGAAATCCGCTCCTCACTGATGGCATCCACAATCCGCTTCATCTGGCCCAGCTTGTCCTCCACCAGGATGCACAGGAGGGTGCCCGGTTCTTCGATGCCCAGGACATTGATGAAGGCGCGCATGAGATCTCGGATGGAAAGGATTCCTCGAAGCTTTCCCTGCCCGTCCACCACGGGGAAAGCACCCACCCGCGTCCGCTGGATCAGCAGGAGGGCGTCCTCGAGGGTGTGAGCGGGCGAGATGGTGATGGGGTTCCTCGTCATGATGTCCTTCACCCTCAGTTCCCGGACCCGTTCCTCCATTCCCGCGGACTCCCCTTCGTGCAGGATGGGCGAAGGCAGGGCGCTCCGGATGTCCCGGTCGGTCACAATGCCGATAAGGTAGTTGTCCGCATTCACCACGGGAAGATGGCGAATACGGTTTTGCGTCATGATCCCTTTGGCCTCGATGACGCTGCATTCGGGATCCACCGCGACGACATTCCTCGTCATGGACTTGTCAATGAACATCTCCTCCTCCCCTCATCCCGCCGGAAAACCGAATCCTTCCAGCCTGCCCGGTGATCATCCCGGTGTTCGGTTTCAATGTTCCCCCTCGACGGAAGGGCCCGCCCCCCTCCATGGGACGACGGCCCCCGGGAAATGTCTAGCTCCCCAGGAGGATCTCCACGTGGTTTTTCACCAACTCCGGCAAGAGATCCAACGAATACCCCCCCTCCAGGATGGAAATCAAACGTCCTTCAGCATATTTTTCCGCCAACCCGACCATGGTTTCCATGAGCCATGAGAACCCCTCCGTTGTGAGATTCACGCCGGACATGTCGTCCTCGACGTGCGCATCAAACCCGGCGGACAACAGGATGACCAGGGGGCGATATCGATCAAAGGCGGGGATCAGGTCCCTCTGAATGAGCTCCCGGTATTCCTCGTCGCCCTGTCCGGGCAGAACCGTGGAGTTCAGAGTATAGCCGTACCCGAAGTCCGTCCCTCGTTCGAACTCGCGACCCGTACCGGGGTAGGCAAAAGAGGGGTGTTCATGAATGGAGTAGTAAAACACGGTTCGTTCGGTTTCGAAAGCCTTCTGGGTCCCGTTGCCGTGATGGACGTCGAAGTCCACGATGCCGATCCTGGGAACTCCCCATTGCTTCTGGAGATACCTGGCCGCTATGGCGACATTGTTGAAATAGCAGAAACCCATCGCTTTGTCGGCCTCGGCGTGATGCCCCGGAGGCCTCACGGCGCAGAAGGCGTTGTCCAGTCTCTTCTCCATGACCAGCCTCACGGCGTTGAGGACCCCTCCCACCGCCAGGAGTGCCGTTTCAAAGGTGTCTTTGCACATCTGGTTGTCGGGGTGGTCGAATTCCGAAACCCCGTTGAGGCAGGCATCCCTGAGACGCTCGATATGCTCTCGGCTATGCACCGTTTCCACCCACTTGAGGTCGGCGGGACGGGCTTCCACCAGGGTCAGCTTCGGCAAAAGTCCGGCCTGTTGGATCCCTCGATAGATGGATTCCAGGCGCTCGGCAGCCTCCGGATGACAAGGCCCCGTCAGGTGCCGAAGGTACCTTTCATCGTAAAGAAATCCCGTCCTTTTCATACCAGCCCCTTGCGGATGGAACCTCTGGAGGATGTCCCGGGTCAGGTCGCAAGACCTTGGGTCACTTCCGCTCTCCTATGCTCGTTTTCATAACACGTCCCAGACGGAGTTGCAAAGAGTCCGTCCGCGGGAGATCCCGGGAACGGGAGATCCGTGCGGCTCCTCTCCGGTCCGATTCCCTTGAATCCGCAAACAAAGTGCCTATCTTCAAGGGCATTCCGGCGGAGCCGAGGGATCAAGAGAATTTCCGGGATCGCCCTGAGAGGATGGGGGCGGTTGGCCCGGCAGGCCCCCCGAACTCGATGTGCCTGCAGGAGCGCGGCTGTGCTGTGGCACGGATGCCCCCGCAGGTGTTCACGGCACCCCAAACGCGTCCTCGCTGACGCCCACACCATGAGGAGTCCCACATGGCAAGACTGCTCCATATCCAGGCAAGCCCCATGGGTGATTTGTCCTTCTCCAATCGATTGGCGGCCGCTTTTCTTGGTTCCTACCGGGCAGCGCATCCCAACGATTCCATCGAACAGCTGGACCTTTGGAGGGAAGATCTGCCCGCTTTCGATTTCACCGCCGCCTCGGGAAAATACAAGGTTCTGCGGGGTCTGGACCACTCCCCCGAAGAAGCCCGCGCACGGCAGCGGGTCGTAGAGCTTACGGAACACCTCAAGTCCGCAGACAAGGTGGTTGTTTCCAGCGGGATGTGGAACTTTTCCATTCCCTATCGTCTCAAGCAATTCATCGACAACATTGTTCAACCGGGCCTCAGCTTCTCCTACGACCCGGTCAAGGGATACAGCGGCCTCATCACGGGAAAACCCCTCCAGATCCTTCTGGCGTCCGGGAGCGAATACCCGGCGGGGTCCGATGCGGCCGCCATGGACTTCCAGAAGCCCTACCTGGAAATGATCTTTCGATTCATCGGTTTCGAGGACATTCGAACCCTTCGAGTGGAGGGGACCCTTTCCGCCCAGGCGGAAGCCAACCTCGTGAAAGGAATGGACGCGGCCGTGGAAGCCGGGAAGAATTTCTAGCGGGGCAGTCCCCCCATGACGGCCTTTACCCCCCATTCTTCTTCTCACGCCCCGTCCCTTCTGCTATCATCAGCCGATGAATCCTTCTTGGATCATTAGCCCGGGAGGAGGGGACACGCAGACGCTCAAGGGATTTGTGGAGGGGGCCTTGGTGATGAAGGTTCGTTTCTGGGGAAGTCGCGGTTCTCTGCCGGCCCCACTGACGGCGGAGGCCGTCCGGAAGAAGATCCTCCGAGCCCTGAGGGATTCGAGGAATCTCTCCCTGGACAACGACGAGGATCTCGCCCGGTTCGTGGAAGCACAACTGCCCTTTTCCGTTCGCGGGACCTACGGAGGCAACACCTCCTGCGTGGAAATCGCCGGAGGAGATGAGGCGGTCCTGTGTGACGCGGGAACAGGCATCAGGGTCTTCGGCAACCACGTGCTGAGGGAGAGCGCGAACCAGGGGAGGAAACCTCCCCGGGTCTTTCATCTCTTCATGTCCCATCTCCATTGGGACCATCTACAGGGTTTTCCGTTTTTCGTTCCTGCCTACATTCCCGGCAACGCGATTCACATCTACGGTTTCCACGAACGGCTAAAAGAGGCTTTCAGCAATCAGCAACAAGGGTTGCATTTCCCCATGCCCCTCGAGAATCTTCTCTCGGACATCCGGTTCCACGTGCTGGAGACCGACAAGGATTACGCCATTGCCGGGTTCAACGTCCGGGGAGTCAAGCAGAACCATCCGGGCGGCTCCTTCGGGTACCGGTTCGAACGGGGGGGAAAGGTCCTTGTTTATTCTACCGATTCCGAACATAAGGCCGATATGGAAACGGACGGGTATGCCTTCCTGAGCTTCATCCAAGACGCCGATCTACTCATCTTCGATGCCCAGTATTCCTTTGGAGAACAGGTGTCCAACAAGGAAGACTGGGGCCATTCCAGCAATATCATCGCGGTGGAGCTCAGCGTGAAGGCTGGCGTGAAGCACCTTTGCCTTTTCCACCACGATCCGGTACTGGACGACGATGCCCTCGACCGGTTCCTCACGGATACCCGCGAATACCTCGATCTCTACGCCGGGTCCCATCCCCTCCGGATCGACCTCGCCCACGACGGCCTGACCATCGACCTGTAGAGGGCTCCGGGACATTCCCGGTTTCCGGGTCTCGATGAGTCTCCCCGAGCCCCGGGCGATGAACCGTTTGCCTGGGAGGATTGGTTCAATATCTCCGCGGTTGGCATCGAGCGATGCGGCACCGGCCGAGTTCTCGTCCCTCCTTTTGCCGGTTGTCCGAGACCCCCGGCCGACAGTCGGCGGAGCATCGCTCATCTCGGCGTGGGGGGTGATCATCTTCCCCGAAGGAACGTCGTTCGGAACCGGGTTCGCTCCTTCCGGGCCGGGGAAGGTTCGTAGACGAATCAAGTCCCGGGATCGTCTATGAGTTGAAAGGTCTTCGAACAGGGCTTTCAAAGCCCTCCGGCGTCATTTCCTTGATGGTACAAATTCAGGAGCCTACGATGAAACGATTGCCCGGGAGTTTGGTTGCGGCAGTGGTGCTCCTTGTTCCTTTGTTGGCCGGGTGGGTGCCGGCCGCGAGTGCGGAAAACGGCCCTCCCCTCTCCCAGCCTCTGGTTCGGGAGGGCGACCTTGCGATGGATCTTGCCTTGGACCTGGGGCTCTCTGTCGAAAGTGAGGCCGAAGCGGAAAGCAAACTGGCCTCCATGGGGATCGAACCTCGGAACGGATGGATCTCGGACTACCCGGTCACCCCGGACATTCTCAGTGAGATCCACGACGCCGTTGGAGACGCAGCCGATTCGGGGAAGCTCGGAATGAGCAAGGGCGAGGCCCTGGCTCTTCTCACAGACATCAGCATTGATTACGGTCTGTCGGTGCGCACTACCTCGGACGGATCCCCACCGCCCGTCCGGGAAGCGGCCGTGGATCCGTACTACAACGATCCGTCCCTCATCAACGACTATTACACCGAGTACGGCCCTGCGGTGGTGACCTACTACACCCCGCCCTGGGATTACTATTCCCTCTACAGCTGGGTCCCCTACCCGTTCTGGTGGAGCGGCATCGGCTTTTCCGGGTACTTCATTCTGAACGATTTCCATCGAAGAGTCGTGGTGGTGAAGAAGCGGGTCGGCCATCCCAAGCACTGGCGTCACAAAGGCCGGTTCGAGGAAGGGAAGGTGAGGACGGTATCCAATCGCGTGGTGGACCGGAACACGGGAATAACGGCGAGGTTGGACCCGGTCACCCGCACCATCGACCACGGAGGCCGATCCGTACGAAACATTTCCAACCCACGTTCGAGGGCGGGCCTCGAAAGCGGGGACGGGCGGAGGGACAGCGCCCCTGTGCCGGAGGGAAGCCTCGGGAGGCCGTCCCGGGGTAATGCCGGAGCCCGGGGAACCGCTATCCCGGATCGGTGGAACCGTCCCGCGAGCAAAGAGTCGGAAGCAGGGAGGGAACTCCGACCCACCCGTCGTCCCAATCCGTCCGGAAACAGGGAGCGTCTGCGCTCCATGCGTCCGAAAGGCCCCTCCTTCGCTCCCAATGGGCGGCGCAGTGCGTCGTCCGGCTCCTTTCGGCAAGGATTCGCTCCCCGTTTTGATCGTCGATCCTGGAGCGGAAACGGAAACCGAGCCTTCGGCACTCTCCAGTACCGGAGTGGATCCTTCCGGGGTTCCGGAGGCGGAGGCAACATCGGTCCCTCCATCGGACGAGGCTTTTCCGGCGGGAATTCCCGGATTGGCGGAGGCGGAGGCTTTTCCGGTGCGGGCCGTGGGGGATTCTTGGGAGGGTCCCGCGGAGGCTTTTCCGGCGGGCACGGACGCTCGGGCGGCGGAGGTCGCAGGTAACGGTCGGTTCCCAAACCTTGAAGGAGGGGGCCTAGGGCGAGAAGGTGGTGGATTGATGGGATGATTCTTGCCCGGGTGGGGTTCCTGAGCACCTCCGGCCTTGCCGGAGTGAGGATCCGGCAGAGGGCTGGACGGGACCGTTCAACGTCCGGGGGGACGATACCTATGTGAACCTTGCGGCCGGACCTAATAAGGCGTCCCCTTGTGGAGTGAATGGCAAGGGAATGGGGAGTTCTTTCTCGAGGAAAGGATCGAGCAACCGCAAGCCGAGTTGGAACAGGCTGAGATCGCACCGTCCGCCGCAGTAGATGCTTGTCCCGACCATGCCGCAGGGGTATATTTCACGATAAAAAAGTTGCGCCAAAGATCCCTCTGACACGCTGAGTGAAGATTTCGGGCAAATGTCTGAATCCTGTGGGTGGGCAGTTCCCGTGTGAGTGCAACTTCCTATTGATCCAGGGCTAGGCGAGACGAGCAGCCATCAGGGGCCGGCACACAAAGGGGGGATCGGAGGTATAAACCGCAGGCGAAATGTCGTTTCGAAAGGGGGGGCTTATGACTAGCATTCATAGAAATGTTGGCTTAAGAAGTGTTTGGGTCGTCCTCGTACTTTTCGGGACTATTGCGCTCCCTGCTCTTTCCCAGCCTCTGCATGCCCAGACGTGGGGGAAGCTCTACCATGGACCATGGACTGAGTGGTATACCGGCACGACCTTTTATGGGGCGCTGCGCACCTCTGACGGGGGATACCTGCTGACGGGAACTTCGACCGAACGGGGCGTGATCCTCAAGGTTTCGAACGATGGAACGCTGCAATGGAGCAAGCTGGTCAAGGGAAACGGGTATCAGAGAGATACCTCCATGAACGGCGCAGTGGAGGCACCTAACGGTGATTTTATCGTCGTGGGGCAGGCCTACACGGACACGACCATGTATCCCGAAGCCGGAGCCGGGTCGTGGGACAATTACATCATTCGCCTGACATCGACCGGCAGCAAGGTCTGGGAAAAGTTTTACGCTCGAAAGAACGTGGGCGAAGTCCCCGACACAAATGAATACGCGAGGTCCATTTATGTGGACTGTCCGGAAGGCGGCGCCCCCTGCAGATACGTGGTGACCGGCCACGTCGTTTACCATTGTGTGCCGGGATGCCCTTACTACGGCTATCGTGCTTCTCAGACCATGGTGATCGACGAGGATGGGGAGGTTCAGGACGACTTCCTGATGGGAGGCCCGAGTTCCACGGGCGATGGAGCGGTTCAGACCGTCTACACGGGCGACGGCAACTACCTTGTTCTTACGCGCCTGTGGCATTCCTATGGCGGCTATACCATCGGTCTTCAGAAGTACGGACCTACCGGCTCCCTGATCTGGAGCAGGGCATATTATGAAGCATACCGGCAGGAAGACGGAGAACATCTTCTAACGATAACTCCGGGAGCGGTTGTGGAAACCGAAAACGGATATGTGCTTGCCGGCTTCAGCTACGATAATGTCACTCAAGATCCTCCTTTGGGAACCTACTACCATTTCCAAGTGGATAAGACCACCGGATCGACGGTGGCGTGGAACAAGAAGTACCGAGTCTGGGAGAATTGGTGGAGCTATAATGCTGGAAGTCTTGTGACCACTCCCGATGGAGGCCTCCTTGCGAAGGTGGAGGATATCATTACAACGGAAAACGACCGAATTTTCAAGACCTCCCAGAATGACGGCACCAAGCTGTGGGTCAACGAATACGGGGCAAACCTTGGGACCATTACCCCCGGAGCCGCAGACCTCGCAATCACCAGGTCCGCCTTTGACGGGCTCCTCGCGAGCCTTTCCATCAACGGCCTCATGGACGAATCATGCAAGGCACTCCCCATTTCGGACAAGACCGACGAGGCCGTGCTTTATCCGATCCTGCGGACCGACGTATTTGATAGCTTCGGTCCGAGCGACTGCAACAGCGGGATAGGGAAGGTAGCCGTGTATGAGGCGGATCGCATCGAACCGGGCGAATATCAACAGGTCAACGCTTGCACCCCTCACGGCGAAGTCACCGCTGACTCAAACGGTCTTTTCGGGAAAGTGAATGTCGGTTCACCGGGCACGGACAGGAAGGTTTACCTTTCGAACTCCAACGGCCTCAGCAATCTCTATGTCAATAAGGTTCTTCTGTCCAACACGAGGGATTTCAGTATTGTAGCGGGAAGCGACACCTGCACCGGAAAGACGCTTTACCCGGTGAATGCCGGCACTCCGACTGGATGCGAGGTGACGGTTCGGTTTGCCCCTGTTACTTATGGAGCCAAGCAAGGTTTGGTCAAGTTTGATTCCAACGACGAGACTCTGCTCCAGCAGGTGCTGAAGGGAACGGGTGTGGGAGGAGCTGTCAAGGTGATCATCTCACCCAAGGCGGCCCGGAACGCAGGGGCGAGGTGGAGAGTCGACGGCGGGCTTTGGAAGAAAAACGGGGACTTGGTCCAGCTCTCGACCGGCAGTCATGAGATTTCCTTCAGGAAGGTGAAAGGTTGGAGAAAGCCTGATAACAAGATTGTCAAAATCGTCAACGGGGAGACTTTGCAAATCCGTGCCGAGTACAGGAAAGTCGCCAGGTGAGGAGACAGCGCCGGGGCCGAGATTGTCCGTCGTAGGGGACGGTGCGCTCTCAGCATCTTCCGACTTGGCGTGCGATTGCTCGATCATTTCCTCAACGAAGAACCTACCGTTCCCTCCGCATCCTCGCCATAGGGGAAGCCGCTGGGATGTGTCCGGGTAGCAAAGGGAACCATAAGGCGCGTTGCCACGTCCCGCTGAAGAGGCGACCCGGTCACATCCCCAGTCCCCCGGCACTTTGAAGGGTCCTTCTGCTTCCGACTGCAGATGCGGCCGGGCGAATGCCGCAAACCCCGGGTGGTTTGATTCACCGGGCTGCCGGGCATGCCGTCTCTCGTGCCGAAGAGGTCCGCCGGGCCGAACCCGGCATTCCGCAAGCCGAAATCCGGGGAGAGGATCCGGGACCGAAAACTTTTTCCCGGGGGGTGCCGCTTCCATCCACAAGCCGGGCTAGACCAAAATGCACCGCACGGATATCCTTGGCTCCGGGGAAATGCTACAATGCATCGGTCATTGTCACCGACGCAGTGCACCGCTGCAAAGGAGGAAAGTCGTGCCCAAGGACAAACCCAAAAGAGGCCCTTACGCCAATGAGCGCGTCAACCCTCACGAGCCCCACGAGATCAAATACTGGACGAAGAAGTTCAACTGCACCGACATGCAATTGAAACACGCCGTAAGGGCGGTGGGGACTTCCGCCGATGCGGTGCGTCACTTTCTCCAGGGCAAGAAGTGAGGGGCAACCGAGAACGGCGTGATCCTCTCAATTCCCGTTGGAGACCAGGACATATACGTCGGGAGCCACATCGGGCAGGAATTGGGCGAGGTATTCCTGCCTCCACGCCCCCTCCCTCCGTATTTCGCCCATGGAAGTCTTTGAGAGCAGCAAGAACTTCTTACCCGGCCCTGAAAGCACCCCTGCGACCTCTTCCGGACGATTGATTTCTCGAACCGGCCGATCCCGGTAAAAGGGAATGGAACCCCTCACATGATCCTTGGGCCGGTAGAGATAGAGGGGATGATCCCCGACCTCCCGGGACACGACCTGCGCCAGTGTCAGGTAGCACCGTTCTTTCTTGGTCATGTAAAGCACGTTGGGCGTGTACAGAATGATATGAACGCTGGTCAGGATCGCGATGCCCAGGCAAAGACCGTCGACGAATCTTTTCCGGAAAAGCAGCCGCGCCGCCGCCGGGAGCGTCAGGCTCAGGAGTCCCAGGGTGGCCCAAAGGTAGCGCACCGGGTCCGCATGAGAAAAGGCGAAGTGTAGAGCGGCAAAGACCGGGATCATCCCGACGGCGGCCAGGCCGACCCCTTTTGTCAGCCTTCCCTCCAGCGGTTTTCCATCGAAGAGTTTCTTGTGCAGATAGTATAGGCCACCATGACCGCGTAGGCCGTGTAGGAAGGAAGGATGTAGCTTCTCTCCTTGATTGCGGGTATGGAGAGCAGGATCGGCGGGACGAACGCCCAGATCAACAG
>Ga0116192_1000764_pt1 | contig 23782 bp, 17 predicted proteins | sample AD_UKC113_MetaG_FD_89876 | JGI IMG/M metagenome (GOLD analysis project Ga0116192, IMG submission 89876) | Active sludge microbial communities of municipal wastewater-treating anaerobic digesters from Hong Kong - AD_UKC113_MetaG | ecosystem: Engineered > Bioreactor > Anaerobic > Digestate... | reverse complement strand
GAGTTATTCACTTTCCTGGGTGGGGCAAAATGTGCTGGCAAACGTCCGGGCTGATCTCTTCCGTCATTTGCAGCGCTTACCACTTGGGTATCATGATCGGCATGTCGTCGGGGTGACAGTATCCCGCGTGATCAACGATGTGGCGGAAATCAATGAATTGCTTTCACAGGGAATTATCACTTTGCTCGGCGATCTTGTGGTGTTGGTCGGAATTATTATCATCATGTTAAGTATGAGCCCCAAACTGGCACTGCTAACATTTATCGTCATTCCTCTGATGGTACTGGCAACCTGGTGGTTTTCCCGTCAAGCACGCACGGCTTTCCGCGAGACGCGTTCCAGTGTGGCTGCCGTGGTAGGTGACCTGGCAGAGGATATCAATGGCATGCGCGCTATCCAGGCTTTCACTCGTGAAAAGACAAGCCAGAATCGTTTTGAACAGGTGAACCTTAAGAATCGCAATGCGTATATCAATGCGATGAATCTTTCCTTTATCTTCCTGCCTTCCATCGAGATTCTGGGCATGCTGGCAACCGTGATCGTGCTATGGTTCGGGGGACATTACGTGATGAATGGAGAAGTCACTCTGGGGATCATGGTTGCTTTTCTCTCCTATGTGTCGCGCTTCTTCCAGCCTATCCAGGAGTTAAGTCGCATTTACACCACTTTTCAATCCGCCATGGCAGGAGGGGAGCAGGTGGTTACCTTGCTGGATACGCCGATTGAAATTGAGGATGCGCCGGATGCAATTCCTCTGCCGCCGGTGAAGGGAGAGATTCGGCTGTCCCATGTTTCCTTCCAGTATCTGCCTGATTCTCCGGAAGTCTTGCATGATATCAATTTAGTTATCCCGGCTGGAAAAACGGCTGCCCTGGTGGGACCCACTGGTGCGGGCAAGACGACCATTGCCAACCTGATTGCCCGTTTCTATGAGGTGAGCAGTGGATCAATCACTATCGATGGTTTCGATATTCGCCATGTCACCACACGCTCGCTGCATCAGCAGGTACGCATCATCTCTCAGGATCCCTTTTTGTTTTCACGTACAATTGCCGAAAATATCAAATATGGTTGCCCCACAGCTTCGGATGATGACATGATTCAGGCGGCAAAGCAGGCGAATGCCCACGAGTTCATCCATCGCTTGCAGGAGGGGTATCAGACCCGCGTACTGGAAGGTGGTGTTAACCTTTCACAGGGGCAGCGCCAGTTGATCAGCATTGCCCGCGCATTACTTACCGATCCACGCGTTCTGATTCTGGATGAAGCAACAGCCAACATTGATTCAGTCACCGAAGCTTTGCTGCAGGACGCCATTGCCCGCCTGTTACAGAACCGAACTTCAGTGGTGATTGCCCACCGGTTGAGCACGGTACGCAACGCTGACCAGGTGCATGTGATTGATGGTGGACGTATTGTAGAGGAAGGTACACATACAGAACTTCTGGCGCTCAAAGGGCTTTATGCCCAATTGTATGAACGCCAGTTTATGGACAAGTAAATCTCTATTTGATTTTCATGGCTGATAGGTGCGAATTACCAGCTTTCAATCAGCACGCGAATCTGGTTGATTTCCAGTTGAGCGGTTTTTAGCTCCTCCTGGATTTTTTCAGTGTGGGCTGTTTCGGATCGGATAAAACGTGTATAAGGGGTGATTGCCTCTTCTACCCTTTTGATGCTGGCGTCGATTTCCTTTTCAAATTCCTCGCGCAGTGATTTGACCAGCTCCAACCGCAACTGGGTGATCTTCTCGTGCAGCTCACTCTTGGCTTTGCGCCTTCTGGCAGGGATGATAAACAAACCTAAGGCTGCAATCACACTGGCTGCTACGATTCCGGTGACGTCCGCTGCCATGGTGGTAGCGAGGATGGTTACAATCGTTCCAAGACCGATCGCTCCGACCTCAACAGCGGCAGAGGTTGCCACAGCGTTTTTTGCATTTTCAGCAATCTTTTGGGCTTCCGCCCTCTTGTTGTAACTTTTAACCACCTGATCCGCCTGACGACCAATAGCCTCTAATAGACGGTTGCGGTCATATTTAAAGTTCGTATTGATGCCTTCTCCGATCAGATTTTCCTTATGTTCGCGCTCCCGGTCAGCCAGGTAACTGGTGACAGCTTTCCATTGTTGCAGATCGGATTCCACCAACCAATCGATCAAAGCGTTTACCCGGTTTTCAACCTGTTGGGGAAGATCCTTGATAACTTCGCGGCTAAAATCTTCCTGCATTCGTTCTTTTTTAATGAGATCAAGAACTTTTCCAAGCTTAAACCGCTCTTCAAAGAATTCATCTCCCCGTTGTTCCATCTCGTAAAAAACATTTTCAAGGTCAGACATCCTGAAGTTGAAATCTTTTTCCATGTCCTCTTTGTAAACCGCTTGCTGTCGCTCAACGTTTTGCAGCAACCGGATATCTTCTTCCAAAATCCGGCGTTGATTTTCCGAGCGTTCATAGTAGCGGCTGGTGATGTGTGCGCTGACGCCAAGCGGATTGAGGAATTTCAACTTCACCTGTTCCGCTTGATCGAGGTGCTTAAGGATATATTCCTCCAGCGCCTCAAACCCACTTGCCTGCCAGTATTGCGGCTCTCCATTTTTTGCCCGCAGAGCCAGCCTTGCGCTGACGGGAAAAATTTGAGGAGTGCTCCCCAGCAAATTGTGAGCATTTTCCTGGACGAAATCGAGCACCTGTTGAGTTTCTGCTGCATCCTGCAGCAAATCGATTTTATTGACGATGAGCACGACTTTCTTGCCCCAATCGCGGATTTGCGCCATGAACGTCCGTTCGCTTTCTGTAAAAGGACGATCCGCCGAGGTAACGAACAGCACCAGGTCAGCGCGGGGGATAAAATGAGTGGTCAGGGCTTCGTGCTGGCGGATAACGGCATTCGTACCCGGGGTGTCCACAATGCTCAATTCCGCAAGCAAATCAACCGGGTAGAGCACGAGGGCATGCCCTTCTTCAAGGAGATTCGGCTCGCTGGTCTCACCGTAACGAAGGATCGTAACCTGGGAGGTGGTAGGGGTTACTCCCTCTTTCAACAGTTTTTGCCCCAGCAGTGCATTAATGAAAGCGCTTTTACCGGCATTGAACTCGCCCACGATCACCAGCAGGAACAAATCATCCAGTTGGCGAATCGATTGTCTGAGGGATTCAACATCTTCACGCGAGGCGTTGTATTCCACCAGTTTGAGGTTTAGGTCCTGAAGAAAATTACGTTCCCGCTGTAGTACAAGCTCCTGATCCTGAGTCAAGATTTTCATTTTAATCTTCCAAATTAAGTAGTGTGATGATTGAAATTATTATATCTGGTTTGCTATCGCAATTTACACGTTCCATATATGATTTAAAAAACCCACAAATCTAAATTCTAGAGAGGAGCGCAATGTCAACGATCAACCGGAAGAAACTGGATTCCCAGCTTCAGCAGGAGATTCAATTATTTGCCAGAGAGCATCCGAAATGTTTTGCTCTCTACCAGCGGGCAAAGGGTTGTCTGTTGGATGGGGTACCGATGAACTGGATGGTGCGCTGGGCGGGTGGTTTTCCACTTTTTGTCGATCACGCCAAGGGCGCTCATTTTACCTGCGCGGATGGCAAGGAGTTTCTTGATTTTTGTCTGGGGGATACCGGCGCCATGGTGGGACATTCCCCGGATAAACCTGTGGCGGAAATTAAAAAACAACTGGACAAAGGGATCACCTTCATGCTGCCTACCGAGGATGCCATCTGGGTGGGCGAGGAATTGCAACGCCGCTTCAAACTCAAATACTGGCAGACCACGCTCACGGCTACCGATGCCAACCGGTTTGCCCTGCGCCTGAGCCGTCATATTACCAGGCGCCCCTATGTTCTGGTTTATGATTACTGCTATCACGGTTCTGTGGATGAAACTTTTATCACCATTAATGATGGCATCCCCGGACCGCGACCTGGGGCGATTGGTCCGCAGGTTAACCCGGTCGTCACAACCCGGGTCATCCCGTGGAATAACCTGCCTGCCCTCGAACAAGCGCTTGCTGCAGGCGATATTGCCTGTGTGCTGGCAGAACCCGTGATGACGAATATCGGCATCATTCACCCGGATCCGGGGTACCATGATGCGCTGCGCGAATTGACACACAAGTTTGGCACGTTGCTCATTATTGATGAAACGCATACCATGTGTGCCGGTCCGGGAGGGTACACCGGTGAGGCAGGGTTGCAGCCGGATATTCTGACAGTGGGCAAGACGATTGGCAGCGGAGTACCCGCAGCGGTTTACGGTCTTTCTGAAGAAGTGGGGGATCGGGTTTCACGGAGTATCAAAGTGGATGAATCAGATGTAGGCGGAATTGGGGGAACCCTGGCTGGAAATGCGCTATCACTGGCAGCGATGCGCGCCACGCTGCAAACCACCTTGAATCAGGAAACCTTTGCCCACACCATCCCGCTGGCAATTCGCTTTACGGACGGAGTCAAAAAGGTCATTGATGAATTCGCGTTACCCTGGGTAATCAATCGATTGGGATGCCGTGCTGAATACTGGTTCTGCCGGGAGCTACCCCGCAATGGTGGTGATGCAGAAGCAGCCGTGGATGCGGAACTTGATCGTTACATGCACCTGGCAGCGATGAATCGGGGCATTCTCATGACGCCTTTCCATAACATGGCGCTCATCGCCCCAGATGTGACTGAAAAGGATATTGACACTCACACGCTTGCCTTCCGCGAAGCAGTGCGCTTGATAGTAGATTAAACAGACTGTAAAAGAAAATTCCCCCGGATGAATGAACCTCCGGGGGATTTTTGTATCAGGATGTCTTCAAATACCCCCATACCGGTTTCAATACAAAGTAGAGCAAGACGAGTGGGAATAAATGAATCATCGCACTAATCTTGAAAGAGGTTCCTTTAATGGACATAAACACGAAGAGTGGAAGTAAAGTAGCCAGAAAATATGCAAACACCCATTTTTTTGTTTTCCTGCGCCAGATAAAAACCGCGAATGCAGCAGCGGCGATCGAACAAAAAGCGTCGATCCACCATACCCACAAACCATCCGTCTCCACCAGGTTCATTATTGCGTTATACGCCATATAGAGGTTGCCTGCGCCTGCCAGCAGCAGTAAAAATGAAAGGTTCTTCCAGGAGCGGGAAAATGTCTCCTCCGTCATGGCTGGTTTTTCAGCTTTTTGGGGTGGTTTATACCCTGATTCCATTTTGGCTTTAGCTTCTTGATCTTTGCGCACTTTTTTGATGGCTTTGCGATATGCATAGACCAAAAGGAGAACAACACCAAAGATCAGGGCATAATATTTCAGTTCATCACTATTAAATCCAGACATCTTGGTAAATAAACTCCCTTCTTGAGGAGTAGGTCAGACGTGGCGCCCAAAGGGTATTCACTTTGGACGCCACATAAATAACTCATGATCATCCTGCCTCTCAACGATCCGCTTGAAAGGGGGATGAATGACCAATAAGGACTAAGTGCGTTCCTTTTCTTCCGGGCTGATCTTACGGAAGGCATCCTTGATTGGCAGGATACCCAAATTCAGTTTCGGGTTCATATCAATTGGCTCACCATAGTAGTCCACCAGTTGTCTTGCCGGATCTTTCTTCTGGGTGGCGAGGGAGACGCCGATCATCAGGAGGATAGCCGAGAAGAAGGCAATGAACGAGCCAACATATACAGCATCCCAGAAGGCGCACCACCAACCGTCACTGTAAACGCCCATATCCGCAGTGTATTCGCATACGCTGGCAGTGGATTGACCTCCCAATCCAGTATTAAAGAAGAAGATGGTTGCCAGGATCCAGATGACAAAACCACCAATGAAGGCTGCATTGGCTCCGTAACTGTTGGCTTTCTTCCAGTACATGCCAAAGGCGAAAGGAGTGAAGAGACCGACCAGCAAGAGCGTCCACGCAACCACCGAGAGTTCATAAATGGTTTGCGCCCACAACGCGATTGAAAGACCGATCACCGCATTGATCAAGACCATGATCCGGGTTGCCCAAAGGGCTCTCTTTCCTTCCAGTTTTTTGCCAGTGATCAGGGGAATCAAGTTTTCGGTGACTGCGGAGGCGCCAGCCAGTAATGAGCTGTCGGAGGTGCTCATGAGGGCTGAAACCAGTGCGGCGATGAAAATGGCGGTGAGCAGGGCAGGCATGTGGGTCATGGCGGCATTGACCAGCAGGTAGCTGGTATCTTCCATTCCTGGCTGGAGTTTATAGGCCATGATGCCGATTAAGGGGCTCATGATGCCAAAGAACAGATAGAGGACGCCAGCAAAGTATGAACCATAAACTGAGGTTGCCTGGTTGCGGGCAGCCATGGAACGCTGCATGAGATCCTGGGTTGCCACCGATCCGAGACCGATCGCCATCCAAGCCGCCAGCCAGTACATCCAACCGGTAAGACCAGTGTACCCCAGATAACCTTCCCCTTTAATCGGCAATAGTTTGAATGGTTGCGAGACGTAGGTAGACCCGGCTCCTTCGATCATGCCGGGGAACCCTCCGACGGCTTTTAACATGAAGATAAACACCATCGAAATCCCAATTGCTGTCAGGAACATTTGGAAGAAATCGAGTGTGGTGTCTGCCATCATGCCACCCATCATTGTGTAGCCGGCGACAATTGTGATGACGATCACGCATCCCCAGATCGGTTCCAGGCCAAAAATACCCTGGGCGATGGCACCACCAGCCACGATCTGTGCCGCCGTCCAGGAGAAGTAGGTTAACATCTCGGCAACGACGGAGAAAACCACCGTAAGCTTGTTATAGCGGCGTTCAAAAAAATCGACGATGGTGAGGTATTTTGCCCGGCGCATTAGGCGCACAAACAGTAAACCGGATAGAAACAAGCAGGCGGAAGCACCAAAGGGATCGAAGACCACACCCTGGAAACCGTAATCGTACGCCGTTTCAGATGCCCCCATCAGCGTTTCGGCGGCAAACCAGGTCGCCATGATCGAAGCGGCTGCCATATAAATAGGAAGCCGGCGACCCGCCACCACGTAGTCGGTGTTATCTTGAACTTTACGTCCCGCCCACACGCCTACAATGATGCGGACTGCAAAAAACAGGGCAATAAAAAGGAAAACCAGCCAAGCATATGGATAACCTTCAAGAACCATGCGATACTCCCTTTCTCAGGAAAATCCTAAAATTGATGGGTCAGTTTTTCTTAACTAACTTCCTTAAGCGTGTCTTCCAGCCTGTTCAACACCTCATCGATCTGTTCGTAAGTGATCACGATGGGGGGTTCGATGCGGATGGTGTGGGCACTAGTGAGGGTTCCAGCAACCAGTACGCCGCGTTTGAAGAGTCCCGCTGCCACTTTATAACCGATCTCGGGATCCTTAAAGTGCTGTCCGATGAGCAAGCCTTTACCGGAAATGTAATCATAAACATTGGAATACTTCTGCTCGAGTACGCGCAGCGTCTTCATGAAATACTCGCCCTTTTCGCGCGCCTGTTTCGGGAAATCATCTTTAAGGACGACGTTAATGGATGCGATAGCTGCGGAACAGGCAAGCGCGCCGCCGCCAGTGGTGGTGGTATGAATGAAGGGATTGGGGTACATCATACATTGCCAGACTTCCTCGGTGGCGCAGAAGGCGCTGATCGGCATTACCCCGCCGCCTAGGGATTTGGCAACGGCGATAATATCTGGCTTGACATCCCAGTTATCCACACCCCACAGGGAGCCTGTTCTGCCTAGACCGGTTTGTACTTCATCGGCAATCAGCAGCACGCCATGGTCTCGGGTGGATTTTCGGATCCGTGGCCAGAAATCATCCGGCGGGACGATAGCACCGGCTTCGCCCTGGATGGGTTCCATGAGCACCGCTGCCACGCCAACCCCGATTTGATCGCAAATCTGCAGCTGCCGTTCTACCGCATCCGCATCACCATAGGGTACGTGGTAAACAGGTCCGGCGTAGAGTAAGCCAGGTGGCACGCGGTAATCCGCCTTGCCGAGCATCGAGAGTGACCCCATTGTTTTCCCGTGGAATGCCTTCGTGGCGACGATGAAGGCGGGTTTCTGCGAATACATCTTGGCAACTTTGATTGCGCCTTCAATTGCCTCGGTGCCGCTGGCGCAGAAGAAGGAATATTTGATGTCCCCCGGGGTAATATTTGCCATCAATCTGGCTAGCACTCCGCGCAGCGGATCGATCAGTTCCTGGCTGGGCATGGGGGTTCGCCGGAGTTGAGCTGTAACAGCTTTGACCACATCCGGATGACTCCAACCATGATCCATCATGCCATAGCCCCCCAGGCAATCAATATATTCGCGTCCCAGCACGTCCTTAAAAATGGCGCCTCTCCCGGTCCATTCCACACAAGCCCAGTCACCAGCTTCAGTGACTGACTTTCGGTAGTCCAACCAACCTTTATTGAAGTATTCGGCAAAATTGAATTTGCTTTCTTCAATAATCTGTTTCCCTTCAGTTTCAGAAACTTCAGACTTTTCAATTAATTCCAACCAGCGATCTGAATAGGCAATTGCGTCTTGTAAATTCTGTGGCATGACTCCTCCTGAAAAAAGAATAGTGATTTTTACTTACTTTTGACAATTTGGAACAAAAAAAGTAAAAAACCTGCCGAATTCACAATAAAAAGTATTCTTTTGTACCGATAGGTAAGGGAAACAACCGGAAAATTGTAATATTTTCCTACAGAATTATTATGACAAAAAAATGATTTCTGTCAAGAATTTTTAAGATTCCGATTCTTTAACCATTTTATGAGTATAGAAGTTTGAGTAGCGAAGATATTAATTAGATTAAAGATTATCTACTTTTTTTAATTTGCAATTTCGGAAAAAATATCTATAATTTATGTATCTTTCAGAAATGGTTTTAGGTGGATATGATAAAAATAGACGCAGTTGATAAGCAGATTTCGGATCTATTGTTGGAAGACGGCCGGATGAGCTGCGCCAAAATTGCATCACGGATTGGTGGCATCAGTGAGCGGGCAGTTCGCTACCGCATCAACCGGCTTATTGAAAATCATGTAATCTCGATTCGTGGAAATGTCAATGCAGAAGCGCTGGGGTTGAATGTTTGCGCGGATGTTTTCATTGAAGTTGAACCGGCAAGCGTTCTCGAGATTGCAAAAAAACTGGCGGAGTATGAGGTGGTAAGTTATATCGCTTACTCCACCGGTGATACAGATATCAGCATCCAGGTTTTCGCTCATAACAATAGCGAACTATTCAGTTTTGTTACAGAAGTGGTAGGGAAGATTCCAGGAGTGCGCAAGACCCACATTTCATTCGTGCCGATCAAAATTAAAGATGACCATGTGTGGACGATTCCATCATCCGTTATCGTCAAAGAAGAGTAGATCTTTATTATCGGTTAATTACTGGTGTGTTTTCCTTCATCCATAAAATGAAGCGCTGGTTGCGTATTCATTGCAGGATTATTAATTCTTGATGAGTTACAAGGAGGAAAGATGGCACCTGAAGTTGACAAAGCAAGTCTTGTCGCCGCGGAGAAGAAAAAGCTCAAGCGGGAATTAACACTGATTCCCCTCTTCGCATTGATCTATTTCACTGTTTGTGGTGGGGCGTTCGGCGCCGAACCAATGGTCGGGCTTTCGGGTCCAGGTTTGGCGCTTTTGCTTATGGTCATCACCCCGCTCGTATTCAGCATTCCCAATATGCTCATGGTGCGCGAGATGCAATCCATGATGCCGGTGGAAGGTGGATACTACCATTGGGTGAAACAGGCGTTCGGTCCGTTTACGGGTTTCATGTCCGGGTGGATGAACTGGGTGGTTTCGTGGGTGGATGTTTCAATTTACCCGGTCTGGACAGCCTGGTACCTCAGTTACTTTGTTCCGGCATTGAAAAATGGCGCAACCATTGGCGGAGTGGAATTCTCTTCTGATTTACTCTCCTGGCTGGTAGCTGCCGTATTGATCATTGCCATTTCCTACCTCAACTTCCGTGGCGCCAAGCTTACAGCGCTCACTGCCAGCTGGCTGGGAGTGCTGATGATCATCCCCTTGATCATCATGTCAGGCTTTGGCATCTACGCCTGGATCGTCAATGGCACCCCGACAAACATTCCATTCCTTCCTGGTGGCGCGGATGTAAATGCTAAAAATTTGCTTGGCGCATTAAGTGTGGGGATTTACGTGGCTATGTGGAATTTCATGGGCTGGGAATTGCCCACCGCTGCCGGTGATGAAATTAAAAATCCCAAGAAAACCTATCCTCGTGCCATGGTTCTGGTGCTGATTGCTGCCATTCTTTCCTATTCCATCCCAACTGTTGCCGGTCTCTACGGTGGTGCTGGCGAAGAAGGACAATATCTGGTGTGGGGTCTGGAAGAATACAACCCGGGAGAAGGAATTGGACCTATTCTGAACGAATATGGCATTTCTGATGAGAAAATGCAAAGCTGGGGTGTAGATCCGACTACGGATTATGGCTGGGAATTCCCGACCATTGCCCACCGTATTGGAGACAAGGTTGCCGGTAAGGATAGCCCGCTTTCCTTCTTCCTGGGTGCTATTGTGGGCATTTCCGCAATATTCTCCATGATTGGTCTTTTCATTGGGAATGGAATGGGTGGAACGCGTGTGCCCTTTGCCATGGCGGAGGATGGCATGATGCCTACCTGGTTGACGAAAGTTCACCCCAAATATGGCACACCCTGGGTGGCAATCCTTATTTGCGGGGTCTTTTACCTCATCTTCTCTACATCAGCTTTCCAAAGCCTGGTAGTGATTGATGTCTTCTTGAACATGCTGGTCTTGATGGCAGAGATCTTCGCCCTTGTAACGCTGCGAAAAAAGAAGCCTGATCTACCGAGGAACCGTGTTCCTGGAGGTGTCTGGGGTTTGATCTATATCGTTGTGGCTCCCCTGACGATCATCGTTTTAGCCATAGTCAGCCAGGTGATTGATTATGGCTGGCAGGGAGCTATTGGATTGGCATTAGTCGCTATGGCGATAGGAGCCCTTTTGTACTTCCCGATCAAGAAGTGGGTGAAGAAGGGCATTCCGGATGTTGACCCGTATGTATTGGGAACAGAAGATTAAATTAGCAACATCACATTCTTCATATAGGAGGAAGTCATGAAAGTACTGTTGGTTGGAGTTGGCGGTGTGGGTGAGGCGATTGCTGTAATGGCAGCCAAGCGACCCTGGTTGGAGAAGATGGTTCTCGCGGATTACAACAAAGATCGCGCGCTTGAGGTTCAGGCGAAGATTAAGGACGAAAAGAGATTTCCGGTCGAATTCATCGATGCTCGCAAGCAGGAGATGATTGAAAAGCTGGCGCGGGATTACAAAGTAGATCTGATTATGAATGCCTGCGACCCAAGCTTCAACGAAACCATTTTTGACGCTGCCTATAACGCTGGTGTCAATTACATGGATATGGCGATGACCCTTTCTCACCCTCATCCGGAAAAACCCTATGAGAAGACAGGAGTGAAATTGGGCGACTATCAGTTTGCCCGCGCAGACAAATGGAAAGAGAAGGGAATCCTTGCCTTGCTTGGGCTGGGTGTCGAACCCGGAATGGCGGATGTGTTTGCCAAATACGCTGCCACCCATCTTTTTGATGAAATTGACGAGATCAACGTCAGAGACGGTGCCAATCTGGTGGTGCATGGCTATGATTTCGCTCCGAATTTCTCGATTTGGACAACGATTGAAGAATGTTTGAACCCACCAGTCATCTGGGAAAAAGGAAAAGGCTGGTTTACTACCCCGCCGTTCTCAGAAAAAGAAGTCTTCGACTTCCCGGAAGGCATTGGTCCCACCGAATGTGTCAATGTGGAACATGAGGAAGTGCTGCTGGCTCCACGCTATATTGATTGCAAAAGGGTAACCTTCAAATATGGTCTGGGTGATGAATTCATTGGCATCTTACAGACCCTTCACTTGCTGGGTCTGGATAACAAAGAACCCATTAAAGTTGGCAAGGTGGAGGTAGCGCCTCGTGATGTGGTCGCTGCCTGTCTGCCAGACCCGGCTCACCTGGGACCGTTGATGGAAGGGAAAACCTGCGCCGGCACCTGGATTAAGGGGAAGAAGGACGGAAAAGAGAAGAATGTCTACCTCTACCAGGTGGCAGATAACAAGGAAAGCATGGATAAATTTGATTGCCAGGTAGTGGTGACACAGACAGGCTTCAATGCCGTGCTGGGCATGGAATTGCTCGCTGAAGGGATCTGGAAAGCCACCGGTGTGGAAGGTCCCGAATTCTTCGATCCAGACCCCTTCATGGATCGCATGGCGGGAATCGGCTTCCCGTGGGGCATGAAAGAGTGGTGAAGAATCTCATAGTCACCTGATGATTTAAATAGGTTCCCCAACCTTCCCATTAATGTCATAATGTTAGTGTGAAAGGTTGGGGAACGATGGTGTATTCATCCGAAGCTTTGAGAAAATTCAATCCAAAATAAGTTTTCCTGGACGCTCCGAATCGTAAATTTCATGACCTTGCCTTTCTTGCCAATAAAATCTCAGTCAATACAAAGGACAGTCCCATGATCAATTATCAAGAGAATTACGCCCATCTTTCACCGGTCTGGTCTCACTATACAGATTTCATTGTTGACCACGCTGAAGGTAGTTACCTCTACACAATGGACGGTCGCAAGGTGCTGGATTTTACCTGCGGGATCGGCGTGACCAACACCGGGCATTGTCACCCGCGCGTGGTGGAAGCCATCCGCCAGCAAGCTGGATTGCTTATTCATGGGCAGGTAAATCTGGTGGTTCACAAACCGCTTTTGGAACTGGTGGCGGAACTCCGCACCATTGTGCCCCCCAGCCTGGATGGATTTTTCTTCAGCAATTCAGGTGCTGAAGCGGTGGAAGGGGCATTGAAGCTTGCCCGTCACGCCACCGGGAAGCAGAATGTGATCGTTTTCCAGGGTAGTTTTCACGGGCGCACCAATGCCACCATGGCAATGACCACCTCCAAAAACAGCTACAAAGTCGGTTACCAGCCATTGATGGCAGGGGTTTACGTGGCACCGTACCCTTACGCTTTTCGGTATGGCTGGGATGAAGAAAAGACAAGCCAGTGGTGCCTGGACGAACTTGAACTGTTATTAATGACCCAATCCGCACCGGCAGAGACTGCGGCTGTTTTTATCGAGCCTGTCATTGGCGAAGGCGGTTATGTGGTTCCACCAAAGTCGTTCATGAAGGGCTTACGCGAGCTTACCCGGCAGCACAATATCCTCCTCGTCGCGGATGAAGTCCAATCGGGTTTTGGGCGCACCGGCAAATGGTTTGGGATCAACCACTTTGAGGTTGAACCCGATATCATGACTATTGCCAAAGGGCTTGCCTCGGGCATGCCAATTTCTGGTGTGGTCAGCCGCCTGGATTTGATGTCGAAATGGATTCCTGGTTCTCACGGCGGCACTTATGGCGGAAATGCGGTTGCCGCTGCTGCCGGAGTTGCAACGATTCAAGCAATGAAAGAAGAGCACATGCTGGAAAATGTAAATGCAAGAGGTGCCCAGCTGGTGGCAGGTTTGGCTCATTTGCGTGAAAAATATCCTCAAATCGCTGATATCCGCGGTTTGGGATTGATGATCGGCACAGAGTTTCGAGACGCGCACGGTAAACCGGATAAAAAGTTTACCAAAGCTGTTCAGCATGCCTGCATTGACCATAACATGCTCATCCTTACTGCAGGACCATGGGACAACACGATCCGCTGGATCCCGCCGCTGGTGGTGACGGAAGAACAAATTAATGAAGGACTGAATATTTTTGAGTCAGCACTTACTGAGGCAGCAAAGTAAAATACGGTTGTTCCCAATCATTTTTAGACAGGAGAGTAAACCATGACCGAATTGATCGACCAACTCATCGCCCGGGCACGGGCAGCACAAAAAGTCGTTGAATTCTGGACGCAGGAACAGGTAAATGAAATGATTTTGTCCGTTGGCTGGGAATCCTACAAGCCTGAAACCGCCAAAGCGGTTGCCCGCCTTGCTGTCGATGAAACCGGTCTGGGGATTTACGAGGACAAAGTCTCCAAACACCAAAAGAAAACGCTAGGCGTCCTGCGTGATTTGCAGGGAGTGAAAACTGTTGGCGTGATTGAAAGGGTTCCTGAAAAAGGATTGATTAAAATTGCCAAACCGGTTGGCGTCATTGGCGCGATCACACCGATGACGAACTCCTCGTCCACCATGCCCTGTAATGGCTTGCCCGCACTCGCTGCTCGCAATGCCATCATTTTCTCACCGCACCCCAAAGCGAAGAAGACCTGTGCGGCGATTTGTGCCGAAATGCGCAAAGGACTTAAAAAAGTTGGTGCACCGGAAGATCTGGTGCAGTTTATTGAGGAACCCACGCTTGAACTCTCGCAGGAATTGATGAGCAAGGTGGATCTGGTGCTGGCGACCGGCGGAGCAGGGGTAGTAAAGCCTGCCTACAGCAGCGGTAAACCTGCTTATGGTGTCGGCGCTGGTAATGCAACCATCATTGTGGATGAGTCCGCCGACCTGCCAGTGACTGCAGCGAAAATCTGCAGAGGAAAAATCTATGATAATGCCACATCCTGCTCGGCTGAAAACAATATCATCATTCAGGAAGGCATTTTCGATGCTTTACTGGCTGAACTCAAAAAGACGGGCGGTTACCTGGTTACTGGCGAAGACCGCGCTAAACTAAAAAATGCCATGTGGCCGGATGGTCATCATTTAGGCAGCAATATTGTGTGCAAGAGTGTTCAACATATCTCGAATGTTGCTGGCATTCAAGTCCCCGCAGATACCAAGTTCCTGATGGTCCTCGGTGAACACATCGGTCCGGAAGATATGTTCTCTGCGGAAAAACTTTCTCCCGTGCTAACGCTGTGGAAATATCGTGATTTCAGTACAGCAGTGCAGATGGTGATTGACATCACCGCATTCAGCGGTTATGGTCACTCCTGCGGCATACATTCGGTGAATGAAGATCACATCATGGAACTGGCGCTGAAAGCAAAAGTGAGCCGTATGATGGTCAGGCAGCCTCAATCCGTGGGGAATAGCGGCGATTGGGAGAATGGCATGCCCTTCACCATGTCTTTGGGTTGTGGCACCTGGGGCGGTAACATCACCACTGAGAATATTACCGTCAAGCACATGATGAATGTTACCTGGGTTTCCTACCCGATTCCCGCCAATATCCCTGATGCAGAAAAGCTTTTTGCTCCGCATTTTGAAAAATACGGTCGTTAAAAGCACCGGATGGTGAATCAACCGCCTGACAACAGGCGGTTTTTTTGTATTTGTCCCATCAATGTTGAAGCGAATCCTGGTGAAATTGTTGGTAAAAAGGAAAAAAGTTGTAGCTGGGGTAGAACTCGGTGGTAAAAGCTTTCCAGGCACGTTTTTCGATCAGGATATTAACTTCACGCAAGCGTTCCGGCGGGATTTTGATGGTTACCACGTGCCCGATACCCATCATCACGTACCAGGATACAATCTCGATTCCATCCGGTGGAAATTCACGCCAAAAGCCGCTTTGCCTTAAATATTCTTGAATTTCATCGAGATTCTTTGATTGATCGTGCCGGAGCATGATGGTGATCATTTGAGTTTCTTGAGCCATGATTCTCTCCAGTGAATAAGAAATAGAGTTGATGTTTTTATAGCACAAAATCCGTTTTTGGCTACCGTGGTGCCATATCCTCTTTTTTGAGCAAAATCACGCATGACTAAAATACTACTTTCTCTCTGATTTCGTCTTAATCAATGAAGGGTCAATTGACGAAGCCCTACGCGGATGCTATACTCTTTTTAAGAATAAAAAATATAAAAAGAAAAGGATTCAAAATGAAAGTAGAACTCCCAACCCCAGTATCGACAACTGAAATGAAGATTGATGTTCGCGATATCGAAGGTATTCTGCAGGGTGCCCCCATGAAGATGCCTCCGATTCCTGAATCGCAAATCACCTTGCCTGATGGACGAATCCTCTTTATCCGTGGTATTCAGGATAGCGATATCGACCCCATGCTCGGCTACCTTGAAAAAGTGATGAAGGTCGAGAAGGATTTCTATGACATCGTCGGCGTTCGTGTCTATGGTGAAATTCTTGCCCTGCGTCGCAAACGCTTAAAAGATCCATTCACCATGGTGGGTCTTGTCGATGGTGAGTGGCTTGGTTTTGCTAATGGTCGGGCATGGGACAAAGATGTGGCGATCAGCCTGCACACCCTCACCTTTTCCCGCCGCGCGAAATTAGGCTGGCCGATGTACTACGTCAAAACCTATTATGCGATGGAACTGCTTAAAGTACAGGAATGGTGGTCAACCTTCGAGAGTTATAACGGGTGGCGGATGGCTGGTCTTTCCATGGCTCAACCCACCAAACCCTGGCCGCAGTGCCAGCACGAGCTCGGCGGCGCCAAGATATTCTACCTTACCCAGGATATGTGGCAGAGCCGCGTGAAGGATTACATCAAGGAAGTGATTGGTCAAGATCTGAACTTCAATGTGACGGATGAAGTTCGCAAAGCCAATGAAAACTTCCACGTTCCCGAGACGCTCGACCTGTAAACAAAATTTGGATAATCAGAAACTCCTCCAAGTGCATGAATGACCTTGGAGGAATTTTTTTAAGAGCATGTAATTTGTCAGTGTATTTTTCGATTAAGGTTAGTTGACTGTGCTTATTTCTTCGTGATATAGTCAATTAGGACGGTTGGGTGAACAAAAAAAAGAGCTAAAACAACCGTCTCAGGACCTTTATTAAACCAGGGATGAACGCGAAAACCTCCCGCTGACCTGCGGGAATAGAAATTCGCCCGTTTTTTCCCAAAATATCTCACTTTTCAGGAGTAATAATGGCAACATTAAAAACTGAAGTTCGAAGTGGCGTGTATTACGACTCGGCAAAGTTAATGTCTTTGCAGCGTTCGCTTGCCGGGTTGCCTGGCATTCTCGATGCCGGCGTGGTCATGGGCACAGAGTCCAACAAGGAATTGCTTGCCCACATTGGTCTTGACACTCCCGAAGTAAACGCGACCAAGCCTGATGATCTGGCGATTGTAGTCAAAGCGGAAAATGAAAAAGCGGCAGACGAAGCTTTAGCCAAGGTGGATGAACTGCTTGCCGCGCGAAAAAACACAGGTGATCAGGAATATCAGCCGCGCAGCCTGGAAAGTGCCGTTGACCTGCTGCCGGATGCTGAATGGGTGATCATTTCGGTTGCCGGTCGTTATGCTGCCTCCGTCACGCGTGAGGCGCTGCGTCTTGGCAAACATGTTCACCTGTTCAGTGATAACGTCTCCATCGAAGATGAAATTGCATTGAAGAAAGAAGCCCGTGAGCTTGGCTTGATGGTGATGGGTCCGGATTGTGGTACTGCTATGATTGATGGCTATGGGCTGGCTTTTGCCAACAAAATTCGCAAAGGTCCCATCGGCATTGTCGCCGCAGCAGGTACGGGTTTGCAGCAGGTTGCCACCCGTATTCATCAATTAAACAGCGGTATTACATTTGGCATCGGCACCGGTGGGCGTGACCTGAAAGCTGAAGTTGGTGCGATTACCTTCCTGCAGGCGCTGGATGTTCTGGCGCGCGATCCTGAAACGAAAGTTATCGTGCTCACCTCAAAACCGCCTTCTCCGAAGGTGGCGGAAGAGGTATTAAAAGTTGCCCGAAAAGCAGGCAAACCGGTTGTGGTCAATTTCATTGCCCGCCCCATCACCACCACCCGCGATGGCAATCTTTTCTTTGCCACCGGATTGGATGATGCTGCCAGATTGGCAGTGGAACTGGCAAATCATCCCCCCAAGTTGACCGGTGACGAAGATCTTCCCATCCAGAAATTTGCCCCCCGGCAAAAATATCTGCGGGGTCTCTTCTCAGGCGGTACCTTGGCTTATGAAGCGCAGCATATTCTTTATGGCTATGTGCCCCGTGTTCTGGCAAATTCCCCGATCAATAAGGAATTCAAACTTCCTGATTCATTTGTCAGCCAGGAGAATTGTATCGTCGACCTTGGTGAAGATGAATTTACTGTCGGGCGGTTACACCCGATGATGGATAATGAACTGCGCATTCGCCGGTTGTATGAAGAAGCTAAAGACCCTGAAGTGGCAGTGATTCTTCTGGACGTGGTCATTGGATATGGATCCCACCCCAATCCTGCCAGCGAAATTGCCCCGGCAATTGCCAAATGCATCGCGGAAGCCAAAGAAGATGGTCGGCATCTTGAGGTGGTTTGCGTGGTCACCGGGACGGATGAGGATCCCCAGAACCTCAATTCGCAGATTCAACAGCTCAAAGCTGCCGGCGCCCTGGTAGACACCAGCAATGAATTTGTTTGCCGCTATGTTGGCAGACTTTTGCGTGCACTGGCTGAACGCGATGAACCCCCGGTGGTTGTACCGGGTAAACCGGTTGATCTGGACGCGCTCAAGAAACCTCTGGCTGCGATCAATGTTGGGCTTGAATCCTTCGCCGCCAATCTGAAAGACCAGGGCGCTCCTTACGTTCATGTGGATTGGAAACCACCTGCTGGTGGAAACGAAAAGTTGATGAATATTCTGCAAAAAATGAAGGCACCGCGAAAGTAATCCCTGTTCCCTATTCTACGAACCTGGAGGAAGCACATGGTTGATATTGAGAAAGCAAATGCTTATGTAGTGGAAAGATTCATGGAAGCTCGTCCGGTTGCGATCACAATGGCGAAAGCCCTCGATGTCGTTCCGGGTTTACACGAAAATATGTTTCTTCACGCCGGTCCACCGATAACATGGGATCGCATGGCTGGACCAATGAAAGGCGCGATGATTGGAGCGATGCTCTTTGAAGGGAAGGCTAAAACAGCCGAAGAAGCGGAAAAGATTCTCAAGTCTGGAAAGATTGAGTTTTCACCCTGTCATGATCATGGTTGCACAGGTCCCATGGCTGGGGTGATCGCCCCATCACAACTGGTCTACGTCATTGAAAATCAAACTCATGGCATCAAGTGCTATTCCAACCTCAACGAAGGACGAGGAAAGGTATTGCGCATGGGCGCATACAGCCCGGATGTCATCGAAAAATTGAAATGGATGGAATCTGTACTGGGTCCAACCGTCAAAGCCGCATTGGAAGCCAGTGGTGGAATCGATATTCGTGCCATTCTAGCCAAAGCGCTGCACATGGGCGACGATGGTCACAATCGCCTGGATGCTGCTTCCGTCCTCTGGACTACCCAGCTTGCCCCCTTCATTGTGAAAACCGCAAAAGATACCTCCACTGCAGCGGAAGTGATCAAGTTCCTTGGTGATAATGCCCTCAGCATTCTTAATCCGGTTATGGCAGCCTGCAAGACCATGACCGCTGCTGGTGAAAATGTGGAAGGCAGCACCATCGTGACGGTGATGACCCGCAATGGCACGGACTGGGGAATCCGGGTAAGTGGTTTGGGGGATCAGTGGTTTACCGCACCCTCACCTCTGGTCAAAGCGCTTTACTTCCCGGGCTTCTCTGAAAAGGACGCCAACCCCGATATTGGTGACAGTGTGATCACCGAAACTGCCGGTATCGGTGGCTTTGCTATGGCGACCGCTCCTGCCCTGGTTACCTTCATCGGCGGCGTTCCCAAAGACGCGATCAACACCACTCTCGATATGTACGAGATTACCTACGCTGAGCACAAACAATTCACCATCCCGTTCCTTGACTTCCGCGGTACGCCCACCGGTGTTGATATCCGCAAAGTAGTCGAGAAACAGATAACCCCTCGAGTTAATACCGGGGTCGCTCATAAAGATCCGGGCGTGGGACAGGTGGGAGCAGGTGTGGTATCCGCCCCAATGAAATGCTTCGAAGACGCCTTGTATGCCTTCGCGGATAAGTATGGTTACAACTAGATCTTCTATCTCAAAAAAGGAGAAAAAATGAACCGAGAAAATTTTATTAATATGCTTTCCAATGCGAAGCTCTTTGATCTGACTCAAGGTTGCAGTATCTTCACGCCACCGCATCCCCATGAAAAATCGCTTGAAGTCCATTTCTTCAAACGTGTCACCGGTGCTTATGGCGGCGGACAGGGCGCAAATGGTCAGATCTTGAACTGGAGTAATACTGTAGGAACCCACCTGGTGGGCGAGACCGCTTTCAATTCGGGCGGTCGCGCGATTGCGGATGTTCCCCTCACCGATCTGTGTGGACCGGGCGTCATTGCTGACATCTCCGATCTGGTTTCAGATTACAGCATTTACACTCCAGAAATGATCCTTCAGAAGGTGGAAGTTAAAAAAGGCGACATCCTCATTGTTAATACCGGGTATCACAAGTACTCGTGGGATCAGCCCGATGTGTTCAACACAGAAGCCCAGGGCGGGGTTGAGTCAAAAGAGTTCGGTTTCCTCATCCGCCATCCAGGTCCGTCAATGGAATTCTACAAGTGGGCAATGGACATGGAATTAAAGGTCATCGGTGTGGATTGTGGAGCTGCTGAGCACCCCATGAATACCCCGATCCGGCGCTGGCATGAAGATCATTTCAAGCTGGCAGAGGAAAAACTGAAGAAAGAGACCGGTAAAACCTGGGATGAAACCTTCCCACAGGGTGAGTATTACAAACTGACCCACATGGACATGCCCAAGAAACACTTGCTGTTGGCTGAAGCCATTGTAGGTGATATTGATAAGTTAAAGAATAAACGCGCCTGGATCTGCATCATGCCGATCCCCTTCATGGAAGTCGAAACTGCCTGGAGCCGTGTCTTTGCCTGGACAGCGCCAGAAGGCATGACCGATGACGAATTCTTTGCTGAAATGAAGAAATCCGAAATGATCGACATGACCGTGCCGTTCTCTGTGCAAACACCGCAATGGCTGAATTACGTCCCCTTGAGTGTTACTTACACCAAGCGTGTGGGCGGGCAATACTTCGGCATGGGTCGCAATGGCTCCATCTGCAATGCCTCCATTCATCTCGGTACCCATATGGACGGCGAGAAACACTTCTATCCGAACGGTCGCACAATTGGTCAGGTTCCGCTTAAGGATTGGGTTGGACCTGGTGTCATCGCGGATATCTCACAACTGGTGAGTGATTCCAGCGTATACACTCCGCAAATGATCATGGATCAGGTTGAAGTCCGCGAGGGAGATATCCTCATCATTAAGACGGGTTGGAATCGATTTGGCTGGAACAGCCCGGATTGCGATGAATTCCGCTACATGGTCAAGCACCCGGGTCCTTCACCCGATTTCTCCGCCTGGGCAATCAAGATGAAAATCAAGTGGATTGGTGTAGACGCGGTTTCTGCGGACCATCCTATGAACACCATCATGCGCATCTGGCATCCAAAGACATTTGAAGAAGCCAATGCCAAATTGATTCGGGACTTTGGCAAGGATTGGGATCAGTTGTATCCACTGAAGAATTACTATCAGGATATGCACTTCAACTTGTTCCCGCACGCCATTGTTCATGCAGAGAATCTGGCAGGAGATCTGGCGACGGCAAAGAGTGGGCGCTATTACATTGGTTGTTACCTGCAAAAAGCGATGGAAGCAGAATCCATGTGGGGACGCTTCGTTGCATTCAAGGAATAGCGGCAGAATCAAGAACCTTCAGGGGAAATATTCCCCTGAAGGTTTTGCTATCATCCATAATTCTAAAAATCCATTACAATCCAGATTGCGAAGCTCTTGTATTGTTCCAAGCATAAATGGATAGGAGGTAATTTTAATGAAGCCAGTAAATTTTGATTATTATGCTCCAACCAGCGTTGATGAGGCGCTGGAGACACTGGCGGAACTCGGATATGATGGAAAGGTGCTGGCAGGCGGTCAAAGCCTGATTGCCGCGATGAACTTTCGCATGGCAAGACCAAGCGCTCTGGTGGATCTTAATAATGTTCCGGAACTGTCCTACATTAAACCCACCAGTGATGGCGGTCTTGCCATAGGCACGATGACGCGGGTTTCCACAATGGAGTACAGCACGGAAGTTGCTAAACGTTTCCCGTTGCTGCCGGAAGTGGCAAAGTTTATCGCTCATCCCCAAATCCGCCGCCGTGGTACTTTTGGTGGCGCCATTGCCCATGCTGACCCTGCCGGGCAGTTACCGAGTATCGCCATCGTGATGAATATGAAAGCGCTCATTCGGGGAAAAGATAAAGAACGCTGGGTGGATGCTCCCGACCTGATCATTGGACCGTTCATGACGGTCATTGAACCGGATGAGATGCTGGCTGAACTGGTGCTTCCTGCCTGGCCGGCGCGAACCGGGTCAAAGTACGTGCAGGTAAGCCGCCAGAGCGGTGGCTATGCCCAATCAGCGGTGGCTTCTATTGTAACCCTCGATGAAAATGATCGATGCCAGAATGTCCGAATGGTGTTGATGAGCGTCGGTGAGGTCCCCATCCTGTCTCAAAAAGCAATGGAAATTCTTAATGGAAACAAACCGACTGCTCAAGCGATCGAGGAAGTAGCCGAGGCAGCGATCAACTCTGAAATTGATCCCGCCTCTGATCTGCATGCCACTGCCGATTACCGGCGCAGCATCACCCGCGTGCTCATTATCCGCAGTCTGACGGAAGCCGTTGAGCGCGCGAAGAAAGGAGCCTGAAATGAGCAATAAACTCTTTCCCATTACTGTTACTGTGAACGGTACCGTCTATCAACGTGAGGTGGAAGCCCGCTTGCTTTTGAGTGATTTTCTGCGGCATGAGCTGGGCTTGTTGGGCACACACGTGGGGTGTGAACATGGCATCTGTGGTGCCTGCACGATTAATTTTGATGGACAGGCAGTACGATCCTGTCTGATGTTCGCTGTTCAGGCAAATGGTCACGAGATTAAAACGGTTGAATCCCTCGGCACGCCAGAAAATCTTCATCCACTGCAGGAATCCTTTACCGAAAAACATGCCCTGCAATGTGGCTTTTGTACTCCGGGATTCCTGATGACGCTGGTGCCTTTCCTTGAGGAAAACCCCAAACCTTCAGACGATGAAATCCGCGAAGCCATCTCTGGCAATATTTGCCGGTGCACAGGATACGAGAAAATTGTCGAAGCCGTGCAGGATGCTGCCGACAAGCTTTCCCAGTCCAAGTAAAGCGAGGTGAATTGTGAATGGAAAATATTTTGGACAACCTGTAACTCGCCTGGAAGATAAGTACCTGCTGACCGGGAATGCAAAATTTATTGATGATATCGAGCTTCCGGGCATGCTTCATGCTGCTTTCCTGCGCAGTGATTACGCACATGCCATCATCAAAAAAATCGATGTCAGCGAAGCACGCAAACGACCAGGTGTTGTGGCAGTGTACACTGCTGATGATTTTGGTGATTACTGGAAACCAGGACCCCTTCTGGTACCCCCGCCCACCGCTATCCCTGGAGCGAAGTTCAACGCCCGCCCTCTGGTGCCGATCGCCAAAGGGAAGATCCGCTTCTCAGGTGAACCTCTGGCAGTAGTGATTGCAGAGTCCCGTTATATTGCCGAAGATGCCTTTGACGATATCATTCTGGATGTGGAGCCTTTACCCGCAGTCATTGATCTTGAAAAAGCCTGGACAGATACCTCTGTGCTGGTTCATGATGACCTGGGCACCAATATGGCTGCGCTGGTGAAACAGGAAGCGGGCAATTACGAGGATGCCAAGGCGCAGGCGGATGTTGTGGTTTCAAGACGCATTCTGGTGGAACACGTTGCCGCGGCTGCAATGGAAAACCGTGGTTTTGTGGTGAACTGGGATGAGAGAAATCAGGAGATGACCATTTGGGCGAGCACCCAATCTCCACTGACCATCCGGGGCACCGTCTCACGATTGTTGGGGCTGGCAGAGAG
>Ga0116192_1000763_pt1 | contig 23788 bp, 19 predicted proteins | sample AD_UKC113_MetaG_FD_89876 | JGI IMG/M metagenome (GOLD analysis project Ga0116192, IMG submission 89876) | Active sludge microbial communities of municipal wastewater-treating anaerobic digesters from Hong Kong - AD_UKC113_MetaG | ecosystem: Engineered > Bioreactor > Anaerobic > Digestate... | reverse complement strand
GCGGCTTTGGGCGGATTGGTTAGCAGGCTGATTTCAAATGCCAGTACAGGATTGTTACAGGCAGCTATAATGCGGTACACGGCAGCGGCAGTCTCCAGGATTGCCCTGGGTGAGGCACCAATCGGATCAAGGATCGTGCTTCCGGCAGGTATTTCCCGCCTTACCCAGCGGCTCATCATTCCTGAAGGATCTAGTGGTAGAAAGCGCTCAAATGGCAGCTCCACGGATTGAAGATTTGACAAAGGGTAGATCAAAGGTCGGCTCATGGCTATAGTACTATCATAGCGGAAATTGATGAATTTTCAATAATAATAAAACTCCCGCCTTCCCGTCTCGGAGGGCGGGAGTTTGAGTTCTTTTTGTCGAATTACTCCATGAGGAATTGTTCCTCTACCTGGGGGATATGCCGCCGGATATTAACGACATCTTCTTGCGGAAACTCATAATCTTCAAGTTCACCTGCCAGGTAACGGTTGTAGGAGACAAGGTCAAAACTGCCATTACCGGACATGTTGAACAGAATTACTTTTTTCTCTCCAGTTTCTTTTGCTTCGAGGGCAAGATCCATCGCGGCTCTGAGGGCATGGGCGGATTCTGGAGCTGGAAGAATCCCTTCCGTGCGGGTGAAAAGTAGAGCCGCATCAAAAACCGATTTTTGATGAACTGCTACTCCTTCGATCAGCCCTGCATCGTAGAGCGCGGAGAGAGTGGGAGCCATGCCGTGGTATCTTAATCCACCGGCGTGGATCGCTGCCGGTATAAAATCATGTCCCAGCGTATGCATTTTCATCACTGGAACCATGCAAGCTGTGTCACCATAATCGAAAGCATACAACCCCTTCGTTAAAGAAGGTGTCGCCTTGGGTTCCACTGCCAGCAGCTTTGTTCGCTCACCGTTGCGCAGGTTTTCCCGTAAGAATGGGAAGGCAATCCCGGCAAAATTGGAACCACCTCCAACGCAGCCAATGACGACATCAGGGTATTCACCCGCCATGTCCATCTGTTTGAGGGCTTCTTCGCCAATGACTGTTTGATGAAGCAGCACATGGTGGAGAACGGAGCCAAGCCCATATTTTTTCGTGCCAGCGGATCGAACCGCGGCTTCAACAGCTTCAGAAATTGCAATCCCCAGTGACCCGGGTGTTTCTGGGCTTTCTGCCAGCACCCTTCTCCCATAATCCGTTTGATCACTCGGGCTGGCATATACTTTCGCCCCGTAGGTCTCCATCAAATAGCGTCGGTAAGGCTTTTGATCATAGGACACACGAACCATAAACACTTCCAGGTCAATATTGAAGAAAGTGCATGCCATTGAGAGAGCCGCCCCCCATTGACCCGCACCGGTTTCCGTCGTCATTGCTTTTGTGCCGGCAATCTTGTTGTAATAAGCCTGGGGAATAGCGGTATTAGATTTATGGCTGCCAGAAGGGGAAACTCCCTCATATTTGAAATAAATATGTGCCGGTGTTGCCAATGCTTTTTCCAACCTCAACGCCCGGATCAGAGGGGTGGGGCGCCATAATTTGTAGGCTTCCCGTACTTCCTCGGGGATTTCGATGTAGCGGTCGCTGGCAACTTCCTGTTCGATCAGCCCGGGTGGGAAAAGAATCTGGAGGGATTCAGGAGATACCGTTTTTAAAGTGACCGGGTCAAGGTAAGGCTGGAGCTTTACCGGTGAGTCCGCTGTGATGTTGTACCAGGCTCGCGGAATGTCACTTTCATTGAGGATAAATTTGGTGGTTGTTTCCATATCAGTCTCCTTTATAAAAATTGATTTGTTCGGAGGACGGACTGGAATAATCGAAGCCCGTCCCACTTGGGGACGGGCTTTAAAACCCGCGGTGCCACCCCGGTTAAGCGGCTTCCCTCTTAATCAAAAATCTCCGGAGGATGCAACCGGAGATTAGATTTTGCCAGCTTCACTCGTTTCGGGTACGGCAGAAAACTGCTTATACCCATAGCCTGATAACGGTGGCATTCCGGCGTTGGTTACTGGCTTTCGCTTTCACCTTGCGGCTCAGAGGTCCATTCGATGCCAACGTGCGCGCGGGTTTTCACCATTTCCCGCTCTCTGGAGCGCCGGTTCGACACTTACTCGTCCTCGTCATTGCCTGTCGTTTTTTATTTTCACTTATTATAGGCACTCGAAGAGAAATGTCAAGGGATTTCATGGCGAATGCCTGTGAAGGCGAAGGGTGTTAAGATTGCCTTTAATTAAGCCGATAATGTGTGATTCCAGGGATGTCCTCAATCGCCTGGCGGATGTCTGTCAAAGGGTCATTTTCTCTAGTCTTTACCACCATTGTGACCGTGAGATCCTGATGAGGTAAATTAGCTTCAATCCCCAGCGAAAGAACGGTTTTCTTCATACTCTTAAAAACATTCGAAAGCATCTCTGCCAGTTGAGGGTTTTCATGGGCTGTCACACTGATGCTCACCGTCTGGAAAGTTTGAATCGCACGCTTTTCCAAAATGTTCAGCAATACCAGAACGAAAAGAAGTGCTACGGTGGTTCCAGCCGCCGAGAAATAATGCCCTGCGCCGACCGCCAGACCCACAATCGCGATAGTCCACAAAGAAGTGGCTGTGGTCAGTCCTTTTACATTTGTGCCGTAGCGTAAGATTGCTCCAGCGCCAAGGAAACCAATGCCCGAAACGACCTGAGCCGCAATCCGGGCTGGGTCACCATTGGCGCCGACGGAGTCAAATTGCATCGAAAGGTTTATCGAAACGGTCATCGCCAGGCAGGAACCTATCGCCAAAATGGCGTGAGTCCGCAGCCCTGCGGGCTGATTTTGCCGCTCTCGCTCATAGCCCACCACCATTCCCAGCAGGGCAGCCAAACCCAGTCGTATCAGGATTTCCCATTCAGAGATCAACATAGATGCCTACCTTTCATAATCCTTTACTGGCAGGTGGAGAAAAAATAATCGCGTTCTATCGAGAGGGAACTTTCCTCTTCATTTCTGCCAGGAATGTCGTGGAGTAGTGGAATCTGATTCGAGACTTCCTCGTACATTTTTTGTGCTGCCCGACGGACTGAAAAGTGGGCATTCGGAGCGCTGCGCAGACGAATGAAATGGACCAGACTGCGTAAATTCAGCTTCAGCAACACGCGGCGATTAAACCCGTTAGGTACCACATATGCAGCCAAAGCAGGATTAATTTCAGCGAGGGAGGAATACATTAAGCGGGCGGTTTCCATCGCGGCTTGATAACGGTCAAGAACTCCGGCAGCTTCAATGGCGCGTGGAGTGGCGTAACCCAAGCGTGCAGTGAGCGCTTGAGGAATTTGGGTCATCATCCGGTGGCGTTTCACTTCAAAATAGGCTCCCTGATCGAGCAACAGATCAAAAGTAAAAAACGCAAATTCCAATTCCCGTGCCGGAATGGTATGTCTGTTTCCGGTTTGCAGCAGGGTGTGGATGAGCGTTTCCTTTTGTGAGGCTGACGCCTGTCGCATCCATTCTGTTGCCTTGGAATAGGGAATCTGCTGCTCATGGTAAAGTGCGGCGGCGAATACCTGATCGAGGGCACCCGGGTCTACATCACATAATTCGCACCAATCCGTCCTGGTTTCCTGAGCGCTCGTTTTAATTTCTGCAAAGGTTCTCTGAACCTCTCGCAAATAGGGGATTTCATCTGCATATTTCAATAACGTTGGAATGGACGTCAGGGCTGCCTTTTTGATCTCTTCACCAATCTGGCGGGGTTCCTGCAGAGGCTGGGTAAGCAACTTCCCGATGGCATGTTCGAGAGAGCGCGCATTAATTGTCATCCCCACGTTTGCCAGAGACGCTGCGGGAAGCAAAAAACGGCACACATCAATGGCCTGGGAACGGATGCGCCTTTCAAATTGGGCAGACGTTTCATTTTCTGCCGGTTCTTGATTGGATTGAAACTGTTTGCTTACCGCTTGAAGGCAGATCTCATACGTATCGAACAAGGTTTCACAGGTCTGTATGTAGGGCTTTCGCAACAGATGATTTTCCAGCTCGGGTGGTACGAAAAAGGCATCCCGGTCCCATTTCTGGTAGCGCGTAGATTTCTCAGTGTAAGAAGCCAGACGGTTTGATTCCAGCGTTTCCACTGCCAGGCGGGAGATATTTTCAAGCGCGAGGTGGAGGACGGCATGCTCAGCGACGGAGGAATGACCATAGCCTACGACCCATTTTTCGTTGAACTCGGCGCTTTTCAGATCATTAAGCTCCGCAGCAATTTCGCGGAAGGATTCAAGAGAACGCGAGGTCTTGGCAAAAGTGACCGCAATCGTTTCCGGGGGGATTTTCTGAGGATCAAGGAGATAAATCTGGCGATTTTTAGCCATAATGCAAAATCTCTTTTGTTCTTAGAATATCCTTTTGAATTTGTTCCGTCAAGGCTTGTGAATTGGGGAATTTGATTTCCGGACGCAAATATTCGATGAATTCAAGGGTCATCGTCTTCCGGTAAAATTGCTCATTTGTATCCAATAGGTACGGTTCCACCCGCGGGTAAGCGAGCGAATTTTCAAAAGTGGGACGTACACCGACGTTGGTGACGGCAGTGTAGGTGTGCTGGTTGATATGGGCGATAGCGGCATAGACTCCGTTAGCTGGAAGCAGTCGCTCTGGAGCGATGGCAAGGTTGGCGGTCGGAAAACCAATTTTGCTTCCGCGATGTTCGCCATGCACTACCCTTCCGCGCAGCGCATACGGGCGCCCCAGAAAGAGGGCTGCTTTGGCTACTTCGCCATTTTTCAGCAGTTTGCGTATATTACTGGAAGAGATGATCTCCTGTCCATGTCGAACGGGCGGCAGCACTTCCAACTCAAAATTCAAAGCATGCCCAATTTCTTTCAGCACGGAAACGGTACCGGCATGATCTTTCCCGAGCGTGAAGTTAAAGCCGGTTAGCAGTTTCTCCAGACCCAATGCCCGTTTAATCTCGGACATGAAAACATCTGCGGGAACGTTGGCTAGGTTTTGATCAAAAGGTAAAACGATGACCGTATGGATGCCCATCGCTTTAATGCGTGCGACACGTTCTTTGACCGGGCTGAGAATATGATCGCGTTTAATGCGTTTAAAGAAGAGGGCAGGCAGGGGATCAAAAGTAATAGCGAAGGTTTGACAACCTTCCTCTTTTGCTTCTTCAGTTAATTTCTTAAAGAGCGTCTGATGACCCAGGTGGACACCATCGAAGGCGCCAATGGTTCCCCAGGATCGTTGCAGCGGTGTAGTGTTGAGAATATCAATGTAGTCCATGTCAATATTATATGGGGTAACCATTATCCTTCAAGGTGTAAAACCCCCCTCACAAGAGGGGGGAAGTGATCAGGAGAAAAATACTTTTTTCGGTTGCCATTCCATGGTTTCAGGATCAATTTCCATCAAGGCGACCAGTTCTCCCTGGTTGCTCACCCCACAGACCATGGTGTGCTCACTTGAACGGGCGGGGATGCGATGACCATGACGCAGAGCTTCCACTTCTTCCTGTTCGAGCTCGATCGTCGTCCAGTCTGAGAGGGCTTCAGCCGCAGGGATAAGGTACTGATACCAGGTGCCATCCGCAAAGGCTTCGTTCAATTTCCGCAGAGGAACGGCATCGCGGAGGGTAAAGCGCCCGCTCTTCGTCCGGCGCAGACCCGTCAGCGTGGCGCCGCAGCCCAGACGGGCTCCGAGATCGTTCACCAGTGAACGCACATACGTGCCGGAAGAGCAAGATACATCGATCACAACCTCCGGTGGCGCCCATTCTAGCAATTCAAGGCTGTAAACGTTGATCAAGCGGGGTTCCAGCTCTACCGGTTCGCCTTTTCGTGCCATTTCATAGGCTTTGCGCCCCTGCACTTTTACTGCACTGTAAGGGGGCGGAACCTGTTCGATCTGTCCGACGAATTTTTGCAATTCAGCATTGAACTGTTCTTCAGTAATGTCGACTGGAGCAGATGAAAGTGTTCGTCCATCGGCATCATACGTATCTGTGGTTGTGCCCAGCATGATCACAGCCTGATAGCGCTTATCGGAAGCGGATACATACTCACTCAGTCGAACCGCTGGACCGATTAAGACGACCAGGACCCCTGACGCGCGCGGATCCAGTGTGCCGGTATGACCTGCCCGCCGGATGTTGCATCCTTTGCGAATCACCTGGACAACATCATGTGAGGTCATTCCCACTGGTTTATCCACAACCAGCACGCCCGAAATTGCGTTTCGAACATCATATTCAGAATTGTTTTCCATACCTCACTCCATTCCCTTTGTTGGCAAAGGATCATTATTACCATTAGTTAATGTTGACAAATAGTCACGTGTTTTTTGTAGGATCATATTTTGTACTTCTGACAAACTCCCTTTAATATCTGCGCCGGCTGCCGCGGGATGCCCCCCACCGCCAAAAGAGGCTGCGATGGAAGCCACATTGATCCCCGGGCGGGCGCGCCAGCTCACTTTCACATGATCGGCATTTTGTTCAATGAATAATACTGCGACGTCAATATCTTCAATGCTCGAAAGGATGTTGGTTAGATCGGCATCGTCTTCGTCCATATAAGCTGCGTTTTGTCGATCTTCCAGGGAGAGGGTTGTCCACACCATTCCATTCTCCCGGTTTAATTTAACCAATCCGTACCCCCAGTAATGATAACTTTCAAATGGTTTACTCACCAGGGCACGGTTGTAGAGACGAGTGATATCCGCCCCTTTGTCCATGAGATCAGCGGCGATTCGCAGTGATTTCGATGTTGTGTTGGAGGTGCGGAAACCAATGGAATCGCTAATGATGCCTGATAACAGGTTGGACGCCACCTTTTGATCTATTTCCAGCCCCCATCTGGGCATATGTTCGGCAAGAATGGCACAGGTTGCCACCGCATCCGGTTCGATCAGGTTGATTTTACCAAATTTGGGATTGGTAATATGATGGTCAACCACGATATCCGGTACTTTCCCTTCGAGCACTCCTCCGCTTCGTTCTTCATCCGAACAATCCAGCACGATGGAAAGGTCATAATCCCCGTGGAAGGATCTCCGAACGAGGTCGGCACCGGGGAGGTGTTTGAAAGTTTTAGAAATCCCGCTGCGCAGGACGATTTCAACGCTTTTTTCTCTGGCGAGCAGAGCCAACCCCATTGCTAGAACGGCTCCGATGGCATCTCCATCGGGTCGGATATGGGAGACGATGCCAAAAGAGTGAGCATTTTCGATGGCTTGCTTGATTTCATCATCGATCATCTTGATTTGCCCCGGTTTTGATCTTCCTTGTGAATGGCGGCAATTAATTGCTCAATCCGATCCGCACGCTCTGGCGTCACATCCCAATGGAAACGCAATTTAGGGAAAGAGCGCAATTCAATACGCTCGGCGAGCATTTTGCGGATAAACCCACTGGCGCTTTCAAGCCCTAAAAGTACTTCCTGAGAGCGTACTTCCCCTTCGACCGCGGAGACATAAATGTCAGCATAAGCTAATTCCCGGTCCACATTGACATCTGTAATCGTGATCCCGGCGAGGCGTGGATCACGGATTTCTTCTTTGACCAGCATCTCCGAAAGTTCCTTTTGGAACCTGTCACCGATGCGGGTTAATCTTAAAGCGGATGGCATAATCGAATTTCCTTATTCCATTCAGATGAATTATTCATTTTTCTCAATTACAAAGCATTCAAGCAGATCGCCTTCGCTGATGTCATTATACCCTTTCAGCGAGAGACCACATTCAAATCCTTGTCGAACTTCTTTGACATCATCTTTTTCATGTTTGAGCGAGGCAATTTCGCCTTCAAAAAGGGTGTTTCCATTACGGATCAGGCGAACCCGGGCATTTCTCCGCAGCTCACCACTGATGACGCGACACCCCGCAATAGTCCCTACTTTGTTAATTTTGAACACCTGCCGCACTTGAGCCTGACCGACAGGAATTTCCCTCGTTTCCGGCTCCAGCATTCCTTTCAAAGCTTTTTCGATATCTTCGATCATGCGGTAGATAATCTCGTACAACCGGATCGAAACCCCTTCCTTTTCAGCGAGATTGCGCGCTGCCTGATCCGTAGTAACGTTGAAACCCAGAAGGATGGCGTGAGAGGCAGAAGCCAGCATGACATCGCTTTCACTGATGTTGCCTGTTTCTGCGTGGATGATATTGATCTTGATTTCTCCCTGGCTGAGCTCATTGAGAGAGTTCACGATTGGCTCAAGGGATCCTTGAACATCAGCTTTAAGGATCAGCGGTAATTCCCGCACTTCGCCAGCCTGGAACTTCTCAAAAAGTTTTTCCAGGGTCGTTTTAGAAGCTACCTCGGGCGCATTGGCTTTTTCAGCAGCCCGTTCTGACAGAATCAGGCGGGCTTCTTTTTCACTCGGCACAACCTGGAAAAGTTCACCCGCAGGAGGAACGCTTGCTAAACCAAGAACTTGAATCGGGGTTGAAGGAGGAGCCATTCTCACCGGTTTTCCGTTGAAATCGAACATGGCGCGAATTTTGCCATAGGTATCACCGGTAATAACAGTGTTACCGGTGTGTAACGTCCCGTTTTGAACCAGCAGCGTGGCGATAACCCCGCGGGCTTTATCCACCTGGGCTTCAATGACTGTGCCGAAAACTTTGCCCTGCGGGTTGGCGCAGATGTTCAGGCTTTCACTGACGAGCAGAATCGCCTCTAAAATATCTTCAAGACCTTTTTTCTGTTTCGCGGAGACTGGAACCACAATGGTGTTCCCATCCCATTCATCGGGAACGAGTCCATTTTCTGCCAGCTGGCGTTTCACAAAGTCCGGGTTGGCGTCCGCCTTGTCAATTTTATTTAGTGCCACAATAATTGGCACTCGGGCAGCTTTGGCATGCGCGATTGCTTCGCGGGTCTGCGGCATCACCCCGTCATCGGCGGCTACGACCAAAATAACGATATCCGCCCCCTGTGCACCCCGGGCGCGCATGGCAGTAAAAGCGGCATGACCGGGAGTATCGAGGAAAGTAATGATTCTTCCTTTATGTTCTACCTGATAAGCACCAATATGCTGGGTAATACCGCCTGCTTCACCTGATGCCACGTTTGTATGCCGGATGGCATCCAGCAAGGTTGTCTTTCCATGATCCACATGCCCAAGGATAGTCACCACTGGTGGTCGGGGGATCAATTTTGCCGGATCTTCGCTGTCAATCAACTCGCGCCATAACGGTATCTTCCCCTGTTCTTCAACGGGGGCTGTATCTTTGGCTGATTCCAAAACAGCTTCAAAACCAAGCTCGGATGCGACTACAGCAGCGGTATCAAAATCGATCTGCTGATTGATATTCGCCATGACACCATTTGACATAAGAACTTTGATAACTTGAATCGGGCTGGCTTCCAAACGATTAGCCAATTCCCGCACGGTGATTTGCACCGGTAATTCAATTTGCTTCTCGCCCATAATACACCTCCAAAGATGTTTCCCCCCTTCCCCTGTCTGTTTACTAAACTTACCACATCAGCCAGGCTGGCGTATGTGCATTTGAGCAAGGAAATCAGGTCAATCCGTCATGTTTTAATCGCCTTTATCTTGCTGGTGATCGATCGGCGAGGGGGTCGTCGCGGGTTCTCCGGGGGGCAGTTGGTTCATATACCTGGCTAGAGTTTCCCGGTCTTCCGCGGTGAATTCCACTCGCAACGCATGTTGGATTGGTCCTCTTAATGCTTGCTCCCAGCAGGAACGAAGATTATGCACGTAGGCTCCCCTGCCCGATAGTTTACCCGTCGGATCGATGCGGATCCCCTCCGTGGTGCGGACAATCCGCACCAGTTCCCGCTTCGCAATCACCGACTTGCATCCCACACAGGTACGCAAGGGTACATGCTTAATTCGTTTTTGCGGTTGCTTAGCCACCTGTCTTTCTTTCGCTAGTTACCATTTACTCTTCCCAATCCCAGCCGCCACCGCGTTTGTGTTTCTTCTGCACAACGGTCATATCGCGGTCAGGATCATAGGTTACCACAGTGTGCTTACCTTTCTTCTTGCCTTTCTTTTTACCCTGGGCGCCGGAATCCTCGCCTTCATCTTCATCGCTGATGCTGTTGATGTCCAAAACCTCCGGACGCAGCGTGAATAACTCTTCAAGAGAAGGCTCAACTTCAGGAATTTCTTCGGTTTCTGCAACCACAGCTTCTTGCTCAGTAATTTCAGCCGCGGGCAGCTCTTCGATTACTTCGGCAGCGACGGGTGACACAACTTCGGCAATCACCGGGGTTTCAGGCTGCGCTTCTTCACGAATCTCAGCAACGGGAATGGCTGCCTCAGCCTGCTTTTGTTCTTCAGCCAGCTGTTCATCCAACTCTTCCATGAGGTGATGGATGCTATCCATGGCACGAATGCCAATTCCCTGCAAGCGTTCGATAACATCTGGATTTTGTTTGATCTGCAGCGCCATATCACCCACGTTGAAGTAGCCAGCTTCCTGAAGCGTGAAAGCTACATGTTCCGGAAGACCAGCGTCGAGAATACTCCGCGTGAAAGCAGCAGACGGGATGGATTTCTTAATCTCCAGTAACTTTTCTTCTTCCTCTTTCCGCTGCGCTTCTGTTTTGGCAATGGATTTGCGTTCCACCCGGTCTACAAATCGGGTCATCTGATCGTATTCTTCAGGAGTGAGCGGTTTCCCTTCCGCCTTACGGGCGAGCATTTCTTCGATTCTGGCTGCAGTTTCCGTTTCGTTTTCGCGCAGGACGGAAAGTGAGGGATCATTCTGTAGTTTGTACAAAGCGTCGGTGGCGGCTTCGGGCAGGCTCTTGATATCGATGCGCCAGCCGGTCAACTTGGCTGCAAGGCGGGCGTTTTGACCCACCCGACCAATCGCCAGGCTGAGCTGGTCTTCAGGTACGACAACCGTCGCGGTTTTCCCGCTGTTGGAGCGCTGGTCGGTCAGGTAGACCCCGCTCACGCGAGCCGGGCTGATGGCTTTGGCAATGAAAATTGCCGGATCAGGATTCCACTCGATCACATCGATTTTTTCATCATGCAGCTCTTTTACAATCGCCTGAATACGTACCCCGCGGATTCCCACACAAGCACCAACCGGGTCAATCCCTTGCTGAGTAGCAGAAACGGCTACTTTGGCACGATCACCCGGTTCGCGGGCAATTGACCGGATTTCCACGATGCCGTGGTAAATCTCAGGAACTTCATTTTCGAGCAGGCGGCGGAGAAAATCGCGGTGAGTACGCGAAAGAATAATTTGCGGTCCACGGGGAGAATCCTTGACTTCTGAGACAAGCGCCCGGACGCGGTCATGGATATGGAAGCGTTCTCCGGCGATCATTTCTTTACGGGGCATGGTCGCCTCGGCCTTCATTTCAAGACCGATGGTTAATCCGGTGACACCGACAGCCTGAACAACACCGCTTACAATCTCACCCAGCTGTTTTTCGTAAAATGAAACTTGAGCTTTACGTTCAGCATCACGAATACGCTGTTGAATGACCTGCCGTGCTGTTTGAGCAGCAACACGCCCGAAGTCACCGGGGGTCGATTCCACCGTTACCAGATCACCGAGCTGGGCTTCCGGTTCAACCAACCGGGCGACAGAAAGTTCAACTTCCGTGATGGGGTTCTCCACGGATTCGACCACTTCCTTCTGAGCATAAATCGTGACTTTCCCGGTTTCAATATCCACTTTAGCTTCGATCTGTTGTTCAGTCGAAGCATTGACAGACCGGCGATAGGCAGATACCATTGCCGATTCTAAAGCCTCAAGGATAATATCCCGGGGCAGCCCTTTATCTTCAAGTACTTCGTTGAACGCGAGAGTGAATTCGTTCTTCATTCCTTTTTTCTCCACCTGATTTCAATTCGATCTAAACGGTTCATGATAATAAGAAAAGTGGGGGATGCCCACTTTTCGGTGTTGAAACCTCAAATGTCTTACCAAGCGTTTTCATTCTATCACATTCTCATCAATGCGGTCAAGGGTTCTGCTTGTGAAGGGGGCTGCAATTCGGGTGCAGATCTTTGCGCCCAACTATTAACGGTAACACGATTTACTTATTCCAGTTTTATTTCCTTGGCTTTCAAATGGATTCGACGACGTTTCTTTTCTTTCAATCGCCGGCGTTGTTTCTTTGCCAGACGCCATTCCGTATATTGGATAAACACACCCTGATCTGCCAGATTCGTTTTTTCGCTGGGGAATTCATAGAACTCGAAGACATCCTGAAACTCATCTTCAATTTGCTGCGTGGTAATGTTCATGTTTTCGATGGTGTAGGTATGTTCACTCTGGAAGTGTTTGCTCTTCTCTGCCCCTTGTTCCAGGCGAAGTGCATAGGAAGGAGAGATTTCGAGATCGAGAAATTCGTATACTTCAAAGACCATCTTTTGTGGTTTTTTGATCAGATTATCATACCGGATGAAGTAACAGGTATCCGGTTTGTCCTTAAAAAATTCCATCGGGTAACGGTAATAAAACCCCATAACTTCAAAGAAATCTTTCTGATGCGGGTATTCTTCCACCGGGTCGCAAAAAAGCCGCCATCCTGTTGCCATATAATCCATCATCGAGGGCAGGGTTTCGATGGGATTGCGAGCGAGATTGATAAAACGGGCATCCGGAAAGGTGCGGAGCAGACTGGCAATTTTGGGGGATTGGGCGGGGTTTTTAGACAGCAACGTGAGCTTGCCGCCATGGGCATAGAGATGCCGCTGCACCATGTTTTTGTACTGCCTCATGACCCGATCCTGTTGGCTGCGCGGGAGATCACGATCAAAATAAAAATAGGGCAACAATTCTTCCGGAATGGGGTACAACGGCCATAAGGTGGCACTGGACCATGAATGGATCAAAATATGGTCGTCTTCCTCGGCAGCGTCGATCCGAATGGCATGAGCTTTTGTCCGTTTGCTCATCCTTTTATTAAAGGATCGTAGAATTTTCTGAACAGGCGCGCCGATCCATTTTGCAATCCGAATGCTTCCCCAGATCATCTTTCGCTGCAGAATCGAAGGCGCAAAGATTAATTCCCATACTTTAAAAGAGGTAAAAGTTTCCCCGTCCTCATTCATCAATTGATGTAAAAATGTAGTGCCACTGCGTGGGTTGCCAATAATGAAAACCGGCTGGTTTACTTCCTGCTGGTGATATTTCGGAAAGAACACTTCATCGAGTAACAAAAACAGATGATATATAATTTCTCCTGGAACGTAAATTAACAGCCAGATTGCCAGAACGAGTGCCCGTTTGGGAGTCAGCCTGTAATTCTTACCGCGAGAAATAAAAATTGCTTTGAAGTTATAGCGTAAAAAAGCAGGTAAATCAAAAAACATAATTAGCCTGAGAAAATTAAGAATGTCACAGGTAAATATATCAGATTATTCAAATTAAGCCTTCAGCAATCCTTGCTGTCTTTTTCTCAAAAGCTTAATTTGATCTTGGACAGGAGAATGCAGTGGAAAATTCGTGGCTTTGGTGGAAAGACGGCGTGATTTATCAGATCTATCCCCGCTCCTTTATGGACAGCAACGGGGATGGCATTGGTGACCTTGAGGGAATTGCGCAAAGATTGGTTTACCTGGCGGAGTTAGGCATTGACGCGATCTGGCTGTCTCCCATCAACCCATCCCCGGATGTGGATTTTGGCTATGATGTGGCGGACTACAGGGATATCGATGCGAAATATGGTTCGTTGGCAGATTTCGATCACCTGGTAACGGAGGCGCATTCCCGTGGCATACGGGTCATTATGGACCTTGTGTTGAACCATACCTCCGATCAACATTCATGGTTCATCGAATCACGAGCTTCCAGGGATAACCCCAAAAGGGATTGGTATATCTGGTGGGAAAATCCACAAGGGAAAAACTTGCCGCCAAACAACTGGCAATCTATATTTGGCGGTAAAGCCTGGGAATATGATCCGCGGACAGGACAATATTATTATCATATGTTCACCCCCCAGCAGCCGGATCTTAACTGGCGGAATCCACAGGTTTATGAAGAAATGATGAACACTTTCCGCTTTTGGGCAGATCGCGGCGTGGATGGATTCCGTTTGGATGTCTTCAATCAGTATTTCAAGGATGAATCCTTCCGGAATAATCCGGTGAAAGCTGGGATTCGAGCCTTTGACCGGCAGCACCATTTGTATGACACCAATCAAGCGGAAATGAAGCAGGTTGTAGCGGATATTCGCGCCCTCCTCGATGAGTATCCCGAGCGTTATGTGGTGGGTGAAACTTTCATCTCGGATTCTAAAACCGCAGCCGGTTATACCGGACCCGGAAAACTACATGCCGCTTTTGATTTTTCGCTCTTGAATTCCCCTTTTCACCCCGCTCGTTATTTGGAATCGATCCTGCGTCAGGAAAAAGAATTGTCGGCAGATTCATGGCCCAATCATGTCTTGAATAATCACGATAATCGCCGCATTGCCACGCGTATTCGTTGCGCTGAAAAGGATGAACCGCTTAAAGTAGGTGCTGCCATGCTCCTCACACTAAGAGGAACGCCATTTCTCTACTATGGTGAAGAAATTGGTATGCGGGATATTCATCTGCGCCGCGCCGAGCTGAAGGATCCGGTCGGAAAGCGTTTCTGGCCACTCTCCGTAGGCAGAGATGGCTGCCGATCACCGATGCAATGGAATCGGGAGAAAAATGCGGGGTTCACCACGGGCAATCCCTGGTTAAGAGTCCATCCAAATTTTATTTCAAGGAATGTAGAGTCTCAGAAGGATGACCCGAATTCCCTCTTAAATTTTTATCAGGCATTAATTGCTTTGCGGAAGTCTGTACCGGCTTTAAGAGAGGGTATGTTTCTTCCCCTACACCATAACCCGCAAAAAGTACTGGCTTACCTGCGCCAGACAAAAGAACAAACGGTTCTCGTCGCGCTCAACTTTTCACGTCGAAGCGCAAAACTGGCTGTGGGCGGTGAAATTTCCCGTCATCCCTGGGAAGTGCTGCTTTCCAGTAAAAAACGCACGCGACCGATTTTTGAAAGAGGTTGGCTCAAACTGGAAGGAAATGAAGCCTGCATCCTGATTCAGAAATAACGCCGATTTTATTCGGTCTTAAGAGGGATCAGGTCAAATGGAACGCCATCTTGCTTTCCGGCTTCGATGAGGATCTTTACGGTCACTTCTGAGAGCGGAACGCCTTCTTTCAATGCCTGTTCCGCTTTTTCGAATTCTTTTTCACCGTGAATATAGATGCGCTCCTCCCCTGCGGCTTTGGGGGAATTGCGCAGCAATTCCATCAAATGATCCATGTCGGCTCTAAAATCTTGCTCTTTGCGGAAGGCGTCAATGCGAATGGCGGCGAAAAAATGCCCCACCCGACTGGTTTCAGGTTTATCTGCGCCGTAGACGGTATCACCAAAACCTGAACCAGCGAGAATGCCGGAAAAAATATCCACCATCATCGCCAGTCCGTAACCCTTGTACCCGCGCAGCAATTCAGGACCTCCCAGCGGCATCAACGCGCCGCCATGTAACACGCTGTCGGGGTCTTCCGTTATTTGCCCCGCACTGTCAATGCCCCAGCCTGAAGGGATCGATTTTCCATTCTTTTGATAAACCGTAATCCGCCCGATGGGCACAATGCTGGTCGCCATGTCCAGCACAAAAGGTTGGTTTTTACCCGCCGGTACAGCCACGGCAATCGGGTTGGTTCCCAGTAATGCCGTGCGTCCATGTGTGGGGGCGACCAGCGGTCCGGAATTGGTAAAACTTATCCCGATCATCCCTTCTTCCAATGCCATCATGGCATAATAACCGGCAATGCCATAATGGTTGCTGTTACGAACCGTTGCAATGGCAGCCCCATTCTGGCGGGCTTTTTGCAGGCAAAGGCGCATGGTCTTAACCCCGGCAGGATGCCCCAATCCATTGTGGGCGTCCATTGCCAGAGTGGCAGGTGTTTCTGCCAGGAGAGTCAAAGGGGCATTCGGGTCGATCTGCCCATTGGCGAAACGGGATCCATAATAACTTTGCAGCCGAATCATCCCGTGAGAATCTACCCCGCGCATGTCAGCGCTGACGAGTACATCCGCTGCGATGGCGGCATCTTCTTTATTGATTCCCCAGCGCATCAAGTAGCGTGTGGCATACGACTTAAGATCCTGTGGGGCAAAATATTGCGTCATGCCAGCCTCTCCTCGTTTTGGCTCTGATGGTCCTGATTCCTGCTTTACCAGCCAGACCGGACGGTGTGTTCCAGAGCACACGCTGAACATCAGTCTGGCTGGTTGTGTTTCAACAGAAGCGATTAACTTAATCCGATAATCCTTCCGGTTTCAGGTTCGATATCAATATCCATAAACATTGGTCGGGTGGGCAAACCCGGCATTGTCGACATTGTGCCCAGTAAGGGATAGAGGAACCCTGCACCGACAGAAGCGCGAACATCCCGAATGGGAATGCGAACACCTTTCGGCACCCCTTTGAGTGAGGCATCATGCGACAGGCTCAAATGCGTTTTCGCCATACAAATGGGTAGTTGATCAAACCCGAGACGAGTGTATTCGGCGATACGCTCCTCGGCTTCCGGAAGGTAGTCAACACCCTCAGCGCCATAAATCTCGCGGGCGATGATTTCGATTTTTTCTTTAATTGACAGGTTCAGTGGATAGAGAAACTCGAAAGTTGAAGGCTTTTCAGCGGCTTTGATGACCGCCTGCGCCAGATCGAGCGCTCCTTCGCCACCTTTTTCCCAGTGCTCACATACCACTGCATCCTCCGCGCCGCCTGTTTCTACGGCGGCTTTCCGGATTAACTCTAGTTCGGCTGGAGTATCCGTGAGAAAGCGATTAATTGCAACTACCACTGGAATGCCAAATTTACGGGCGATTTTAATATGGTGAAGCAGATTGGGAATCCCTTTTTCGAGCAATTCAAGATTCTCACTGGTATAAGCCGCATCGAGTGGCTTGCCAGCCACTACCTTTGGACCACCGCCGTGCATCTTTAATGCCCGCACTGTAGCAACCAACACCACTACGGAAGGCACCAATCCGGAATACCGGCATTTGATATTCATGAATTTTTCCATTCCCATATCGGCGCCAAAGCCACTTTCGGTCACGACGTAATCCGCCAGTTTGAGCGCGATCTTATCCGCCAGAATAGAGGAGTTGCCATGCGCGATATTGGCAAAGGGACCGGCATGCACAAAAACGGGTGTGCCTTCAACTGTATGCATCAGGGTTGGTTTGATGGCATCGCGCATCAAAACGGTCATGGCGCCGGCTACTCCCAGATCTTCAGCCGTCACCGCACTGCCATCCTTGCTGATGCCGATCACGATGCGCCCAAAACGTTCCCGCATGTCCCGCAGGCTGGTGGTGAGGGCGAGAATCGCCATTATCTCCGAAGCCACGGAAATATCAAACCCGGTGTGGCGGGTGAATCCTTTTTCCTCCGGTCCTTCCCCAATCGTGATCCCCCGCAGGAACCGATCCGAGGTGTCGATGACCCTACGCCAGGTAATGGAATCAGGGTTAATATCCAGGCGACAGAGTTTACGGCGTTGTTCTGGCGTCAGTTCATCCGGATCAGCCACCGAGATACCAAGTTTTTCCAACCTTGCCACCATGCCGCGGGTAAAATGCCTTTTCCCGCTCTTGTCCGCAGGCAATAACCGGTTAAACAACTGTTCATCGGTAGCTTCACTCTCGTGGAACATACGGGCATCAATGGCAGCTGCCATCAAATTATTGGCGGCAGTAATGGCATGAATATCCCCGGTGAGGTGGAGATTAAATTCTTCCATCGGCACCACCTGCGAGTAGCCACCACCAGCAGCTCCTCCCTTAATCCCAAAAGTTGGTCCCTGGGAGGGCTGACGAATACAGGTCATGACCCTTTTACCAAGATGCGCTCCGAGAGCCTGACTGAGACCTACAGTGGTGGTGGTCTTTCCCTCTCCGAGAGGCGTGGGAGTGATTGCGGTGACGTCGATGTACTTGCCATCCGGAACATACTGTAAACGCTGTAGGACTTCCAGGCGGACTTTGGCTTTTGTATCTCCGTAGAGTTCAATTTCAGACGGGAGCAACCCCAGTTCTTCCGCCACCTGGGTGATCGGTTTTAGTGTCGCTTCCTGTGCTATCTCAATGTCCGCAGGGACGGGAGACCGTTTTTTTAAGGGTGTGGGTGTGAAGATTTTTTGTCCTGGAAACTTTTCATTTGTCGGTGTCATTTTCATCTCCTTAACATGGTCGCTGACATGGGTATTAAAGACCAAAACCCGTGGAATGGCAAGCATAAGAAGGAATTTCCGCTCTCTTTTAGCCCTTTAGCGGCGGAGGTACAACGGTAAAATCGATACGTTGAAATTCATTATTCACATGCTATAATGATTTTTGAATTGGTTTCCCAATTGAAGAAATGCCAAATACCAAAGGAGGTAGAAAATGGCAGAAATTGCATATTGCATGAAGTGTAAGAAGAAATCAGAAATGAAAGACACACAGATTGTGACGATGAAAAATGGTCGCAAAGCTATCAAAGGAAAATGTGTCGTTTGTGGTACGGGAATGTACAAAATCCTTGGAAAGTAAAGGATTTATTTTTTCGAATAACCGCGCTTTCATCAAGGCGCGGTTTTTTTTTATAATGAGAGACTTCTTCTAAAGTTGGTAGGGTACGTCAATAATGATGCGATTCAATCCATGATGACGGCGCTGGTAAAGTATCGCTCTCTTAATTTCCGTGGCTGACTGGTTGTGCAGGACTTCCTGGAGGCTTGAGCCAGGTATGACCTCGGGAAGGACCAGCACAGCCTGCTGACCATCATTGTGTTGTTGATCTGTCTCGTCGAGGTATTTCAACAATGGATCTACCAGCGAACGGTAAGGGGAAGGGATCACAACAAAATCAACGTCAGGGAACCATTCATTCCATCGCTTGCGTAATTCCTCTTCATCCGGTCCCGGGTCCATGTCGACGTATACGGCTGTCACGCGGTCAGATATCGACCGGGCAAAATTGACCGCGTCGATCATGCCACGATGAACTCCAGAGATCGGGATGACCACCCGTGGAGGTTGCCAGGGTCTGAGCGAAGGTGGCAAACCGTGCATTGAAAGCTTTCTGGACACTTCTTGATAATGACGCCGGATCGTGATGAAGATGTAAATCATGAAAATGATCAACAGGATTGAGATCCAGGCTCCCTGAGTGAACTTGGAATAACTGATAATCCCCAGGGTGACAAAGGTGACTGCCGCACCAAGTCCATTGACGATCGCTTTGAGCCACCAGCCTTTTTCCCGGTTATGAAGCCAATGCACCACCATCCCACACTGCGAGAGAGTGAACGCTGTGAATGCACCCACAGCGAACAATGGGATAAGAGCATGTGACTCCCCATTAAAAATCAGAATGAGCACGGCAGTAGAAATTGCCAGCAGGGCGATCCCATTGTTGAAGACCAGGCGATCGCCAAGATTGAACAATTGCCGTGGTAGATATTTATCCTTTGCCATTATGGCTGCTACCCGCGGAAAGCCTGCAAAACTGGTATTTGCAGCTACCGCCAGGATGAGCAGGGTGGAGGTCTGAATGACGTAATAGAAAATATTGTTGCCAAATAAAACTCTTGCCAGGGCTGAAAGCACGGTTTCTTCACCGATGGGGGAAATTTGATAGATTTGTGTCAGCCCGATGCTGCCGAGGAAGAAGAAACCCATTAAAACTGCCATGATCATTAAGGTTTTCTGGGCGTTTAACCATTCTGGCGGTTTGAAGGAAGGCGTGCCATTGCTGATAGACTCGATCCCGGTTAAAGCGGTACATCCAGTGGAAAAGGCGTGCAGCAGGAGGACGATGGTTAAGGGAGTTCCTCCATTGACAGTCAATTGTCCAGGCGGTACAGCAGGGGCGCCTTCGAAAATCAAACGTACGAGACCAAAAAGAATCATGCCCCCAAAAGAGAGGATGAAAAGAAAGACCGGAATCGAAAGTAAAGTTCCTGATTCATGAATACCGCGCATATTAATCAGGGTGATCAGAAGTAGTAAACCAAGGGCAAGCCAAACCTTGTGCTGCCATAAGGCTGGGAAAGCGGAGGCGATGGCTGCGACACCTGCCGTGAGACTCACTGCTGCTGTGAGAATGTAATCCAGCAGCAACGCTCCACCCGCCACCAACCCGGGGTAGGTGCCCAGATTTTCATGCGCTACCACATAAGATCCGCCGCCATTGGGGTAAGCCCGGATGGTCTGCGCATAGGACAGGGCGACAATGGAAAGCAGCAGAGTGATCCCGATGGCAATCGGAAACTGGTAAGAAAGCCCCAGCGGTCCTGCAACTGCCAGGGCAAGGAATATTTCTTGATTCGCGTAGGCTACCGAGGATAGTGCATCAGGTGAAAATGCTGCCAGCGCTCGAACTTTGTTCAATCGCTTGGATTGCAACATCTCGTTCGGGAGTGGGGAGCCTACCACCAGGTATTTGATTTTATTGAGCATAGTCTCGGCGAAGATAAGTTACTTTCTGCCTGAAACTAATCATACATCGATTTTTATTCGTTAAGGGCTTTGTTCGGTTATGTTTTTTTTACCGCCTTTGAATATTAGCGATCATGGCTCAGAAGGAACATTTGAGGTGATCAACTCCTCTAAGGAATGGACATCAAACCCATAACGGTCGAAATAGTTGGCAATCTCCTTGATCGCCTGCTCGGTGGTCAATGTACTGGCACAGGGTGTGGAATAAGCCGCAACGCTACCAGATTTGGTGGTCAAATCCGTCAGATCAAGTTCAAACCACTGATCGCATACGATCACTGACATGCGTCCGAATTGGTAAAACGGAGGTTTGGATTCCGGATAGACAACCTTGCCAGTGACATCGTCGCGGGTGGATTTGGGAATTTTCGCGGTGATGATGGGGTGGGTTTGATAATCACCTGTGATCAGGGACTGACCGGGCATCCAGGCGGGTTGTTGTATTCCCAAATAATCCAGCAGGGTGGGGGCGACATCGACATTCTCCACGTTGCTTGCGATTCGGTTCTTCTCCACGGAGGACGGGAAATGAATTAACAGCGGCAGCCTCGAATTGGTCCATTTCTGGCTGTGATCACTTGTGATCACCAGGATGGTGTGATTCAAACGATTATTGTCAGCAAGGAATTGGTACAGCTCAGCCATAGCCCGGTCGAATTCAAGAATGCTGTCAAAGTAGAAAAGCTGTTTATTTAATTCCTGATCCTGCAGATCCATACCAGAGGAAAACACCTGCTGTTCAGGATAGTAGTTTGGACCGTGGGTTCCCATCCAGTGGAGATGGATAAAAACCGGTTCGCGCTTACTTTCGAGGATTTCTTTTACCTGATCGATTTTTTCTGCATCGTCGAACTTTTGCGGGGCTTCAGTAACTTGCTTGTAGGGATTGGTCATATCCCGCAAAAAGAAAATATGAGCCAGGCGGTCTGAAATTCTTTCGAGCACTTCCTGTTGGAAAATGCTGGTGACGCCGGGGTAAATTTTTGCCACCACATTGGAAATAGAGCGTTCATTGGTGCTACGCCCGTTCGCCTCATCGAAAGCCGATTGAAAATTCGTCTTATAAGCATCGGCATAGACCTCATTGCTTAATTGGGCGGTGTAATAGCCGTAGGTATTCAGGATGCCTGGGAGGTGCTGATAAGCGTCCAATCCCTGCAGCATATCCGAGGAGTAGATGACTCGGGTGTCTGCCGGGTATTTTCCGCTCAGCAGGGAGGTGATCGCCCCAATCGTTCCCTGAGCATTGGCAAAATCATTTTCAGCCAGGAAAGACTCTTGCGCCAGCTCTCTCAGGAAGGGAGTAGTGTCTCGCTCTCCTCCATAGATGGAGGTGTATTCAGCATTGACACCATCGACAGTGATTAACAGAATGTCTGGGAGAGTATTACGGCTGGATGCGATGGTTTGCTTAATCTGGGCTGCTTTGACCGGAGTGAAATTTGCCGGCAGTAAAACTGCTGCTGCTGAGAGAAGGAGGACAATGACCAAAGGGAGGCATCTGGCTAAGGTTTTTTGCCTGGAGAAGAAGGCTGAAAGTAAGCCGGCAAATTCTATCATGCGGGGATAAAGATAGAGGGTTAGCAAAATCAGTAGCACGGCATAGAGCGCCCGTAGTACCCCCCGGGTGGAGATGATGCCAAAGTGGAAGACGGTATAAGTGAAATTATCAACGAGCAACAGTAGGGTCAATGCCAGCAGGATTGTGGGAATCAGAATCGCGATGGCGCTGAGAATGGATCGTCCTTTCTGTTGACGAATGCAGAGCAGAAGGAGAATAGGCAGCAGGATTAACAACCCGGAATAGATGATGAGACCGGCTGAGCTCGTCAGAGCAGCGAATTTCTCACCGAAAGGCACTGTCCTCAAGTAAGAGGGTCGGGTAAAGATAAAGATCCATTCGAGGAAAATGTAAATGAAGCTGCTGGTTATCGTGAGTGAAACCAGGCTGGCAGGATGAAGAGGCAGATTTTTACTGGCTGCGCTGTAACGGTGAAAAATCTTTTTGGGTAGGATCATAGATTTGGCATTGATATAAGGATGTTTACCAGGGCAATTCTAAATCAAATTTAGCCGGTTGGCTAAGGGAGAAATTCAAATTGTTAGCCCAAAGTTAAAATGTCACCCAGATTCTAAATCGTTTGACAGACCTCATGAGCCGTGATAAACTCTTGATAACTAAATAGCCCCACAGCGGCACTTCTATCCAGAGAGGCGGAGGGACCGGCCCGATGATGCCTCGGCAACCAGTCGATAATGACATGGTGCCAATTCCGACAGAGGATCTGGAAGATAGAGGGCAGCCGAAAGCGACCTTGCCCCTCGAGTTTACCGGTACGGGGCGATTCTTTTTAAAGAGGAGATTCTTCAATGGCAGCAAGTTCTTTTATGGACAACCCCAGCTTTAAATTTACCTCCGAGTCGGTGACCGAAGGGCACCCCGATAAACTCTGCGATCAGGTCAGCGATGCCGTACTTGATGCCTGCCTGGAGCAGGATCCCCGTTCGCGGGTGGCGTGCGAAACCGCTGCCAAGACGGGTTATGTGATGCTTTTGGGTGAAATCACCACCCGGGCATTCGTCAACTTTGATGAACTTGTCCGGCGTGTGGTCAACGACATTGGCTACGATAGTTCGGAAAAAGGATTCGATGGCAACACCTGCGGTGTGCTTTCTGCTATTTCTTCCCAGTCGCCGGATATTGCTCTTGGCGTGGACAAATCCTATGAGATCAAGGGTGGTGAACTCACGGAAAAAGAACTCAATGAGATTGGCGCTGGCGATCAGGGGATGATGTTTGGCTATGCCTGCGATGAGACCCCCACGCTGATGCCAATGCCCATCTATTTAGCCCACCGGCTCACTCAACGGCTGGCTGAGGTGCGCAAGGCGGGAATCCTGCCCTGGCTGCGTCCGGATGGCAAAAGCCAGGTGACCGTGGAGTATGCCTACGGCAAACCCGTGCGCGTGGATACCGTGCTCGTCAGCACCCAGCATTCAGACAAAGTCTCCCATGCCGAAATTAGTGAAGGGGTGATTGAACAGGTTATTCAACCCTCGATCCCGCCGGAATTATTGGATGGAGCACCGAAAATCTTTGTCAATCCCACCGGAAGGTTCGTCATTGGCGGTCCAATGGGGGATGCTGGTGTTACTGGTCGCAAAATCATTGTGGACACATACGGGGGTATGGGGCGTCATGGAGGCGGGGCTTTTCCGGTAAAGATCCTACCAAGGTGGATCGTTCGGCAGCTTATGCCGCCAGGTACGTGGCCAAGAATATTGTGGCCGCAGGCATTGCCGATCGTTGTGAGATCCAATTAGCATAT
>Ga0116192_1000762_pt1 | contig 23795 bp, 15 predicted proteins | sample AD_UKC113_MetaG_FD_89876 | JGI IMG/M metagenome (GOLD analysis project Ga0116192, IMG submission 89876) | Active sludge microbial communities of municipal wastewater-treating anaerobic digesters from Hong Kong - AD_UKC113_MetaG | ecosystem: Engineered > Bioreactor > Anaerobic > Digestate... | reverse complement strand
TCTATGAGGCATAAAATAGAGAATGCTTCTCCGATTCAGCTCTCAATTTGTCAAAGAACGAGTTCTCAAAAAAATCCACCCGGGAAAGAGGGGTTGAGCTCACCCCGCTAATTCAACATCCTGTTAGGCATGGAAAGCTGGTATATTCAAGGGGTATTTCCGACCAAGAAAAACCACTCGAAACATACAGGAGCTTTCCATGCGAGAGAAGGATATCAAACGCGAAGTTCTGAAACAACTGAAGAAGGAATTCCCAAAATGGCGCCGGCTGCCTCGAAAGGAGAAACAGCGGATTGCCGGGGAAGTCTTGGAGAGCGTAGTCGCCAAGAATACCGGGAACGAGCCGACAGCGGATATTCCCATTCATGAACTGACGAACACACCGGTGCCGATGCCCGGAATCATCAAGTTGGCGGAGATGGAGCAGTTCGTCGAGCAGACGACCCGCAGTCTCTTGAGCTTTCCCGTGAAACGGTGGCCGAGCCGCTATGAAGACCCGGAGCTCGAGGCGATTGATAGGTTGGTGGATGACCGGGTAGTGAACCGTTTGTTGGCTCCTGTCGGGTATACGCCGAGCATGAGGGACCTGTATCCCAGCCACTATTTACGTGCTGAATTGCTCAAGTCATTGCGCTACGCGGAGATCAGTTATCGTAAGTATTGCAGGGATGTCATCAACCGGATGGACAGTAAAAGGCAGCGAGCCTTCATCCACCTGCCGCTCCACAGGGCAATAACGATAGACCACACTCAATTGAGCCGGTTTCGAAACAGTTTGACGGTCGTTCAACTGGTGAATCTGATGGTGTATGTGATCCATCTGTTGGTCAAGAGCGGCAGGATAACGCATCCATTCCGGGTTTGCGGTATTGATTCCACTGACGTGGCCGTTCTATCGTGCCCCAGACCCCTGGCGACGATCGAGGTGGGCAACAAAAAGGTCCGGATCTATGCGGAACTGGAGGCGGACTGCGGCAAGCGGCGCAAAAAACGGGATAAATCGGAGTACTTCGTTGGCTACCGCATCCACACCCTGGTCGCGATCGACCCCAACACGGGACTCAATCATCCGTTGTTCTCACTGGCTGCGCCGGCCAACCATCATGACAATCTGTTCCTGCCCCAGCTGATTGGTTTTGGTCATGCCATGGGGCTTTCCATGGACATCGTTACTGTCGATGAAGGCTACATCGACACGGAGCAAAACGAGCAGATCCGGAAAGACTATGGGGTGACCATCATCACACCGGCCAAGGAGAAGGCCCTTATTCCAGATCACGTTGACCCGAACAGTGGCGCCGTCTATTTGAATGGCCACTGCGAAGTCCCCATGAGCTATGGGGGCAGGACGGAAACGGGCCATGAGTTTCACTGCGGGGCCGATGAGTGCTTCCATGCTCCCACTTGTTCGAAGTGCCGGGAGATTCCACTGGATGCTGGGCGCTTCGGTCAAATCCAGGATCAGGTGTATGGTGTTGAGCAGGCCAGGGACATTCGTAAAAACATGGAACGTTGCTTCAATCTGCTCAAACACCGAGAGGGCTTGGATCCTCTGCGCGTGAAATCGCAGCACTCGACGTTGGTTGCGGCAACCCTGGCGCAGATGGCCACCGTGGTTCTGGAAATCGTCGGAACCCGCAAAACGGAAACCAAGAAGACATTACCCAAACAGCTGAAAATGTTCTGCTGTCAAGCAGCGTAACCGATCCGGCGGGGTCGCGGGCAATTCTCTCTACCTTATTGAACAATGGAGGGTTCAAAACAGGGTGAGCACAGGCATGTCCACATGAGGACATGACGCCGCATAGGCCACCGGCCATAATTCCTTCCTCTGCTCAAAAGGTGGGAGGAGTCCCCATCGACCTCGAATTTTTCTCCCAAAAAGCGACACGTGACTCCGTTAACCGGTCGAAATAGACGGCTTTTCAACAGGCTTTACTAGACAATGGGGTACACTTCAGATTCAGATGTATTTGTTGCTTTTTGAACACCCTGTTAGGCTTCTTTGGTCTCTTGACTTGCTTTTTCGCTTCGGTAATGTTGGCGGCCCCTGGGGCGGCGCGGAGGTCGAGGTCTCAAAAAATCCACTCGGATGTATTCGTGTTTGTTCACAAAGGATACGAAAACCCGATCAATATTGAGTTCCTTCTGGACGACCGTTCGGATCAATGCCAGATCCGAGTATTTGCTGATTCCGTGTTTGCGGTAATCTTCCGTCTTGATGTAAAGCGACATCGGTTGGCCTCTCTACTCCCCTATGTGGTTTAACCGCTTCCGGCCTTCCTCGGTTCTGCTGCCGAAAACTCCCGAAGGCCGTTCCTTTCCGGAAGGCACCTCGTACGCCCCAGCCCTCCGAAAGGCTTTGCGTCTATATATCATGCTCGGTCAAATTGTCAAAGTGATATTCATTCATGATTCCAGTAGGTTCTCCGGGACAATGGTGTTACATTTCATTCCGGGAACGGTCTGCCGCAGAACCTGCACCCACACACGGCCCGCGGTCGCCTCATCGCGAGGAGCGGCCAGGGGCGTGAGATTTTCTCCCGGCGGGGCTTACCGGGGAGGCGCATCCCTCCTGGGGGCGGGAAAGGAAGCGAGAGCCCTTTTGCTTTCGAGAAGAACGCTCACGGGGTTGTGCCGCGGGGGGCGGCCAAGCTTTTTGACTGAACGTTCCCCCCTCCCCGTAGGTACCAGGCGGGGAGCGGGGTGCCGGGGAATTCTCCAAATACCCGGATTCCCGCCCGGTCGGGAGTCACGAACGTCGTTCAAGTCAGGGTCATTGAGGGGCGGCGGCCGGTCCTGGAAGGTGAGCTTGGATTTCGTCTCAGACAACGAGGTCCCCCCCGGGACTCTGGGCGGTTGACCAAACGGGTCCCCCCGGGCCGAGGCCCCAAAGCGGTTGAGTTGGTGAAACGGCCCTGTAGGAATTCCCCCCCCTCGACGGGGCACTGGGACGGTAGGGGGAGTGTGAGCGCACCCCAAGCACCCCCTTGAAGGGGGGAATCAAACCGCTTGATTCAACGGCATTGGGCCAAGGTCCGGGTCCCGGGAGCCTCCCGACCCCCGAATTCCGATCCCGGCAGGAAGGGGGTTCGAGGCTTTGGTCGACCATCCTGCCCCCACGGGGCTTTTCCCGAGAAGCGCCATGACCCAGAAACTGCAGGGACGGGTGGAGCGAATCACCTACAGTAACGAAGAAAACGGGTATTGTGTCCTCAAGGTAAAGATCCCCGGCGAAAGAAATCCCATTACCGTGGTGGGCAACTTCGTTTCGGTCACCCCCGGTGAGGTGCTGCGCATGGAGGGGAACTGGGACCACCACAGTCGCTTCGGCACCCAGTTCAAGGTGGATCGCTACGAGACGACGGCCCCGGATTCGGTGGAGGGGGTCCGAAAATACCTGGGTTCCGGCCTGATCAAGGGAATCGGCCCTGTCATGGCCACCCGCATCGTGGGACTTTTTGGAGAGAAAACCCTTGAGATCATCGACCGGGAATCCGAGCGGCTCCTCGAAGTGGAAGGGATCGGATCCTACCGCCTGGAACAGATCCGGAAGGCATGGGAAGACCAGAAGGACATCCGGGAGCTGATGGTGTTCTTGCGGGGACACGGAGTCAGCGCCGGGTACGCGGTGCGCATCTTCAAACATTACCAGAAGGGGTCCCTGCAGGTGGTGAAGGACAACCCGTACCGGCTTGCCATGGAAGTGGCGGGCATCGGGTTCCTTTCGGCAGACAAGATCGCAAGAAACCTGGGATTTGCCGCGGATTCGCCCCTCCGGGCCGAGGGCGGGATCTTCTACGCTCTCCAGCAGGCCATGGAGGAAGGCCATGAATGCGTTCCCCGACGCAGGCTCCTGGAAAAATGCGTGGAACTTCTCGAGATCCCGGCCGCCGTCCTCGAGTCGGCCCTGGACCAGCTGGAAGCTGATCGCCACATCGTGGTCCAGTCGTTGCCGGGGGATGTGGCCCAGACCTTTGGGGACCAACGGGCGGTGTATCTCAAGGGCCTTCATACGGCGGAAACCCAGGCGGCCAAACGGCTTACCTTCCTTAAGGCCTTTCGATCCCTTCAGCGCAAAGGGAATCCCGACGAAGCCCTCGAGTGGCTTCGCAAAGAGCTTCCTTTCCAGCTGGCGCCCCTCCAAGAAGAGGCCGTGCGCCGGGCTCTGACCGACAAGGTGGTGGTGATCACCGGGGGACCGGGGACGGGCAAAACCACCCTGGTTCGAGCCATCCTGGCCGTGTACAAGCGCATGAAGGCAAGCGTCTGTCTGGCGGCCCCCACGGGCCGAGCCGCCAAGCGTCTCAGCGAAGCCACCCGTCACGGGGCGGGAACCATTCACCGGATCCTGGAATTCAGCCCCCAGGGAGGCGGTTTCCAACGAAACGAACAGAAGCCCCTTCCCGCCGATCTCGTCCTGGTGGACGAAACGTCGATGATGGACATCCTTCTTCTTCACCATTTTCTCAAGGCCGTCTCTCCCCATGCCACCCTGGTCCTGGTAGGGGACGCGGATCAGCTCCCTTCGGTGGGCCCCGGCAACGTCCTCCAGGAGATCATCCGCTCGGGGCAGTTTCCCGTGGTGCGGCTGACGGAAATCTTCCGACAGGCCCGGGAGAGCCGGATCATCGTGAACGCTCACCTCGTCCAGCAGGGCAAGTTCCCCGTCCTTCGGACCGAATCCCGGGGGCTGCAGGATTTCTACTTCATAGAAAAGGAGGATCCCGAGGAGGTTCTCGAGGTCATTCTTCGCCTTTGCTCTCAGCGGATCCCCGTTCGGTTCAACCTGGACCCGGTGGACCAGGTGCAGGTTCTGAGCCCCATGCGTCGGGGAATGATCGGGACCCAGCGGCTAAACATCGCCCTCCAGGAGGTCCTCAATCCCCAGACCGCTTCCCTGGAACGAGGAGGACAGGTCTATCGTGTCCAGGACAAGGTCATGCAGATTCGAAACAACTACGACAAGGAAGTCTTCAACGGAGACCTGGGCCGCATTCGAAAGATCGACCGGGAAAACCAGGAGGTTCACGTGGAGGTGGACGGCCGAACGGTGATCTACGACTTCTCCGAAATGGACGAACTGGTCCTGGCCTATGCCGTAACGGTGCACAAGGCCCAGGGGAGCGAATACCCCGCGGTGGTCCTGCCGCTTCTCACCCACCACTACATGATGCTGCAGCGCAACCTTCTCTACACGGCCATCACCCGGGCCAGGAAGCTGGTAGTGCTGGTGGGAAGCAAGAAGGCCCTGGCCATCGCCATCCGCAACGACAAGATGCAGCATCGGTTCAGCCTCCTCGAGGAACGCCTCCGGGGTTCCCTGGGGCTGGAAGGGTGAGGAAGGGAAAAATGGGAGAACCGATTGTCCTTGAACCCATCGGGATCATTCGCAGCCCCTTTCACTCGACGGACGAGGCCCCGCACCTGGGCAGCGAGGCGGGAATCGAAGGGGAACTGGTGGTGGATCCACGGTACCGGGATGCCATGTTCGGCCTCGAAGCGGGCCGGAAGGTGCTCATCCTCTATTGGCTTCACCTGGCGGACCGGGGACGGCTCCAGGTGCATCCCCGGGGGGACCGGACCCGGCCCCTTCGGGGAGTCTTTTCCACCCGGAGCCCTCATCGGCCCAATCCCATCGGGGCCGACCTGGTGGAAGTCCTGGAGATCCGGGGAACCACCATCCGGGTGAAGGGGCTGGATGCCCTGGATGGGACGCTGCTGCTGGATATCAAGAAGGAAGTGTGACCTGGTGGACCCGGGATCGATCCATGGGATCGGGTTGCCCGCTTCCTGCAAGTGGCTTTCTTCCAGGTTTGCCGCTATAATCTTTCCAATCGGGTTGCGCCGCGGGCGGCGGGTTTTCGACGAGGCCCGCGGCGGAACGGCACGAGATAAGGGAAAAACAGGACAGGAATCCGGGCACGGGGTTCGCCGGGGAAGAAAGACCGGTTTGGTCCTCCGGGTCCGCAACGCGGCGAGTCCTTCGAACCCCGGAGGGCGGTTCAAGGATTTGTCATTGGACGTTCCCAGGGACCCTGCGGCGGCTCAATTTCAGGGGGGTCCATCCCCGACCATTCATGTTGAAACCCTCCAGCGGAAGGAACGGCTCATGATTCCACCTCCCCAAGACCCCTACCGGCGCCGAATCGATTACCTGAGGCTCTCCGTCACCGATCGGTGCAATCTGCGCTGCACCTACTGCATGCCCCGGGAAGGGGTGCAAAAGCTCCCCCATGAGGACATCCTTCGCTACGAGGAAATCCTGCGACTGGTTCGAATCGTTACCGCCATGGGGATCAGCAAGATCCGCATTACGGGCGGGGAGCCCCTGGTTCGAAAGGACCTGCTCTACCTGTGTGAAAGCATTGCCCGGTTTTCCGGCCTCAAGAGCCTGAGCATCACCACCAACGGAGTTCTCCTGCCGAAGTTTGCCAAGGACCTTTTCGGCGCGGGGATCAAGCGGATCAACGTGAGCCTGGACACCCTGCGGCCGGAAAAGTACGCCGCCATCACCCAAATGGACTGCTTCCACCAGGTATGGGACGGCATCCTCAAGGCCCACGAGATCGGGTTTCGACCCATCAAGCTCAATGCCGTGGTCATGCGGGGGATCAACGACGACGAAATCGAGGACCTGGGCCGCCTGACCTTCCGGTACCCTTTCCACGTGCGTTTCATTGAATTCATGCCTTTTCAGGCCGAAGCGGGGGACCAGCGTTTCCTGTCCGCAGACGACATCCTGAGCCGACTCTCCCGGGTGGCTCCCCTGGTTGCGGCTCCCAAGGACGGGGACACCAACGGTCCGGCCAGCCACTTTCGTTTTCGGGACGCCCTGGGAAAGATCGGCATCATCAGCCCCGTGAGCCACCATTTCTGTCCCACCTGCAACCGGTTGCGGGTGACCGCCGACGGGGGGTTGCGCACCTGCCTGTTCTCGACTTCGGAGGTGGACCTGAGGACTCCTCTGCGGGGGGGGGCCTCGGAAGAGCGGATCATGGAAATCATTCGTCGAGCCATCGTGGAGAAGCCGGAGAAGCATTCCCTGGAGAGCGCGGTCTTCCGAAAGTGCATCAGCCGTCCCATGTTTTCCATCGGGGGCTGATCTTGCGCAGGACGTTCGAGGGAGGATCGTCTCGAAACCCGGTGTCGGTCCCGCCGCTTCCCGCTTCCATCGGGATCCGGCGTACAACGAAGGCCCCGCTTCCCACGGCGGCCCGTGAGGGGTGGCGAAAGCAGGTGAGAGGAGCTCCCCCGACCCCGGAGTCGCGCCCATGTGGTGCAGGCTCGCAAGGGGACCTCTTTCCGCCGCCGTGGGAGGCCGTTGCCGGCACCGAGGACCATGGGGATCGCGGTTTGAAAGGGTGCGAGGTTTTCCGATCCGGGCGGGAGGCCTTAGGGCCCGCATCCTTCCCAGGCCAGCTTGGCTGCCCCCAGGAGGGCGGCCCGGTCGCCCAGCTCGCTTCGAAGGATCACCGCGTCTGCGGGATCCAGCATGGAGGAATTCCGGGAAAGGCTTTTGAGAAGAGGGTCGTGGAACTGGTCCCAGGAAGCGCTGACCCCCCCGCCCAGGACGGCGTGGCGAATCCCGAGAACGGTGAAAAGACCGGCAAGGGCCAAACCCAGGGCCCACCCCATCCTGGCGAACAGGGACTGGGCTGCGGGCTCTCCCTGCCGGGCGTACCAGTAAATGCGCTCGGGGGTGAGCTTCCCCTCTTCCCAATCCTTTCGAGCGCCCTGACTTACGGAACCGCCCTCGGCCATGGCCGTCTCGAACCCTCGAACCAGGGCGGACCCCGAGGAATGGGCCTCCAGGCATCCCTGGAGGCCGCAGGCGCACGGAGGTCCATGGGGATCCACGATCAAGTGGCCGATTTCCCCAGAAAAACCCAGGCGGTCCCCCTGCCAGAGACGGTGGTCGAAAAAGAGGCAACCCCCGACGCCCGTGCCCAGGGTGAGGCCCACCCAGTTGGAGATCCCCCGTGCGGCACCCACCCAGGCCTCCCCCATCCCGAACACGTTGGCGTCGTTTTCCATGAACACGGGGATCCCCAGGGCCTCCTGCAGCTCCGTCCCCAATGGGTAATTGCGCATGGTGGGCAGATTCGGAGAAAAGATCACCGTGCCGCGCTCCCCGTCGATCTTCCCGGCAACCCCCATGCCCACGGCCGCCACGCGGGCGCCTTCTTTGCGGGCGTCTTCCAGCAGGAGCCGACATTCTTCGACGAGGCGCCGGGAGGCGACCTGAGGATCCAACAGGGGGCCCATGACGATCTTGCGCTGATGATGGATGGTCCCGCCGGGATCCACCAGGGCGGAGCGCAGATGAGTGCCCCCCAGGTCTATGCCGATGAAGCGTTTGAGTGCCATGATTCAAGAGCCTCTATGGGATTTGGTCCCCGAGTCGTGTTTCGAGGGTTCTCCTCGATGCCGATGAGCCCGTTCGAGAGTTCCGTCCTTTTCCCCTAGCCCCCCTGGGGAGGGTGGGATTCCCGGATCAAAAAGTTCTCGGGCACGTAGAAGACATAGTTGCGGGTCAGAAGATCGAACTGGGTGTCCGTTTGTGCCTGGACCGCTTCGAACAGGTCTTTGAGGGATTCGGCGTTGGTTACGGCGTGGAGAAAGAGATTGGGATTGTAGAACTCGGGATGGAGAGGAAAGAGAAAGTGACGGATATTGCCCCGCCAGACCACGTTCAGCTCCTCCCGTTCTTCCAGGATCGACCGGTAGAAGCGTCGGAGCAAATCCGTTCGCAGGATGGGCGATGGGGCGTTGGTGACGCACTCCATGAGCCCCGCCAGGCGGTAGACCCGGCGCATTCGACCCTCGTCTTTCCGGTTTCGGAATAGACCCAGAACCGTGTAATGATATCCTCCGTCCAGGGTGAAATGGGTAGGAACGATGGCCACGTGTCGGTGGCCCGTCGTCTTCAGGGCCTCTTCCAGGTGAGCCTCGAACCGGGCCGATTCCCTGCGGGTGCACATCAAGGTGAAGCCGCCGTGCCACTCTCCCCGGCGAAATTCCAGGGGCGTCGCGGTGATGAGGTTGTCCCTGCCGGGCAACCGGCGGGTCATGTCGATGAGCTCAGCCACAAAACACTCTTTTCCGTTATTGGGGGAAATACGGGGTCAAATCCTCGGCGTATTCCGTCAACACCTTGTGCCCTCCGTCCCCGAGGATCTTCACCGTCCGGTCAAAATCGGCCAGATCCACCCGGAGGATCAGCTGCCAGACGTCCTCGTGACCCTTGAGGGGAACCGTCAGGATACTCCGAATGTTGATTTTCGCCTCCTCCATCTGTCGGCCCACTTGGGCCAGGACCTCGCTCCGGTGCCGGACCAGGAGGGAAACCCGCTTGCTGTCTTCGCTGATCCCCAGGGCCGTGAGGAGGACCTCCATGAGATCCGTGCTGGTGATGATCCCCACCAGCCGGTCCTGCTTCACCACGGGGAGCGCTCCGATCTTTCGGTCGTGAATGAGGAGGGCGGCGCGCTCGATGGCCATGTCGGGAGTGGCGGTGACGACGTTTCGAGTCATGATGTTGGCGATGGTGAGCTTTTGGAGAACGTAGGTGAGCTCATGAACGCTCAGGGTGGTGGCGGGGGAAGCCCAGGCCTCCTTGAGGTCTCGGTCGGTCACGATTCCCAACAACCTGGCTTTCCCGTCGGTCACCGGCAAATGGGAGATCTTGTGAGCGTCCATGATTTCCCGAGCCTTGAAAATGGAAGTCTCTGGAGTCACGGTAACGAGATTGGTCTTCATGTTCCAACCCACGTACATGGCGGCATCCTCATTTTTTTGTTTCCAACCATAGGGTGAGGGTCTAGAATAGAAAAAGAAGTTTGAGAGTGTCAATGTCAAATGACACGGAAGCCGAGAGGGGTCCGCAGTGTCCTCAAAGAAGCCGATGGACGACAGGAAGCTGCTGGAAGAGTTCTCCAACGCCATCGAACTTTGGGAAGACTCCCCGTATTACCTGCCTTCGGAAGAGCTCTTCGATATCGAGCGCTTCCTGACGGACCACCAAGCTCATCGCCTGAAAACGGACCTCGAGCACATCTACGGAACTCCCCTCAACCAGAAATTCTGGTCTTCCTTTCTGGCTTATCACCGGCTAAAGAAGGTGCGCGACGAGATCAAGACCCAGGAAATGCTCCAGGAAGAAAGAAGGCGCCGATACCTGGAAGCCGTGGAAGAGGAAAAAAAGACCTGGCAGAAGTGGCTCAAAGACTGGTTTCATTACCAGCAAAGGCAGAAGCTTCGAATCCTCCCCGGCGGAAAGAAGAACGATCCTTGACATGACACGACTCTGCCCGAATCGAGCTTTTGCATGATCGTTCCCTCTCCGTCTTCGGCGTTCTCCTTGTTGCGTTTCTCGTGATTTTTTCTTGCTTTACGGTGAAAATCGTCATTCGGGCTTCGTCACCAACTCCCACACGAACAGACCAATCGGAGGGAATCCGTTTTCCTCTGCATTGGCACAAAGGGAACGACTTCGTCAAGCCCCGGGAACCACACTGCGGCATTGTGTCGGGATCGGAAGTGCGGCGCATGATCCTGCATCAGACTCATGAGGACCCTCCGGGGCGCTTTGTCAATGGGCTGCCGACAGTCCCCTCATCGCCCAAAACCTTCCGGATTAACCCACCCCGCTCAGACAGCGATACGAGCGGGGCAAACTTCATCAATTCTTCGACGTCGGTGTCTCGAGATCGTTGACACATTCCAGTCTATGGGCTTCGTCCATCACCTTGGTCCTGTCCATGGTTCCATAGCAGATAGAGCCCCAAGGGTTCAGCGATCAGTGCATCAAACTGTGATTTTTCTCTACCCCGTGTAGGACAGGAAAATATAATCCGTGCTTGTCCTGCAAAACCCTAGCTTGTAACCTATTGCTCGTGGGAGAAGCGTTAAGAATCGCTGCATTCTCCCGCGACCATTGGACAGGCTCGTACGGTGTTTGGATCCCATCAACAAATCGTCCCGGAAACGGCACACGGCCTTTCTCATTCAACCACGACTCACATTTCGGGCAGGTATGTCTCCATGAATGCAGGTTCCATCGTCAAATTCCGCAACCGGGAGTGGGTTCTGCTTCCCAGTGATTCGCCCGAAGTGATCAGGCTTCGGCCGTTAACCGGGGTCACCGATGACGTCGTGAAAGTTCACCGCAGGCTCTCCAATTTGCTGGGGTATTCGTTTCCCGAAGAACGCGTCTCGCCAGCCACATTTCCGCTTCCCCACGGGGATGCGATTGCCGATGCAGCCAGTACCCATCTTCTTTGGCAGGCGACGCGCCTCACGTTGCGTGAAGCCGCAGCCCCTTTCCGATCTCTTGGCCGAATTTCCATCCGGCCTCGCACGTACCAGTTCGTTCCCCTCCTCATGGGGCTCCGTATCGACCCGGTGCGGCTGCTCATCGCCGACGACGTCGGGGTGGGAAAGACCATCGAGGCCCTCCTGATTGCCCGCGAAATGCTTGATCGCGGAGAAATCAAACGCTTTTGCGTCCTCTGCCCGCCATACCTCTGCGATCAGTGGCAAAAGGAGCTTGCCGAGAAGTTCAATCTCGATGCGGTTCTCATACGGTCGGGTACCGTGGCGCAACTGGATCGGGCGAAGACTCGATCCGAAAGCATCTATCGCTACTACCCAACCCAGGTGATCAGTATCGATTTCGTGAAGAGCGACCGTAACCGGCACGCCTTCCTTCTAGACTGCCCCGAGCTGGTCATCGTGGATGAAGCTCACGGCGTTGCCGTAGCCGGAGAAGGCCTTTTCAGTCAACACCAGCGCCATGAGCTGGTACAGGAAATTGCCGCGAAGCCGGACCGGCATCTCCTGCTACTGACAGCTACGCCACATAGCGGCATCGACTCGGCCTTTCGGTCCCTCCTGGAACTTCTGGATCCGCAGTTCTCGGCCTGGATCCCCTCCGCATTAAACGAAGCCCAGCGCTCGAGGCTGGCCGGGCATTTTGTACAGCGCACGCGTCGGGATATCGAGAAGAACTGGGAAGGACAGCACTGTTTCCCTCAACGCGATCCATCCGATGAGACCTATCGCCTTTCATCGGAGTACAGCGACTTGTTCAACAAGACCTATGAATTCTGCCGGGAGATGGTCCGTTCCGGTTCGCGACTGGCGAAACCCCAGCAACGGGTGCGCTACTGGGGGGCTCTCGCCCTCTTGCGATGTGTCATGTCGAGCCCTGCCGCCGCTCTGGCAGCTCTTGCAGGCCGATACCACGGCCTCCCCGGCACAGAGGATGAAATTGACTTTCGAACCTTTGTTTTCGAAAGCTCTGATGATCGAACCGACGACAATCAACCCACCCCCCCTGTCCAATCGGCCGAGGAGACTTTGAACTACCGTGACCGTCGTCGGCTGCGGGGGCTGGGACGTCACGCCGCGGCACTCCAACACAAGCCGGGAGACACCAAGCTCACCACTTGCATCTCCTTGGTGCGTCGATTGCTGAACGAAGGTTACCGTCCGATCCTCTGGTGCCGCTACATCGCTACAGCCGACTATCTGGCGGAGGGTCTGACTCGATCGCTGGCTAATGAGTTTGACGGCCTCCGGGTTGTCTCGATCACGGGAAATCTCACGCACGAGGAGCGACGGGCCAAGGTCGAAGAACTGCTCCATGAAAGGGTGCGTGTCCTGGTGGCAACAGATTGCCTGAGCGAAGGCATCAACCTCCAGCAGGGCTTCAATGCGACTCTCCACTACGATCTGCCCTGGAACCCGAACCGACTTGAACAGCGTGAAGGACGCGTCGACCGCTACGGCCAGACCGCACCGACGGTCAAGACCATCCGTTACTTCAGCCCCGACAGCCCCGTGGACGGGGTGGTCCTCGAAGTCCTGCTCGACAAAGCACGGGAAATTCACCGTGTCCTGGGAACGCATGTCCCGGTTCCTGAAGAGAGCGAAACGGTTACGGAAGCAGTGTTGAATGCCCTTTTTCTGCGGGGGCGTCCCGCACCCAATGAGCCGTCCAAAGACGGTCCGATCCAGCTCACCATGTGGCCCAAGGTGGCCTCCTTCCACCGCAAATGGGACCTGGACGCCGAGAGGGAAAAGGTCAACCGGACTCGCTTCGCACAGCGGACGCTGAAACCGGAGGAGGTGCGACGAGAGCTTGAAGCAACCGACGCGGTTCTGGGGGATCCTGAGGCCGTGCGGCTTTTCGTTCTCAATGCCGCTCAGCGTCTGGGGCTTTCCATTACCGAGGACAGACGCATCCCCGATGCCTATCGCGTGGCCACAGGCCCCGAAATTCGCGCCATCCTCCCCGATGCGGTTTCCTTCGCACTTCCCGATTCAAGGGTCGCTCAATGGCTTATCAGTTTCGTTTCCCCGACTCCAGAAGGTGCTGAATATCTTGGACGCAATCATCGGTTTGTCACGGCCCTGGCCCAGTTTCTCCTGGAGGAGGCATTGGTCAAGGGTGCAGATGCCCGTGCCGCACGCAGCGGTGTGATTCGCACAACTGCGGTCCCGCGTCTCACGACGCTCTATCTGATTCGCGTACGATACCTCCTGGAGCAGCCGGACCGGCTTCCCGCCTTGGCCGAGGAGGTACAGGTCCTAGGCCGGCGAATGGAGAAGGATGGAAAGGAAATGTGGCTCTCGCCCGACGAAGCCCTGTTGCTGCTTTCCGCGGCAAAATCCGAGGCCATCGTTTCCATGGTCGAAAAACGAGAACTGGTCTCCATGGCCCTGGATGAGTGGGAGCGCATCATGCCTGCCCTCCGTCGGCGTCTGGACGAGCGTGCCGCCGAGCTCCTCGATAGCCACCGCCGTGTACGCCGGGCCGTCGCCATGAAGGTTCGTGGTCTTGCCTTCAAACCACAGCTGCCTCCGGATTTGTTGGGGATGCTGATCTTGCAGCCCATGGTGAAACTATGAGCAGCAACCGATCTATCCCCTGGTATCACCTTTTCGAAATGCACTGGATGCCGGGTGATCTCAAGCGATCTTAGGATGAGGCGAGGGACTGTGATATGGTTATTTTGCCTCCATACCACCCGGCGAGATTCCGTAAGGTGATGAAGACCTGGAAAAAGGGCGGTCCATAGATCATGGGAGGGCGCAGAGCGAGCAGTGGACTCCGGCTGTCCCCATAGCCGTTGCGCCTTCAGTCCCTGGCTCCTGAGAAGGAGAACTCGATGCTCACGCGATTCCGTTTGGAGAATTTCAGAAGCTACCATGGCGCGACTCTGGATCTTTCGCCGCTCACGCTGATGGTCGGCGCGAATGCCTCAGGGAAGAGCAACGCCCTGGAAGCTCTGCAAATGCTGTCCTGGCTATCTCGTGGACGAAGATTGGAGGATGTATTCCGTGCCGTGGAACAGATGGAGCTACTCATTCGCGGTAGGGTAACGGATCTGACGTACGAAGGCGCACAGACTTTCCGTCTTGGTTGCTCGCTGCAGCAAGCAGGACCATGGAGGGATCTCGATGTGGAGATCGCTGTGGATAAGGAAGGCATGCGGATTCGACAAGAGAGTATCACCAGTCCTACCGAACGTTCGCCCCTCTACAAAGTAGAACAGCCGGCTACCGGCTTTTCTCACGACATTCTTGTTTCTTACAACAACTTCGCACGAGGGGGCATCAAGCCCCAGATCAGCTGCACCGATCAACAGGGTGTCTTCACTCAGCTATTGACGCCGGCTCGTTTCGCGAACCATCACACACGCTCTCAGAAGGAAATTCCGTCGACCGCGAAAGTATTCATCCAAGCTCTGGAACGGATACTCTTTCTCGATCCCGTGCCTCGACGAATGCGAGAACCCAGCTACGTCTTCGACAAGGCTCTCAAAGGAGATGGAAGCAACATCTCCAGCACACTTCATGACCTGTGCGTCGGTCAACAGGCAAAGGAAAAGGTCCTGGATTTCATCCGCGACCTTCCCGAACAAGACATCGCAGATCTTCAATTCTTGGAAGGACCGCGTCAGGACGTCATGGTTCAGCTCGAGGAAACGTTCGGTGGGACCGGCAAGTTGCGAGAAGCTGCCCTTCTCTCCGACGGCACCTTGCGTGTGTTGGCAGTGGCTGCAGCACTCCTATCCGCACCTGCGGGCTCCATGGTAGTAGTGGAAGAGATTGACAACGGCGTGCATCCGAGTCGGGCAAGCAGGCTGCTGGCAAATATCGAAAGCGTAGCTCGCGAAAAGAACCTAGCCGTGCTGGTGACCACGCATAATCCCGCCTTGCTCGATGCATTGCCGGATGGAGCCGTTCCAAACGTGGTGTTCTGTTATCGTGATCCCCAAAAAGGAGATAGTCGACTGGTTCGCCTGAGCGAGATCCCTGATTTCCCGGATCTTGTGGCACAGGGGCCACTCGGACGCCTGCTCACTCAGGGCATCATAGACCGCTTTGTCAAAACGGCCCGGTCACCGGAAGAGAAGGTCCGGGCTGGCCTGGAGTGGATCCATAACCTGCGTAAGACGGCGGCATCATGAGCATCTGCCTGATCGACACGAGCGTCTTCTGCAATGTGGTGGATGTCCCCGGGCGCAACCAGCAAAGAGGTGAAGTGCTAAACAGCCTGGAGATGTTCATCCGTCAAAAAGCCTCTCTCCTTCTCCCCGTTGTCGTTCTCCTCGAGACGGGGAATCATATCGGCCATGTTTCGGATGGTGGGTTGCGAAGGCTCGCGGCTGAACGGTTTGTTGAACAGGTGGCGGCAGCTCTGGATGGGAGGGCTCCCTGGAAGCCGACGCCCTTTGTAGAAGCCGATCAGTTGCGAATCTGGCTCAAGGAATTCCCTGACCATGCAGGGAGGGGCGCCGGTCTCGGAGATCTTTCCATCATCAAGGAATGGGAACGGCAGCGCAGGCTCAACCCCAATCGCAGGGTCTTCATTTGGGCGTTCGATAAACACCTGAGCTCATACGACACCCAATGCTAGCCACAGTCCTTGGAACGAGTCTCTGACGATGAGTTTTCCATCCGTTCGCATCGAAGGTGGGCTGTTGGGTCCCGACATTCTGGACCTGCTGGTGAGTGGTGATCTTGCCGGTCAGAAACCCGTGGACTTCGGTCTTGAAGCACGCCGCAACCTCACGGATGAAATAGCCGCCACCTTCGCCGACGCTCGCGCCTTGTGGCGCATTTTTCAGCATCGTCTGGAGCGGCTGGCTCCCGATGACCCCGCCACCAGCGTCACTCGTGATGCCTGGATGATTCCGTTCCTGGGTTTGCTCGGCTACGAGCTGCAATACAACCCGCGAGCCTATGACGTGGAAGGGCTGACCTTCGCCATTTCCCATCGAGCGGTTAGTTCCGCTGCGGGCGCCCAAACGGGTGCGGCCGAAGTCGTCGATGGACCCCCGGTCCACATCGTCGGTGCACGCCAGGAACTGGGGAAGCTCGCTTCGAGCGGTCGGCCCCGGCTTGCGCCTCACTCCCTGGTTCAGGAATACTTGAACCGCACGGAATTTGTCTGGGGTATCGTCACCAACGGTCTCACCCTGCGGCTTTTGCGGGATTCGACTTTTGTCCGCCGTCAGGCCTACGTGGAGATCGACCTCACGGGGATGTTCGAGGAGCAACGCTTCGGCGATTTCGCTGCCTTCTATCGGCTGCTCCACCGCACCCGACTGCCCCATGGTCCTGCCGATGCCGCAACCTGCTTCCTCGAGCAATACCATACACGGTCGCTGGTCGAGGGCAGCCGCATACGCGAGCACTTACGGGATGGCGTTCAACGCTGCATCGAAATCCTTGCAGAAGGGTTTCTCAGCCATCCAGCCAACGAAGACCTCCGCCGGGAAATCGAGGAAGGCCGCCTCACCCCGGAGGACCTTTATCGGCAACTCCTGAGGCTCATCTATCGATTCCTGTTTCTTCTGGTCGCCGAGGATCGTGGGCTCATCAGCCAAAATGCGCTCTATTGCGAGTACTACGGCATCGGTCGCCTGAGAAATCTTTTCGATAGACGCGGTGCCTTCTCCGACCATGAAGACCTTTGGTACAGCCTGAGAGTCCTGTGGCACGTGTTGAGTGATGAGCGGCTTTCTTCCATCCTCGACGTTGCGCCGCTCAATGGAGAGCTTTTTCGGTCGCAGACTCTGGACGACTGCATTCTCACCAATCGAAACCTACTCGAAGCCTTCCGGCATCTGGCCTGGTATCGCGAAAACCGGACCGCGCAGCCACGACGTGTGAACTACTCCGCCCTCGACGTCGAAGAGCTGGGGTCGGTCTACGAGAGTCTTTTGGAACTCCATCCCCACTTGGACGCATCGATCGTCCCCCCCCGCTTTGAACTGATCGTTTCCGGGAGGGAACGGCGCTCGACCGGATCCCATTACACGCCTCCCGAGCTGGTTGCTCCCCTCATCGAGAATGCGTTGGGGCCGGTCATTCAGGAAAAACTGGGGGAGGCGAAGCGGATAGCGAATGGCGAGTGGCGAACGGAACAGGAGCGGAACCATGCGCTTGCTGTTGTGTGGAGAGAGCGAGTTGAGGACGGCGAATGGCGAGTGGTGAATGGTGAGTGGAGGAGCAAGGATGGTCGAGTCGTATCGCGATCTCGATGTGTGGAAGCGGGCCATGACATTGGCGAAAGAGGCGTACAGGTTGACGACCTCGTTGCCGAAGGAAGAGCTTTATGGGCTGATCTCGCAGATTCGGCGTGCGGCAAGCTCCATTCCGGCGAACATCGCCGAAGGCTGGGGCAGGAAATACCCTGCGGAATTCATCCAGTTCCTGAGGAAGGCAAACGGCAGCCGCACCGAGCTGGAGACACATCTCCTGTTGGCCGCGGAGATTCAGCTTTGCCGGATGGAACAGATCGACCTGCTCCTGAGAGAACTGGAGATCCTCGGCAAGCAGATCCTGAGCCTGGAGAGGAGTCTCGCTCGCCGCACCAAAACCTAACCTCCATCGACCAGTTCACACAACCGGCCACTCACCACTCGCCATTCGCCACTCACCCCTCGCTACTCACCCACTGGAAATCCACCCCATTCGCCACTCGCTACTCACTACTCGCCCAAAAAGCCCTTCTCACCCTCCGAGTTTGCGATCCCGCCTGCGGATCGGGGCACTTTCTCCTCGCGGCGGCCCGCCGCATCGGAAAAGAGCTGGCCCGCGTGCGCACGGGTGAGCAAGAGCCGGCTCCCGAGGGTGTTCGCGAAGCGGTGCGGGAAGTCATCCACAATTGCATTTATGGAGTCGATAAGAACCCTCTGGCAGTGGACCTGTGTCGTGTGGCCCTCTGGATCGAGGGCCACACCACGGGCAAACCCCTCACCTTCCTCGATCAACGCATTTGCTGCGGCGATTCGCTGGTAGGCGTATTGGAGCTCAAAGACCTTGATGGCGGTATTCCCGATGCGGCCTTCAAGCCCGTGACCGGCGACGACAGGACTGCTGCGCGTGAGGCAAAGAGACGAAATGCAGCCGCTCGCGGCGCCACCCTCTTCCAGTTTCCCTCCAGCCGCCGCCTGCAGGTCCTCGCCCAACAACTCCGGTCGCTCGGCCACCTCCCCGAAGACACCATGGAACAGGTGCGCGACAAGGCGGAAAGCTTTTCACGCCTGGTGCAAAGCGACGACTATCAGCGGCTGAAGTTGGCTTGCGATGTCTGGAGCGCTGCGTTCTTTCAACCGTTTCCAGGTCCGTCAGCCATGCCTGTCACGACAGCCGATGTGCAGATGGCGTTGATGAAAGGGCGATTATCGGATCCACGAATGACCGCGTTCGTGCAGGAAACGGCAGCGAAGCAACGCTTCTTCCATTGGCCGCTCGCTTTTCCAGAGGTGTTCGGGGGTGGGGGTTTTGACGCCATCATTGGTAATCCGCCTTTCCTGGGGGGACTCAGAGTGAGTGGTGAGTATGGCCTCAAATACCGCCAGTGGCTGTCGATTGCCTTTGAACCTTTCACGGGAACAGCCGACTTGTGCGCAGCGTTCTTCCGACGCTCCTTTCACACAATCCGGCCTGAAGCACGATTCGGCCTCATTGCCACCAATACCATCGGCCAGGGCGACACGCGTGAAAGTGGACTCGCTCCTATCGTGAGTAAAGCTGGGTCCATTGTCTTTGCCCGGCGTTTCGTCAAGTGGCCGGGTGCAGCCAACGTCGAGGTCAACCTCGTAGCCGTGCGCAAAGGCCCATCGGAAAGCGAATTCCGACTGGACGACCAGCTTGTGCCGAGCATTTCATCACGATTGGACGATGAACCGGAAGCCGAACCTCATGCCTTGCGACAGAATCAAGGTAAAGCTTTTCAAGGCGACATCGTACGAGGCATTGGGTTTGTCTTGGAGCCAGGCGAAGCCAGTCAAATCCTTCATCGAGACCCGCAGAACGGCGACTGCCTGCTTCCCTATCTGAACGGCGAAGACCTCAATACGCATCCCCAACAAGAGCCCAGCCGTTATGTGATCTGTTTTCATGATTGGCCTCTGAAAAGAGCAGAGCAGTACCCTGACCTTTTGAGGATTGTGGAGGAACGCGTCAGACCGGAGCGCGAGCGCCTCAGGAACCGGGATGATCGGCACGATCGCGAATACTGGTGGCTATTCGCCCGCTATCGCAGTGACATGCGCCCGGCAATTGGTCCATTGAGCCGGGTGATGGCGCGAAGCCGCGTGAGCGAGTTACACGCTGTTAGTTTGGTGCCAAAGGGTTGGATCTGTAATGAACAGACTGTGGTCTTCGCCTTCGAGGACTTCTTTCATTTTGCCCTAATCCAGTCAAATATCCATGAAGCGTGGTTGCGACGAAACGCCTCGACCATGCGCACCGACATCCGCTACACCCCGACGGATTGCTTCGAGACGTTTGCTTTCCCCCAGAATCCTTCAGAGGCATCAAGATCATTCGCAGAGCAGCTTGGTGCCTCCTATCATGCTCACCGCCGTCAGATCATGCTCGACCGCCAAATCGGTCTCACCAAGACCTACAACCTCTTCCACAATCCCCAAGCCACCGACGCGGATATCCTCCGGCTGAGGGAGCTCCATGCGGAAATGGACATGGCCGTTCTTGCCTGCTATGGCTGGGATAATCTCGACCTAGAACACGGCTTTCACGAAAACGAACGCGGTCAAACCCGATACACCATTAGCTCTTCCGCACGCCGTGACCTTCTCCGGCGGCTTCTCGCCCTCAATCTCGATCTTTTCGATCAGGAGACGAGGGAAAGGAATCCAGAGTAACTTGTCCACGATTGAGGAGGACCGGCCATGGTGGAACCCGCCAAGAAGAGAGCCACCTATGAAGATCTTTCCAACCTTCCGGAAAACATGGTCGGAGAGATCATTGACGGCGAGCTGGTTGTCACGCCGAGGCCTGCCAGGAGACATATCGATGCAGCCGCGTCCCTGGGCGGGGAGCTCATCCCGACCTACCGCTTCGGTCGCGGGGGACCCGGTGGATGGATCATTTACCACGAGCCTGAGATCCATCTGGGAGAAGACGTCCTGGTGCCCGACCTGGCGGGATGGAGAAAAGAGAGACTGACAACGGCTCCCGAAGAGCACCGCTTCGTTGTGGCCCCCGACTGGATCTGCGAAATCCTGTCCCCGAGCACGATCCGGGTCGACAGGGTCAAGAAGATGCGCATCTACGCCGCTAATGGAGTCCCTCACGTCTGGATCATCGATCCCGCTGCCAAAACGCTCGATGTTTTTAGGCTCGAGTCCGGCAAATGGCTTTTGCTCGACACCTTTGTGGAAGATGACAGGGTACGGGCCGAGCCCTTTCAAGAAATCGAGATCGAGCTGGGCAATTTCTGGGTCGCCGAAAGCTGACAGCCGTATCGAATCCGTTCATCGAGTCATCCAGGCCTCTTTGCGTATCATCCGCAGGGCAAAGGGAAGTGGATCGGCTTCAGGGAAAAGATGGTTCGTTCACTCGAGGAGAGCCATGAGCATCTTTGACCTTCACGCCAACGTCATCGCCGATTACCGCAACTTCGTCCGCGCGTTCATCACGGTGGCCGACGATCGGGTGCGGGGCTTTCTGGATCGGGCGATGGACGAAGAACAGCGACTCTGGCCGGAGTCCCTGCTTCAGTTGAGCCCATCGTATGATCGGGTTGCGACGGTTGCGGAGTTGGCGGCGCAAGGCGTGCTCCACGAGGAGACCGCACGCATTTTCTGCACGCCCGACGGCAGACCGTTCCACCTTTACCGGCATCAGGTCGAGGCGCTGGAGAAGGCGAGGGAAGGGGAGAGCTATGTTGTCACAAGCGGCACGGGATCGGGAAAGAGCCTGACCTACTTTCTCCCCATTATCGATGCGCTCATGCGGCGCCCCGCGACGGGAGAGCGGGTGGCAGCCCTGGTGGTCTATCCCATGAATGCCCTGGTCAACTCGCAGGTGCAGGCTCTGGAGAAGCTGCGGGAAAGCTATCAGCGAAGGACGGGACTCCCGTTTCCCGTGACCTTTGCGAAGTACACCGGCGAAACCGCCGAGGCGGTCCGTGGTGACCTTCGAGCGCATCCGCCTCAGATCATGCTGACGAACTATGTGATGGGTGAGCTCCTCCTGGTGCGGCCCGAGGATCAGCGATTCCTGGACCGTGCGGGCGGGGGACTTCGCTTCCTCGTTTTCGATGAGCTGCACACCTACCGAGGCCGGCAGGGCGCAGACGTCGCGATGCTGATCCGTCGCATCAAGGAGCGCTGCGCCGCGCCCGAGCTTGTTTGCGTGGGCACCAGCGCCACGATGGTCGCGAATCGGGACGCCACCCCCCAGGAGCGGCGTGCCTCCGTGGCGGACTTCGCATCGAGGCTTTTTGGGATCTCCCTCACATCGGAACAGGTCATCGAAGAAACGTTGGTGCCTGTTACCGAAGGCGGTTCTCCATCGCATCGAGAGCTGGTCGAAGGTCTTTCTGCTCCTCTTCCGGAGGACCTCCCCGAGCTGCGCCGTCACCCTCTGGCCCGTTGGGCTGAGGCCGAATTCGGCGTCGAGCCCGAAGCTGAAGGGCGGCTCAAACGCCGTGTGCCTCGCCCTCTTTCCGAGGCGGCGCGTCGCCTGGCCGAGGAGACCGGAGCGGATTTTGAGGTTTGCCGGGAGCGACTCCGAGAAATCCTGATCCGAGGCAGCGAGATCCCGAGTGAGGAGGGCACCCGTGCTTTCGCCTTCAAGCTTCACCAGTTCGTGAGCCAGGGGCGGGCCGTGTATGCCACCATCGAGTCGCGGGATCGCCGCGAGCTCTCCCTCGATGGGCAGCTCGCAGCCAGCCAGGGACGTGTGTTTTTCCCCATCAAGTTCTGTCGCCAGTGCGGACAGGAATACTATCACGTGCTGGGGGGCGGCCCGGGGGAGCCCTTTCGGCCCCATCCCATCGGGACCGAATCGGTGGATGTGAATGCCCGCGTGGGCTACCTGATGCCGGCCTCGGAAGTGGATGACTGGAATCCCGGCCGGATCCCCGTGGAGTGGCTCGATCGGAGAGGGCGACTCAAGCCCACATGGAAAGAGAGGGTACCGATCGAGGTATGGGTGGGGCCGGATGGGACACGTTACGACCGCGCCCATCAGGGAGCCGTGAGGATGTGGCTTCAGTCGCAGCTCTTTTCGCTCTGCCTTTCCTGCGGGGAATTCTACACGGCGCGAGAACGGGAATTCACCAAGCTCGCCGGCGCTTCGAGCGAGGCAAGAAGCAGCGCCACGACGGTGCTTGCTTCTTCACTGTTGCGACATGCCGAGGAAGAGGGCGGCGCTCGCGACAAATTGCTCACCTTCACGGACAACCGGCAGGACGCCTCTCTTCAGGCCGGCCATTTCAACGATTTCGTCCACGTATCTTTGCTGCGCTCCGCTTTGTATACGGCGTTGGTCAAAAATCAGCAGCTCGCCTTCGATAGTGTCGCCGAGGCAACGGTCCGTGAAACCGGCCTCATGATTCGGGACATCGCGAGGAACGCGGAGCTCGACCCGGATTCTCCCGCAGCCCGCGATGTGTGGCAGGCCTTCACCGAGCTTACGGAATATCGACTCTACGAAGACCTGCGGCGGGGATGGCGCGTGGTGCAGCCCAACCTGGAGCATGTCGGTTTGCTCCGGGTGGGTTATCGAGGCCTCGAGGATCTTTGCAGCGAGGATCGACGCCGGCAATTTCATCCGGCGGCGGCGGGGGCATCGAGTGAGGAGTGGTTCTTTCTGACACGGGCCGTGCTGGATCTGTTCCGACGAAAGCTGGCGATCGCCGCTCGCTGCTTGATGGAAACCCAGCAGCAACAGATTCGGCGACGTTCGGAACAGCACCTGAATGAATTTTGGGGACTGGACCCTGCAGGGGGTGATCTCAGGGCGGCCAACCGTTTCGTACGCCTCGGCCGGTCGAGCCGCACCGTGGAGGGATTCAGTCTCAATATCCGAAGTACCCTTGGGCGTTTCATGTCCGAGAGACTGGGGTTGGACGCGACGGACTACGATCTGTTTCTTGACGGATTCCTCGCACTTCTGGTCAGTCTCGGGTTTCTGGTACGGCTTGAACCGGTGGACGATCACCAGTTCTACCAGTTGGACGCCTCGTGTTTGCTCTGGCAGGTCGGTGATGGAAGTCCGCCGCCACCGGATCCCATCTATTCCTGCAGAGCGAGTGGGACCGGATACACGGATGCCGCACCACCGGTAAACGCCTTTTTCCGTGATTTCTATCGCGGTGAAGCCGCTCGATTGGCCTCCCTTGAGGCCCGCGAGCACACAGCGCAGGTGGTCCGGTCGGGTGAGCGGGAACGCCGAGAGCGACGGTTTCGCTGGGAAGAGGGAGACGTCCAGAGGCGGGAGTTGGGGCGGCGCTTGCC
>Ga0116192_1000759_pt1 | contig 23854 bp, 25 predicted proteins | sample AD_UKC113_MetaG_FD_89876 | JGI IMG/M metagenome (GOLD analysis project Ga0116192, IMG submission 89876) | Active sludge microbial communities of municipal wastewater-treating anaerobic digesters from Hong Kong - AD_UKC113_MetaG | ecosystem: Engineered > Bioreactor > Anaerobic > Digestate... | reverse complement strand
GGAAGCCGCCAGGGAAGTAGGAAAGCTTATCGGTACCAAGGCTCTTGAAAAAGGCATTAAACAGGTAGTGTTTGATAGAGGCGGCTACCTTTACCACGGAAGGATAAAGGAACTGGCAGACGGAGCAAGAGAATCCGGTCTGGAATTCTAATCCGAACCCGAAGTTGAAGGAGGGGAACAAATTGCAGAAAATTGATCCAAGTACACTGGACCTTAAAGAAAAGGTAGTAAATATCGGCCGCGTTACCAAGGTTGTTAAGGGCGGTAGAAATTTCAGATTCAGTGCTCTGGTTGTCATCGGTGACGAGAACGGACATGTGGGCGTTGGCAGCGGCAAGGCTGCTGAAATTCCCGATGCTATCCGCAAGGGTATCGAGGATGCCAAGAAGAATCTCATCTATATTCCTCTTGTTGGCAGCACCATACCCCATGAAGCCATGGGCGAATTCGGAGCTGGTAAGGTATTGCTCAAGCCTGCTAAGGAAGGTACCGGTGTTATTGCCGGCGGTCCTGTAAGAGCGGTTCTCGAGCTGGCCGGTATTCATGATATCTATACAAAGTCTCTGGGCTCCAACAACCCCACAAACATGGTTCGCGCAACCATGGACGGGTTGGCACAGTTGAGAACTCCGGAGCAGATTGCTAAGCTGAGAGGCAAGAGCGTGGAGGAAATCCTAGGATAGGAGGTAGCTTTCAATGGGCAATTTGAGAATTACTCTGAAAAAGAGTACTATTAAATGCAAGGAAGATCAGAAGGCTACGGTGGCCGCTCTTGGTCTTCGCAAAATCGGGCAGACTGTTGAACAGAAGGATAATGCCCAGATTCGTGGTATGATAAACAAAGTATCCCACCTTGTACAGGTCGAAGAAATATAAAAAGGAGGTGCAGCCAGTGAACCTGTTTGAATTAAAGCCTGGAGCACCCAAGCAGGCTCCAAAACGCAAGGGTAGAGGTCACGGTTCCGGTAACGGTAAAACCGCAGGCAAGGGTCACAAGGGCCAGAATGCAAGAGCAGGCGGCGGCGTAAGACCCGGTTTTGAAGGCGGACAGATGCCCCTCTTCAGAAGAATACCCAAGAGAGGCTTCAACAACTTCGAGTTTAAGAAGGTTTACACCGAAGTGAAGCTCTCGGATCTTGAAAGATTTGAAAACGGAACAGAGGTTACCGCCGAGCTCCTTAAGGAAGCCGGTGTTATCAAGAAGATTAACGACGGAATTGTTGTTCTCGGAAATGGAAACTTCACCAAGAAGCTTACTGTGAAAGCAGCAAGGTTCACCAAGACAGCTTCCGAGAAGATCGAAGCTTTAGGAGGAAAGGCTGAGGTGATATAAGATGGAGAGTATTCTCACTCCATTTAAGAGTGCCTGGAAGATCCCCGACTTAAGAAAAAAGCTCCTGATGACCTTTCTTCTTTTGTTGGTGTACCGAGTAGGTGTCTACATCCCCATTCCCGGTATCAATAGGGAAGTCCTGGCTCAAATGGTTGGCAACCAGGCCGGTCTTTTCGGCTTTATGAACCTCATTGGCGGCGGAGCGTTTTCCAAAGCAAGTATTTTTGCCATGTCCATTACCCCTTATGTTAATGCTTCGATTATTATGCAGCTTCTCACCATTGCCATTCCTGCATTGGAAAGAATGCAGAAGGAAGGTGAGGAGGGCAGAAAGAAGCTGGCCCAGTGGATTCGTTACGGAACAGTTATTCTCGGCTTTTTGCAGGCGACCTTCACCTATATTGGTTTCAGAAGCGCCATCACAAAGCCCGGCGTACTTTCCTTCCTGACTGTTACCTTCGCACTGACCGCCGGTACAGCCTTTATCATGTGGCTCGGCGAGCAGATGAACGAGTATGGTATTGGAAACGGTATCTCACTGATTATCTTTGTTAACATTATTTCCAATGGTCCCGCTGCATTCAACGCTCTCGTATCTATTATCAAGAGCTATTCCATGCAGGGACAGCTTGCAGTAGGTGTATTGATTGTATTGGCTATTGTATTGGTCTTCGTGGTTATGGTTGCCTTTGTTATCTTTGTCACCCAGGCTGAAAGAAGAGTTCCCGTACAATATGCCAAGCGTGTTGTGGGCAGAAAGATGTATGGCGGACAGAGCACCCACATTCCCATCAAGGTTAATGTGGCCGGCGTTGTTCCTGTAATCTTCGCCCTTTCCATTACCTCCTTTGCCCCCACGCTCATTGGTCTTATTGCACCTAATACCAACAACAAGTTCTTGCTCGGATTAGCCAACTTCAGCAGCAATCCGCTGTATATGCTGATCCTTGCAGTATTGGTGCTGTTCTTCACCTTCTTCTATACCGTTATGGTATTTAATCCGGTGGAGTTGGCCAACAATATCCGTAAGAACGGTGGATTCATTCCTGGTATTCGTCCCGGCAAGCCCACCAGTGACTATATCACCAAGGTACTGAATCGTGTAACATGGTTTGGCGCATTCTTCCTGGCACTGGTTACGGTTCTTCCCATGCTGTTGGAGATGATTACCGGTATCAGAAACATGTGGTTCGGCGGAACATCCCTGATCATTATGGTCGGTGTTGCACTGGATACCATGAAGCAGATTGAATCCCAGTTGATGATGAGACATTATAAGGGATTCCTTGAATAAGGAAACTTTACGGTACCAAAGGCGGATGAGCATGGTCCCATCCGCTTTTCGTACCCTATTTCATGCCCGCAGCTATTGCGGGGAATAACGCATTGAAGCATGACAGAGTGTCCGAGACGATTAAATGTGCTACAAATGATATAAAGGTCGTGACAGGATGAGAATGATATTATTAGGGCCTCCGGGAGCCGGAAAGGGAACCCAGGCAGCCATTCTTTCTCAAACATTGAAGATACCTCATATTTCAACAGGCGATATTTTCAGAGCCAATATTAAAAGCGGAACTGAGCTGGGCGTTATTGCCAAGCGTTATATAGATGAAGGAAAACTCGTTCCCGATGATATCACCATAGGCATCGTGGAGGACAGACTGAAGAGTGACGACTGTATCAACGGGTTCATTATGGATGGTTTTCCCAGAACCATTCCGCAGGCCGAGATGTTTGATCAAATGCTTGATAAACATCAGAAGGCTGTTGAACTGGTTGTGAATATACAGGTTCCGGATGAGGCCATTATCAAGCGCATGTCCGGAAGGAGAATGTGTGCTTGCGGGCGTACATACCATGTAGAGAACAATCCGCCTCAGAAGGAAGGTCTTTGTGATACCTGCGGCGGCACGCTTTATATAAGGGATGACGACCGGGAAGAGACGGTCATAGAGAGGCTAAAGACATACCATCAGCAAACCAGTCCTCTGGTTGCGTATTATGAGGCCAAAAAGCTGGTCCTGAATGTGGATGGTATGAAACCTATAGATGAAACCACCAAGGAAATTTTAACGGCTATTGAGAAGAAATGATAATGGGGCTTTAGGATGATTGTGGTAAAATCGCAGCGTGAACTGGATAAGATGAGAAAGGCCGGAGAGATTGTGGCCCGTGTTCATCAGAAGATGGCTGAAATTATTGCGCCGGGCATTACTACTCTGGAGCTTGACCGTGTCGCTGAGGAAATTATCAGAAAAGCCGGAGCAATTCCTTCCTTTAAGGGTGTTCCCTGTGCCTATGGCGGAAAGGATTTTCCGGGTTCCATCTGCGCCTCCATTAATCATGTGGTCATCCATGGTATTCCTGATAACACCGTTCTTAAGGAAGGGGACATTATCAGCATCGATACGGGAGCCATACTGGATGGCTTTCATGGTGATGCGGCAAGGACCTATCCGGTGGGCAAGGTGTCCGAGGAGGCCAGGAATCTTATCTATCATACCGAGGAAGCTTTTAACCTGGGTATGGCTCAGGCGGTGGAGGGAAACCGGATTCGGGATATCTCCCTTACAGTGCAGCAATATGTAGAGAGCAAGGGCTATTCGGTGGTCAGAGATTTTGTGGGTCACGGCATTGGTACCGAGATGCATGAAGAGCCCCAGATACCTAACTATGTCACCCGGGAAAAAGGGGTCAGGCTCAGCAATGGAATGACCCTTGCCATTGAACCCATGGTGAATATAGGGACCTGGAGAGTGAAGGTGCTGGAGGATCGCTGGACAGTGGTCACATTGGACGGCAAGCTGTCGGCTCATCACGAGAACACTATAGCGGTTATGCCAAATGGTCCGGAAATATTGACCAGATTATATTAAAATTCACGAAAAAAGATAAGAATCTTGAAAAAGAGCGGATTTTATTATAGAATATATACTTGGCGCGGTTAAGCCTTCTTTTTCTTGTGCTTTTAGTTTGTTTTAAAGATAAGTGAAGCCGTTTGGATTTAATTTATCTTGGAACATGAATATGAAAACAATAAAAGGGGAAAATTGCTTGGATAACATCATTGGACGTTATGTCTGGTCCAACGCAGGCCGTGACAAGGATCGGTTATTTGTTATCGTCGGTATTGTGGATGACAATCATGTGCTTGTGGCCGATGGTGACTTAAGACGTATCGATAACCCGAAAAAGAAGAAACTCAAGCACCTTAGGATAACCCAAAAGGTTGCAGAGGAGATATCCCAAGCGGCTTCTTTGAAGAAGATAACCGATAAGGATCTTCAGGATGCTGTTTTAAGATATAAGCATGAACTTACAACCGTAAACGGAAGCGAGGAGGTATAAATTTTGTCAAAGGAAGATGTCATTGAATTAGAAGGTACAGTATTGGAAGCTCTTCCTAATGCGAATTTCAGAGTGCAGCTTGAGAACGGACATATCATACTCGCCCATATATCGGGTAAGCTCAGAATGAATTACATCCGCATCCTTCCCGGCGATAAGGTAACCGTTGAAATGTCAACCTATGACCTTTCTCGCGGTCGCATCACGTGGAGAGGTAAGTAAATAGCCATAAAGGACAGGAGGGTCAAGAACATGAAGGTAAAGCCATCAGTTAAGAAAATCTGTGAAAAGTGCAAGATCATCCGCAGAAAAGGCCGTGTTATGGTTATCTGCATGAATCCTAAGCACAAGCAAAGACAGGGTTAATAGAGGCATGTGCCCATGCACCGACGGCCTCAGAGGATATGAAGCAGATGTGCAACCGGCGGTTTAGTCTGCCGGTTGCCTTAATCGGTGCTGTTGATGAATGATAATAATTTTCCATAAGCGGCTGGCCTTTAAAGGGGAATACCTTTAAAGGATTTTATGGAGATTTTTATATATATCTTTTTGTAAAATGATCAAAAACACGGTTACACAAATACCATCGGAGGTGTAGTAATTTGGCTCGTATTGCAGGTGTTGACTTGCCGAGAGAAAAAAGGGTAGAAATTGGCCTTACGTATATCTTCGGGATAGGAAGAACCCGTTCCAATGAGATTTTGGCTAAGACGGGTATCAACCCCGATACACGCGTACGTGATCTTACAGATGATGAGATCGCAAAGCTCCGTGACACAATTGAAAAGACATACACAGTGGAAGGCGACCTCAGAAGAGAGATTGCACTTAATATAAAGCGCCTTGTTGAAATAAGGTGTTATCGCGGTATCCGGCATAGAATGGGTCTGCCGGTTCGTGGTCAGAGGACCAAGACCAACGCAAGAACGCGTAAGGGACCCAGAAAGACTATTGCCAACAAGAAGAAGTAATCGGGAGGTCGATCGATAAATGGCAGCAGCTAAAGTTGTTAGAAGATCAAGGAAGAAGAAGGAAAAGAAGAATATTGAACGTGGCGCTGCCCACATCCGTTCTTCCTTTAACAATACCATCGTTACCATTACCGACGTACAGGGCAACGCTATTTCATGGGCGAGCTCCGGCGGACTTGGTTTCAGAGGTTCCAAGAAGAGCACTCCTTTTGCCGCTCAGCAGGCTGCTGAGACTGCCGCAAAGGCTGCTATGGAACATGGACTTAAAACCGTGTCGGTATATGTGAAGGGCCCAGGAGCCGGGCGTGAAGCGGCTATCCGTGCACTCCAGGCGGCTGGACTTGAGGTTAATCTGATTAAAGATGTAACCCCCATTCCACACAACGGTTGCAGACCGCCTAAGAGAAGAAGAGTTTAATGGAGGTGTAAGGTACAATGGCTAGATATACAGATGCATCTTGCAAGCTCTGTCGTCGAGAGGGACAAAAACTCTTTTTGAAGGGCGAGAGATGTTATTCCAATAAATGTGCTGTGGGCAGAAGACCCTATGCACCAGGCCAGCATGGCGCACAGAAAAAGAAGTTATCCGAATATGGTATTCAGCTTCGTGAAAAGCAGAAGGCCAAGAGATTCTATGGTATCCTGGAAAGCCAGTTCAGAAAGTACTTTGAAATGGCAAACCGCAAGAAGGGTATCACCGGTGAAAACCTTCTCCAGCTTCTTGAATCCAGACTGGATAATGTAGTTTACAGACTTGGCTTTGGTACAACCCGTGCCGAGGCTCGTCAGCTTGTAACCCACGGACATTTCGAAGTGAATGGGAAAAGATTGAATATTCCCTCCTACCTTGTAAAAGTTGGCGATACTATTAATGTCAGCGAAAAGGGTAGAAAGTCCGTTCGTTTTAAGGAAATTCTCGATGTTACCGGCTCCAAGGTTGTTCCCAAGTGGCTTGAGGTAGATCAGGAAAACCTCAAGGGTAAGGTAGTGGCTTTACCCGCCAGAGAGGATATCGATCTCAATGTTCAGGAACACCTCATCGTTGAGTTGTACTCCAAGTAATCCAACCACGGAGTTAATAACACGAATTCTATTACCCTCATACTAAATTAACCCAAGGAGGGTTGACTGATGATCGAAATGGAAAAGCCAAGGATTGAATGTGTTGAAAGTGCAGAGAACAATACCTATGGCAAGTTTGTCATCGAGCCTCTGGAAAGAGGATATGGCATAACCTTAGGAAATTCGTTGAGAAGAATTCTTCTCTCGTCACTGCCCGGTGCCGCTGTAACCTCCATCAAGGTAGACGGCGTACTCCATGAGTTCACCACCGTTCCCGGTGTTGTGGAGGACATGACAGAGATTATTCTCAATATCAAGGATCTTCGTTTGAAGCTTTTCAGCGAGCAATCCAAAACCTTGTATATCGATTACGAGGGAGAAGGCGAGATAAAGGCTTCCGATATTAAAGCAGATTCAGACGTGGAAATTTTGAATCCTGATCTGCACATTGCCACCGTAAACGGTACCAGCAGATTCTTTATGGAGCTCAATGTAAGTCATGGCCGCGGTTATGTTTCGGCAGAGAAGAACAAGCTTCCGAACCAGCCCATTGGGGTTATTCCGGTGGATTCCATCTACACCCCTGTTAAGAAGGTCAACTACACCGTTGAGAATACCCGTGTCGGTCAGGTTACTGACTATGACAAGCTGAGTATCGAAGTCTGGACCGACGGTTCCATCGCACCCGATGAAGCCATCAGCCTTGGTGCAAAGATTTTGAGCGATCATCTCAATCTGTTTATAAACCTCACTGACAGAGCAAAGAACACCGAGATTCTCGTAGAAAAGGGAGAGCCTGCACGCGATAAGATTCTTGAAATGACCATTGAAGAACTGGATCTTTCAGTGCGCTCCTACAACTGCCTGAAGCGCGCCGGTATCAATACCGTGGAAGACCTTATCAGCAAGACCGAGGATGAAATGATGAAGGTCAGAAACCTTGGTCGCAAGTCGCTTGAAGAGGTTGTGCAGAAGCTCGACGCTCTCGGCTTGAGGCTTGCCATGTCGGAAGAATAAGAACAAAACTTTTAAGGGGAGGAAGCAAAATGCCTGCAAATAAGAAATTAGGAAGACCTACAGACCAGCGTAAGGCGATGTTGAAGGGTCTGGTAACCTCTCTGATCCAGTATGGACGTATAGAAACAACCGAAACCAGAGCAAAGGAAGTCAAGAATATCGCTGAGAAATTGATTTCTCTGGCAGTTAAGGAATGTGACAACTTCACAGCATCCAAGAACGTTACCATCAGCGTACCGGTTGTAGATAGCAAGGGCCGTAAAATGCTTAAGACCGTTACTTCCAAGAACGGAAATAAGTATGAGGTTGTTGAAAGAGAGAAGAAAACTGAGCTCAAGCCAGTGGATGCTCCTTCACGTCTCGCTGCAAGACGTCAAATCATGAACTGGGTCTACAGAGTTAAGGATGAAAAGGGTAATACCATCAGCCTTACCAACAAATTGTTCGATGATATTGCTCCTAAGTACAAGGACAGAAAAGGCGGATATACCCGTATGTACAAGCTGGGAGCAAGAAGAGGCGACGGTGCAGAGGTTGTCGTTCTCGAATTGATCTAAGTAGAATTTTAAGAGTGACCTGATGTAATGGAGAACGGAAAACCGTTCTCCATTATTCACATTTATGTCCCATACTGTTGTTCTTCAAATAAAAGGGATGATATTTCCCGTAATAATTTGGCCCCTTTCTTTTAGGGCGAGGCTGTCTGGGCCATTGGCAAGGTCCCGAGGAATATAGATTATGAGCGAGATTATTAAAACCAATGAAGTTTATTATGAATATAGATCTCACGAAGAAGACGCTCAGCCTGTTCAAGCGGTGAACGGCGTATCTTTGGCCATTAACCAGGGAGAGTTTGTGGTGATTCTGGGTCGTAATGGCTCAGGAAAATCCACCCTGGCCCGGCTTTTTAATGCCCTGCTCCTTCCCAAGGAAGGCACCGTGTATATCTGTGGTATGGTTACCCATAATGAGGAGCATTTGTGGGAGATTCGCAAAGACTTGGGCCTGGTGCTGCAGAATCCTGATAATCAGATTGTGGCCACCACCGTAGAGGAGGATGTAGCCTTTGGTCCTGAGAATCTCGGGGTTCCCCCTCAAGAGATCCGGCAAAGGGTGGACAGTGTGCTTAAGCTTGTGGGCATGGAAAGTTATGCAGGCCATTCTCCCCATATGCTGTCGGGAGGTCAGAAGCAGCGTATTGCCATTGCAGGCATTCTGGCCATGCAGCCCAAATGCATCGTATTGGATGAATCCACATCCATGCTGGATCCATCGGGCCGCAAAGAGGTTATGGAGGTTCTTCATAAACTGAACAGGAACAATCATATCACCATCGTATTAATTACCCATCATATGGACGAAGCGGTGGAAGCTGATCGGGTCATGGTCATGAGCCATGGCAAAATTGTGCTGAAAGGTCGTCCCCGTGAGATATTCGGAAATATTGAGGCCGTCCGCATGGCGGGGCTGGATGTGCCCCAGGTGACAGCTCTTGCCCATCAAATGATTAAAAGGGGTGTTCCTTTAAAGACCCTGCCCATTGACCAAAGTGAAATGATCCAGACTTTGAAGGAAGTCTTGGCCAACAGAAGCAGCAGAGTCCCGGATATTGCCCCCAGTTATTTTGAGGAGCAGTCGAGTTCTGAGAAGGCCGAGGCCATCATTACCCTTAAAGATGTAGAGCACATCTATATGCCGGGCACGCCCTATGAGCAAAAAGCCTTGAACAAGGTGTCCATGACCGTTTATAAGGGCGAGATCCTAGGTGTTATCGGTCATACAGGCTCGGGTAAATCCACCCTTGTACAGCATTTTAATGGGCTTTTGAAGCCCAGCTCGGGTACCATTCTGGTGGATGGTCAGGAGGCTTCAGGAAAGGCCTTGAAAGAGCTTCGCAGCAAGGTGGGGCTCATCTTCCAGTATCCGGAGCATCAATTATTTGAAGAAACCGTCTACAAGGATATTACCTTTGGTCTTAATAAGCTGAAACTGGACCAGGAGGAGATTAAGCGAAGGGTTTTCCATGTCATTGACCTCTTAGGTATCTCTCCTGATTTACTGAATAAATCACCCTTTGAGCTCTCGGGCGGACAAAAGCGCAGGGTGGCCATTGCTGGGGTTCTTGTTATGGAGCCCAAGGTTTTGGTCCTGGATGAACCCACAGCAGGCCTGGACCCCAAAGGAAGCCGCGAACTGTTCCAGGTCTTATCCAGACTCAACCGTGAGAATGGGACTACCATCGTGATTATTTCACACAATATGGAGGAGATTGCATCACTCTGCCATAGGGTAGCCGTAATGCGCAAGGGTGAGCTGGTGCTCTGCGACACCACTCGGAAGGTGTTTTCACGCTCCCAGGAGCTGAAAAGCTATAGTCTGGATGTGCCTCGGGTTACGGCTTTGTTTGAAGCCCTCAGTCAGGAGGGCATACGGCTGCCCGCCCCGGTGCTTACCGTCAGGGAGGGTGCTGAGATTCTCAGTAAGCTGATTCAAGGAAATACCGGAGGAGAAGGCGTATGATACAAAACATTACACTCGGCCAATATATTCCCGGTACATCACCCATCCATCGCCTGGATCCGCGTACAAAAATCATTTGGACCATGATTTTGATGGTGGCGGTGTTCCTCATTCAGTCCCTGCCCGAGTACATTATGATGGGCTGCTTTACGTTGGTTCTGCTGCTTGTCAGCAGTGTTCCCATAAAATATGCGCTTAAGGGTCTTAAACCCCTTGTTTTCATTCTGTTTATTACGGCCCTTCTCAATATCTTCTTTGTGGGGGGAAGAACCCTGGTAAGCTTAGGGCCCGTCACCATCACCTATGAGGGTCTTATTGCCGCCGTTAAACTCTTTTTCAGACTGGTGATGCTGGTTTTGACTGCCTCTTTAATGACCCTGACCACCACGCCCATGGCCATGACCGATGGTATCGAGCGGTTGATGAAACCCCTTGAAAAGATCGGGGTGCCGGCCCATGAGATAGCTATGATGATGTCCATAGCCCTGCGTTTCATCCCCACGCTTATGGAGGAGACCGAGAGAATCATGAAGGCCCAGGCCTCCCGCGGCGCTGATTTTGATACGGGCAGCATCTTTTCAAGAGTCAAGAGCTTTATCCCTGTTCTGGTGCCACTTTTTGTCAGTGCCTTCAAACGTGCTGATGAGTTGGCCGAGGCCATGGAATCCCGCTGCTATCGGGGCGGAAAAGGACGGACGCGGCTCAAATCCATCGCCTTTACCTCGCTGGATCTGACCACAACCCTTTTAGGTCTGCTCTTCCTGCTGCTCCTGTTTGGATTCCGCCTGTTGTGAGTTTTTTAATCTGCTTTGAGGATAATTAAAGCCCAAAAAGGGGACAACAAGCATGGAACCTAAGGTCATAGAATCCCCCATCCTTTGGGACAATAAGCGGTATCACAGCCTGGATTACGCCTTAAAACGGCGTTTTGGAGAGAAGGTGGCCAAGCTTTCCCTGGACGGAGGTTTTACCTGTCCCACACGGGATGGGACAAAGGGAACAAGAGGCTGTATTTTTTGTTCCAGCCGCGGCTCCGGGGACTTTACCAAAGCCGGAAATATAACACTGCAAATGGCAGAGCAAGCAGCATTGCTGGCGCAAAAATGGAAGACTAAGCGGTATATTGCGTATTTTCAAAGCCATACCAATACCTACGGTCCCATTGAAAAGCTCAAAGCGCTTTTTGACGAGGCTCTGGCCTTTCCGGGAACGGTGGGCCTGGCGGTGGCCACACGCTGTGATTGCCTTGGAACCGAGGTGCTGGACCTCCTTGAAGGATATAATAAGAAGACCTTTCTTTGGGTGGAGCTGGGGCTGCAAACAAGCTCGGATGAAACAGGCAGGCTTATTGGCAGAGGGTTTGAAACCCAACAGTTTGACGAGGTTGTCGGGAAACTTGACACACGGGGCATTCGTACTGTGGCTCACTTGATTGCAGGTCTGCCCGGTGAGGACGGACAAGGGTTTCTTCGATCGGTTCGGCATGTTGCAGCCCTGCCGGTTTGGGGGATGAAGCTTCAGATGCTCCATGTGCTGACCGACTCGGACCTTTATGAAGCCTATTTAAAGGCACCCTACCGGCTTTTTGACCGGGAGGAATATGTAGAACTTATCTCTGATGCTTTGGAGCTTATACCGCCTGATAAGGTCATTCATCGCCTGACTGGGGACGGCAGTAAAGATAAGGTTTATGCGCCCCTTTGGACCCTCGATAAAAGGCGTGTGCTGACCGAGATCCAACAGGAACTCACACGGAGAAGGAGCTATCAGGGGAAATTTCATCAAGGATAATCACTTGATTTTATGTTAATCGTGGCTTAAAATGCCGATAGAGACAATAGCATGGATTTTTTGCGAAGGAGGTTCTGCCTTGGATTTACAAATATCTGTGAAAGTGTTGAAAGAGAAGAGCTTTGACCCTAACTTTCTGGTTAAGGTTTCATATGATGACGGCAACATACGCTTAAAGGATGAATTGGTTTCTGTATCAAGGAGACCTCCCAAGGTTAAATGCACCTATCCCGAGAGTATTGAACAGGTGAAGGACAGCATTGATATTAAAAAGCTGGAATTGGAGATTTTACGGGCTATTGTGGAGTCCTTATTAACTGGAAAGCGTTTATAAGCGTGAGGCCTATTCAAGGTACTCACCTTTTTTTTGCACCGAAAGCTTCCCATCCTGATTAATGGAGGCATAGAACACCTGGGAGTAGTCGTTGACGCCATACTCCTTAAGCCTTTCGTCCAACCATTCCCGCTTAATATTGAGCTTTTGAAGGGTTCTTCCAATGAGCTTGCCGTCAATGATCACATCATGATCAAAGCATTCAAGCGGGGTTTCAATTTTGAGATCCTCGGGGGTAACGCCCCTTTTGCTGCTTTTGAGCAAAACACTTAACTGACCATTGGTTTCCAAAATGCCATACTCCACATCATCCACGCTTTGAATACTGTAAAACCTCAATTGTTCCATCAGGTCATTAATGGTATACATCTCTTTACGCATATTCTTTTCAAGCATTTTCCCATGCCGCACAAGCAATGTGGGCTTGCCGCATATGATTTCACGGATGCGCACGCCCCTGATGGATAAAAAGGAGATGGCAAGCTGGCAGGCTACAAGCACGGATATAGGGACAAGGGAATGAATCAGCTCCTTGTCATCCTCGGTCAAGGGAATGGCTGCCAGTTCGGAGATCATAATGGCAATGGCGAACTCAAAGGGCTGAAGCTGAGCGATCTGCCGCTTGCCCATAAGGCGCATGGATACTACCACCACGAAATAGAGCAAAAGGGTACGCAGCACAAGCTGGGTCATGGTTCCTCCGAAAATATCCGTAATATCAGCCTATAGTGTGGATCATTTGTCACTGCTTCATGCATTAAAGGCAGAAGTCAGGATGAATTAGGAAGATGATAAAAAAATCGTAAATGGATTATCATGTATATATTGGAAAGGACGAAGCACAGGTGCATAAGAAAAACGCCGGAGCAAGATTCCGGCGTTTGACTTCTATAGCATTCATTAATCCTGTGAAGGTGCCAAAAGGCTCTCTAAGGGCGGGCATTCCTCTCTCAGCAGGGAGTAGAGCCTGAGATTATGGTATTCCCCGTTGTGGAAGGTGGCCTTCCGCATGGTGCCCTCATAAGTGAAGCCACATTTTTCAACCACCTTCTGACTGGCCAGATTCTTCTCCATCACATTGACCTGTATGCGGTTAATGGGGCGAATGGAAAACATATAGGCGCAGAACAGCAGCAGGGCTTCGGACATATAACCCTTTCCCCCATGGGAGGGGTGGAATAGCTCATAGCCCACCTCATAGCCCGATTGATAATCCAGCCCTTTAAAATAGAGGATTTCACCCACATACTCTCCGGTTTTGGTGACAATGAGCATGCGGCCCTCATCCAGGCCCCAAAAGCCCGTTTCTTCGTATTCCTTGAGGAATTCCCTGGCTGACGGGATAACGAGGTGCCAATAGGGCCCTTTTGAATTAATGTCGGTTATCAGATGGTACACCTCATTGAGCTCATGAGGACCAATATTGCGTAAATTTATCTTTTTTCCCGAAATCATAGGACGATTCCCTTCATGATTTAATCCGTATTTGTCAAACGACGTTTAAGTCAATTTATTGATTCCTTTATCATTATAGCATATAATCTAGTCTATAAAATGAAGAAAGAGGCGCATTCTGTATATAAACAGGGTGGATTAAAGAACGCCATGCCTTAAATATCCTAGCCAAGGAGGAGCGCATTCATGTATTATGTCGGAATTGATCTGGGAGGCACCAATATTGCCGCCGGAATCGTGGACGAAGAAGGAAAAATTATCAAAAAAGGGAGTGTTCCCACTGGGCGGGACAGAACCGCCGCTGTAATTATCAAGGATATGTGTGATCTTGTCAAATCCCTGATGCAGGATGTGGGCATTACCGAAAAGGATCTCCATAGTATCGGCATAGGCAGCCCTGGGGCCCCCGATCGTAAAAACGGGGTTATCCTTTATGCCAATAACCTTCCCTTTAGAAATGTTCCCATGCGGGATGAGATACAAAAATACATCAATGTTCCGGTCTACCTGGAGAATGACGCCAACTGCGCCGCCATTGCCGAGGGTGTAGCCGGTGCTGCCAAGGGTGCTGAATTTGCTGTGATTATTACCATTGGAACCGGTATCGGCGGGGGCGTCATCATCAATCATAAGCTTTATACGGGCTTTAACGGCGCTGCCGGGGAATTGGGCCATGTGGTGCTTCATAAGGATGGAGAAGCCTGTAGCTGCGGAAGACTGGGTTGCTGGGAAGCCTATTCCTCAGCCACCGCCCTCATTCGGCAGACCAAAGCGGCAGCCAGGGAAAACCCCAACTCCAAGATTATGGAGATTTGCGGCGGCGACCTTAACAAAATCGATGCCAAGACGGCCTTTGATGCGGCCAGGCTGGGCGATGAGACCGGCAAGGCTGTCATTGACCGCTATATTGACTATTTGGCCGATGGTCTAGCCAACATGGTCAACATCTTCCAGCCCAATGTGATTGCCATTGGCGGCGGTGTTTCCAAGGAAGGGGAGAACCTGTTGGCTCCTTTAAGAGAGAAAATGAAGGGAAGAACCTACTGCGCCGAAGGCCTTGAATCCACCCGTCTGGTAACGGCTCAGATGGGCAATGATGCCGGCATTGTCGGAGCGGCGCTGATTTCTAAGGCATAGACATCATGAGAACCATTAAGCTTATCCTAGAATACGATGGAGCGGCCTATCACGGATGGCAATACCAGAATAATGCCCTTTCGGTTCAGGAGGTCCTTTCCAGGGCGATTTACAAGCTTACCGGCGAGGATATCATGCCTGAGGGAGCGGGCAGGACCGATGCAGGGGTTCATGCCCTGGGCCAGGTGGCCAGCTTTAAAACCCGCTCCTCTATTCCGGCCGAGAAGTTCACCCCCGCCCTCAATACTTATCTGCCCGAGGATGTGTCGGTACGATCCTCGGAGAGTGTTGCCGATGATTTCCATGCACGTTTTTCGGCCAAGGGGAAACATTATCGGTATATTATCCTCAACACCCCCCAGCGCTCGGCCCTCTGGGCAAAAAGGGCCTGGCATATCCGGGAAAAGCTGGACGAGGAGGCCATGACCGAAGCGGCGAGTTACTTTATAGGTACCCATAACTTTGAGGCCTTTTGTGCTGCCGGGCACCATGTGAAGACCTTTGAGCGGACCGTCACCCTCTCTCAATGGAAGCGGGAGGGGGACCTCTTAATCTTCGATACCCAGGGCAATGGCTATCTGTACAATATGGTGCGCATCATGGTGGGCACCATGGTGGACATCGGCAAGGGCCGTTTTGCGCCCGATATCATCAAGAAGGCCATCGAAAACAGGCAGAGAAACAGTATCGGGATGACGGCACCACCCTCGGGGCTCTATCTGATGGAGGTCTTCTACTAAGGAAGGGATGGGCTTTGCCCGACAAAGCTCGACTTTAAGTAATTCAGGATATGACGAGGAAAGTCTATGCGGATGATTGGAAAACTCATTAAGGGCACCACCGTCCTTGATGAGAAGGTTTATGAGATCAGTGATGATGAGGGGTCCTATCAGGACAGGCTGGAAAAATGCCTGGTGGAAATATGCCGCCTGATGGCCATTGAAGTGCCCCTATGGCTTACTAAAAATACCAGGGAATATGTGGCCTTCCGGAGAACCTCCTTTAACGCCGATCAATTTTTTAATCCCGTCCTTTTTGAGCGGTTTGAAATCAGGGTGGAGAGCTAGAAAAGCTGTAAACAGGCGCTAAACAGAATATTATATAAACCCAATAAAAAACCCGGTGTCAGTGTTGACATCGGGTTCTGTCTGTGTTAGAATTATTAACTGCATTATTAGATTGTACGTACTGTATCCATTTCGGACATTGTGCATCTTTACCGTACTTTTCGATATAATTATAGCACAATTGTATGAATGGTACAATACATGTCAATAATCTTTAAGATGAAAAAATATAGATCGGGAGAATGATGCTTTGGAATTAATGCTTTTCTTTAAAACCTGACTGGCTTTATAAAAACCAGAACGGATAGAAATTCCCCCCTCTATATTTTTATGTCTTTTACACCAAAATATGCAGTCCATACGAGGTGATACGAATGGTCCATCCAGTTCAACTGGGCAGAACAACACGAATGAGTTTTGCTCGCATCAAAGAAGTCCTAGACATGCCCAATCTGATTGAAATCCAGAAAAATTCGTACAATCAGTTTCTTCAAGATGGCCTAAGGGAAGTATTAAGAGATGTTTCCCCAATTACTGACTACACGGGCAATCTCATTCTGGAATTCATCGACTACACCCTTGAGACCGATAACATTAAATACTCGGTTGAAGAATGCAAGGAAAGAGACTCTACCTATTCCGCACCCCTTAAGGTGAAGGTTCGACTGATTAACAAGGAAACCGGCGAGGTCAAAGAGCAGGAGATCTTTATGGGTGATTTCCCGCTGATGACCGAGTACGGTACTTTTGTGATCAATGGCGCCGAGCGTGTTATTGTCAGCCAGTTGGTCCGTTCCCCCGGTGTATACTATGCCAGGGAAAAGGATAAGAGCGGCAATAACCTGTTTTCCAATACCGTTATTCCCTATCGTGGTGCATGGCTTGAGTACGAAACCGACTCGGCCGAGATTATCTATGTGCGTATAGACAGAACCCGTAAGCTGCCCATTACTCAGTTCTTACGGGCATTGGGCTTTGGTACCGACGCAGAGATCATCAATCTCTTTGGCGAGGAGCCCAAGCTTCTGGCCACCATTGGCAAGGACAGCACCAAGAGCAGAGAAGAAGGTCTGTTCGAGGTGTATAAGCGCCTTCGCCCGGGTGAACCGCCCACCGAGGAAAGTGCCAGCACCCTTATTAACAATCTGTTCTTTGATCCCAAGCGCTATGACTTATCCAGCGTAGGTCGCTATAAATTCAATAAGAAGCTTTCTTTGGCTAATCGTATCCGCAATCAGGTGGCTGCTGAGGACATTAAGGATGGCAACACCGGCAAGGTTCTTGTCAAGGCCGGTGAGGAAATCAACGAGGCCATGGCCTGGAAGATTCAGAATTCTGGCACCAATGTGGTCCATATTGAGGTTGAAGGCAAGACCGTTAAGGTAGTGGGCAACCTTACCGTTGATATTTCCGGATATATTCCCTTTGAGCCCTCCAAGGCCGGCATCAATGAAAAGGTGCGCTATGATGTGCTTAAGGCCATTTTAGAAGAGCATAAGAATGCCAAGGAGGCTGAGCTTATTGCGGTTCTCAAGGAAAACCGCGACAATCTCATGCCCAAGAACATTACCAAGGAAGACATTATTGCTTCCATTTCCTATATCCTTAACCTGGACCATGGTATCGGCCATACCGACGATATCGACCATCTGGGCAATCGTCGTCTGCGCTCTGTGGGAGAGCTCCTTCAGAACCAGTTCCGTATCGGTCTTGCCCGTATGGAGCGCGTTGTTCGTGAAAGAATGACCATTCAGGACATTGATGCAGCAACTCCCCAGGCCCTTATCAATATCAGGCCTGTGGCTGCCTCCATTAAGGAGTTCTTTGGCTCCAGCCAGTTGTCCCAGTTCATGGATCAGACCAACCCGCTGGCCGAATTGACTCATAAGCGCCGTTTGAGCGCCCTGGGTCCCGGTGGTCTTTCCCGTGACCGTGCCAGCTTCGAAGTCCGTGACGTTCACCACTCCCACTATGGCCGTATGTGTCCTATTGAGACCCCTGAAGGTCCTAACATCGGTCTGATTGGCTCCTTGAGCACCTATGCCCGTATCAATGAATACGGCTTTATCGAGGCGCCCTACCGCAAGGTTGACAAGGAAAATGCACGGGTTACCGATGAATACGAATATATGACCGCCGATGAGGAAGACCTCTACGTGGTTGCTGAAGCCAACGAACCCCTGGACGAAAACGGCTATTTCATCAATAAGCGTGTAGGCTGCCGTTATCTGGACCAGATCCTTGAGGTGGACAGAAACCATGTGGACTACATGGATGTATCGCCCAAGCAGCTTGTTTCAGTGGCTACTGCCATGATCCCCTTCCTTGAAAACGACGATGCTAACCGCGCCCTCATGGGCTCCAACATGCAGCGTCAGGCCGTTCCCCTCATTAAGCCCGAGGCGCCCATTGTAGGTACCGGTATTGAATACCGTGCCGCCAAGGACTCCGGTGTTTGTATTGTTGCCAAGAACTCGGGTGTTGTTGAGAAGGTTACCGCCAATGAAATTGTGGTTCGCACCGCCAAGGGGCAGAAGGATCAGTATAAGCTTCTGAAATATAAGAGAACCAACCAGGGAACCTGCTTCAATCAGAGACCCATCGTCCGCAAGGGCGATCAGGTGGAGGCCGGCGATATTCTGGCCGATGGTCCTTCCACCCACAATGGCGAAATCGCATTGGGTAAGAACGTGCTCATCGGGTTTATGACCTGGGAGGGCTACAACTACGAGGACGCTATTCTGATATCCGAAGAATTGGTTCGTGATGACGTATATACCTCCATCCACATTGAGGAGTACGAGTCCGAAGCCCGTGACACCAAGCTCGGGCCCGAGGAGATTACCCGTGATATCCCCAACGTGGGTGAGGATTCATTAAAAGATCTGGATGAGCGCGGAATCATCCGTATTGGTGCCGAGGTTCGCTCCGGCGATATCCTGGTGGGTAAGGTTACCCCCAAGGGTGAAACCGAGCTGACCGCTGAAGAGCGCCTTCTTCGTGCTATCTTCGGTGAAAAGGCCCGTGAGGTGCGTGACACCTCCTTAAGAGTACCCCATGGTGAATCGGGTATTGTTGTTGACGTGAAGGTGTTCACCCGTGAAAATGGCGACGAGCTGCCCCCTGGGGTTAATCAGCTTGTGCGCTGCTATATCGCTCAGAAGAGAAAGATCTCGGTGGGCGACAAGATGGCTGGTCGTCATGGTAACAAGGGTGTTATTTCCAGAATCCTTCCTGTGGAGGATATGCCCTTCCTGCCCGACGGCACCCCCTTGCAGATTGTGCTCAATCCTCTGGGCGTTCCTTCCCGTATGAACATCGGGCAGGTGCTGGAGGTTCACTTAGGCTATGCCGCAAAGGCCCTGGGCTGGAAGATTGCCACCCCGGTATTTGATGGTGCCAACGAAAATGACATCTTTGAGACCCTTAAGCAGGCCGGTCTGCCCGAGGACGGCAAGACTGTGCTTTATGATGGACGTACCGGTGAACCCTTCGACAGCCGTGTTACCGTAGGTATCATGTACTACCTGAAGCTGGCTCACTTGGTTGACGACAAGATACATGCCCGTTCCACCGGTCCCTACTCGCTGGTTACCCAGCAGCCTCTGGGTGGTAAAGCCCAGTTCGGCGGACAGCGCTTCGGTGAAATGGAAGTTTGGGCTCTTGCCGCTTATGGTGCTGCTTACTCCCTGCAGGAGGTACTCACCGTTAAGTCCGACGACGTGGTGGGTCGTGTCAAGACCTATGAGGCCATTGTCAAGGGTGAGAATGTTCCCGAACCGGGTATTCCTGAGTCCTTCAAGGTGCTTATGAAGGAATTGCAGAGCCTTGCCCTGGATGTGAAGGTCTTCTCGGATCAGAACGAGGAGATCGAGATCAAGGAATCCATCTATGACGATCTGGAAGAGCTGGATGTCAACATCGAGGGCAGAGAGGACGAAACCTTGTCCTATCTGGATCTGGATGACGAGGAAGGCCGCGATGTCATTGATGAAGAGTTTGAACTGGATGGTTTAGGTATTGCGGACATCTCGGAGGGTGAGGAGCTCAACGAGGATCTGGTCAGCAATATGCTCGGTCTGGATGATGTGGATCTGGCCGATGACGACGATGATGATATATAGGAGGGCGACAGGCAGTGTTTGAATTAAACAATTTTGATGCCATACAAATAGGTCTTGCCTCCCCGGAAAAAATTCGCGAATGGTCCAGGGGAGAGGTTAAAAAGCCTGAGACCATAAACTACAGAACCCTTAAGCCTGAGCGCGATGGCCTGTTTTGCGAAAGGATCTTTGGTCCTACCCGTGATTGGGAGTGCCATTGCGGTAAATATAAGCGTGTTCGTTACAAGGGTATTATCTGCGATCGCTGCGGTGTTGAAGTAACCCGCTCAAAGGTTCGCCGTGAGCGTATGGGCCATATTGAGCTGGCTGCGCCTGTTTCTCATATCTGGTACTTCAAGGGAATACCCAGCCGTATGGGCTTGCTGTTGGACATGTCGCCAAGAGCTTTGGAAAAGGTGCTCTACTTTGCTTCTTATGTGGTCATTGATCCGGGAAGCACGCCCCTTTCCCATAAGCAGGTTTTAAATGAAAAAGAATATCGTGAAAGTATTGATAAGTTCGGCAACAACTTCAGGGCCGGCATGGGTGCCGAGGCCGTAAAAGAGCTTCTGGACTCTATGGATCTGGATGCTCTCGCCAAGGAATTGAGAGAAGAGGTTGAAACCTCCAACGGTCAGAAGAAGATCCGCGCCATTAAGCGCCTTGAAGTGGTTGAAGCCTTCCGCGGCTCCGGAAACAAGCCCGAGTGGATGATTCTGGATGTAATTCCCGTTATTCCCCCCGAGCTGCGCCCCATGGTTCAGTTGGACGGCGGCCGCTTCGCTACCTCCGACTTGAACGACCTTTATAGAAGAGTGATTAACAGAAACAACCGTCTGAAGAGACTTTTGGATTTGGGTGCGCCTGAAATCATTGTCAGAAACGAGAAGCGCATGCTTCAGGAAGCTGTGGACGCCCTTATTGACAATGGTCGCCGCGGCCGCCCTGTTACAGGCCCCGGCAATCGTCCCTTGAAGTCCCTGTCCGATATGCTTAAGGGTAAGCAGGGACGCTTCCGTCAGAACCTTTTGGGTAAGCGTGTTGACTATTCGGGACGTTCGGTTATCGTTGTGGGTCCCGAGCTTAAGATCTATCAGTGCGGTCTGCCCAAGGAAATGGCTCTGGAGCTCTTTAAGCCCTTCGTTATGAAGAAGCTGGTTGAAAGAGGACTGGCGCATAATATCAAGAGCGCCAAGCGTATGGTGGAACGCGTTAAGACCGAGGTTTGGGACGTTCTTGAAGAGGTTATCAAGGAGCATCCCGTATTGCTCAACCGTGCGCCCACCCTTCACAGATTGGGTATCCAGGCCTTTGAGCCGGTACTGGTTGAAGGTAGAGCCATCAAGCTCCATCCGCTGGTATGTACCGCTTATAACGCCGACTTCGACGGTGACCAGATGGCTGTGCACGTGCCCCTGTCGGCTGAGGCCCAGGCTGAGGCCCGCATCCTGATGCTGTCGGCCAACAACCTGTTGAAGCCCCAGGACGGCAAGCCCGTTACCGTTCCTACTCAGGACATGGTATTGGGTAGCTATTTCCTCACCATTGAAAAGGAAGCCCAGAAGGATGCTGAGGGCAATGTGATCAATGGTGTCATTGGCGAAGGCAAGGTCTTCGGAAGTCCTGACGAGGCCATTATGGCTTACCAGAACGGCGCTGTCAGCCTCCATGCCCGCATCCGTGTCCGCGTCTGGAAGGAAATTGACGGCGTCAAGAAGTCCAAGATTATCAGCACCACTGTCGGTAAGATTATCTTTAACTCGGCCATTCCTCAGAATCTCGGATTTGTGGACAGAAACGATCCCGAGACCATGTTCAATTATGAGATAGACTTCCTGGTAGGCAAGAAGGAACTGGGTAAGATTATTGACCGCTGCATCAGAATCAACGGTACCAACAAGACCGCTGAGGTGCTGGACAATATTAAATCCCTGGGCTTCAAATACTCCACCAAAGGCGCCATCACCATCGGTATTACCGATATGGTTATCCCCGAGGTTAAGCAGAAGTACTTGGAGGATACCGACAGAAAGATCGACGAAATTGAAAAGCACTACAGAAATGGTCTTTATAATAAGGAAGAGCGTAAGAACGCGATTATTACAGCATGGAACAAGACCACTGAGGACATTAAGAACGCGCTGATTAACTCGCTGGATCGCTTCAATCCTGTTTACATGATGTCCCAGTCGGGTGCCCGCGGTAACATCAACCAGATCAGACAGTTGGCCGGTATGCGTGGTCTGATGGCCGATACCTCCGGTGAGACCATCGAAATTCCTATCCGTTCCAACTTCCGTGAAGGTCTTAACGTTTTGGAATACTTCATCTCCACCCACGGTGCCAGAAAGGGTCTGGCCGATACGGCTCTTCGTACCGCCGACTCGGGTTATCTGACCCGCCGTCTGGTGGACGTTTCCCAGGATGTGATCATCCGTGAGGAGGATTGTGGAACCACCGAGGGCATTGAGATTCAGCCCATCGTCATCAGCGGAAAGACCATTGAGGGTCTGGCTGAGCGCTTAACCGGACGCTATGCTCAGCAGGATATTACTGATCCTAAGACTGGTGAAGTAATTGTAGAAGCCAATCAGCTTATCACTGAGCCCTTGGCTGAGAAGGTTGAGGCCGCCGGCTATCATAAGGTAAAGATTCGCTCGGTACTGACCTGCCGCTCAAAGATTGGTGTCTGCGCTAAGTGCTATGGCATCAACCTGGCCAATGGCGAAGAGTGCAATGTGGGTGAAGCTGTGGGCTTTATCGCCGCCCAGTCCATCGGTGAACCCGGTACCCAGCTTACCATGCGTACCTTCCACACCGGTGGTGTTGCGGGTGATGATATTACCCAGGGTCTTCCCCGTGTCGAGGAGCTCTTTGAGGCCCGTAAGCCCAAGGGACTTGCCATTGTCTCCGAGCTTGCAGGTACGGTGCGCATAAAGGATACCAAGAAGAAGCGTGAAATTGAGATTACCAATAACGAGACCGGCGAAGCCAAGACCTATCTCATCCCCTACGGTTCCTCCATTAAGGTGGCCGACGGCGATGTGATTGAAGCGGGTGATGAGCTGACCGAAGGTTCCGTTAACCCCCATGATATCCTGAAGATTAAGGGTATCCAGGCCGTTCAGAGATACCTGCTCCAGGAGGTACAGAAGGTTTACCGCCTCCAGGGTGTTGATATCAACGACAAGCATATTGAGGTTATTGTTCGTCAGATGCTCAGAAAGGTGAAGATTGACGAGGCGGGTGACACCGATATGCTGCCCGGAAGCCTTGTGGATATGTTCGAGTTCGAGGAGAAGAATCAGAAGGCTGAGGAAGAGGGCTTAAGGCCTGCAACCGGCAAGCGGACGCTGCTGGGTATCACCAAGGCCTCACTGGCCACCGAATCCTTCCTCTCTGCGGCTTCCTTCCAGGAAACCACAAGAGTTCTCACCGAGGCAGCCATCAAGGGCAAGGTCGACCCGCTGATTGGTCTGAAGGAAAACATCATCATTGGTAAACTGATACCTGCCGGAACCGGTATGTCCAGGTATCGCGATATCGAGCTGGATGTGGCTGAAGGCGAATAATACGGATAAACAATAAAAGGTTCTACGTCAATTGTTGGGGTAGGACAAAGTAAAATGAAGTAGTTCTATGTTACTGGCAGGTAATCAAATAAGATTATCTGCCAGTTTCATTTAGTAGGATAACATTAAGCCAGGGCATGG
>Ga0116192_1000757_pt1 | contig 23858 bp, 24 predicted proteins | sample AD_UKC113_MetaG_FD_89876 | JGI IMG/M metagenome (GOLD analysis project Ga0116192, IMG submission 89876) | Active sludge microbial communities of municipal wastewater-treating anaerobic digesters from Hong Kong - AD_UKC113_MetaG | ecosystem: Engineered > Bioreactor > Anaerobic > Digestate... | reverse complement strand
TTTTCCCTCCATATTTTGATACTAAGTGCTCAGTAAATTCCATTACTAAGACACTTAAAACGAAAACAATAGAGCCATTTTCCCTACATTCTTTCCCTATTTCCAGTGGAAAGAGGGTTGTGCTTTTATCTTGCTACTTGTTATTTTCTATTAGTCAATACAGCTGATTGAGTATCTATTCAACAAGAGAACAAATAATATGATAAATTAGGCAGTGGACTTCCTGAATTCTTGGTGTGTCTTCGGAAGGGACTGATAAAGTAAGAGATGAAATTTTTGATAAAGAATTTGGTTCTTTACCTGTGAAGGAAATTATTTCCATTCCAACTTTTTTCCCTTTATGAGCAGCAAGTAATATATTTTCTGATTCTCCTGATGTAGAGAAACATATAAGTATATCTCCTTTTTCACCAAGACATTCTACCTGTCTTTCAAATATTTTTTTAAAAGAATAGTCATTACTTATGCTTGTTAATATAGATGTATCTGTTGTAAGAGAAATAAATGGATATGGTTTTCTTTCTTTTTTAAATCTTCCAACCATTTCACCTGCAAAATGCTGGCAATCTGCTGCACTTCCACCATTTCCACATAAAAGAACTTTTTTCTTATTTTCTAAACATTTTTTTATCATTAAGGCAGCAGACAATATCCTGTCAATATTTTCTTTTTCAAGAAGTTCTTTTTTTAGTTTTATACTTTCTTCTATTTCCTTTTTTATTTTCTCAATATTATTGTTCTGGTTCATCTTCTGTTTGTTCAGGTATTTTTTCATTTAAAAATTCTTCTTTTGATATATTGGTTACATATACTTCAATATTTGAAACTCTCTCAACCCCAACAGCATCCTGTAAATAGTTCTTTGTTATTTCCTGGATTGTAGCACATGTTTCTGGTATATTATGTCCAGAAGTTAATTTTAGATAAAACTTTGTTTCAAGCCCTTTTGGAGAAACATAATTTTTAACTCTCAATGATTTGATACCATCTATTTGTTTAGATATTAATGCAGTAATAGAGTCCTCAATTGCTTTTAAAGAGATTTTCACCTCTCCACCGGGATTATCAAAAGAAATATTTTTTGTTTTATTTATATATTCAAACCAGTTTACAATATATATAACTCCTAAAATAACCAGTACCATCCCAACTGCACCAATTGCTGCTACATTCTTTTTTAAAAAGGTAGAAAGAATATCAACATAGTAAGGATTCGCCCAGATAATAAGTAAAAAAATAGAAAAGATAATACCTGCAAGAATATAAATAGCACTAACAATTCTGCCAAATATTTTCATTTTTTTCCTCCAATTATTATAAATTATACCACAAAACAAAACCACAGAATAAAACCCTTACAAGTTTATAATAATTCATAATTTTTCCCAGGAAGTTCTTTTATAATTCCTTTTAATTCTAATTTAAGCAAGATTGTTGAAAGGCAGGGATAGTCCATACCTGTTAATTTTAAAAGTTGTTCAATGTTGACTTTTTCATTTATAAAAGACAAAACCTTCTTTTCTTCTTCATCAATGTTTTTTACTATTTTTTCTTTTTTCTCTTGTTCTTTTATTTCAATATTCAGTTCTTCCAATATATCTGAAATGTCCTGTATAAGTATTGCTCCATCTTTAAGAAGTTTATTTGTTCCTTTTGAAGTTATGCTATCTGCCTGTCCAGGTAGTGCGAATACATCTCTTCCCTCGGAAATAGCAATGTTTGCTGTAATTATTGCTCCTGACCTTGGTCCAGCTTCAACAACAATTACTCCTTTTGAAATGCCTGCAATTATTCTGTTTCTGATTGGAAAATTCCATTTTTCAGGTAATACACTGGAAGGAAATTCTGTTATAATTGCTCCTCCTAATTCTACAATTTTATCAACAAGTTTTATATTTTCTTTTGGATAAAAATTGTCAAATCCGGAACCTAAAACTCCAACTGTTTTCCCTTTACTTTTTATTGCTCCATAATGACAAATATAATCAATCCCTCTTGCAAGACCGCTAACAATTGTAATGCCCAGTGATGAAAGTTGAAAGGAAAATTTTTCTGCCATTTTAATTCCATAATAAGATGGATTCCTTGTTCCAACCATTGCTATTGGAAATGGGTGATTTTCTATTTCCCCTTTTACATAAAGAATATAAGGTGGGTCATATATCTGTTTTAATAATGGGGGATATTCTTTATCTTTTATTGTTATTATTTTAATGTCATTTTTTATAGCATATTCAACTTCTTTTTCCCAGTTAATTGTTTTTATGTTTTTTATTTTTTCTGCTGATTTCTGGTCAATACCTTTTTTTACTAACTCATCTACTGGTAAATTAAATAAATTTTCAATATTCTCTGTTTTTTCAATAAATTTATATAACTTTGAAGGTTTGATTTTTAATATAGAAGCACCAATCCAGTATTTTTTATCTTCCATTTTATACAAGTGATTCAAGATTAAAAAGTTTTTGATATTCAAGTTGTGCAAATCTATCTGTCATACCTGCAATATAGTCACATATCACAATTTCTTTTGGTTCATATTCCATTTTCTTCTGGATATGGGGAGGTAGTTGTTTTGGTTCATTTAGATATGCATTAAAAAGGTCAGTAATAATTCTTTCTGCTTTTTTTGCCATCCTTATTACTCTGTAATTTTCATACATATTTTCTTCAAGGAATTTTCTTAATTGAGTATGTTTTCTTATTACTTCTTCAGAATGTGTAATAAGAATATGGGTATTTCTTACATCTTCAATAGAAGAAACACCGGATTTTTCAATGTTCTCTATACTCTGGCAAATAACATCACTCACAAGATAATTTATGAAATTTCTTATCATTACATGCCTTTTGTGTTTTTCAGGTATTTTTTCAATATTTACTTTTTTCTCTATTTCTTTCCAAAGAGTTATTTTTTCAATTTCCTTAAAACTTATAATCCCAGACCTTATTCCATCATCAAGGTCATGACAAGTATATGCAATTTCGTCCGATACATTAACAACCTGAGCTTCAAGTGAAGGAGAGGTGAATTTTGTGAATTCCTGATATTCATCTATCAGGGGTCTGTCATAACTTGTTTTATGCCTTATTATTCCCTCTCTTACTTCATAGGTTAAATTTAAACCAGGAAAATCAGGATATCTTTCTTCTATTTTATCAACAACTTTTAATCCTTGTTCATTATGTTCAAAACCAGGAAATTTATGTTCTTTCATAAGTTTATCAAGTACTAATTCTCCTTTATGACCAAAAGGAGTATGTCCAATGTCATGAGCAAGAGAAATACCTTCAACAAGGTCTTCATTTAATTTCAGCGTTCTTGCTATTGTTCTTGCAATTTGCTGTACTTCAAGAGTATGCGTAAGTCTATTCCTGTAATGGTCACCTTCTCCATAGATAAAAACCTGTGTTTTATATTCAAGTCGTCTGAATGCAGTAGAATGAATTATTCTATCTCTATCTCTTTGAAAAACATTTCTGTATGGATGTTCTTCTTCTTTATATTTTCTCCCTAATGAAGAAGAACTTCTTGCTGCATATGGAGATAATAAAATATCATTATCTTTAATATCCTGATTATTTTTCATTTTTCTGGTAAGTAAATTAAAGGGTCAACTGCCTTATCACCTATTCTTATTTCAAAATGAAGATATCTTTTTTTCTGTGTTCCCCCTTTTATTTTTCCTATTACCTGTCCCTTTTTTACTTTTTCTCCTTTTTTTGTTAGAATTTCAAGGTCATGTCCATAAATAGTATAAAGATTATTTGTGTGTTCTATTATAATTGTTTCCTGATATTTTGCTGTTGTTCCGACATAACTTACTGTCCCTGCTGCTGAAGAAAAAACTGTACTTCCTTGTTCAACTATTATATCAATTCCCTGATTTCCCAGTTCTCCATATTTACATATAATATCTCCCTTTTCTACTGGCCATATAAAGGCACTATCTTTTATAATTGGGATGTATTCATTTTTTGTTTCTACTTCATTTCTATCAGAAGATGGTTGTTTTATATTTGATGAAGGGGGAAGAAGAGCATATGAAGGTTGTTTTTTATTTGTTCCTGGTATTTTAAGTTTTTGCCCACAGGATATATTGTCACTAAATAAGTTATTGGCTTTTTTTATTTTTTCAACACCTACTTTTATTTCAGATGTACTTTTTCCATCATAATAATACTCTGAAATTCTAAAAAGGTTTTCACCACTTTTTACATAGTGATAGGTATAATTTGGTTCACTTTTTTTCTTTGAAGTACTGGTTCCCACAGTAAATGTACAACCAGAAATTAAAAATATTACACCGATAATTTCAATTTCTTTATAAAATTTTTTAACCAGTTTTTGAAAATTTATCATTTTCTCCCTTTAATTAAATTATACTATTATCTATCAATATAGGTTAAACAAAGATTACTTATTATTTTCCTTAAAAAAATTACAGAAATTTTTTATTACACATTTCAGACATTCTGGATTTTTTGCTTTACATACATTTCTCCCATGTAAAATTAATCTAAATGGAAAATCAATCCAATTTTTTTTGGGAATAATTTTCATAAGGTCCTGTTCAATTTTTGATGGCTCTGTATTTTTTGTAAGTCCAAGTCGTTGAGAGACACGCTTAACATGAGTATCAACAACAATTCCCTCACTTTTCCCGAATGCCTGGGAAACAACTACATTTGCTGTTTTCCTTGCAACTCCTGGCAATTTAATTAATTCCTCTACTTTATCTGGTACTTTCCCGTTATATTGCTTTACAAGAATTTCACATAAATTTTTTATATTTTTTGCTTTATTTTTATAAAAATTCACTGAACTTATAATTTTTTCAATTTCTTCAACTGGACTTGAGGCAAAATCATATGGGGACTTAAATTTCTCAAAAAGTATTGGAGTTATTTTATTTACCAATTTGTCTGTTGTTTGTGCTGAAAGAATTGTGGCAATAAGAAGTTGAAATGGATTCTGAAAAACAAGAGAGGTTTTACTTTCTGGATATTCTTTTTCAAGTATCCTTATTATTTTATTAACATTTTCTTTTTCCATATAACCTATTTTATCAAAAAAATAAAATTTTTAAAAATTGTCAGTAGATTTTAAATTTATTAATAAGATACAAATAGTTAATATAGGAAAAAATTAAAGATGATATTTGTTAAAACAATACCATTTTTTTATTTTGTAACCCTAAAATCCTGTTTTCTTATAACTATGGAGAATTGAAAATTATCAAAAAGAAAAAGTAGTGTAGATTTAGAATTGTGAATTTGAATAATAGATGTATTTATATTATAACTATGAAAAAATTTAAAGAATTCACATTTTAAAATGGGATTATACTATTTTTACATCAAAGGTGTAATAAAAATTAACATCCCCCTCCTCACTTATATCCCTCGGGCGTAGTTCATAATCCGTAGCCAAAAGCGAGGACGCTACGGTGCAGAATGAGGGGGATTGTTTTTTCTTCTCCCCTCTGGGGAGAAGATTATGATGAGGGGGAGAAAAAAGCAAAAAGCCCCCCTCACCCCCGCCCTCTCCCCCGAGGGGAGAGGATAGGTGAGGGGAAAATATATACTCTATGTATGTTGTCAAATTGGTATTAACTGCATAGTTATTAAAATTTGCGGGATTTTAGGTTTGTAACATAAACCTAAAAACTTTTTCTCTTTTAGTCAAATTACTTATTCTATCAATTATGCTCTTTCATTTTTTTTATCTTGTTACTTACTACTTTCTGGTTAATCTTGTTGAGTTGAACTATATTTTTATTTTTTCTGCATATTTTCCTATTACAGGGAGTGGCTCTGTCTTTTCACTGAGAGCATTAACTATCCCTATTATCATTAATACCAGTAAAAATATCCCAACAACCATACCTACGACCCATCCTATCACTGGTATTATCCACAAAATTCTTGTTATTATGCCACAAATCAACAATACCAACCCTTGTTTTACATGAAACTTTGAGTACTCGTTATCCTTATTCACAAGAAGCGGTATCAAAAGAAGAAGTCCTAAGTATGAAAGCCATGCTAATCCCTTTCCTTCATCAATTACTTTCTTATCCATTGTCCCTCCTATTTTGTTTATATAACCGCGGGGTTAAATTTACGCGGTTGAACAAAATTTATCTCTTAATCCTGGAAAGTTGAAATTACTTTTTTAATGTCAATTGTTCTGTCATAAATTGCTTTTCCTATAACAACTCCATCAATTTTATATCCAATTGAATTTAAAGCAATTATATCATTTTCATCTTTTACTCCGCCAGAAATAATTATTTCTTCTATTTTTTCTCTTATGTTGTCTATTTTTATTAAAACTCTTCCAATAGGCACAATATCAATACCTTCAAGTGTCCCATCCCTTTCAATATTTGTAATTAAAAATCTACTAAATCCCTTTTCAATAAATTTTTGTATCAAAAATTCAGGCAAAATTGGAACTGTTACATTCCATCCACTCAATCCAATTTCATTATTTATAAAATCAATAGCAACAATTATCCTTTTTTTAATATCTCTGTTAAGTTTTTCAATTATTTCAATTTCAGGAGATTCTTTTTCAACTTTAAAGTCCTTTCCTGCTTGTTGATAAAGAAATCTCAAGTCCTGTATAGTATATCCATTTTCAAGTAAAATTGGAACTAAAAGAGAAGTACCCATTATTACAAAATCAATACCAGTTGAAAGATAGTGTCTAACCTGACCTGGTTTTCTTATTCCTCCTCCTAATTGTATTTCACATTTTGGATTTAATCTGTTTTTTGTTTCTATGACTTCTTCTATAATTTTTTGATTTCCTTTTGAGTGGTGTCCTTTTTTTGCCCCTGAAAGCATAATAAGATGTATTCTTTTTGCTCCAAATTCAATAAATTTTTTTGTAAAAAAAGCTGGAGTGTCTTTGTAAAAAGTTACCCTATTATAATTTCCTTTATATAACCTTGCGACTTTGTTTTCTTCTATATCTATTGCGGGTATTACCTTCATTTTCTTTTACCCTTTCAGTATATTTACACTCGGGGAATTTCGGACACGCAAGAAAAATTCCATATTTCCCCTGTTTTACTACTAAATTAACATTATGATGTGGGCATTTTCTACTTTCTCCCACAATTTCATTTATTATATCACTTTCATTTATTTTTTGGTATGTCTGGTCCAATATCTTTTTATATGATGTATAAAATTCATTTAAAACATCAAGATAATTTTTTTCTCCTCTTGCAATTTCATCAAGGTCTTCTTCCATTTTTGCTGTAAAATCAATTCTTATAATATCTGAGAAAAATTTTTTTAATACATTGTGAACAATTCTTCCAATTTTTAAAGGAATTAATGCTCTATTCTGATTTTTTATATATCCCCTTGAAAATAAAGTTGATATTGTTGGTGCATAAGTTGAGGGTCTGCCAATTCCATATTTTTCCAATGTTTTTATTAAAGTTGCTTCTGTATATCTTGCAGGTGGTTTTGTCTGATGTTTTTCTGTTTTATGTTCTGCGTTTTTTAATTCCTCACCAATTTCAATTTTGTCAAGATAATTTTCTCCTGTATCAATTTTTATAGGCCATATTTTCATAAATCCATCAAAAGTTATTTGATTATTTTCAGCAAAAAATTTATATTTTCCATTTTCAACTTCAACTTTTATATTCTTAACTTCTGCATTTTTCATCTGACTTGCAATAAACCTATTCCAGATAAGAGAATATAGTTTAAACTGGTCTTCGTTTAAATACCCTTTTATTTTTTCTGGTGTATTATCTACATAAGTTGGTCTTATGCTTTCATGTGCTTCCTGTGAAAGTTTTGAACTACTTTTATATAAATTGGGCTTTTCTGGCAGATATTCTTTTCCAATATTTTCTTTTATGAATTTCAATGCAGAATTTTGTGCTGGTTTTGCAACAGAAGGAGAATCAGTTCTCATATAAGTTATAAGCCCAACACTTTTTCCTTCTATATCAATACCCTCATATAATTGTTGTGCTAAAACCATTGTTTTTGATGAAGAAAATCCCAATTTTATTGAACTTTCTTGTTGTAATGTACTTGTTATAAAAGGAGGTAATGGCTTTATCTTTCTTACCAGTTCTTTTTTATCTTTTACAACTAATACTCCACCTTTTAATTCTTCTAAAATTTTCTCAACTTCTTTTTCCTCTTCAATATTTTTCTCAATTTTCTTTCCATCTATTTCAGTTAAAGTAAAATTGATTTTATTGCTATCTTTTTCAACTTCAACTTTAATAACAAAATATGTTTTAGGAATAAAATTTTCTATTTCTTCTTCTCTCTCAACTATGAGTCGTAAAGCAACTGATTGAACTCTTCCTGCTGATAACCCTCTTTCTAAATATCTTCCAAGAAGTGGACTTAAAGTGTATCCAACAATTCTATCAAGAATTCTTCTTGCCTGTTGAGCATTTACAAGGTCAATTGATATTTTCCTTGGGTTAGCAAAAGATTTTTTTACTGCATCAGGAACTATTTCGTGAAAAGCAACTCTCTTAACATCATCTATTTCTTTACCTATGGCAATTGTTGTATGCCATGCAATTGCTTCTCCTTCTCTATCTTCATCAGTTGCCATAAAAATTTCTTCTATGTCTTCAGTCAATTTCTTTATTTTTGAAACAATTTTTCTTTTTCCCGGTGAGATAACATAAGTTGGTTCAAAATTTTTTTCAATATTCACACCAAATTTATTTTTTGGTAAGTCCCTCACATGTCCCATAGTTGCAGTGATTGTATATTCCTTACCTAAAATTCCACTTATTGTTTTTGCTTTTGTTGGTGATTCTACTATTATTACTCCTTTTTTCATTCTTTATTTCCTTTTCTTTTTAAGCCCGGGTACTGATTCCTTTATGGTGGACTGTATTATAGAACAATCCTTTAAAAAATCCTCCCAATTCCCTATATTTCCTTAATCCCCCTTCATCCCCGTTGTGCTATCTGGGAGACGATGACGCACCAACTCTGCTTTGCTACTCTTTGCTTCTTTAGTCGGTTTCTAAAAGAGGGGAATGACGCACCAACTCTACTTTGCTACCTTTTGCTTCCCCAGTCGGTTTATTAAAGGGGGGTAGGGGGGATTTATCCTTTTCCCTTTGCCTTTTTTAAAAATATATTTACATATTATAATACATCTGATAAAATAAAAAAATCAAGGGGAAAAATGAAATATGTTTGGGAAGGACGATTTGGAGAAGAAATTGATAAGGACTTGATTGAGTTCACATCATCAATTACCATTGATAGGAAACTTGCTCTTTTTGATATTGAAGGAAGTATCGCTCATACAAAAATGCTTGGAAAATGCAATATCATAAATAAAGAAGAGAGCAAAAAAATTATTGATGGATTGGAAAAAATAAAAAAGGAATTTCAAGAGAAAAAATTTGAATTTAAACAAACAGATGAGGATATTCATACAGCAATTGAAAGAAGATTAGTTGAACTGGTTGGAGAAGTTGGAAAGAAATTACATACTGCAAGGTCAAGAAATGACCAGATTGTTTTAGATGAAAAACTTTATTTAAAAAGCGAAGTAAAAAAAATAATAGAACTGATTACCCATTTGCAAAATGTCTTTTTGAAAAAAAGTGAAGAAAATATAGATGTGATTATCCCCGGGTATACACATCTACAACAGAGTCAGGTTATACTTCTTTCTTATTATTTTCTTGCTTTTATTGAGATGTTTGAAAGAGATAAAGAGAGATTAGAAAACGCATATAAAATTGTTGATATTTTACCACTTGGAAGTTGTGCCTGTTGTGGAACTTCTTTACCAGTTGACAGAAAATATCTTGCTGAACTTCTTGGTTTTTCCGATATTTCAACAAATGCTTATGATACAGTTGCTGACAGGGACTTTATTGTTGATGTTTGTGTTGCCTGTGTTGTTTTTCTTATTCATCTTTCAAGATTATCAGAGGACTTTATAATATGGAATAGCCAGGAATTTCAATTTATTGAATTACCTGATAAATTTTCAACTGGTTCAAGTATAATGCCTCAGAAAAAAAATCCAGACATATTTGAACTTATAAGAGGCAGGAGTTCTTCTTCAATTGGTTTTTTAACAGGGATTCTTACATTGATGAAAGGACTTCCAATGTCTTACAACAGGGATTTACAGGAGGATAAAACTCTTTTCTTCCCTATAATTGAACAAACATTAAGGTCAATTTCTATTTTAATAAAAGTTATTCCAGAAATAAAATTTAATAAAAAAATAATAGGAGGGAAAATATCTGACTTTACACTTGCAACTGATATTGCTGAATATCTTGTCCAGAAAAATATCCCTTTTAGAGAAGCACATAATATTGTTGGAAAAATTGTCAGGTATTGTATAGAAAACAAAAAAGGGTTAAGGGATTTAGACATTGAAGAATTTAAAAAATTTTCACCTGCTTTTACTTCTGATATAAAAAAAGTTCTTGATTTTAATTATTCTGTTAATTCAAAAAATATCTATGGCGGAACTTCTTTGTCTTATGTAAAAAAAGAAATAGAAAAATGGAAAAGAAAATTGAAATAATTTTTGACAAATTTTTTGAATATAAAGGAAACAAATTTTTTGCAGAAGGAGTTGATATTGGTAAACTTGCTGAAAAATATAAAACTCCATTATACATTTATAGTTTAAATTACCTTACCAAAAAAATAAATGATTTTAAGGGTGCTTTTTCTTCTTTTCCTTCTCTTATCTGTTATTCAGTAAAAGCAAATTCAAATTTAAGCATTTTGAAATCCATAAAAACAAATGGTTTAGGAGTTGATGTTGTTTCAGAAGGAGAATTAAGAAGGGCAATAATTGCTGGTTTTGGTGGAGATAAAATTGTATTTGCAGGTGTTGGTAAAACAGAAGAAGAGATTGAATTTGCAATTAAAAATAAAATTTATTGTTTTAATGTTGAAAATGAAAAAGAAATTGAATTTATTGAAAAATATGGGAAAAAATACAAAAGAAATGTTTTATATAACATAAGATTAAATCTTGACCTTGATATTGAAACACACCACTACTTAAAAACATCAAAAAATGAGACAAAGTTTGGTCTGGATTTTGAGACAGGGAAAAAAATTATAAAAAAGCAGAAAGAAAATAAGTATTCTAAACTCATTGGTTTCCATTTCCATTTAGGCTCTCAAATTAAAAGTTCATCATTTTACATAAAGGCGCTTGAAAAAATTTCTCAATTTATTAAAGAAACAAAATTTTATCCAGAGGTAATAGATATAGGAGGTGGATTTGGGATTCCTTATTCACCAGAGGATAAAGTTGAGCCAATAAAAAATTTCGGAGAAAAAATATGTGAATATGTCCAGAATATGAAAGTAAAAAAAATTATTGTTGAACCAGGAAGATTTATTGTTGGAAATACTGGTATCTTATTAACAAAGGTTTTATATGTAAAAAAAAGAGGACAAAAAACATTTGTTATTGTTGATGCTGGAATGAACGACCTTATAAGACCTTCTCTTTATAATAGTTCTCATATAATTGTCCCTTATACAAAAAAACAAGGGAAAGAAGTAAAAGTTGATGTTGTAGGACCTATTTGTGAAAGTGGGGATTTTTTAGGAAAAGATATACTTTTGCCTGAAAGTATAAGTGCAGGAGATTACATAATTATTGGTAGTTGTGGTGCCTATGGGTTCAGTATGTCCTCAAATTATAATAGCAGGAGAAGACCAGCAGAAATTATTGTTGATGGTGAAAAAGAAATTTTAATCAGGGAAAGAGAAAAATTCCCTGACCTCTGGCACAACGAACTTTGTCTCTGATAACAATTTTTATATTCTATTTTCAAAAATTCATTTTATTCTTTTTTATTACTCTTCTTTGTAAAGGATATATTTCTTACTCAATCCTTTTCCCTTTAACAGGGTAGGGGGATTTAGTAAAGCACAACGGCGGTTTATTATTTTTTATTACTATTAAATACCGCAATCTAAAAATCCCTTGTTGTTTATTTTAGAATATTTTGCCGAAAATTCTCGTCGGAAATAACTTTGTAAAAACTTTTCATAGCTTCTGAATAAGCCATATTTATACTTTGTTCAAATCCTTTTCTGTCTATTGCCAGTCCAGGAACATGTCCTTTACCGCGAAAGGTCTCGCTCCAAATTTCCTGATTAGTTTCTGCATTGAAAAGATGGATTTCAAAAATAACATTACTGTCAGCAGAAACAGCCCAAAATCCTGGCATGAATTCTACCCAGAAAGTTCTTACATCTGCGTCTAAAAGTAATTTTGCTTCCTGTTTTTTCTCCTCAGGTAAAATTTTATATTTTTGTGGTTCTATAACTTCAAATCCTGCACGATTAAGTACTTCCACAAGATTTTGAGTGAATAAATCAATAAACACTTTACCTTTCTCAACATCTACTTTTCCCATAGGCATACCATAAGTATTTTTTTTGACACCAATGACAGATATATCAGGACGGGAATCACTTACCCGTCTTAAAGCCAATAAAATTTTGTTCCCTTCTACAGGTTTATATTCAGAAGCAGAAGCATATACCACTGATTTTTGTTGCGGTTCATATTCAAGGGGTTGATATAATTTCACATTATCTACGCCTGTAGCACATCCTACTAATAAAATACACCCTACTATTAACCCCAAACATTTTTTTGACATATTTTCCCCCTTTAGCGGTACTGCCAAAATTGGCTATTTTCACGAATACATTCTGGCTTCAAACTAAATTATCTCTTTTTTGACGATTACATTTTTCACAAAGCAATTGAATATTTCTGGCTGTGTTGCTTCCTCCTTTTGCAAAAGGAATTATATGGTCATATTCTAAATTTTCTTGACTTCCACATTTTACGCATCTCCCATTATCTCGTCTCCAGACAGCAATTTTTACTTCTTCTGGGATGGGTGGTCTGGATTTTGAATCTTCTTTGACTTCTTCTGAATCATAAAGTAATTTTAATCTTTCAAATTTTTTTCTTTCTTTATCATAATCTTCTAATACTAATAACCTTGCTTCTTCCCAGGTGTATGTTCCTTCAACTATATAAAAGCGGTCTTTAAAAAGAAAAACAAATATTCTCTTTCCGTTATGTTCTTCATGAAACCCACTTTCTAATAAATATGGCCACACCTCTATCGCAAACGATCCACTAATGCTTACAGAAATTATTGAAAGAATGGGTTCTTCTTCTGCCTTCTTTTTATATTCTTCAAAGGTCAAAGGAATATTAAATTTATCGCAAAAACTCTTGAATTTCATTGGAGGAACCTTGTTGAGAAGAGCATATCTTTTTTCCATAAGAGCATCCATTTTTGCTTTTGCCATCTCTATTTTCTGAGCATCTTTAATTCTTCTTTTTTCTTCCATTTCTTTAACTTCCACCTGTATTACCTCTATTTCCTCATCTATTTTTTTAATTTGCTCCTTTATTTCTTCATTTATATCTACTCCTTCAAAACAGTGTCCTTTTAGATTTTTTTCAAAAACCCGTTTTATCTTTTCATAATACTCTGCTTTCATAAATATTTTTTTAATCATTTTTCATATTCCTTTTAGTTCTCTCAACCCTCCACTTCTGTCTCTATCTTCACTGCTTCTTCCTCTGTCAATGTTAGAATAGAAAAGGGTTATTAGATTTCACCCACCAAATTTAGTTATCAAAATTATTGTAAAACATACCTTAAAGAAGTCAAATTTTGGTATTGTCTCCCTTGTTCAACCCCGCGGTTGAATATATTCAGGGGGTATTTTATATCAGATGAGTATGGTTTAGTTCCCAAAATACTCCTTTTGGAAACTGAAAAAGGAAGAATAAGATAAAACTGCTTTTTGTTATACTGGAATCACTCCAGGCCAATTGCTTTCCTTAAAACTAAAATTACATCTGCAATATCTATCTTTCCATCAAAGTTCATATCAGCGGAAGAAAAATCCTTTTCATTAAGTCCAACTGCTTGTCTCAAACATAAAATTACATCCGAAATATCTATTTTCTCATCCTCGTTTATATCGCCTTTTTCTACTGGTTCCACTTTTATTTTTATTAACCATATATTCAATTTATTATCATCAAGCCGAGTCCACCCTGCCCCTATATATCCACCATCTGTTGTTTGTTGCACTGAATTTATGGTATCCTCGCCATTTCCACTTCCGGCAAATACCTTTTCCCATTGTTCATTTCCATTTTCATCCGTTTTAATCAGATAAGCATCCAGGTCCTTTGCAGCACCAAATAAAGAAGAGTTGGTTTCACCCGCCATTATATATCCGCCATCAGTTGTTTGTTGCACTGAATATATACAATCATCATACTCCCTGCCAAATGTTTTTTCCCATTGTTCATCTCCATTTTCATCCGTTTTAATCAGATAAGCATCATCGTAATAAGTATCAGTATTGATACAACCTCCAATTATATACCCCCCATCAGCCGTTTGTTGCACTGAGTATCCCATATCCAGACCCTCTCCACCAAATGTCTTATCCCACAGTTTATTTCCAAATTTATCCGTTTTAATCAGGTAGACATCATAAGAACCAACACCAAAAGATGTCGTCTTCCCGACCAGTATATATCCACCATCAGTTGTTTGTTGCACTGACTGTGCACTATTATAACCACGATAATCAATACCACTTCCACCAAATGTCTTCTCCCATTGTTCATCTCCATTTTCATACGTTTTAATCAGATAAACATCAGAAGAACCACCACTATAATAATTCGTTCCTCCCCCAATTATATATCCGCCATCAGTTGTTTGTTGCACTGAAAATGCTACATCCTGCCCAGTACGGCTAAATGTTTTTTCCCATTGTTCATCTCCCTTTTCATCCGTTTTAATCAGATAAACATTAGAAAAACTACCATCTAGATAAGCAGTTTGCCCGACCATTATATATCCGCCATCAGTTGTTTGTTGCACTGAATACGCTATATCATGAATACTGCTGTCAAATGTTTTTTCCCATTGTTCATCTCCCTTTTCATCTATTTTAATCAAGTAGACATCATAATCACCAGTGCTAGAAGAGAGAAGTGCCCCTACCATTATATACCCACCATCCGTCGTTTGTTGCACTGAAAATGCTATAGCATCTATATTACTTCCACCAAATGTCTTTTCCCATTCAATCACTGGTCTTTCACCGGTTTGAGCATTGATGTAACTTACCGGGAGAAAAGGTCCCAGCGCTGAAAAAACAAGAGATATTTTGAAAAAACATTTCCAAACTTTTGGCTTCATTTGTGCCTCCTTTTTAACTTCCTCACCACTTCACCTCTGCCTCCGCTTCAATCTTCACTGCTTCTTCTTAAAAATTTGTCTTTTTTATATTCAATCTATAATTATTAATCTTTAGGGTTATTTTAGATTTTAGCCACCAAATTTAGTTATCAAAATTATTGTAAAACATACCTTAAATAAGGCAAATTTTGGTATTGTTTCCCTTATTCAACCCCCGCGGTTAGAAGAGATATATTGAAAAATTTATCAATTATCTGTAAACTTCTTTTCTATGTCTTATTCTTAAAATAAGTATAGTGTTTTCTTTTTGAATAATTGTATAAATTACTCTATAAGGTGGGCTTTCTAATTTTCTCATACCTTCCCATTTTCCTTTTAGGGGTATTCCTTGATAAGGATTTGTAGTTAATTGTTTTTCTATTTTATTTTTTATGATTTCCCATCGTTGTTTAGGAATTTTTTTGAGGTCTTTTTTTACACTATCTTTATAATAAATTTCATAATTCATTCTCAACTTCTCTCCAGAAATCTTCTGATTTTATAACTTTATCTTTTTTATCTCTTAACCTCTCAAAAGATATTTCATAATCTTCTATCTCTTCTAAATACATCCTTAATGCCTCACTTACATAAAAACTTTTAGGAACATGTGTTTTTTCACTTAATCCTTTTAGTCGCTTTTCTATTTCTTCTTCTATTCTTACACCTAAATATCCTTTTTTCATTTTTCATTTCTCCTCTTTCTGTTTTATACCATTTTTACATCAAGGATATAATAATGCTTACAAAGAATCCCCCACTTCATCCTTGCTCATAGGGGGGGAGGCTCGCCCCGCAGTGTCCTCGCTTTTGGCTATGAATCCCATCAGGGCGTAGCCCCTACGGGCGAGCCTCTGGACTACGCCCGAGGGAAAAAGATGATGACGAAATGTTTTACTATATATCCGATGTTAAATTTGTTTTACATTATACCATTTATTTCTTCAAGAGCAATAAAAAAATTTTTTATTCAACCCCCGCGCGGTTAGATATGGTAAATTATTTTCTTTATAATGATAGTGCTATTAAATCTGTCCCATTTAATATGACACTAAACTTGTTTCTTTTAGATTCTTCTTTCAATAGGTTTAAAAAGTCAATCTGGGATTGTTTCAAATCTTCTTTTTTAAATACCGAGTCATTGGTAAGTTTTAAAACTGCAACTGGATTATATTGTTTTTTATCTATCTTCACTTCTTTAAGATTGGTAAATAAAATCATTTTCAATAACCCATCTTTTATGTCTTCTAATGAAGGGATTAAACTTTTTTTGCTATGTTTCCCTTCAATTAAATAAATTGTATTTCTTTGAATAGATACTTCATCGCAGGTAAAAAAATAGTATCCTCCAAGATAGTTTTTTATAGTTAGAGTCGCTTTTTTACCTGTCAATTTTTCCTTTGGTTGAACAGTTTCACTTTCTCTTTTTTGTGCCTTTTTTGCCAGATCTCTTGATAGAGAGATAAAACATTCTTTTCCTTTTGAGATATTATTTATTCTTTTTTCTGCAAGTTTTTTTGAGTGCATTTTAACTCCAAGGTTTTTTGAAATATTTTCATAAAAATTAATTGCTCTTTTTCCAATTTCATCTATTTTATCAATTTGCGAAAGATTCCAATGTAACGCGTCGGACTGATAATTTATTAAATTATCTATTTCTTCCGTAATATGCGATATATCAAATTTTTGCCCTGTTATCTTGTGTTGGTATCCTGAACTTTTTTCTGCACTACTATAATAAGAAATAATTGTATAAATTCCCAATAAACTCATTAAAGAAATTGTATCCCACTGTAAAAAATCCCTATCTCCATCTTTGCCTTCATCTTTTAGAATTGGAATTACTGTTACTTTTTTCCCTTGAAATCCTAATGTGTCATAGACCCTTGCATAAGGGTATGACCTTGTTCTTTTGGGAGAAACCCACCAACTTAATGCTATTTGTTTATTTTTTCCAAGTATCAAAATAAATGCTCCATCTTTTGAAATAGCAATATCTAATTGTGAAATTGGATATTCATTTAGTGTGCGACATAAAAGAGGGGAATATGTAATACCAGTTATTTTAGCCGATACATCCATATTTAACCTTTTCTCTTATTATTACTTCAAATGTATCATTAAAATTTTCAAAATTTAATTGTCCTTCAAAACCAACTTTTCTCTTTATAATTGGAATTAAGGACTTTTTTATTTCTATTCCAATGCTGTTTCTTTCAAGTTGTCTTGCTACTTTCATAGTAGTTCCACTTCCAGCAAATGGGTCTAAAACAGTTTCCCATTTATATGAAAATAACTTTATTATTCTATAAGGTAGTTCTTCCGGGAATGCAGCAATTTCTTTTTCTAATGATGAGCCAGGAAGAACATTAACCATTTCCCATAAGGTCATATACCATTTATTATTTGAGAACTCTTTTATATCTATTTTTGATGCTTCTCTTACTTCTTTTGGAATTGAATGATAATTAAATTTTCCTTTTTGAAAAATAATTATGCTTTCTAAGAGATTATCTGGATAAAAATACATTGGGTATGGATTTTGTAAAAGAACTCCACTTCTTCTGCTTATTCTTAAATAACCATCTGGTTTTTTCCATATAATTCTATCTCTATATCTAAAACCAGCGTTTTGGAATATTTTAATAGCATCTGCAACAATAGGGAATTTTTCCCCATCTACGAGCATATCATCTATGTTTAAAACGGCAATTCTACCTTCTTTTAATACTCTAAAAATTTCTTTTGCAACTCTATTAAGAACACCTAAATATTGTTCATAATTTTTGAATAATCCCTTATAATCAAAAGGGGCATTGAAATAAGGTGGGGAAGTGACCATTAAGTGAATACTTTCATCTTCTATTTCTTCCATACTCATACAATTACCAATTATAAGTTTATGATGAGTCATTATATTTTTCCCGTTTTTAAAAATAAGTTAAATTATTTTCCCCTTTTTGTCAATTTCTTGTTCAATCATCAGGGATGGTTTATAATGGGAAATTTTTACTTTTATAATTTTTTTTGTCCTTGTCAATAATTAGGATTTCAACATCTTTTAGTTTATTAGCAATTTCAATTGATTTTGTTCCAATAACAAAAAATCCAGTTGCTAATGCATCAGCAGTTATACAATCATCTGCAATGATTGTTATACTAACTGGAAAGTCCTGAACAGTTTTCCCGTTTCTTGGGTCAACTATGTGAGAAAATTTTTGCCCTTTTATTTTCACATATTGTTCATAATCACCAGAAGTTGCTACACCTTTTTCAGTTATTTCTATCTTTCCTATTGTTTTTTCTTTTTCAAAGGGGTCTCTTATTGCTATTTTCCATTTTTTTCCAGAGGGATTATTTCCCCAACAATATAAATCCCCCCCTGCATTTACAAGTCCATTTTTAATTCCTTTTGATTTCAGAAATTCTACTGCTTTATCAACAATATATCCTTTTGCAATTCCTCCTAAATCAATTTCCATACCATCTTTTAAAGAGATATTATTTCCTTTAATTTCTATGTTTTTCCAGTTGACTTTTGTAAGTGTATTTTTTATTTCTTCTTCTCCAGGCGGTTTTCCTGATTTCTCACATTTTTTATATAGGTCTACAAGTGGCTTACAACTTATATCAAAAGCACCATCTGTAATTTTAGAAATTTCAATTGCTTTTTTTATAACTTCTATCGTTTCATTAGATATAGAGGCGCTTTTGTTTTTATTTAATTTACTAACTTCACTTTCTTTTTCAAATATACTCAATTTTTTTTCTAATTCATCTACTTTTTTAAATGCCTGATTTAAAATTTCTTTATTGTCTTTTGTTTCTTCAATAGTTATTTGAAAAAAAGTTCCAAGTGCAATTCTTGTTTCACTTTTAAATTCAGAATATCCTGTTTGGATAAAAAGGAAAAACAACAATAGGGAAAAAAATTTTTTCATTGCAGGTTGAACCTTTTTTACTTGATTTTTTCTAAAATTCTGGAGAAAAGTGTTTCTTCATCCGGTATGTTTTTTATATTTATTTCTGTTTTTGAAAAGGCCTCTATGAAGCATCTTATAAGTGTATTTTTTGTGATTCTTTCTCTTTTAAATTCTTTTGTTCTATTTTTATGTATTTCCCTTACAAGTTTATCAAGAAATTCCAAATGTGTATTTTTTAGCAGAACTGTAAGACGAATATCAAATGTCTGATATTTAGGTCCAATTTGCTTTTCAATTATTTCTTTACTTCTCTTCGTGGGTAATTCTTTTTCTGGTATCTTTTTTTCAACTGTTGGTTTAATCCATTCTAACGGGTCTTTTCCAAGTCCTGTTTTTTTCATTTTTTCTTTTCCTGTGCAATAATTTCTTTTGTTAATTTTCTATAGTCAGATGCACCATGTGAATCAGGAGAAAACTGGTAAATTGATTTTCCAAAACTTGGTGCTTCTGCAAGTCGGACATTTTCTCTTATAAATGTTTTAAAAATTTTTTCATTGAAATGATTCTTTACTTTGTCTGCAACATCCTTGCATATATTTTTTCTCATATCAAACATAGTTAAAATAATTCCTGATATTTCAAGAGATGGGTTTAGTCGTTCTTTAACAAGCTGTATTGTTTGTAATAATTTTGTAAGTCCTTCCAATGCAAAAAATTCTGCCTGAATGGGAATAAAAACTTCATTTACTGTTGTTAAAGCATTTAAAGTTAAAAGTCCAAGAGAAGGGGGACAATCAATTAAAATATAATCAAATCTTTTTTTGTATTTTTTTAATATCTCTTTCAAAATTATTTCTCTACCAACAGCAGTGACGAGTTCTATTTCAGCACTTGCAAGTTCAATTTTTGATGGCACCAAATAAAGATAATTATTAATTTGAACAATTGTCTCATCAATGGGAACTTCATTTATTAGAACTTCATATATTGATTTTTCTATATTAGGTGGTTCAAAACCTAAATGTATTGTTGTATGTGCTTGTGGGTCAAGGTCAATTAAAAGGACTTTTCTTTTGTTTTCTGATAGACACCATCCAATATTAACTACACTTGTTGTTTTTCCTGAACCACCTTTTTGATTTATAACAGCAATTTTTCTCATTACCTCTCCTTAAGTTCTGAAGTTCATAATATAATATTACAAATTCTGTATTTTGACAAATTTTTAGTATTGATTACCTCATATTGCACAAAATCTTCAATTTTTATGTATTATACTGCATAAATTTAATATGTGAAAGTAGCATTTACTGGGAAATTGGAATTTTGATAGAGGAAAGTAAATCATAAAATTGTGGAAATGATATTTTAACACAATCAGTATTTTCAATTTTCGTTTCTCCATCTGCAATAAGTCCTGCAATGGTCAAACACATTGCAATTCTATGGTCATTCCATGAATTTACATTATTACCTTTTAATTTTTCAACACCATGAATTTCAAATCCGTCTTCTTTTTCATATATTTCACTACCCATTTTTTTAAGTTGGCTAACAATTGCTTTTATTCTATCTGATTCTTTATATCTTAATTCTTTTGCTCCTGAAATAATTGTTTTTCCATTTGAAACTGATGCAATTACTCCAATTAGTGGTATTTCATCAATAATAAGAGGCACTTCTTTTTCCCCTATTTCAATTCCATTTAATTTTCCTTTATATTCTATTTCAATTGTCCCAACTTCTTCATTACATACTTTTTTTTGGTCGGTTATTTTTATTTCTCCACCCATTTTTTCAATTACTTTTAAAAAGTATGTTCTTGTAGGATTTAAATTAATATTTTTTATTCTTATTTTTGAATTTTTGATAAGCAAACCAATTGCAATAAAATAAGAAGCAGAAGAAAAATCACCTGGAATGATAACATTTCTTCCATAAAGTTTCTGGTTTCCTGGAATATGAATTTTATTTCCTTCTTTTATAATTTCTCCACCAAAATATTGTAGCATCCTCTCTGTATGGTCTCTTGTCTGGTATGGTTCTTCAATTGTTGTTTCTCCATCTGAAAAAAGAGAGGCAAGTATTATACAACTTTTAACCTGAGCAGAAGAAACAGGAATTTTATAGTCAATTCCATTTAATTTTCTACCTTTTATTACAATAGGAGGAAATGAATTATTTTCTCTACCAATTATAAGAGTTCCCATTTTTTCTAATGGTTCAATAATTCTTTTCATAGGTCTTTGTTTTAATGAATTGTCCCCTGTAAGAATTGATAGGAAATTTTTTGAAGAGAGAACTCCTGAAAGTAATCTTATTGTTGTTCCTGAATTTCCACAATCAAGAATATCTTCTGGTTCTCTAAATGTGTTGCCATAAATTTTATATGTTTTTCCCTTTTCAATTTTGATGCCTGATTTTTCAAGGCATTCTAATGTTGAAAAACAATCAGAACTTTCAAGTAAATTTTTTATTTCTGTTGTTCCTTCTGAAATAGCACCAAAAATTAAACTTCTATGAGAAATTGATTTATCACCAGGAACTTCTATTTCTCCTTCTATATTTTCAACTCTTTTAACTCTTACATCCATTATATTTTTTCCCTCCACATTGTTTATATTTCAGGTACAAAATGGCTAAATTTAATAAAGCAAATCCCCCTCTTTCCCCGTTGTGCTATCTGGAAATCCCCCTTTATCCCTCCTCCAAAATGTTCGCCACATTCGCCTATCATTGCGAATCCGACGCGCTTTCTGGCGGACGCGTCGGACAGGCTTTTACAAAGTAGGAAGTATCTCTCCTTCCCTTAATAAGGGAAGGATGGGATGGATTTTATTTATAAATCCCCCTCTCTCCCCCTTTGCTAAAGGGGGAAGTATCAAAATCCCCCTGCCCCTGTTGTGCTATATAAGAAACGATGACGCACCAACTCTGAGGCACAAGGTAAGCAACTTTAGTCGGTAGCAGTTGTGCTATCTGGGAGACGATGACGCACCAACTCTGCTTTGCTACCCTTTGCTTCTTTAGTCGGTTTGTTAAAGGGGGAAGGATGGGATTTTTTTCCCGATTACTTTTATTATTGGTGTTATTTCATCAATTAGTTTGCCAAACAGGTCAAATGTAAGTGATTGAAATCCATCTGATAATGCTTCTTCTGGTTTTGGATGGACTTCAATCATAAGTCCATCTGCCCCTGCTGCTATTGCCGCTTTACTCATTGGTATTATTATATCTCTTCTTCCAGTTCCATGACTTGGGTCAACTATTACTGGTAGATGTGTTTCTTTTTTTAAAACAGGAATTGCTGAAAGGTCAAGGGTATTTCTTGTAAAATCATTATCAAAACTCCTTATACCTCTTTCACATAAAATTACATTTTGATTTCCTTCTTTAAGGATATATTCTGCACAACTTAAAAATTCTTTAATTGTTGCAGAAAATGACCTTTTTAAAAGAATTGGTTTGTCTATTTCCCCAACTTTCTTTAATAGAGGATAATTATACATATTTCTTGCCCCTATCTGTAAAATGTCTGCTACTTCTGCTATTTCTTCAATTTCATCAATTGATAGAACTTCGGTTATTATAGGTATTTTTACTTCTTCTTTTATATCTTTTAAAATTTCAAGTCCTTCTTTACCAAGTCCTAAAAATGCATAAGGAGATGTTCTTGGTTTGTAAGCAGCGCCCCTTAAAATATGTGCCCCTTTACTTTTAATATGTTTTGCAGTGCTTAGTAGTTGTGATTTACTTTCAATGGAACATGGACCTGCAATAATTGTTATGGTCCCTTCTCCTATTTTTATGCTATTTACTTTAATAATTGTATTATGGGGATGAAATTCTCTACTTGCAAGTTTGTAGTCCCTTAATATACTTATAACTTCAATAACTCCTGGCATAATTTTAAAAACCTCATCTGATATGCCTCTTGTATCACCTATAATTCCAATTATTGTTTTTTCTGTTCCCTTACTTATGTTAACATTAAATCCCATGTTTTTTATTTTATTAATTACTTTGTTCACCTGTTTTTCTGTTGCATCTGAACTCATAATTATAAGGTCTGCCATCTATCTCTCCTTTTTTTAATTGGGTTCTGCCAAATTTTTGGTTAAGTATTTCTTTTTCCCTCACTTCTATATTCTTCCCAAAATACCTGTCTGCCAAGTAGTGTGGCAGAGGGAAGGGGTGTAGTAAATATTTACTCAAGAGGATGTGTCATAACCGCTAAGAAATAATTTTTATATAATTATACTGAATAAAAGAAAATAGGTCAAAAAAACTGGCAGGTATTACCCATCTCTCTCAACTTCTTCGGAGTGATTCTTTAAAAAATAAATTCCATCAATAAAAATATCTTTGAATAGAATAACTTGTTTAATGTATATAAAAACTATCAATGATAAATAAATCTCATTTATTTTTATATTAAATGATTCCTTCAAAATTGATTTTAATTCTTTGAGGTTTTCATCCATTTTTAAATAGGAAATTCAAATTTCTTCATATCTTATAATTAAACTACTTTTCTTTTGGGGAAGACGAATTTCCATCCCTTTATTCAATAATTTCTCCCCCTTTATTGTTTTTCTTGTTTTTTTCAGGGAATCATCAA
>Ga0116192_1000753_pt1 | contig 23932 bp, 32 predicted proteins | sample AD_UKC113_MetaG_FD_89876 | JGI IMG/M metagenome (GOLD analysis project Ga0116192, IMG submission 89876) | Active sludge microbial communities of municipal wastewater-treating anaerobic digesters from Hong Kong - AD_UKC113_MetaG | ecosystem: Engineered > Bioreactor > Anaerobic > Digestate... | reverse complement strand
GCCAGGCTGATCTCCGGGAACGAGTAGGTGTGGTTCTGTCCGTCCTCCAGCGACCATCCGGCCAGGCTGACATCTGATGTGCCGAGGTTGGATATCTCCACCCATTCTCCGTTCAGGTTCTCCTTCTCCGGGCTGGCCGCCTCGAAGTTGGCAGCGGTTATAGCCACGCCGCTCTCTGCTGCGCCCTGCACCATTGCCGCGCCCAAATAGAGGACGGCAAGGGCTATTAGCGCACATTCAAGTATTCCTTTCTTCATCGCATAATCCTTCTTCTAACTTTCAATACGAATGATTAGTACTGATCATACATTAGAATATAAATTTTTCGTAACTGGCGAATGCGCGATGTGATGATCAAAAATTTTTGATTTGATGCGGATGATCCATCCGTAGCCGGCGTGCTTTCGACTATGGATCTATGCTTCTCATGCCCGGGATGTCGATGGACTGCGCGAGGGGCTGGCCGCCGCAAATCCGACAGGCTCGGACCTGTGCCGTCATTAGTGCTGGGGGCGCAGGGGAAGGAAAAAAACCTGTGCAGAATAACTGTTTATTCTATCTTCCGGAACATGCTGCCCTTCGCCCCGCAGACCGGGCACCTTTCCGGCGCCTCCTTCTCCACAGTCATGCCGCAGACCGGGCAGACAAAATAGGGGTAGCTCTCCTTACTCTCCAGGTTTTCCAGCAGATCGTGATAGAGCCTGGCGTGATGCTCCTCCACTGCACTGGCATATCCAAAGCTCCTCTCTGCCTCCTTTGCCCCCTCCGCCCTGGCTGTGGCGATCATATCCGGATACATCTCCTTGAACTCATGCGTCTCACCGGCTATGGCCTCGCGCAGGTTCTCCTTTGTGGTCTTAATGGCCCTGAGGGCTCGCAGGTGATTGGCGGCGTGCACCGCCTCCGCCTCGGCAGCGGCGCGAAAGAGCCGGGCCGCCTGGGAGAGCCCCTCCCCCTCCGCCTGGGCGGCAAAGGCGGTGTACTTGCGGTTGGCCTGCGACTCTCCGGCAAATGCTTCCCTCAGGAACTTTTCGGTCTCTGTCAATTAAATCACCATACGGCTTCGTTACGCTCGCCGACAAGTTAAGACTTTTGGGTTCCCTGCCTCTCTGCCTCGGTGTTTTTGCTCTGCATCGCGAGCATTAATTAGGTTGAATGTAGAGGCATTACCCAGAGTTTCAAAACTCAAATTCAAGGAGGATATGCCATGAAGGTTTTGGGAATCTGTGCAAGCCCCCGCGGCTCGAAGAGCACCACACTGCGGCTGGTCCAGGCTGCCCTGGAGGGCGCGAAGGCCGGTGGAGCTGATGTGGATCTGGTGGACGTCTGCGATCTTGACATAAAGTACTGCACCGGCTGTCAGGTCTGCTTCAAGACGGGAGAGTGCATCCATAAGGACGACTTTAAGGCGCTGTACGATAAGATTTTGGCGGCTGACGGCCTGGTATGGGGCTCGCCCAATTACTTACAAATGGTGACTGCCCAGTTGAAGACGTTCATCGACCGCATGGCCGATGCCGTTCACTGCCAGCTGCTCACCGGAAAGTACTGCTGCAGCGTGGCCAGCGGCGGCAGCAATTACGATCAGGTCACAGTTTACCTCGACCACGTGATGCTAAACTTCGGAGCCTTCGTCACAGGAAACGCGGGTGTGGTCATGTCCGGCGGGCCGGAGGCTATCGAGGCTGCGGAGAAGAAGGCCTATGCGCTTGGGGGGTCTCTGGCCGGGGACATATCCTCCAGGAGAGACTACATCGAGCAGAGAAGGCTGCATGAGAAGAACAGGAGGGCCTTTCAGCAGCTGGTGAAGATGAACAAAGATAGCTGGGAGCACGAGTACGAGTACTGGAGCAGCATTAACTGGAAATGAGGTCTTTCGCAATGGTCCGATGCCGCACAACTCTTTAATAGTTTCCGGTCATATACAAATGCTTATGCTGACACTGGAAGAGGGCCGGCTGGCAGTGCGCCTGGCCAGGCAGTCAATGACCGAATATGTCGAGAATGGAACTGTAATTGAGCCCAGGGGCCTGCCGCCTGTCTTTTCTGAGAAGAGGGGCGTGTTTGTGACTCTGCACGAGGATGGCGACCTGCGGGGCTGCATCGGCTATCCGGAGCCCATTCTGCCTCTGGGCCGGGCCATTGTCGACTCGGCAATAAACGCCTGCTCCAGAGACCCGCGCTTTCCAAAGGTGCGGCCTTCTGAGCTTAAGAGAATCGAGGTGGAGGTCACCATACTCACCCGCCCCGAGACATATACGGAGCCGAAGAAGAGGCTGCCGGAGCTTGTGGTCATAGGCAGGGACGGCCTGATCGTCCGGAAGGGGCCTTACTCGGGGCTGCTCCTGCCCCAGGTGGCAGTAGAGTGGGGCTTTGACCCCCTGGAGTTTCTCTCACAGACGGCTGTGAAGGCCGGCCTTCCACCCGATGCGTGGCTCGATGATGATACCGAGGTGCAGCACTTCCAGGCACAGATATTCGCAGAGGTCGCCCCTGAGAGGGAGATCTTCGAGAAGAGCTTCACCGAGAGCCCCTGCGGAAGGGAGTAGAGCCATATTGGTGAGATAAACAAGATAAGCTATCGAAGGGTGCTGGAGGTGCAGGCCCGGCTGCTTGCCCGCGCCGTATACGGAGAGATAAGCCAGTACCCCACCTTCTGCACAAGGTGATTCTACGAGCCAGTTGAAATGCTACGTTGTCAGCTACGACATAATGGATCCAAAGCGCCTGCATCAGGTCCACAGGACAATGAAGGCCTTCGGGGATCCCATCCACTACTCCGTCTTCCGCTGCCATCTCACGTCCAAAGGCAGGGTGGAGCTTGTCGCCGCCCTCTCCGAGATCATCAATCATGACCAAGACCGCGTCATGATTATAGACCTCGGCCCCCTGGGGGGCAGGGTCGAGGACCGAATTGAGTTTCTGGGCATGCGCCCTCAGGTGGCGGAGAGCCGGGCTGTGGTGGTCTAATGGCTCTGCCTGATTTATAAGCCATTTATAAATCTTAAATACTCATGTATATATACCCCTTATTTATAAAGTGTCATTCGGAGATACTTGAGTATGGAGTCCACAATAAATATCGAGAACGTGGTGGCATCCACCAAGCTGGCAGAGGAGTTCGACCTGCACAAGATCGAATCCGAGCTCGAGGGCGCCGAGTACAACAAGGAGAAGTTTCCCGGCCTCGTCTACAGGGTCAAGGCCCCCAGAGCTGCATTTCTCATATTCACCTCAGGAAAGGTGGTATGCACCGGGGCCAAAAACGTCGATGACGTCCGTACGGTCATCACCAATATGGCCAAGACCCTCAAGTCCATCGGCTTCGAGAACATAGACCTCGAGCCAGAGATTCACGTTCAGAACATTGTGGCCTCCGCAGATCTGAAGACGGATCTGAATTTAAACGCCATCGCCCTCGGGCTGGGACTTGAGAACATAGAGTACGAGCCGGAGCAGTTTCCAGGCCTCGTCTACAGGATCAAGCAGCCCAAGGTGGTCGTGCTCATCTTCAGCTCCGGAAAGCTTGTGGTCACCGGCGGCAAGAGCCCTGATGAGTGCGAGGAGGGCGTTCACATCGTGAGGATGCAGCTTGAGAACATGGGGCTGCTCTGAACCCTTATACTGACAAAAATTTATTTAAATCATGAGCGCCGATAAAGCATCACGAAAGATCATGATGGTGGGGTGATGTCAGATACCATTGAAGTTAAGGGGATCAATGCCTTCCTGGACTGCCTGCTGAAGAGCAAATACTCCGACCTGATCGTACTCCTGGCAGTGATGCTGGCCTTTGCCATGCTGATAGTAATATCAGCAGCTTTAACATCAAAAAAATGATAGTTGGATTGCCGCCTGGTTACATATCGCTGAAATGCTCTTTCAGCCTGGCCTTTATATCCGCGAGGCTCAGGCTCTCCTGGGAGCCGCCTGACATGTCGCGCAGGGTAAGCAGTCCCTTATCCAGCTCCTCCCTGCCCAGGATCACGGCAAATCGTGCCCCTGCGCCGGCTGCCGCCTTGAGCTGCGCCCCCAGCCCCCGGCCCATGACGTCCATCACCACCGGAACCTCCTCTCTCAGCTCCGCCGCCATTTTGACGGCCTCCAGCTTCACGTCCGGCGTATAGGCCATATAGACCGGCACATTGCGCTCGCCCTCAGGGGATACGATCTCCATGATGCGGTCAAAGCCCAGGCCGAAGCCGGTGGAGGATGTCTCACGCCCGCCGAAGAGGCTGGCCAGCTCGTATGTGCCGCCCCCGCAGATCTGCCTCTGCGCTCCAAGGCCCTCTGCATAGATCTCAAAGACTGTGCCAGAGTAGTACTCCAGGCCGCGCACGATCTCAAAGTCAATGGTACAGTCCACCCCATATGCCTGCAGCAGATCCACAGTCTCCCGAAACTCCTGCAGATCGAGCTCCGCTCCCACCTGCCTGCCCTGCCGAGCAGAGAGGCGCCCGGCTGGTTTTTCTGCCCGGGCCGCTTGGGACGCCTGATCTGCGACAGCCTGCACTGGCTGCGTTCTTTTGCCCGGACCCTCCAGCTCCCGCACGATCTCCTCCGCCCGGTCCAGGGCTCCCCTGCCCTTTTGGTCCAAGAGCTCCAGAAGGCCGATGTGGCTGCATCCGATCTCATCCAGCATCTGGGTGAGGTCAGCCCTCTCCTTTTTGTCGATCATCCTCATGATGGCCGGCCTGTGCTGGGCAGCGATCCTGGCCAGCAGAGAGCGGATGAGACCCAGATAGCCGATGTGGATATCGCCGCGAATGCCCACGCTCCTGCACATACTATCGGCGAGAGCAATGGCCTCCGCCTCTGAATCGGGGTGGCTGCCGCCTATCAGCTCGCAGCCGATCTGCCAGAACTCCCGAAAGCGTCCCTTCTGGGGCCGCTCGTACCGGAAGCAGTTTCCGAAGTACCACAGCCTCTGCGGCTTTGGAGAGTTCTGCAGCTCGGAGACGTACATGCGCATCACCGGGGCCGTCAGCTCCGGACGCAGTGCCAGGTCGCGGCCCCCCTTGTCCTTGAAGCTGTATATCTCATCGATTACGGACGCACCCGACTTCTCTGTAAAGAGCTCCAGATGCTCGAATGTGGGGGTGGCCACCTCCCGGTACCCCCAGCGCTCAAGGACGTCCTGCATGGCCCTCCTGGCCCTGCCCCTCTTCTCCATCTCCTCAGGAAGAAAATCCCTTGTGCCTCTCGGTCTCTGAATAATCATATCGGCAGTGGGAATGAAACAAAATGCCCATATACTTTGTGATGGCTAAAAATATGGATTATCACTTCAGCTTTGCCTCAACCTCGGGGGGGATCACTATCATCTGCACCGGCTTGATGATTATGTTTGACGTAGCTGTGGCGCTGCCTCCCTCCACGGTGTTTATGGCGCTGACTGTGATGCCATGAACATCGATATTCAGGTTGTTGCTGAATAGATCTCCTTTGTCGCCCTTTTCGCTTCTCCTGCCAGCGTCGCTGATTTCGCCCTGCCCGGAGATCTGCTCGATCCGGTCCAGATGGCTGTCGCCGAAAGCCCGATCTACGATGGACTCCACGTCCTCCATCTCAGCCCCGCCCGGCCATGCCTTCTCAGCCTGATCCGGGCTGCCTGACACACTTACATCCAGGGAGTTGGCAAACTGGCCTCTATCCGCATCTCCATCTGCAAATTGCTGCGTCTCGCATGTGATATCCCTCTCCTTGTTGCAATTAAACGCCTTCAGTTCTGAGACAGTTGCAGATGTGTCATTTCCCTCCAGATTTATCTTCTCCCGGCCGGGCTGGCTCTTTGCCATGAAATCGGCGCTCGAATGCTCCATGCTGCTTATATGCCAGATTGAGGCTGACTCCTTGAGCTCCCTTTCCAGATCCGGCAGCTCTGCCGGCTGCGCCCCGCAGCCCAGGGGCACAAAGAGCTGGAGGATCAGACCGCCCAGACAAATCTGACAAATAAAAGTAGCTGCCGCCAGCATACTGCCGGCGGGCTTCAGCTTTTCTATCATCATCCCATCCTCCGGGCTAATGAGACCGGAGCTACTGCTGATTGGTCACTATCTCTACATTGTTCTGGGCCAGAGTGGATGCCACATTCCCGGAGAAGGGGAAGGCTCCCTGAAGGGACAGGCCAATAGCGGTCGCCTTTCTGCTTCCAACGCTGATCTGCTCCACATTGTACTTAATGCAGCAGTCCTTGCAGGAGCTGGCGGCATCAACGCCATTACAGCAGTTGCAATCACCTGTGTCCTGGTTCTTCTTGATCTTCAAATTGTTCTGAGCAGTGACTGCGGCAAGATTGGAGCCAAAGGGGCCGGATCGCTGTGCCGTCCCGCCGATAGCCAGAGCCACATCATTTCCCACATTGATCGAGTCGAAGTTGATGTCTGACGATGCAGGGAACTTGAAGGCATTGCCTCCTGTCTCGAATATGCCCTGCCCAAGGATATCTACGCCGCCGCTTCCGATCATTCCGCTCTGGGCAACGGCCGGAGCTGCAAATGCAGCCACGGCCATAGCCAGAACAAAGAATACTGCTACTTTTTCGATGTTCTCACCCCATAAACCTTTTCGGTTGTACGTAACTAAGTTTCAATTATATATATATATACTTTTTGGAGATAAAAATGAAATAAACTAGATTTATTGAAATATTTCATTGAGAAAATTTTCTAAGCGGTATGCTGGAAACTTAATAGCAGCTATGCAAATGCAGGAAAAAACGAATGAGGATTCCATAGATAATTTATATAATTTTGCAACTCAATCAGATCAAAATTATTCAAAAAGTATGTGTTTAGGTGCTTGAGTAGGTCGGTAGATGCTGATTCATTCCGGGCGCGATTAATATAAATTTACATGCATCTAATAAGCAAACGATATCGGTAGACTATTCTCACCAAAAAGGCTCTAAACGAAAAGGCAACAGAGAATGGCACGAAATGGGCCGATAGATGCTGGATTCACAGATCTAAACACATACTTCAAAAAAGGTCGCATCAATGCGACAAAAGAGGCTGGATGGATCACTTCAGCTTGGCATTCACCTCGGATGGACAGACGATGATCTGCACCGGCTCAATAATGATATTGGATGTAGCCACGGCGCTGCCTCCCTCCATGGTGTTTATGGCGCTGACTGTGATGTCTCTCACGTCCACATTGAGATAATTTCCGGCTTGAATCCCATGGCGATGGAACTGCACTTCACGTGAGGCATCTTCAGATATGTCCTCAGACATATCCGGAAGCAGCAGCTTGGTCGCATTTTCATCCAGCATGCCGCCATCTGCTGCATCTTCATCGCCTCCCAGAACGCGTATGTCCAGGGTGTTCGCCAGGCCGGCCAGTTCACCTCCCGCTTGAGGGACTGAGGCATTATAGTAAATGTCCAATTGTCTCTCGCAGTTGACTGCCGTCAGATCGTCTACCCTCGCCATGCTATGGTTGGAGTTAAGCTGAATCTGCTCCTTTTTTGATGCCGATGAACAGGCCGGACTGCTGCGAGCCGTGGGCATGGTCATGCTCTTGCGGCCGTACCATGGAAAATAGACGGCAGCATCATCTGATTTGATAACGCCCCATTCGTCGCTCTTTTGATCGGAGATATCGATAAAAGGGTCGCCTGATGTGCCGGACCATCCGTATGCCGGCTGCAGGCCCGCAAGCCCCGGAACTGAGAAGGTGCAAATAAGGAGACATCCCACAAGCACAAGGCCAGCGGGATGGATTTTTGCCCTCATTCAACCCTCTCAAGTTCGCGAGACCCTGTCTACTGCTGATTGGCTACTATCTTGACGTGGTTGGTCGCCGAGGAGAATCCGTAAGCCCTTGCCTCCCTGTTGCCAACAGTGATCTGGTCGACATTGACCTTTATGCAGGGGTCCTTGCAGCCTGTATAGTTATCTATGACGGCGTCGCCATTGTTGTATTGGGTATCGGTATCCTCTGTTTCGTCACACCATTCACATTCTCCTGAGTCCTGATTCTTCTTGATCTCCAGGTCGTTGGCTGCGGTGGCCATTCCTGTGGCCTCCCAGACATTTCCGAAGGCAATGGCCTTATCGTTGCCTACTACCATAGTGTCGATGTTGGTATCCTGAGCCTTTGGGAATGTGATGGCCGCCCCATTTGTCTCAAATATGCCGGTCCCGAGAATGTCCGTTCCGCTTGTGCCTATCTGACCCTCATTTAGCTGCGCCATGGCAGACATGGATAGCACTGCCAGAGCCATTACCGCTATAACTCCTATGTGTCTAATAGTCTCACCCCAAACTGTTTCTATTATAGGCTACTGTCTACAGACATAATATTTATATTTTTTGGTAAGTGATACTAACTTAGAAATGGACATTGCGGATATCTCACAGGAGAGAATAATGAGATTCCATAATCTATGCAGCTATTTTTGGTTTGACATCTGAGTATATTATCTATATTATCATAATCCATAAGACCTCCAGCAAAGCGGATATTTTCATCAGTTAGTTGAAATAACACAATTTTTAAAATTTTTATATTAATACAGATTAAGCAAATATCAGCTTGCGAACCTTCATTGTGGCCAGGTCCACCATAGGAGCCACTGCAGATACGGGCTGGATGTTCATCTTCTTTTGAAAATCGGTCTGGGACTGCCAGGTTCCGCTATTGATCACGGCCACACCCTTGTAGCGGGCTATGCCAACGGTGTGAACATGCCCGCAGTGCAGAATGGCCGGGGGACGGGAGATGACATAATGGTCTTCATGCTCCGGCGCGATAGCTACGCGACTGCCGTAAATGGGGGATAGATGCCTTCTTCTCAGCATCTCGATCATGGCCTTCTCCGGCGCAGCGTAGGAGATGCCGGGCAGGCGCAGCACCAGGTCATCTATGCTGCGGCCGTGATACATGAGGACGGACACTCCGCCTACGGTCACCCATGCGGGATTGCCCACGAAGAGCATATCCCTTCTGAAGTAGCCCCGTACATCCTCAGGAAGCGACGGCTGGGGCTCTGCCTGGCGCACGATATCGTGGTTGCCGGGGGCTATGATCACCTTGATCTCCTTTCGTATGCAGTTGAGCTTCTCCGCAGCCGCCTCATACTGGGCATATATGTCCATCACAGCGAGGTCGTTCTCCTGGCCGGGATATATGCCCACGCCGTCCACAAGATCGCCGGCGATAAGCAGGTACCGCACCTGATCAGCCAGGCCGGATGGATCGTCCGCCTCACCGTTCAGCCATCTCATGAACCTCTCCCAGGCCTCTGTCATGAAGTAACGGCTCCCCACATGCAAATCGGAGAGCAGCAGGGCGTGGCCGCTGCCCTTCTCCAGGGGCGCAGTCCTGGCCGGTATATCCGGCCAGAGCAGCGACTTGACAAATAGCCTTCCGTTGCCGTCGGATGTGCCGGTAACGCCGATCACCTCATCGGTTACTATTCCTGCAGACTCCTCATAGACCTCCGAGTCCCTGGCGATGATGGCTGTGATCAGGCCTGTTGGGTCCTCCAGCTCGATCACACGATTGCCTTTAGCAGTACTCCTCACATCCATGACCATGCCGATGAGCGAGACCTCCCGGCCGGTGCTGCTCTTTCCCAGGGACTCGATGGGCCGGCTATTCAGCCTGCGCGAGAGGATCTCCCTGATCTTGGAGTACCTGTCGCGAAAGTAGTGCACGAAGTCGTCATACTCGCCCACACAGGTGGAGCGGCCGGTGATATCGCATTTCAGTTCCACAGACAGGTCCCCGTCGCAGGCAGGAGAGGATACGATGGAAGGCATGGCGGCACTATGCGCAATTCCCTGACCGGCCGGGGAAAGAGAGCTGCGCCGGGGAGGATTTCGCGAGGCAGGCGGCACATCTCCGGATGAGCCTAAAAGGCAGGAGATCTGGGCAGTCCCGATCACAGCTACAGACCGGTCGGTGCTGCCGATGATGCGAGAGACCAGCTCCTCAATGCTGCCGGAGTGGCGGCAGATGGCATCCAAAGCCTCCGGCTCGATCTGGTAGCCGTTCTCGGCAAATCTAAGCACAATCTCCCGGCGGGCGCTGATGCCCTCACGCTGAGCACGGCGGTTTCTGCCAGGGGGAACATCGCGACCGCCATTGTGATCGCCCTCGCGAATGAAGAGAGGCGGTGTCCGCTGCATCGAAAGGAGTATAAGAGCCTTCCCACTGATAAAGCTGGTTGATGAAGATCGCAGAGTGGTTTGACAATTTGCCTCTTCCCGGTCCCGTCAAGGACATCATCTTCGTAGTGGTTGTGGTGGGGGGCATCTCCCTTCTCTCTCAGATGGTGCTGGGCCTCTGGACGCCGATGGTCGCAGTGGAATCGGGAAGCATGGTGCCGAATCTCAATATCGGAGACATAGTAGTGGTGCAGGGCGCTTCGCGCACGGAGATCATCCCCTGGGATGAGGCGGAGAAGACCGGCTACACGGCCTTCAACAAGCCGGGGGATGTCATTTTGTACCGGCCATACGGCAAAGCCAGCCTAAACCTCCTCGATCAGCTAAAGATGCTCCTCGGATGGACTCCCGGAACTGAGAAGGCAACTCCCATAATTCACCGCGCCCTGAGATATGTGAATGAGGGAGAGCCCATGTGGGATGGCGGACCTCTTGCACCCTTCGCCGGCTATATCACCAAGGGAGACCACAATGAGGTGATAGACCAGATGGCAGGCCAGATCTTCGGCACAGCCAACATATCCTATATCCAGTCGCACAGGAGCGATCTCATGGATGTGGGCTCCGGCATCTTCCTGGACAAGAACACAGGCCTGCTCGTCTACAGCACTGCAAACGGGACATACGTTGGCGACGGGATCAGCTATCTGACACCGGTAAAGAAGGAATGGGTCATAGGGAAGGCTTGGGCCAGGATACCCATGGTGGGATACATACGGCTGCTTCCCAATCTGATATTCGATGAGATCAAAAAGTTGGTGACTTAGAATAGCAACCTGAACGAGCGGCCTAAATCCTTTTGGCGATGACCGCCCAGTGGTCCTGATGGAATGGCAGCAGGTCGGATACAGCCCCTACTGCCAGCCCCTCCAGCCTTTTTGTCTGCTCCTCCAGAACCGCGGATGGCGCCGCAGTCACATCCACCGACCGGCTCTTGAGCATGAGAAGGAGATCTCCCCCGCGCTTCAGGTAGCGGGCGGCGTTTGCCGAGGCAATATAAGCCTGATCCCGCTGGGCCACATCCTGATAGATCAGATCGACCGGCTCCAGCATGGGGGCATACTCCTCCGGCTTCGCCGCATCTGCTAAAATGGGGATGATGTTGGTGCGCCTCTGGCAGAGCCTGATCAGGTCGCGCATGGCGCGAAGCGAGAACTCCACTGCATAGACCAGCCCCCCGCTCACCATATCGCCGACATGGCTGACTGTGGTCCCGGTGGCAGCCCCCAGATACAGCACCCTGGCATCGCTCCGCAGAGACAGGCAACTGCCCCCCGACTTGAGCAAAAGGGCGGCCAGCTTGGAGCGGTGTGGATCCCAGAGCCGCAGCCCATTTAAAATGCGCTCCCCATAGACTGGTGTCGCGTCAGATGAGCGGGTCGCGAGAAGCATCCTGCCATCCACCTCGACCAGAAATGCCCCGGGCAGAGCCGGGGAGACCTCCTCCAGCCTCATAAGACCGCCTGCTGCTTGCAGCTCCTTTTGCCTCCCCTCCTACAGCTCTTTTCCGATGGAGGTGGTGGTCAGCTTGACATGCTTTACACCCTTGAGGGACATCATACTCTCCGCAGCCTTTCTCACTTCCTGGCCCTCGCCCCGCAGCACTATGACCTCAAGGCAGTTGTCATGGTCCAGATGGACATGCAGGCTCGCCTGAATGATGCTGCCTGCATCATGCTGGATCTCAGTCAGGTTGTCGACCAGGCCGCGCTGGTTGTGTGAGTAGACCAGTGTGATGACGCCCACCCTCTCGCCCTGCACGTCGCTCATCCATTCGTAATGGACGATGTAGTTTCTGATGGCATCCCTGATTCCCTCGGAGCGGGAAGAGTAGCCCCGCTGCAAGATTATCTCGTCAAACCGGGAGAGCAGCTTCTCCGGCAGCGATACGCCGATCCTCATCAATTCCTGTTCCATATGAAATCTCAGACTATGCTCCGGTGCTATTTAGTAATAAAGTTAATGGCAAAAAATAGCAAGAACTGCAATATGCACAAGGTTTATCACCCCGCCGGCCGAAGTTAGCCTTCTATATGCCGGATATCGCCCTCATAGGAGAGAGGACCTATCTATTTGAAAAGCTCTTCCAGGATCTGGGCCTTTCATTTCAGTTCGTATCCCCGTCGCTCCTGGGCAGCCCCTTTCTTCCTCAATACAGGGCTGTGATAATACCGACGGGCTTTGCCAACCCCCAGTACTCCGACGCCCTGCCAGCCCTGCAGAGGAGCCGGTCCAATATCTCCGGATTTGTGAAGAGAGGTGGCGTTCTGACCGTATTCGGCCCCATGACAGCCGAGCACAGCTACGACTGGCTGCCTCACCCCCTGCGGCTGGGCTATGTCTTCGAGCTGTCCACCCGGCAGGTCAGCCCCTCCGCAGATGAGTGCTCCTGCCTGCTCTGCACGCCAGCCCCGGAGTGTGACGGCTATCTCATACCAGGCGAGGGCTTCAGAGTCGTACTCAGGGATGAGAGTGGAAGGTGCGTCCTCGCCAGTGCGGAGCTGGGGGAGGGAATCGTTGTGGCCACGTCGGTACATGAGTTTCCTGCTGCCGAATATATCCTCTGGGCAGCCCGGCGGGGCCAGCCGGCAAAGATATGAGGAGATGTTCATGTCGCAAGAAGAAACGCAGAAGGTGCCCCTACCCCAAAAGAAAAAGAGCGACCTGCGCAGGGATGTGGAGTCTGCCCTCGCCGAGAAGGGCATATCTATGGAGCGGCGCATAACAGTCATCAACCTGGACAGCCTGGAGACGGCCTGCTTTGATGACTACCGCCAGGCCCTGGAGTTCACGAAGGGCAAGAAGGGGCGGTGGTATATGACCACTGCAGGTGCGCGGCAGAGCTGATGCAAATGGAAAATAGGGAAGCCTGGGAAAATATAGATATTTCTGGACGGCCCGATCCAAAAGAGGCGCATGGACACGAAGAATAATCTGGCTGCCAAAGCGGCAGCGATATTGGTCATGCTTACCGGCCTGGCGGCCATGCTGGTGGCCTGGGATCTGCTGCTTGTGGCCGAGTTTTATACCAGGACAGTCCTTCTCCTGGAAATGGGAGGAGTTGCCGTATGCCTGGCAGGATACTTTCTCTGGCGGCACGCCAGAAGGCCGCAGAATAAATAAAGAAAAGGAGCCGCTCTCTGCATAGCTGCCAGAGGCGCCAGCCCGGGGTCACCGCAGCCGCTGCCAGAGGCCCCTGGTCTTTGATGTCAGAGCTGCTTGCATTTTCTGCATTTCTCCGGGTGCACTCTCCTTTTCTTCAATTCTGAGGGCGAGCGCCTCCAGTGCCTGCATGACCTCCGATTCGTCTATACCCCGACTCCGGCACAGCTCGTGCAGAGCCGCCCCAGGTTTCTGCTCAGTGGCTTTAGCCAGCTTTACTGCCATGCGGCAGAGGTCGGCATATTTGCGCGGCAGCTCATCCCTGCCGGGAAAATCAGGATCCCACGATCTGGCTGCCCTCACGATTAGCTCATCCATGGAGAGGGGCGGCCTGGGCTTTACCATGTGCAATAAATCCATTCATCTGCCTCAACACAGATCAATATCATTAATTAATGATGAAGTTTTCGCTATCGTGATCATCAGGCAGAGATCACCCCCACCTCCTTCCTTCTCATTGCCATTGTAGAATTAATATATTAAATTTATTTGATAAATGGCCAATATGGTTGTTTAACGGCCAAATATAACAATTAATGCGTATAATTAATTAGAGAGGCATTTCATCTATATATGTTCTCATGAGTGAATATACATATTGCTTTTAAGATTGCGAAAACTACATATATGATAATGATCAACATTAAACGTGATGATTATTCCGTTTCTTGCAGTCGGGATTACAATTGCAGTTACGATATTGATATGCTCCTATAGAGCCATCTACGGACCGGGGACGTTTAATCGCATAATTGCCGCCAATGTGATAGGAACAAAAGCCATTGTCCTCCTGATCATGGTGGGCTATATCATTGAAAGGCCCCAATTCATCGACATCGCATTGATGTATGCTGTGATTGCATTTATCGGGACCATAATTATCGCCAAATATGCAGAAAGGGGAGAGCTATGCTCGCGGTAGATATCATATCGACGATGTTTTTAGCAGCAGGAGCATTTTTCATGATAACCGGGACGGTGGGACTGCTGAAGTTCCCGGATTTCTACACGCGTCTGCATGCCACCGGCAAGTGCGACGCCATGGGACAGGTACTGATAATATTCGGCTGCATGATTTACGAAGGTTTTACATTTATAACCATAAAGCTTCTCCTGGTGTCGGCCTTCTATTTGTTGGCCGGGCCGACGGCAACTCACGCCCTGATGAAAGCGGCCTATGTCACCGGCCTTCCCGTATGGAAAAAAGGTGACAAGAGGGCGTGATGAACATGGATGAAGTTAAAAAGGATCACAGGGCGTTCTCCATTCTTTTGACATTCTGCATCATGTTCGTCTTCTGGCTTCTCCTGTCAGCCTGGACGGTTTATCTCCCTGAGCCCTACGACCTATCCAAAGTAGCAAGAGGCGTAATCTCAGCATTAATAGTTACATTTATTACATATGAAATATTTATTCCCAGCCGGGGGGAAAAGGTTCTCTTGAAGCTGGGCAGGTTCATCCCCTATTTGGCCTGGGAGCTATGGCAGATCTACCTGGCCACCATCGATGTGGCCAAGCGGGTCTTCGGAATTCTTGAAGTGGATCCCAGGATAATTGAATTTGACACGACTTTGAGGAGCGACTTTGCCCTGGTCACATTCGCCAATTCCATTACGCTGACACCTGGGACGGTAACCATTGACGTCGATCCGGCGAGGGGCCGGTATACCGTCCATGCCATTGCCAAAGCGCCCGCAGATTCCCTCACCGTGGACCAGACAATGCAGAAGAAAGTGGGGCATGTCTTCATGGAGGAGTAAGGAGGAGCCTGAGAGAATTTAGGGAGGAGAATGCAGGAATAGAGAGGCGAGAAATATGATTGTTCCCATTGATCTGCTGCTTTTGCTCTTTCTATTAATTGTAGCACTTGCCGCCTTATGGGTGAAGGACCTTTTGGCTGCCATAGTCCTCACAGGAGCTTACAGCTTCATCATGGCCAATGTCTGGCTTCAGCTTGGAGCATGCGATGTGGCCTTCACAGAAGCTGCTGTTGGAGCTGGTGCCTCAACCGCCCTGATGATGGCATGCCTGTCCAGGGTGCCGAGGTGGGAGAAGGGATGAACCTTGCCGCTGTGAAATCTCTGACATGGATGGGCTTTTTCACAGCCGCCCTGCTCATAGCAGTCTCACTCTATGCAGTCGAGGATATCCCGGCCTTTGGAGACGAGAATTCTCCTGCGAATAAATACATTAAATTGTTTTCCATCGATGCGAAGGCCGGCCTTACGGAGAGCCTGAATGCAGGGGCTGTCCCTGAAGAGATTAAAGCCGGGATATATGGCATGGGATTTATCAAAGGCCCCACCTGCGAAGGCTGTCAGGATGAAAATTACCCCACACTTGATGAGGGCAGCTACGAGGTGCAGTTCATAGAAAAAGGAACGTGGCTTGGCGGACGGATATACACCAAAGCGGGCTGGGATGTCCTGATAGAGGAGGGCGAGATCTTCTACAACGAACCTCAACAATACTATTTCATCTCCGAGGAGGACGGAAAGCTCTCCGTCTACAGGTACAACTGGCCGGTCAGGGTCATAGAGAGAACGGAGGAGGAGACATTTATCATCAATGCAGTGACCTCGGGGCTGGCTGATTACAGAGGCTATGATACCATGGGCGAGGAGACAGTCATCCTCACCGGCGCTATCGGTGTCATACTGCTCATGAGAAGGAGGGGGAAGCTGTGACCCCAGAGGGGAGGGAATACAAGAGGGACGTCATAATTGAAACGACTGCACGCCTGATGTTCCCTCTGATCTTATTATTCGGCCTGTATGTGATGATAGGAACGGAAGGAACAGGAGGGGGCTTTCAGGGCGGAACCATACTTGCCGCTGCCTTCATCCTTTACATAACAGTCTTCGGCCATGAGAAGGGCAGAGAGAAGATGCCTGAGTCCATAAATGTCTTTTTTAAGAGCTTCGGCCTCTTCCTCTATAACGGCGCCGGCTGGATATGCATTCTCTTCAGCCTGGGCACGGCCCAGTGGCTGAACATGCCTGCCTTCTGGCCTGTGACGGATTTTGCCGGCGTAGCAGGGGCGAGGGCATGGCTGGTTGGATCTGCGATAGAGGTGGGCATAGGGTTGACAGTGATGGCCGCATTCGTCTCGCAGTTCTTCGATCTGGCCTGGAAGGAGGAGGATGAGATGGAGGGTGATGGAAGATGATGGAGTGGATGGTCCAGCATATCGTCGAAAAGTACAACTTCTGGATTGCCATGCTCATCATCATCGTCAGCCTCACTGCGACCATTGTCAAGAAAAACTTCCTGAAAAAGCTAATCGGCCTTTCCATATTCCAGACGGCATTCTTCCTGTGGGTTGTGTCCCTGGGCGATGTGGGGCGGAATATACTCACGAGCTGGGGCCTGAAGACGCAGACGCCTCCCATACTCTGGACGGAGGCTGCCGAAAAGGGATACATCTATGCCAATCCCCTGCCCCATGTCCTCATGCTGACGGGAATCGTCGTCAGCGCAGCGACAACTGCCGTGGCCCTGGCCATTGTCATAAGAATATACCAGAAATACGGGACCATTGAAGAGGACGAGATAATAGAGAAAGAGCTGGAGTTCGAGCGCAGGGGGGTGCTCTGAGCTATGCTGCTCGTCGAGCACTTTCCGGTGATCATCGTCGGCCTTTCCATGTTCCTCGCCTACACCATGCTTCTGGCAGGATATATCAACCGCAGGCTGCCGTTCTTCATGTCCCTGGCCATGAATTGCTTCTTCCTCTTCCTCTCCATTTTTATACTGGACCACGTGCTAACAGTGGGGCCGATAAGGTACTGGCAGGGAGGGTGGAGGCCGCCCTGGGGCATCGAATATGTTGTAGACGCCATGAATGCCTACCTGCTGATAATAGTAATATCAATTGTGATATTAGGGTTAATATATTCTAAGAGAAATGTAGAGTTTGAGATAGAGGAACGAAAGCACGTCACATTTTACACCCTGATTCAACTGATGGCGGCGGGGCTGTACGGAATAACAGTCACCGGCGATCTGTTCAATATGTTCATCTGGCTGGAGATCGCATCCCTCACAGCTTACGCCCTGATCGCCGTGGCCGGTGGAAGGGCGCTTCGTCCGGCCTACAATTATGTGATAATGGGCTCAATTGGAGCCTGCCTTTACATCTTCGGAGTATGCTGGCTTTATTCCGTCACGGGAACCCTCAACATGGGGGACATGAGGCTCCTGCTGCCCCTCGTATACGACAACAAAGCGGTTCAGATGGGCTTTGCCATGATTGTGGTGGGGGTGATGATAAAGGCGTATATATTTCCCCTTCATCTATGGCAGCCCGACGTATACACCTATGCACCATCTACGGTAAGCTCACTGATGGCCTCAGTGCATGTGAAAGTGATGTTTTACATACTTATAAGACTATTTTACTCCGTCTTCACCCTGGACTTCATAAGGCATTATATCGGCCTGGACCTGCTGATCTGCTGGCTTGCGGCCATAGCCATGCTGGCCGGCTCCATCTGGGCCATCAAGCAGAGGAATTTGCGAAGGATGCTGGCCTATTCATCTGTGTCGCAAATGGGCTACATCCTTCTGGGAGTGGGCCTCTCGCCCCTATCTCCCTGGGGGCTGGTCGGAGCTGCAGCCCACATCCTCAATCATGCCGTGAGCAAGGGCTGCCTCTTCATGTGCGCCGGAGCCATCCTCCAGCAAGAGGGGCTGAGGGATATCAGGGACTTTGTGGGGCTTGGAAAGAAGATGCCCTATGTCTGCGCCGCCTTCACCATTGCTGCATTATCCATGATCGGCATTCCATTCACAGCAGGCTTCACATCCAAGGTGTTCTTGATATTGGCCTCCCTGGATGCGGCTCAGTCTCCATTCGTGGCTGTGCTGCTCATCAGCGGCCTTCTCAACCTGGTATATTTCTGGAGGGTGATCGATCAGATGTACTTTGCCGGGCACGGGGGGACCGATAACCCTGCTGAGGCTGCACCAAGAGTAACATCAGGTGCGGCAAAGGGCGGCAGGCCCATTCCCCTCAGCATGACCGCTCCCATTCTGGTCCTGGCCTCTCTCTGCATCATCCTGGGCGTCCTATGGCTCACCGATATCCCCCTGCCTCTGATAGACCACATCCTCTCGAATTTGAGGATGGAGGCGACCATATGATAGATATGATGACGCCCCTTTTTGCCATCTCCTGCCCGGCAGTAGCCGCAGCTTTGATCCTTCTCAGCCGTAGGCATCCCAATATCAGAGAGGCCTGGACCATAGCGGCAAGCATCGCCATGTTCCTCTTAGTGCTCTCCATGGCACCTTTGATCATCAGGGGAGAGACTGTAAGGTGCATACTCTTCCAGTCGATGTTCAAGGGCATCTACATCGGATTCAAAGTCGATGCCTTCGGTGAGATATTCGCTATAACGGCATCCTCCCTATGGGTGCTGGTCTCATTTTACTCCATCGGATACATGCGAACGCTAAAAGAGCATGCTCAGACCAGGTACTTCTTCGCCTTCTGCTTCGCCATCATGGGCGCGGTGGGAGTCGCCCTATCGGCAAACCTGATCACCCTGTTCATATTCTTTGAGGTAATAACCGTCTCCACATACCCCCTGGTCATTCACGAGCAATCGCCGGAGGCATTGCGGGCCGGCCACAAGTACCTGGCCTATCTCATGCCTGCAGGCACATTCCTCCTCCTGGCGACCATGGTCACATATTACCTCGCCGGCACTACGGATTTCACGCCAGGCGGAATTAGAGCACTGGCATCAGCCTCGCCCATGATCATAGCCGGCCTGTTCCTGGCCTTCCTCCTGGGATTTATGAAGGCGGCCTGGATGCCCTTTCACTCTTGGCTTCCTACGGCCATGATTGCACCCTCCCCGGTGAGCGCCTTGCTGCACGCCGTGGCCGTTGTCAAGGCAGGGGTCTTCGGAATAGTGCGCATGGTGGGCTATGTCTTCGGCATGGACCTGATGCAGCAGGTCGGACTGTGGCTGGTCCTGGCCTGCATCGCCGGATTTACCATGATCGTGGGCTCCTTCTTTGCCATCACCCAGGACAATTTGAAGAGAAGGCTCGCCTACTCCACCATAAGCCAGCTCTCTTACATCATTCTGGGCGCGGCGCTGCTCACACGGGACAGCATTCAGGGAGCAATGATGCATATACCTTTTCACGGATACATGAAGATCACCCTCTTCCTCTGTGCGGGAGCCATACTGGTAGCCACGGGAAAGACGAAGGTCAGCGAGATGGCGGGCATAGGCAAGAGCATGCCTGTAACCATGCTCGCCTTCAGCGTGGCTGCCATAGGCATGGCCGGCATCCCCCCTGTCTGCGGGTTCGTCAGCAAGCTGCTCCTCGCCAAGGGAGCCTGGGCTGCCGGGTCCTACTACGGAATGGTGTTTTTAGCGGTCATACTGATAAGCTCGCTTTTGGATGTGATTTACTTCTTTCCCATAATCCTGACTGCCTTCTTCAAGTCCCCTGCCGGCACTGCAGATGAGAATGGAAACGCTGGAGACGGGGGCCGGGAAGAGATAAAGGAGGCTCCTCTGCTGGTGGTGGCCCCCCTGGCCGTAACCGCCCTGTTCTCTTTAGCCTTCTTCTTCGATCAAAATATCTTCTACATTTACGACCTGGCCAGGATGGCGATATCGGACCTGTTTGGAGGTGGCTAAAGCAAAGATGATGCGCGAGTTGCTGACCCTTATGCTGCTGATGGGATCCATGCCCCTGGCTGCCAGTTCCGATTCTGCACCGCACTTCCTTCTCAATGCCCCTTCGCCGGGACGAATCCCACAGGAGGAATGGAACAGGACCTTCGGGGGCTCGAGCAGCGATGTGGGAACCTACTGCCAGAGGACCCCTGACGGCGGATACATCATCACCGGATATACATCGTCTTATGGAGCAGACGCACCGTTCTCCTGGCTGATCAAAGTGCAGCACAGAGGGGACCTGTGGCTGATAAAGACCGATGACCAGGGAAACCGGGAATGGGACAGGACCTACGGAGGCCTGGGCAAGGACCTGGGCTTTTATGTGCAGCAGACGGAGGATGACGGCTACCTCATCGTGGGCGGAAAGAAGTCGTTCTGGATCATAGGCAATTACGATCTTTGGGTCATAAAGACAGATGCCGTCGGAAATGCGGTCTGGGAGAGGACCTACGGCATGTCCGGCGAGGACCTGGGATTCGCCGGCCAGCAGACTGAAGACGGCGGATACATCATAGTGGGCTATACATCCGTCTCAGATGGCCGGAAGGCCCGGATCATCAAGGTCGACTCCCAGGGGAACAAAATTAGGGATATAGTTACGGGCAGGGTGAATTCCGAGGCGGCCTGCATTCAACTGACCGGGGACGGCGGCTGTATCATCACCGGCTACACAAAGCCCTCGGAGGCGGCACAGGAGGATGTATGGCTGATCAAGACCGATTCCAATGGGACAATGCAGTGGCAGAAGACCTTCGGAGGGTCGAATAGGGATGTGGGCATATCAGTGGAGCCAACCGGCGATGGCGGATATATCGTCACCGGCTTTACGGAGTCCTTCGGCGGAGGGATGGGAGACGTCTGGCTGATAAAAACCGATGCTTTCGGCGGCGAAGAGTGGAACAGAACCTTCGGCGGTGACAATTTCGAGTCAGGAGAATCGGTTCAGCAGACTGAAGACGGGGGGTATATCATCGCCGGCTATAAGGCAATACCTGCCGAAAACATAAGCGGCTATTCACGTCTCTTCTTTACCTCGCGCCTGGGGCGCTTATGGCTGATCAAGACCGATGATATGGGGAATCGCCAATGGGATCTGACCTACGGCGGCAGCGGCAATGACTGGGGTAACTGTGTGCAGGAGACGCAGGATGGGGGATACGTCGTAGCCGGCGTAACAGAGTCATATGGAGCAGGAAAAGAGGATGTCTGGCTGATAAAAGTGGCATGAGGAGTGAGTGCTGGTGTCAGGAGAGAGGGAGATGGAGCATCTGGCGGGCGGACGCGGAGAGAGCGAATCCGGAGAGAGGGAGAGATGCGATTACTTCTGGCACACCTACTATGGCTTTCCGTCTGAGATACTTGGCTGGGCGCTGCTGGTTGTAACTCTATCCTTCCTCGCGTTTGTGGCATCAGTAGCTATGGGTATATTATGACAATTATTAAAGTATGATAAAGGGATGACGAAAATGGACCCAATATTGGCAGTTCTCGCCCTCCTGGGCATTGTCGGGTACGTCTCTCTCTTTCTCGGAACAGCGGAGCCGCGGCACCGACACGGGGACTTATTCCTCACAATCGTTGCCTTCTCCCTTATTGTAATGGTGATCGCCGGCCTGTTCATAGATTGGCCAGTCGAGTTTAGCTGGCAGGATACAACCGCCTTTTATGCAATATTCGGCTTCTCTGCATTTACCTTCCTCATCTACGCCGCCAAGGTATTGCGCCTGTGGCTCTCGAAAGAAGAAGACTACTATGAAAAGAAGGGGGTGTGAAGCCTATGATTGGCTGGGTGCATCCGGGATTCCTGCTGATAATCGGAGCATTTTTTGTACCGCTCTTCAAAGGCAGATGGAAGAAAGGATACCTGATCATCCCCCCGCTGGCAGCGCTAATTGACGTCGTACTCATGTATACCGGAGCATTTGGACAGATTCCCTACACGTCATGGCATCTGCCGTTCATGGAATACGAGCTTATCTTTGGAAGGGTGGACAAGCTCAGCTTTTTATTCGGATTGGCTTTCTCTCTGGCCTCCGTCCCGGTCATGATCTATTCCCTTCATGTAACGAGCAGCAGCGAACATATGGCCCAACTGGTTTATGCAGGCAGTGCTCTGGGTGTGGTTTTTGCCGGCGATCTCATAAGCCTGTACTTTTTCTGGGAGATAATGTCGATTGCATCCATGATAGTCATCTGGCACGGCGCAACCGAAAAGGCGCATAGTGCCGGATTTAGGTATATCATGTGGCATATCGCCGGGGGAGTAATCCTGCTGGCAGGGATTGTGATGTATATTGCCAGCACCGGATCAATAACCTTCAACGCCATCGGCTGGAACTCGAGCAGTACCTACCTAGCAGCTATGTTGATCTTCGTGGGCTTTATCATAAACGCCGGCGTTCCTCCTCTGCATGCATGGCTGCCAGATGCCTATCCTGAGTCAACTGTTACGGGATCGGTATACCTGAGCATCTTTACCACCAAGTCTGCGGTGTATGTTTTAGCAAGAGGATTCGCCGGTTTTGGTCCTCTGATGTGGCTGGGAGCGCTTATGACTGTGTATCCCATATTTTATGCCGTTTTGGAGAATAATTTAAGGAGAGTCCTCTCTTACAGCCTCATAAACCAGGTAGGATTCATGCTGTGCGGGATAGGAATGGGCACAGCACTCTCCCTCAACGGAGCCACATCCCATGCATTTGCCCATATCATCTACAAGTCGCTGCTGTTTATGAGCGTGGGAAGTGTGCTCTTCAGGACGGGCACTGCCAAGATCACTGACCTTGGCGGACTGTATAAGTCCATGCCCCTGACATGCGCATTCTGCCTGATCGGCGCCGCCTCCATCTCGGCCTTCCCCCTGTTCTCCGGATTTGTGACCAAAGCCATGGTTGTGCAGGCATCTGCTCTGGGGGGGCTGGCACTTGTATATGTTCTCTTGCAGCTTGCCTCCGCCGGTGTGTTCGAGCATGCCGGCATTAAAGTCCCATTCTTCACATTCTTCGGACATGACAGCGGCCTGCGTCCCAAGGAGGCGCCGGCCAATATGCTGCTGGGAATGGGCATAATGGCATTTTTATGCATCTTCATCGGCCTGTATCCACAGCCGCTCTATCAAATCCTTCCCTACCCTGTGGACTTTGAGGCATACACAGCTCCCCATGTGGTCGAGTCTCTTCAGTTGCTGCTGTTCGCTTCCTTTGCATTCTTCCTGCTTTTCACCTCCGGCATATACCCGCCGGAGAGGAGGACTATAAGCCTTGATACCGACTGGCCGCTGCGGATCATAGGGGGAAAGTTCATGTGGTTCTTGAGGGAGCCGATGACCGGATTTGCCGCCTGGATGGACGGAGGTATCAAAAGGATCGCCTCCGACTTTACGGCCTTTGGAGAGGAGAAGGAAGAGCGGATCTTTATCGGCATCTCAGTGATGCTGGCGCTCTTATTCCTGGCACTATACCTGATCATAGAGATACTGTACCGGTGGATCTTCTGATGGAATGGTGATGATATGAAAGTTCAATCACTGGGCTACATCCTCATGGCGCTATTGACGCCATTGATATATGCGGTCACAGTTCTGGATGCGGTGATTTAGAGGAGGCAATGGAATGGACGCAGATGAAGGGCTCGTCCTGGCGGGAGCATTGCTTGGGACGAGCATGCTCGCCGTCTGGATCGTATTTGTCCTGGCCCTTTTATGGAGACAGGGGCCAGGATAAGTTTCACCTGGCTTGTGCGGAAATGAATTCTAAATGCCGTTTATAGTCTTCAGCAAATCGAGCCGTAACCTCTATTTAGCAAAAATTTTTCCACCCATGCCTTCCCGTAGCTCAGAGAATTAGAGAACTTATCCCATGAATTAGATATAATATTTTTCATATC
>Ga0116192_1000750_pt1 | contig 23953 bp, 22 predicted proteins | sample AD_UKC113_MetaG_FD_89876 | JGI IMG/M metagenome (GOLD analysis project Ga0116192, IMG submission 89876) | Active sludge microbial communities of municipal wastewater-treating anaerobic digesters from Hong Kong - AD_UKC113_MetaG | ecosystem: Engineered > Bioreactor > Anaerobic > Digestate... | reverse complement strand
GCTGCAACACCTGCTGCAACACCTGCTGCAACACCTGCTACAACACCTGCTGCAACCTCGGCGACAACACCGCAGCCAGTCGCCGCCACACCCGCACACGCGCCCAACATTGCGCCCGCACCGGCGGTCGCTCTGCCACATCCAACCGCCAGCACCGCTGCCCCCAACCTCGCCGACACCGCCCTACCCGCGGTCAAACTCAGCATGCATATGTGGGATGCCGACCCCGGCAAACGTTTCGTCATCCTCGATGGTCAACGCATGGGCGAAGGCGATCGCAGCAATGGGCTCAGCGTGATTGCCATCGAACGCAATGGCGTGGTCATCGAACGCAACGGCCAGCGCGCGCGCATTCCACTCCCCTGAGTTTTATATGCAAACACTAAATTTCGAACTCGACCCCGGCCATGACTTCATCGAACTCAATCAATTATTGAAACTGGTGGGCCTGTGTGAGTCCGGTGGCGCTGGCAAACAATTGGTGGCCAGCGGTGAGGTGTGTGTGGATGGCGTAACAGAACGCCGCAAGACCGCCAAAATTCGCGCCGGCCAGCGGGTGCGGCTGGATGATGTTGAAATCCGAGTGGCGCAATCCGCGTAATGCGCATCGACTGAATTTTTTTGCGGCGCGTGTGAGAACGCCCACACCGATGCGAATCATGGTTTCGACAAGCGCGATGACCGCGCCAAGGACACCATGCCTACCATTGCCGCCAGCATGACCACACACGACCACCGCGACACCTTTGCCACGTTGTTGCAACGCCATCGCGGCATCGTGTTCAAGGTGGCCAACACCTACGCACGTCTGGCCGAGGATCGCGACGATCTGGCGCAAGAGATCACCGCGCAGCTGTGGCACGCCTACCCGCGCTTTGACCCCGCACGCAGCTTCAGCACGTGGATGTATCGCGTTGCCTTGAATGTGGCGATTAGCCATGTGCGCGAGCAAGCCATCCGCCGCCGTCACGACGCGGTGCCACTGGATGCCGACCTGCACGACATCGCCAGCACCGATGCCTGCGATCACGAGCATCAGCAACAGCTGCAACAGTTGCAGCGCTTCATCCAGCAACAAGCACCGCTCGATCGCGCCCTGTTGCTGCTGTATCTGGACGACCGCCCGCAGCGCGACATCGCCGAGATTTTGGGCATCAGCGAAAGCAATGTCTCAACCAAGATCAACCGCCTGAAACAGCGCATCCGCCACCAATTGTGAGCAACACAACCATGGACACCACGATGGAACTCGACGACGTCAAATCGGCCTGGCAGGCCCTCGACCGCCGCTTGGAACTGGACAACCGGCTCAAGCTGCACGCCCTGCACGAGCGCAGCACCCACCAAACCCGCCGCGCACTGCGCCCACTGTTCTGGGGACAGATCGCACAAATCCTGTTCGCACTGCCGTTCATCGCACTCGCCGCCCTGCTGTGGATGAGCCACCCCGTGCATCTCGCCACGATTGTCGCCGGCGTGCTGGTGCATGCCTATGGCGTGCTGACCATCATCTGTGCCGGCGTGGTGCTGGGCCAACTGGGCAAGGTGGACTACAGCCAGCCGGTGCTCGATATCCAAAAACACCTGCTGCGTGCACGCACCCTGTACATCCGCAGCGGCATGATCGCCGGCCTGCCGTGGTGGTTTTTGTGGGTCGCCATCTTGCAGGTGTTGACCGGGCTGAAGGATGTGGACTTGCTGGCCACAGCACCCTCGCTGGTGGTGAGCGGCTACGCCATCGGCATCATTGGCTTGCTGGCCACAGCCTGGTTTCACCGCTGGGCACGCCGCCCCGAACGCGCCGCATTTGGCCGCAAAATGGATAACAGCTTGACCGGCGGCAGCCTGCGCAAGGCACTGGCACAGTTGGAAGAACTTCAGCGCTTCGAACAGGAGTGACTGCCCGCCGTGATACCCCGTGCGTCATTCAAAAGCAGAGCGCATTAACTCTTCGCAACTACCCGTTAGCTCATCACCCAGTCTCGAACCCTCTAACACAACACCAGTATCATCAAAATACTTACTAAAACTATGAGCCGTTGCCGCGCCGATAGATGACGATATCCCGGCGTTACCCCCTAATCCTTGACGCATCAGATCAGCACGCTGCAAGTCTTCCCATGCTAGGAATCCGGTGGCTGCAAACTGAGCACAAGCTCCCACTCTGTATGCAAGAAACTCTTCGTCTTGAACGCTTCTACGAACACCCAGAACGGCACTAGCCACATGAAATGTTTCATGGGCAATAGATGTGGATCCGGCTGCAATGCTTTTCTTGATCGCATACTGATCTAATGGAAACGCATAATACAAACTAAGCGACGCATTAGACTGAAGTCTCGATCTGCTTTTTGAATATGCATAACCAACAGGCACTAACGTAATATCATAACTAAACCTACTGCTACTTATTCCGCTTCTTTTCAATACCCACTTTGTAGCAGCGAGAAGGTTATTGCAGTACGACCTCTCTAAAGATCCATCTCGCTCACTCCTAACAAAAATACTGATCTGATGGTTTTCATCTGAGCAGGCTGTAATTTGCATCTTAGTTGCGATACTTCGCTTTTCCCCAGGAAGGATACTAGCCGTTGATATAAAAAAATTTGAACCAAAGCGAATTATTTTAGTCAAATGAGCGCCTCGCCACGAAATACTTTGCTGTAAGTTGTCAGGAATACTGACGCATGCAGACAGAGTCGCCGTGATGCAGGCCATGACGAGGCATAAAATGCTCCGCGAATTTATCGCGAAGCATTTGAAATCAATCAATGCGACACGCATAAGGTGACGGATATGCTGTGCATCGGTAATAAGTTGACGTTGCTGCCGCAGTAACTACATCTTCGTACTTAGATGCGACAGAGATGACCTGCTCCCCATAGCCAGAGTTCACCTGAAATCGTTTTAAGCTATATGTAATTTCATTTGCATCCCCGCCACTTGATAGAGCCCAGTTATTTACCGAATCCGGATCCGCAAGTTTCAGGATGTTCCCCGATCGGATCCAACTGAAATCCTTAGTTGCTCTAACTACCCCTGTGCTGCTGTTCTTAAGCATCAGGGTCACTATTCCTGAGTCCGGATAAGTGATAGTCGAACCGCTTACATCAATCGAAAACTGCGCGGCATCAGCCACATCAGCGGCGACTAAAACTTGCTGCGCCAAAGCAACCAGCTTCTTATTCCCGCCGCCACCGCCACCCCATGTGCCGCCAATTTTTCCGCCAATTTCACAGCTTGGCTTACTGGGTAGGCCGGAACATTTTCCGCTTATCTCCCATGTCCCTTGGCTAGTTGTTGCGCAACCTCCTAACGATAAACAGGCAACAGACAAAGCTACCACCAAGACCGCTTTTAGCTGCATCATTTTGTCTCTTTATCTAAACCACTGCTGGACTAGCAGCGGCTTGGTTATAGCGCAGTCAAATGCGCGACGTCAATTCAACAATAGTGGCGGTGGGCGCTAAGGATTGAGTTAGGCCGGCGCGCGAAACTGCGTCGGCTTGAACGCATCGTTAGACCGATGCATCACGGAAGGCACGAAGCACGGCATTGATACGGGTCTGGTAGCCGGCACCCTGTATCTTGAACCACTCCAGCACGTCCTGATCCACCCGCAACGAAATTGCGGACTTGGGTGGCTGTACTTGCAGGCCACGGCGGACAACCCCGCGAACGATATGACGAACCTCGGTTTCCGGATGATCGGGGGCAGGTTCACCCTTGGCCGAACGAAGGCGAGCGAAGTCAGTCTTGGACTTGACTGAAGTAGATGCGCGCTTCACGGCGGGTCGCTTTTCTGAACGAGATGATGCGGATTTCATGAGTAGTCTCCGTATGAACCATTGAGACGGGAATCAACGACCGGGCAGCCGCCTAACGCAATTTAAGGCTGCGCCGCAGCCTTCTCTATCTCTGTTTTATTCGCAGCATCTGGCTTGCCGCCGGCATCATCACGCTTGGCTTGTGCATCCTCCGCCTTGGCTTGCGCGGCTTGTTCTGGCGGGGTGGATGTCGGCATCGCCAGCACCGCACCATCCAGTTCGGCCATCGGGCTTTCAACCGGGCATTTGGGGTCGGGGAAACCGTAGCGCGTGCGCAGGGTCAGGCCGCAAGTGTTGATGTCTGCCACGTCTTGATTGGCAGCATCAGCAGGCTGCACGCATTGCGCCTCGTACGCGCGGCGGAAGGTGTCGCGGCGTTGCAAAAACTCGATCCCGCAACGCCGCGCCAAACGGATGCGATCCAGATCATCTTCCACTGCATTGGCACCGGCCAAACCAAACTGTTCCAATTCTGCGTCCGTCAGGATTTTCAACGTGCGGTTGGGCACCGTGGTCATCAGGTCATAGACCTCGATGGACGCGCCGTTACGCTCCAGATAATTACGCAATTCATCACTGAGGCGACGCAATTCTTCGCCCAATTCTTTGCGCGATGTCGCGGTGGATTTGACCCGAATCATCCGATGTACACCCACCGGCCCCACGATCACGCGCATGTCGCCAGCGGCCAGCAACAGCACGCAGGCGCTATGGCACACCGAATCGCCGCGCACCCAAATCGTCCAATCATTTTCGCCGATGGCATCGCCGGCACGCATCGCGGCCTCCACGCTGCCGCCACCCGAATCAATATCCAAAATCCGCTTGCCGATGCCCAGATCATTGGCCACCTTGCCGGTGCGCTCGGCCAGTGCGGCAAAACTGGCCGACACCTTGCCTTTGTAGCGCAGCCGCACCAGCCCAGATGTGCGGCAGTCCTGTAGGGTGTTGCGCAGGTCTAGATAGGCCAACGACAACACCGGACGGCCATCACCTTGGCGGTAATCGGCGCTGCAATCGACCCACGCATCGCCGGCTTCCAACCGCACCGGCGACCAGTCGATTTGCGCCTGCTCTTTGCGCTGCACCACCGGTGCGGGGGCTTCCAATGGCCCGCCATTAGTCTGCGCAGGCGCGGGGGCGCGATTGCAGGAAATCAGCAACAGACACAGTAAAGGGAACGTCCAACGGAACGACATCGGCGGCTTCGCGGCGGGGGGCTACACGCCAGTCTAGTGTGCCGCCTGCGTGCCGCCTACAACCGTGGATGAATTGCATCATTGCGGCGTGGCATGCAGCGCCCACTCAACGTGCCATGCATTGCGTCCAGCGGCTATTGACCCGCTGCGCAAACCACGCGGTGGTTAATGTACGTGTGATCTTGGGGCTGTCCAGCGTGATCTCCGGCACCCGCATGCGTGGCAGTGGTTTGCCGGCACCCTTGCCATCCGCAATCGCATACACCTGTTGATACAGCGGCGTGTCGGCAAACGCGGCGCTGCGACCCTTGCCCAGTGCGGTGCGAATGTCGGCAGCGCGCATTCCCAATGTGTCGGCAATGCTGCGCAAAGCCGCTTCGGTAGCACCGGGGTGATCCATCGCTGCATCCGGTGCCAGCAAGTCGCCATCGCGCGCCAGCTTGCGACCACTGGCCACCGCCACCGCCTGCTGAAACGCGGCATTGCGGCTGGCATACCAGCCCGCATTGAAATCTGCAAAGCGATACAGCAACTGCGGGTAATCGGTGGGGTAGTCCAGTAGATGTTTGATGCCGAAATACAGCCCGCCACGACGGCTAAACACCTCACTACGCACGCTGCCATGCATGGGATACGGATAGCCACGCAGATGGCGTTCGGCAAAATCGATACGCACCTGCATCGGCCCACCGGTGCGTATCGGGTTCAAGCGTGCCAGTAAGCGCTCGCCCATGGGAACGCGCTGGATCATCTCTTCAAACAAGGCCGACAACTCCTGCTCGGTGCGCAGCAGCGCAATCCGTTCGGCGTATGTGCGCCCATCCGGTGCGCGCAGGCGCAATGCGGCATCCACCATGAGCACAGGCACGTGGAATTTTTCCGCACGCCGGTTGATTTCATTGCGTGCAATGGTGGCCAGGCCGGGCACCGGTGGATCGGTGCGATAGGTGGATTCTTGCTCCACCACCGCCAGCACCGCGCACAGGTTTGCGCTGCTGGGGTCTAACTTTTGCGCAGCAAATGCCGCTTGAATATCACGCGCCCAGCCTTCACGGTCGTGCAAGGTCACCGGCAATTTGCGCAGCAATTCAGCTTGCACTTGTTCCGGCGTGCGTTGCTGATCACAAGCGGCCAGCAGCAAACAAAGTGCCAAAGAGCAGGTGCGATCGTTGCGTATTCGCATACGTGCTGAACTTTGCGGCGCGGCCGCTGCGCGAGGTTTGGCAGAGGCTAACAGGCCTGACTGAATCCTGTTGGTACACATGCGTACCGCCCTTTGTAATCGCAATCCTCCGGCTGAAAACAGGCGGTGCCATGCGCAAAACTGCGATCATAGGCCATGACTACGCCCACCACCTTTGCCGAATTGGCGCTTGCACCGACGCTTTGCGCCGGCCTTGATGCACTGGCTTACACCCAGCTCACCCCCATCCAAGCGCAGGCATTGCCGGCGATTTTGGAGGGCCGTGACGTGGTTGCACAGGCCCCCACCGGTAGCGGCAAGACGGCTGCGTTCGGGCTGGGGCTGCTGCACAAGATCGACCCGGCTGCCGGCCGCACGCAAGCCTTGGTGCTCTGCCCCACCCGCGAACTAGCCGACCAAGTGGGCAAGCAGTTACGCAAGCTGGCCACCGGCATTGCCAATTTGAAACTCTCGGTGCTGTGTGGCGGCATCCCGCTGGCCCCGCAACTGGCCTCGTTGGCACATGCGCCGCAGGTGGTGGTGGGCACGCCGGGGCGGGTGCTGGAGCTGGTGCAAAAAGATGCACTGGACCTGCGTGGGGTACACACCTTGGTGCTGGACGAAGCCGACCGCATGCTGGACATGGGGTTTGAGGACGCCATCCGCGCCTTGGTCAAACGCTGTCCAAAAAACCGGCAGACCTTGTTGTTCTCGGCCACCTTCCCCGACCCCATCCGCAGCTTGGCCACCGCCATGCTGCGCGATGCACTGGAAGTCAGCGTACAAGGTGGCGCGCAACCGGCCAGTATCGAAACCCATTTTTTTGATGCCGAACCGGCACGCCGCGCACCGCAATTGGCCGCACTCCTGCTGCAATTTCGCCCCGCTTCCAGCGTGGTGTTTTGCAATATGCGCAAGGACACCGAGGAAGTAGTGGGCTCGCTGGCGCATTACGGATTCAACGCACTGGCGTTGCATGGCGACATGGAGCAGCGCGACCGCGACGAAGTGCTGGTGCGCTTTGCCAACCGCAGCTGCAATGTGCTGGTTGCCAGCGATGTGGCCGCACGCGGCTTGGATATCGACGACATCGGCGCGGTGATCAATTACGAACTACCCACCGATGCCGATACCTATCTGCACCGCGTTGGCCGCACCGGCCGCGCCGGCAAGCAGGGGCTCGCGTTGAGTTTGGTGGCCGCAAACGAACGCAACCGCGCCAGTTTGATCGAAGCCCGCCAAGCCGAGCCCATTCGCTATCAACGCATCGCCGCCTTGGATGGCAAGCCGCGTGATGTGCCGCAAGCCGCAATGACCACCCTGCGTATCGACGCCGGCCGCACTGACAAACTGCGCCCCGGCGATATCGTGGGTGCGCTCACCGGCGATGCTGGCCTAGGCAAAGATGCCATCGGCAAGATCGATGTGTTTGCCACCCGCAGCTATGTGGCCATCGCCCGCGCCGAAGCCAAGCACGCGCTGGTGCAATTGCGCGCCGGCAAAATCAAAGGCCGCAAATTTCGGGTGAATATGCTCTGACAGTGACCGCGTGCGGGTGCATGATATCCATGCACACCAAGGCGCTGCGAAGGGGAACGCCGATGGCCCAGCTCAAACGCGAAGATTTTGATACCGCAGCCAAGATGCGGTCACAAATGTGGTTTATCTATCCGTTTTTTGGCATTCACATGCTGATGTTTGGGCTCTCCGGATTTTTCTTGGCCTATGGCCCCAGCCAGCCCGATTTGATGTTTCTATACCTGCACGGCGGCATCGCAATTTTGGTGTATCTGGCGTTTTATCTGGTGATCTTTGGCCGCGACGAAATCCAGTGGATGTTCATCAATGCGGCACTCGGCATCCTGGGCATTTATTCACAGATCGGCTGGATCTTGGCGCGGTTTGGCAAGAGCATCGACAACTATCCGTGGTATGTCAGCATCACCCCATTTTTGTACTACGTGCTGTACACCTTTTTGCTGCGGCAATTTTTGTTGGATGTCACCAGTAGCCGCGACAATCCAACGCGCAAAGTATGGGTCAACAATGGCTATGTGATCGTCTCGCTGGCGGTGTATGTCGGCTTGCTGTTACGCAACGGTGCATGATCGACGCCCGCAATTTGCGTCGCCGCATTTTGTTGCACTAGAAACCAATCCCACCGCGCATGACAGCCCCATACGGGTGGGCATGTCTTTGTAAAAATTAAGCGTACACTCGGGCCATGAGCACGCGCGTCCAATACAGGGGGCCGCGCGATGCGGGCGGTACCGGTTCGGGCATGGGACCGGGTATCGACTTCGTGTCGGCGCTGTTTGCCACCACCAGTCTCGATCAGATCGAGGCCATCGCTGCGCGTGAAACCGAATCTCGCTTTGGTCTGCATAACCTGCGCCTGCATTGGGTTGCGGCACCGACCAGCAGCTCGCCATTGGTTGAAGACAATTCTGCGGCCGTGGTGTCGCTGCACCCGCGCCGCCCGCCATCGGCAAAGCAACACCTACAGTTTGAACTGGCCGGTACGCCTGCCGGTACTTGGTTGTCAGTGGATCCACCGGCAGTCAATCACAATTTCGACCCGCAATCCTCGGCGTGGCAAGATTTCCTAGTCTTGATTGCCGCACGCGTGCGCACTGCACTGGAACTGCGCGACCAGCAAATCGCCACCGATCGTCTGGGCAAGACCGCACGCTTGCAAGCAGCCCTGTATGCCGTGGCCAATCTTGCTTCGGCCAAATTGGAAATGGCCGACATGCTGCGCCGCATCCACGATGTGGTGCGTGAATTGATGTATGCGCGAAATTTTTTCATCGCGCTGCACGACAACAGCAAAGACACGGTGCGCTTTATTTATTTTTCGGACGAACAAGACCCGCGTCCGGTTGACCCGGAGCGCGAATTCAGCGCTGATGAGCTGGGCAATAGTCTCACCTTGGGCGTCATCCGCGCCGGACGCCCGGCCATGGGGCCATCGCGGCTAGTCAGTGCAGAGTTTGGTTTGGATGTCGATGCGATTGAATGCGGCCCGGAAAGTGCCGACTGGCTAGGCGTGCCAATGATCGACGATGGCTTGGTGCGCGGCGCGATCGTGTTGCAAAGCTACGATCAGCCCAATCGCTACACTCTGGAAGATCAAGCACTACTGCAATTTGTGTCGCACCACATTTTGATTGCGCTGACTCGCTGGCAGGCGCGCGATGAACTGGAACGCCGTGTCGAAGAACGTACTCAAGCACTGACCGAGGAAGTCCGCGAACGCAAGCGCGGTGCAAAGCTACAGGCCGCCTTGTACAGCATCGCAGATCTGGCCAGCAGTCAATTGAGCATGGAAGACATGCTGCGCAGCATCCACCTGACTGTAGGTGAGTTGATGTACGCACACAATTTTTTCATTGCGCTTTACGACCATGGCAATGACAGCGTGCGTTTCATTTATTTTGCCGATGCCAAAGACACCAATATGTATCAAGTCGATCGCGCGGTACCGGCGATCCAGATGAAAGACAGTCTCACCCTTGGCCTGATCCGTCACGGCAAACCGGTACGCGGCTCGGCCCGCAAGGTAGCGGAAGACTTGCATATCCCGACGGGCACTGGCTTAGGCACACCTGCGCTGGATTTTCTGGGTGTGCCAATTATTGGCGACAGTGGCGTGCGCGGCGCTGTGGTGGTGCAGACCTACGAGACTGGCGTGCACTACAGCATGGAGGACAGCGCCCTGCTGGCCTATGTGGCTCAGCACATCATGACCGCGTTGGAGCGCAAAAAAGCCCAAGCCGAATTAGAACGTCGTGTGCAAGATCGTACCCAAGAACTTGCCACCGCCGTAGCCGAACTGCGCGAGCAAATCCACGTGCGCGAGCAAGCCGAACAACGCTTGCAGCACGAGGCCCTGCATGATGCATTGACTGGCCTACCCAATCGGGCCTGCTTGATCAATGCCATCGAACTTGCGTTGGCGCGTTCACAACGCGATGCAGAGCAAGGCTTTGCCGTGCTGTTCCTCGACCTGGATCGCTTCAAGGTCATCAACGACAGTGTGGGCCACATGTTTGGCGACATGATGTTGCAACAGGCCGCTACCCGCCTGACCAGCAGCATTCGCAGTCAGGACATGGTGGCGCGTTTGGGTGGCGATGAATTCGCCATCTTGATGACCGGTATTAGTAGCCCCGAGGATGCCTGCCACACCGCTCAGCGCGCGATCTTGGCGTTGTCTGAACCGATGAATATTGGCGATAAGGAACTGTTCACCTCGGCCAGCATCGGCATATCACTGGCCGGGCCACGCTACCGTTTGGCTGAAGAGTTGCTACGCGATGCCGACGTTGCGATGTACCGCGCAAAATCGCGTGGCCGCCACTGTTTCGCCCTGTTCGATGAGGGCCTGCACAAAGAAGCCCTGCACTTGCTGGAGCTGGAAAGCGAGCTGCGCTATGCCATTCAACGCCACGAGTTTGTCCCTGCATTTCAGCCCATCGTGGATCTATCTGATGGCAGGGTCATGGGCTATGAAGCGCTGTTGCGCTGGCATCACCCGCATCGTGGCATCGTCTTGCCCGGTGAGTTTTTGAAAGTGGCCGAAGACAGCGGCAGCATCGAACATATCGACTGGCAGATGCTAGCTGCGACCTGTCAGCACATTCCAGCCCTAGCCATCGATGGACGCTACGTCACATTAAACGTATCACCACGCCGCTTTCATTCTCCGGACTTGGCCAACCGCCTGTTGGAAACTCTAGCCAGCCATGGCGTACCAGCGCACTGTATTCGCGTTGAAATTACCGAAGATGCCCTACTGGAAAACCCGGATCAGGTGCTGGCTACGCTGGAAACCCTGCGCACGGCGGGCGTGCTGGCTGCACTTGATGATTTCGGCACCGGTTATTCGTCGCTGAGTTATTTGCATCGCTTCCCGATGCATGCGCTGAAGATCGACCGCTCGTTTGTGCGTGACCTAGAGCCCGGCAATGGCACCACCGGTAGCAGTGCCGCGGTGGTACGCGCCGTATTGGCGATGGCCAGCTCACTAGGGATCGAGGTGATCGCCGAAGGTATCGAAACCGAAGCACAGCGCAATATGCTGATTGCGCTGGGCTGCACGCGCGGGCAAGGGTTCTTGTTTTCACAAGCCCTGCCCGCATCGGAATGGTTAGGCGAGCGCTTCCCGCCGTTCCTGCCCCGATAGCGCGGCGTTATCCGCTGCGCTTTGATTGGTCTTGCCTGTCACGCAACAGGGTTTACAGCATCGGCAACTTGAGCCCCTGCTCTTTTGCGCACTGCTGCGCGATCGCATAACCGGCGTCGGCATGCCGCATCACGCCGGTGCCGGGGTCGTTCCACAACACGCGGGCGATGCGCTTGTCGGCGGCCTCGCTGCCATCACACACGATCACCACGCCGCTGTGCTGCGAATAGCCCATGCCCACGCCGCCGCCATGGTGCAGCGATACCCACGTGGCACCGCCAGCGACATTGAGCATCGCGTTGAGCAAGGGCCAATCGCTGACTGCATCGCTACCATCGCGCATCGCTTCGGTTTCGCGGTTGGGCGAGGCCACGCTGCCAGAATCCAGATGGTCACGGCCAATCACCACCGGTGCTTTCAGTTCGCCATTGCGCACCATCTCGTTGAAGGCCAAGCCCAGCTTGTGACGCAGACCCAAACCCACCCAGCAAATGCGCGCCGGCAGGCCTTGAAAGCTGATCCGCTCGCGCGCCATATCCAGCCAGTGGTGCAGATGCGCATCGTCCGGGATCAATTCCTTGACCTTGGCATCGGTCTTGTAGATGTCCTCGGGGTCACCGGACAGCGCCACCCAGCGGAACGGGCCCACGCCACGGCAAAACAACGGGCGCACATACGCCGGCACGAAGCCTGGGAAGGCGAACGCGTTCTCGCAGCCGACATCAAACGCCATCTGGCGGATGTTGTTGCCGTAATCGACGGTCGGGATGCCCTGCGCGTGGAAGGCCAGCATCGCTTCCACATGCACGCGCATGGATTGCTTGGCCGCGTCACGCACGCCTTCCGGGTTGGTTTTTTGCTCGGCCAGCCAGTGCTCGACACTCCAGCCCATCGGCAGATAGCCGTGCACCGGATCATGTGCCGAGGTTTGATCGGTGACGCAATCCGGGCGCACGCCGCGCTTGACCAATTCCGGCAAAATTTCTGCGGCATTGCCCAATAGCGCGATGGACTTGGCTTCACCGGCCGCCGTGTATTTCGCGATGCGCGTCAACGCGTCATCAATATCGCTGGCCTGTTCGTCGACATAGCGCGTCTTCAGGCGGAAATCGATGCTCGACTGCCGACATTCGATATTGAGCGAACACGCCCCGGCCAGCGACGCCGCCAACGGCTGTGCGCCGCCCATGCCGCCGAGGCCGGCGGTCAAAATCCACTTGCCTTGCAGCGATCCGCCGTAATGCTGGCGGCCCATCTCGACAAAGGTTTCGTAGGTGCCCTGCACGATGCCCTGGCTGCCGATGTAGATCCAGCTGCCGGCGGTCATCTGCCCGTACATCATCAAACCCTTTTTATCGAGCTCGTTGAAGTGCTCCCATGTGGCCCAATGCGGCACCAGATTGGAATTGGCAATCAGCACGCGCGGCGCGTCGGCATGGGTGGGGAACACGCCCACCGGCTTGCCCGACTGCACCAGCAAGGTTTCGTCGTCGCCCAAAGTCTTCAAGGTGTCCAGAATCTTGTCGTAGCAGGCCCAATCGCGCGCGGCGCGGCCAATGCCGCCGTACACCACCAGCGAGGCAGGATCTTCAGCCACTTCCGCGTCGAGGTTGTTCTGCAACATGCGGAACGGCGCTTCGGTCAGCCAGCTTTTGCAGGTGAGCTGGTTGCCGCGTGGCGCGCGAATGCTGCGGGAAGGGTCGTGGCGATTATGGGTGGTCATGGCGGCTATCCGGCTGCGAAAACGGGTGGATTAAGTTTGCGCCGCACGCCCATTGGGCAACAGTGAACATTTGGCGAAATTTGCCCCGCACGGCATAAATTCACGCAAATTTCCACCCAATGTGTACGCTGTACGCATGCCGCAACCAGATACCGCCACCCGCATCCTGCACGCCACCCGCATCCTGTTTGAACGCGAAGGCGCCAATGCCGTGAGCATGCGCAAAATTGCGGCGCGGGTCGGCATCAGCCCAATGGCGATCTATCGCCACTTCAAGAACCGCGACGCCCTGCTACGGCGCATCTGCGATGACAGCTTCCACGAAATCACCCGCCACTGGGACGCACAACGCCAAAGCCACGACCCACGCACGCGCCTGCTGGCCAGCCAACGCATTTATCTGGATTACGCGCTGGCCTACCCGCATCTGTTCGACTACGCATTCTCCGCCCGCCGCAGCGATGCCCGCCGCTACCCCGAAGACTTCCGCGCCGGCCGCTCGCCCACCGCCAACGTGATCCACGATGCCGTGCTGCACGCACAACACCACCACCTGCTGCGCGCAGGCGACCCCTGGGATATCGCGATGAGCCTGTGGGCGCATTCGCACGGCTTGATTGCGCTGTATCGCGCCGGTCGCTTTAATTTTGATGCGCAACGCTTTCGTGCGTTTCATGAAGCCTCTTTGCATCACCTACTCGACGGGTTGTGCAGCAAAACCGGAACGCCGCTATCACTATGATGCCCACCATGCCCACCCTATTGCTTCGCGCTGTTGCGCTCACATGTTTGATGCTGGCCGGTTGTGCATCGCAACCGCCAGCATCTCCGGCGTCTACTGTATTGCTGGTGTCGGTGGATGGGTTGCGCCCAACCGACATCACACCTGCGCAAATGCCCACGCTGGCGGCGTTGGGGGCTGCCAATGTGCGTGCAGAGGGAATGCGACCGTCTTACCCGTCGCTGACATTTCCCAACCATTACACCTTGGTGACGGGGCTGCGCCCAAACCACCACGGTTTGGTGCACAACTCGATGGCCGACGCGGCTCTTGGCAGTTTCCGCACGGCTGACCGCGACGCGGTGGAGGCCAGCGGCTGGTGGCAGGGGGCCACTCCGGTGTGGGTCAGTGTGCAACGCGCGGGGCAGCGCAGCGCCACCATGTTCTGGCCGGGCAGTGAAGCGGCGATTGCGGGCACCCGCCCCTGGCAGTGGCGGCAATACCACGACGGCACTCGTGCCAGCGACAGTGTGCAGCAGGTATTGCAATGGTTGGCCCTACCGGCCCGGCAGCGGCCTCGGTTTGTCACGATGTATTTGGATCAAGTGGATGAGGCCAGTCACAACCACGGGCCGGAGTCTACGCAAGCGATCTCTGCCCGGCACGAAGTGGACACTGCGCTTGCGACGTTGCTGCAAGGCCTGCGCACCCACGACGCACTGGCCACCACCAATTTGCTGGTGGTCTCCGATCACGGCTTTGCCACCGTGCCGGCCGGCCAAGCCATCGCCACCACCGACATGGTTGCCGCCGATATCGCCACCGCCGTCAGCGATGGCCAGGTGATTTCGTTTGCGCCACTGCCCGGCAAAACCACTGCCGCAGAACAACAGCTATTGGGCCGCCACCCGCATTACCAATGCTGGCGTAAACACGAATTGCCTACACATTGGCATTACGGCTCGCACCCGCGCATTCCCGCCATCGTCTGCCAGATGGATATGGGCTGGGATGCGCTGTGGCCTAAGAAGTACAGCTATCGGATGCAGCAACCACCGACTACGCGCGGCTCGCACGGTTATGACCCGGAACTGCCGCAGATGCGCGCCACGTTCATTGCCGCAGGCCCCGCATTTGCACAGGGGGTGACATTGCCGGTGTTCGACAATGTGGATGTGTATCCGCTACTGATGCGCTTGCTGCAATTGCCCGCCGAGGCCAATGACGGTGATATCACCCCACTGCTGCCTGCATTGCGTCACAAATAGGTCTGCGCGGGTATCACGCCCCGTTGCTGGATTGCCGTTGGCGTATCACCGCATGCGTCACCCGATGGATCAAACGCGCCGCCACGCGGGCCGTCACGTTGTCACGATCCAATGGCGGCGAGAGTTCGGCCACATCCATCAACTTCAATTTGCCGGTGGCGGCTACCGCATCCAGTAGTGGCTCCACCACCTCCATCGGTACACCGCGTGCCGCCGGCGCGCTCACGCCCGGGGCCATTGCATGCGGCAGACCATCGATGTCGATGGTGAGATAAATCACATCCGCATCGGCCAATTTTTCGCGTAGTTCGGCAAGCCGCTGCGGCAATTCCAGCACGCCCAACTGATCATCCATCACATAGTGCACGCCTAACTGATCGGCGCTATCAAACAACACCCGCGTATTGGCCGAGGCACTGATGCCATAGGCCAAATACTGCAGCGGCAAACCCAGACTACGTGCGTGTTCGATGGCCTGCAAAAACGGCGTGCCGCTGCTGCCTCGGTCTTGTTTGCGCAAATCAAAATGGGCGTCGATATTGACGATGGCCACGCGCGGGCGGCGCGCGCCCAGATGCTTGGCTAAGCTTTGATAGCTGGCGAAAGCGATTTCATGCCCGCCGCCCAAACCCACCGCAAAATGCCCCGCATCCAATACCGCGGCCATGGCCTCGGCATAGCGATGTTGCGCGGTTTCCAGATCACCATCGGTGCAGGCCACGGTGCCGGCGTCGTACAACGGCGCAGCATTCAGCACCGGCAAGTTGGAAAGCATCGCGCGCAACGCTGCCGGACCTTCGGCAGCGCCCACGCGGCCATGGTTGCGGCGCACGCCTTCATCGCAGGCAAACCCCAGCACCGCCACCCCGGGCGCAGCTTCGGTAACCAGCTCTTGCACCGCTTGATGCCAGCGCCGGGTGGAAGCGTCCTCGGGGAGGTCAATGCGGCCGCGCCAGCCTGCAATCGGTGTGTTCATGGCAATCCCAACGTGTGGATGCGCGCATTGTATCGGCCCACTGTGCGCGGCCTGCAATAATTGGGTTATCCCCGCACGCCATGGAACCGCCCCGCATGTCTACGCCCCATTGGGATCTGTTGCTGACCCACGCCCATTTGGCCACGTTGGATGGCGAAACACCGTTTGGTTGGATCGAAGATGGCGCGCTGGCCTGCGCCGATGGCCGCATTGCGTGGGTGGGGCCGATGCACGCGCTGCCTGCCGATGCCAGCGCGACCCAGGTGACCGATTTGGCCGGCCGTCTGCTGACCCCCGGCCTGATCGACTGCCACACCCATCTGGTGTTTGCCGGCAACCGCGCCGGCGAGTTCGACATGCGTTTGAACGGCGCCAGCTACGCGGCCATCGCCCGCGCCGGCGGCGGCATTCGCGCCAGTGTCAGCGCGCTGCGCAACGCCAGCGAGGATGCACTGCTGCGGCAATCGCTGCCGCGCGCACAAGCATTGCTGCACGATGGCGCAACCACGCTGGAGATCAAATCCGGCTACGGCTTGGACCTTGCCAACGAACGCAAAATGCTGCGGGTGGCGCGCCAATTGGGCGAACACTTGAACATCACCGTGCGCACGACCTATCTGGCCGCACACGCACTGCCGCCGGAATTTGCGGACGACGCCGATGGCTATATCGACGCGGTGATCGCGTGGTTGCCGCAACTGCATGCCGAAGGCTTGGTGGATGCGGTGGATGCGTTTTGCGAGGGCATCGGGTTTTCGCCCGCGCAGACGCGGCGGGTGTTTGCCGCCGCAAGCGCATTGGACATCCCAGTGAAATTGCATGCCGATCAACTCAGCGATCTGGGCGGTGCCGCACTGGCCGCCGAATTTGCCGGCCTGTCTGCCGACCATATCGAATACACCAACGCAGATGGCGTGCGCGCAATGGCGCAGGCCGGCACCGTGGCGGTGCTGCTGCCGGGCGCGTTTCATGTCTTGCGCGAAACCCAACTGCCACCGCTGGCGCTGCTGCGCGCGCACGCCGTGCCGATGGCGGTGGCCACCGACTGCAACCCCGGCACTTCGCCGTTGCTGTCGCTGCGGCAAGCGATGCAACTGGCTTGCACGCACTTCAAATTAACGCCCGAAGAAGCCCTGCGCGGGGCCACCGTGCATGCGGCCAAGGCGCTGGGCCTGCATGACCGCGGGCTGTTGCGGGTGGGCCAGCGCGCGGATCTGGTGGCTTGGGATGTCGCCCACCCGGCGGAATTATGCTATTGGCTGGGCGGTCGGTTGGCCGCTGGCGTGTATGTGGCCGGCCAGCTGCAGCCCTAACGATTGGAGACCATGATGCGCCTGACCTTGCTTGCCGTCGCTTGCCTATTGTTTACCCCGCTTGCCCACGCACAAGCCACCGACGCCGCGCGCAAGCTGGCACACAGCGCGATCATCGTGGATACCCATATCGATGCACCCGAGAATTTACTGGATCACTGGACCGATCTTGGTGCTCCGGCGCAGGCCCGCGAATTCGACTATCCGCGCGCGCGCGCAGGTGGATTGGACGTGGCCTTCATGTCGATCTACACCTCCGCCAAACAAGACGCGGAGGGCACGGCTTGGCAGGCCGCAAACCAGATGATCGACAGTATCGAAGCCTTGGTACAGCGGCATCCTGATAAATTTGCCTTGCTCACTTCCCCCAAAGATGCACAACGCTTACGCCAAAATGGGCATGTGCTGCTGCCGCTGGGTATGGAAAACGGCGCGCCGCTGGGGGACAAACTGGCCAATGTGCAGTTTTTCTTCAATCGCGGCGTGCGCTATATCACCTTGGCGCACAGTGCCAACAACCGCATCGCTGACTCATCCTATGTGCAGGACAAGCAGTGGAATGGTTTGAGTCCCTTTGGCCGACAGGTGGTGGCCGAAATGAACCGCGTCGGCATCATGGTGGACGTGTCACACCTCGCCGATGCCTCGGCAGCGGAGGCCATTCGTATCAGCACCGTGCCAGTGATTGCCAGCCACTCGGCGTTCCGTCATTTCACCCCCGGCTTTGAACGCAATATCAGTGATGAACTTGCGCGTGCCGTAGCAGCCAAGGGGGGCGTGGTGCAGATCCCATTCGGCACCCCTTTCATCGACCCGGCCAGTGCCGCCGTGACCCAGGCGCATTTTCGCGCCATCAACGACTTCAACCAACGCAATGCCATGCGTAAGGCGCAGGGCCAGCCAGAGCAAAGCCGTGATGCCTTCGAAAAAGAATGGGCAAATACCCATCCAGCGCGCACCAGCACCTTGGCGCAAGTACTCGACCAGATCGATTACGGGGTGAAATTGATTGGGGTCGATCACATCGGCATTGGTTCGGATTTCGACGGCGTCGATGGCGAATTACCCACCGAACTCAAAAGCGTAGCCGACTACCCCAACTTCGTCGCCGGGCTACAGGCGCGCGGTTATCACGATGCCGACATCCGCAAAATTCTTGGCGGCAATTTGTTGCGCACTTGGACAGCCATCGAAGCCGGTGCTGGAAAATAATCCTGCACACATGCGAAAGCCCCGCAGTGCGGGGCTTTCGGCAAGCAACACCAACGCGGTGAATTACGCTTTCTTGGCCACAACTTTCTTGGCCGGTGCCTTCACCGTCTTCTTGGTGACCGGCGCAGCGGCAGTGCCGGCAGCCTTGGTTACCGAATGTGAACGCGAATTGCCATAGCTGGCGTTATAGCGCTTGCCCTTGGCTGTCTTGCGGTCGCCCTTGCCCATCGTGTTGCTCCTGAATCGGTTCGTGTTGAGTAGATCGCGCCGCGCGCGAGGCCCAGCATTCTAGCACGCTCGATGGGCGCAGGCCGGACCATGCACATGCCGATGGTTCAGGCGCAGATTGCTAACGTGCGCCAGTCCCACCAAGGTACCGCCGGCGGTCATTGCCAGCGCATGTGGCAACAGCGAATGGTGCAACGGTGCATACAAGATACCGACCCACAACACCGCCAGGCCAGGCAGCAGCAAGGCCAGCGCATGCATTGTCCGATGCCGGCGATAGCTCCACGCTAATACCGACAACCCAAAGCATGTCGCAAACAACACAAATCCGGTTTCAAACCCATCACCCAACCACGCAGCCATGCCTATCGAGGGCAGCACTGCGATCAGCAGTGGCAGCAGAGCGCAATGGATGGCACACAGCAACGAGCCTGTGGCACCTAGGCGGTCGAGCAACACATCGATACGGCGGCTCATTGGAGGCATGACTTTAGGCAGTGGGCAAGCATTACTATTGTTATGTTATAACATTTTCAATCTTCCAGCAAGTTCCCTCCCTCATTTTTGGAACCCCTACACCGATGCGCTGCCCCCCTCCCCCGATGCAACGTGCCAGCTTGACATTGGCGCTGACCCTCGCGCTGCTCCCCAGCGCCCACGCGCAACAAGCCACCTTGCCCCTTGTCGCTCAATCCGCTCCCGAGCAGAGTACGCCCCACGCACCCACCTCGGCACCAGCCAGTGATACCCGCCATACCGCCAGTAAGTCTGGCGACGAGCACATCAAAGAAATTTCCGGCGTGGTGGTCAATGCCAGTCTGTTGGGTGATACCGCTGACACCCTCAGCAAACCGACCGAAGTCCTCACCGGCGAACGCCTCGATGAAAATCGCGCCGCCAGTCTTGGCGAAACCGTGTCCAGTGTGCCGGGCGTGCAAAGCTCCAATTTCGGCCCCGGCGTGGGCCGTCCGATCATCCGTGGCATGGATGGCCCGCGCGTGGCCATCCTCAACGGCGGGCTGGCCTCGCAAGATGTTTCCAGCGTCAGCCAGGACCACGCCCCGGCGGTCGAGCCCTTTTTGGCCGACCAGATCGAGGTGCTGAAAGGCCCGGCCACCTTGCTGTATGGCAGCGGCGCGATTGGTGGTGCGGTCAATGTGGTCGATGGCCGCATCCCCACTGATGCGATCGACAACGGCTTCAGTGGCCGCGCGGAAACCCGCTTCTTTGCCGGCGATCAAGGCGGCAATACCAGCATGGCGCGCGTCGATGGCGGGAATGACCGCTTTGCCCTGCATGCCGATGCGGTGTATCGCCACGCGCAGGACTATGACACCCCGCAAAGCCGCCAGCGCAACGCATTCATCGACACCCGCTCTGGCGCGTTGGGTGGCTCGCTGGTGGGCGACTGGGGTTACGTGGGCCTCTCTGCCGCGCGCTTTGAAGACAATTACGGCAACCCGGGCGAACCCGGCGACCCGGCAGCGGGTACCGATGGCGTGCATTTGCAAATGCGGCAAGACCACTACGAACTGAAAGGTGCGCTGCGCAACCTGTGGGGCGATGGCAATGGGCTGCGCTTTGCAGTCGGCCATACCGGCTACGAACACACCGAGTTTGAAGATGACCAACCCGGCACCCTCTTCCGTAAAAATGCCAATGAGGTGCGCATCGAAGCCAGTTTTGGCAGCGCCGAACACTGGCAAGGCGCGGTGGGTGCGCAAGCCTCGGCCGGCACGTTTCTGGCCATTGGTGAAGAGGCGTTCATCCCCGCAACCAGCACCCGCGCGCAGGGTGTCTTTGCTGTAGCACGACGCAATATTGGCGATGTCCAGCTGGATCTTGGCGCCCGTGTCGACCAAGTGAAATCCAGCCCCACCGGCGGCGCTTCGCTTAGCTTCAATCCGTTGAGTCTCTCGCTGGCCGGCGCGTGGAAGCTGGATCCCAGTTGGAAACTGACCGCCAACTTCGACCATGCCGAACGCGCCCCGGTGGAAGAAGAACTGTTCTCCGATGGCCCGCATATCGCCACGCTTGCCTACGAAGTCGGCAATGCCAACTTGCGCAAGGAAGCGACCAACCAAGTTGAATTGGGTCTGCACTATCAAACGCCACGCGTGGAGGCCAGCATCTCGGCCTACTACAACCGCATTCGCGGCTTCATCTATTTGGCCGATACCGGCACCACATGGCATTGGGACGAAGCCGACAAAGACCTGCCGATTCGCCAATGGATGCAAAACGATGCCAATTTCCGTGGTCTGGAAGGGGAAGCTACCTTCCACTTGGCCGCCAACGACAGCGGCGACTGGGACTTGCGCGTGTTTGGCGACAGCGTGCGCGCTACGTTGACCCACGGTGGCAATCTGCCCCGTATCGCCCCGTCGCGTCTGGGTGCGCAACTGCGCTGGGAACATATGGGCTGGCGTGCCTCGCTGGGGGCCACCCGCACCAACCGGCAAAGCAACGTCGCAGTCAATGAAACCCCGACCGCCGGCTACACGCTGGTGGATGCGCATGCCGCACGCCACTTCGATACCGGCAATGTCAGTTGGGAAGTGTTCGCCGATGCCAGCAACCTGACCAACCAAATCGCCCGTGTGCATACCTCGTTCCTGAAGGACGAGGTGATGCTGCCGGGCCGCAGTCTTGGGTTTGGGGTGCGGGTGTTCTTCTGATGCTCAAGCGGCCTGTGCGCAACGCGCGCACAGGCCGTGCACTTCCAACGTCTGCGCTTGTGGCGCAAAGCCCAATGCGCGCGCGGCGGCATCGAGGGTAGCAACGATGCCGGCATCTTCCAGCTCAGTGGCCGCATGGCAACGGTTGCAAATCAGGAACGGCACCGAATGCTGCGCGGCATTGGGGTGGTGGCAAGCCACGAATGCGTTGATGGATTCCAACTTGTGGATGAAGCCGTTGGCCAGCAAAAAATCCAAGGCGCGGTACACCGTGGGTGGTGCCGCCGCACCCGCACCTTCACCATCACGCACTTTGTCGAGCAGGTCATAGGCCTTGATCGGCTGGCCGGCTGCGGCAATCAGGCCCAGCACACGGGCACGAATGGCGGTCAAGCGTAAGCCACGCTCACTACAGGCGCGCTCCACCGCCACCACAAAACCTTGCGCGTCGTGGACGTGGTGGTGCGGGTCGATGCAGGTGTGTGGTTGGGTGGCCATCGCGGCGATTATGCCGCCGGCAGCATGGCAATGGCAGCGTCGATCCGCTTGAGCGCTTCCCCGCGCCCACACAGATACACCGTCCAGCCGATATCCGGGCTGACTTGCGTCCCGGTGATGGCCACCCGCAGCGGCTGCGCGATCTTGCCCATCCCAATCCCCAGTGCTTCCGACACGGCCTTGACGACGTCATGGATGGGCTCGGGCGCCCAGTCCGCCAGCGCGGCCAGCCGCGTGCGCATTTGCGTGAGTGGCTCGCGCGCCGCGTCTTTGAAGTGTTTGGCCACCGAGGCTTCGTCGTACTCGGTCAATGGGCCAAACCACACCGCGGATTTCTCGGCGATTTCTTTCAGCGTTTGCGCACGCTCGCGCAGCGCGATCACCAGTTCCGCCGGCTTCGGGCCGTGCTCGAGGTCATAGCCGGCCTGCTGCAAATGCCACAACAGGTGCTGAGCCACGGCCTCGGGGTCATCGGCCTTCAGGTATTGCTGATTGAGCCAACCCAACTTGGCCGGATCCAGCCGCGAGGCCTTGGCGTTCACGTCGGCCAGATCGAACAGCGACTGCATTTGTTCGATCGAGAAAATCTCCTGATCGCCGTGCGACCAGCCCAGCCGCACCAGATAGTTCAGCAACGCATGCGGCAGGTAGCCGGCGTCGCGGTACTGCATCACGTCGGCCGCGCCGGTGCGCTTGGACAGCTTGGCACCGTGCTCGTCGAGGATCATCGGCAGGTGCGCAAAATGCGGCACCGGCGCACCCAGCGCCTTGTAGATATTGATCTGGCGCGGGGTGTTGTTGACGTGGTCATCACCACGCACCACATCGGTGATGCGCATGTCGATGTCGTCCACCACCACCGCAAAGTTGTAGGTGGCGTAGCCGTCGCTGCGGAAGATCACCAGATCGTCCAGCTCGCTGTTGGTGATCTCGATGCGGCCTTTGACCTTGTCGTCCCAAGCCACCACGCCATCGAGCGGATTCTTGAAGCGGATGACGCGGTTGGGATCATCACGCCAACCGGCGTTGGCGTCGCGATAGGCACCGTTGTAGCGCGGTTTTTCTTTCGCGGCTTCGGCCACCGCGCGCATGGCTTCGAGTTCCTCCTTGGTTTCGTAGGCGTAATAGGCGTGGCCGGAAGCGACCAATTGCTCGGCAACCTCTTTGTAGCGATCAAGCCGATGGGTTTGATAAATCGGGCCTTCGTCGTAGTCCAGCCCCAGCCAGTCCATCGCTTCCAGAATCGCGTCGATGGCGGCCTGCGTGCTGCGTTCGCGGTCGGTGTCCTCGATCCGCAAAATGAACTGCCCGCCATTGTGGCGCGACTCCAGCCAGCAATACAGCGCGGTGCGCGCGCCGCCGATGTGCAGATAGCCGGTGGGCGATGGGGCGAAACGGGTGCGGGTGGTCATGTTCGGGATCGGGACAGGGAATCGCGCATTTTAGCCCGCGCACGCCACTACAATCCGGATATGACCACGCTGTTTATTGCCGACCTGCACTTGGATGCCGAACGACCGGCCATCACGCAATTGTTTGGCCACTTTCTGGACAACGAAGCGCGCAGTGCCGATGCGCTGTACATCTTGGGCGACTTGTTTGAAGCTTGGGTGGGCGACGATGACCCGTCGGAGGCCGGTGCGATGGTGGCGCAAAAACTGCACGCACTCAGCGCGTCAGGCGTGCCGGTGTTCTTCATCCGCGGCAATCGTGATTTTCTACTGGGCACGGGCTACGCGGCACGCTGCGGGATGACGGTATTGGACGATCCCACCATCATCGACCTGTACGGCACGCCGACGCTGCTTCTGCACGGCGATTTGCTGTGCAGCGACGACACCGCGTACCAGCAGTTCCGCGCGCAAACGCGCGATCCGCACTGGCAGGCGCAATTTCTGGCGCAGCCGCTGGCAGCACGGCTGGCCTTTGCCGAGCAGGC
>Ga0116192_1000749_pt1 | contig 23991 bp, 25 predicted proteins | sample AD_UKC113_MetaG_FD_89876 | JGI IMG/M metagenome (GOLD analysis project Ga0116192, IMG submission 89876) | Active sludge microbial communities of municipal wastewater-treating anaerobic digesters from Hong Kong - AD_UKC113_MetaG | ecosystem: Engineered > Bioreactor > Anaerobic > Digestate... | reverse complement strand
TCACCTTGAAATCCTTATTACATGAGCGTTTCATGTATTTATATTATACCATGGTTGTTATGTCCTTAACTACTCTTTTAGATAAAAAAAGCCCACTTTTCAGTGAGCTTTGTCTTCAGTCTGCAGCCGCCAGTGATGGCGGCTGTTTTGATATAAAATAACAAGGGCTGGTCGTTTCACTGTCGCTGCGCCTGGTCGCAAACTCCGTTTGGCTGGCCGTTCCGCTTTCGCTCCACTGCTCGGCCATGCAGCCGGCCTGCTTCGGTTTTTTATGGGAAGAGAATGAGGTTCTGTTTCATTTATTGCCAGGTGGGAAAAATGATGAAAATGGACAAAATAGATTTTTGAAGGTATTGATGAAAGAATGATATATGATTTATTATCAAGACCATTCTGAAACATAGCCAAAAAATTAAAAGGCTGTCTTCCCTAACGGAAGCACAACCTTTTAATGAAGTTCAGATTCACTTTGTGAACATGAACAAGTTTCTGCCGGTGCAATCAGGTATTCTTCAAGCTATCCAGGCATTCGGCACAGATGTTTTTACCCTTGTAAACCTTGACGTCTTTTGCATTATCACAGAAAATACAAGCGGGCTCATACTTTCTCAGAATGATGGTTGCTCCGTCTACATAAATCTCAAGAGCATCCTTTTCTGCAATATCAAGCGTTCTTCTGAGCTCGATGGGTAACACAACTCTGCCTAGCTCATCAACTTTTCTAACAATACCGGTTGACTTCATCGAAACTCCCCCCAATCATATGTTTTTTTTTCTGTACCATCCACAATCATACCATTAATTACATTTATCGTCAACCAAATTTAAAACTAATTTCTAAGAGATATTCCAAATATAGCCACGAAGCGGCTCTCATCCGGTGTCCATTTTCAGTAAAACCAGACGAGATAAAAATGAATAAAAGCCTGACTTATAAATAATATATACTGGATAGGACATTGTAAAGGACTAATTATGCTGAATATCATCTGGGTGATCATGATCTTTGCCGGTATCGTCACCGGCGTTCTGACAGGCCGCACAAAGGATGTATCCGACGCCATACTGTCCAGCTGCGGCAGCGCCGTTGAACTGGCCATCACCATGCTGGGGGCCATGTGCCTGTGGTCGGGCATCATGAAGGTTGCTGAAAGGGCTGGGATTGTGGATATGATGGCCCGTCTTCTCAAGGGTGTTTTCAAGTTCCTGTTTCCTTCAATCCCCAAAGGTCATCCTGCCAGTGGCGCCATCGCCATGAGTGTCAGCGCCGATCTGCTGGGTTTGGGCAATGCAGCAACTCCTCTGGGCATTTTAGCCATGAAGGAGCTGTCGGCCCTCAACAAGCATTCACCTGTTGCCAGCAATGCCATGGTCATGTTCGGCGTCATCAATGCAGCCTGCATACAGCTGATACCGGCCACCATCCTGATCATCCGCCAGCAGACGGGATCGACCGATCCCAGCAGCATCATCCCCTGTGTCTGGGTGGCTTCCATGGTGTCAGCCCTGACCGGGATCATCACCACAAAGCTGCTGGAGAAGACCTCCAGAGACAATGGCCATGCCTTAAGGAAGGTCTCATGAGAATTATCGGGAGGGGATAGGGTAATGGTGGATTTCCTGGCTGCGGCGGCCATTCCTGCCGTTGTGCTGATCATTGTACTTACTGCTTATTTCAAGGGTATTCCTGTGTTCGATACCTTTGTGGAGGGTGCCAAGGAAGGAGCAAGAACAGCCTTTGATATCCTTCCGGTTATGGTGGGCATTCTTGCCGCCATCTCCATGCTGACAGGCTCGGGCTTGATTGATATCCTCACAAACCTTCTGAAAAAGCCTGCACAGATCGTAGGCATACCCGAAGAGATCCTCCCGCTTCTGATCATCAGGCCCTTTTCAGGCAGTGCGTCCTTAGGCCTGTTTACCGATACCATCACAAAGGTGGGGCCAGATTCCTTTTTAGGCAGAGCACTATCTACCATCATGGGATCCAGTGAAACGGTCTTGTATACCCTGGCAGTCTACTTTGGCGCATGTCAGGTTAAGAATACCCGCCACGCCCTGGCGGCCTCTCTTATCTCATCCTATGCCGGCATGTTTGCCGCTATAGCTATCTGCCGGATATTATAGCTTTTCGAGATAACCATTTTTATGTCCGCAGCACGAGGACAAAATCCGGATTTATGTCCCGAGCCTCTTTAACCCTCCTGACAGGCCCGAGTGGCACAACCTGTCTTCTTTTCACCTTTTTAAGCATCCTCCAATATTATATAACTAGGGAAAACCCCGTAAGACGCGGGTTTTGTCCCTCATAGCCTTAGGGAGGGTGCAATGGTACAGCCATTAGTGAATATCAAGAATATCAGTATGAAATATCAAAGCCTCAATGGAGAGATAGATGCCATCCGGGATGTTTCCTTCGATGTGAGTCACGGTGAATTCTTAAGCATTGTGGGGCCCAGCGGGTGCGGAAAATCTACACTTCTTTCCATCATTTCAGGACTATTGATGCCCACCGGGGGGACGGTCTGGCTTGACGGTGAGGAGGTGTCGGGTACCTCCTTCAAGGTTGGCTTTATGCCGCAAAAGGATCATCTTTTTGATTGGCGTACCATCTCCCAGAATGTCATGCTTGGCCTTGAGATACGAGGGATGATGCATAAAGAGAATACCGATTATGTCATGAGCCTTCTTAAGACCTATGGCCTTTATGATTTCAAGGACAAATACCCCAGCCAGCTGTCGGGAGGGATGCGCCAGAGAGCAGCCCTCATCAGAACGCTTGCCGTGCGCCCTGAGATCCTTCTTCTGGATGAGGCATTCTCGGCTCTGGATTATCAGACGCGCCTGGCTGTAACCGACGATATCTATACCATTATCAAGAATGAGCATAAAACCGCCATCATGGTGACCCATGACATAGCCGAAAGCATCAGCATGTCGGACAGAGTCGTAGTTCTATCCAAACGGCCAGCCGTCGTGACGGCCATTCATGACATCCGCTTTGATATTCCCGAAAGGAAACCTCTGGCCTGCCGTGAAGCACCCGAATTCCCGCATTATTTCAATACCATATGGAAGGAGCTGGATGTTCATGTCTAGCCTTAAGGAAAGCAATTTGTCCAAGGAACGGCTGGAATATCTGAGAAAGATCAAAGCAAAAAGGGTGGCCATCCTGACAGTCCAGCTTTTGATCCTGGTATGCTTCTTTGCCCTTTGGGAGCTGGCAGCCCGCCTTAAGTGGATAGATCCCTTTATCACCAGCCAGCCCTCAAGGGTTCTCAGAACCATCGGAAACCTGTACAGCGAAGACCAGCTTTTCCGGCATATCGGCTCCACATGCCTTGAAACTATAGCCGGCTTTACCATCGGAACGGTCTTGGGTACTCTGGCGGCTGTGATGCTTTGGTGGTCGAACTTTCTGGCGCGGGTGCTTGAGCCCTATCTGGTGGTCTTGAACAGCCTTCCCAAGATCGCCCTGGGCCCTATCTTTATCATTTGGATTGGTCCCGGTCCCTCGGCCATTATCGTCATGGCCCTGGCCATTTCGCTGATAGTGACCATATTGGAAGTTTTAAACGGCTTTCTGTCGGCCGATCAGGAGAAGATCAAGCTCATCCAGACCTTTGGAGGAAACCGGCTTCAGGTATTCACCAAGGTGGTGCTGCCCTCCAATATCCCGGCCATCATCAACTCGCTGAAGATCAATGTGGGTCTGTCCTGGGTAGGTGTTATCGTCGGTGAGTTTCTGGTCTCCAGGCAAGGACTGGGTTATCTCATCGTATACGGGGGCCAGGTTTTCCAGTTGGATCTGGTCATGACCAGTGTTTTAATCCTTTGCGTTGCGGCAGCTCTCATGTATCAGGGGGTTGTGTGGATAGAAAAGCGCCTGGTGAAGAGCAATCCTGCACAGCATTAGTAAGGGATATCCACAGTTTATCTTTATCCCTTCAAACAAGAAGCCTTTCTGATCCACAAACGGCTTTATGGCTTTAAGCCATATTGAAATAGATTCCGGTTCGGTTTTTCAGTGAGCAATAAATCAAATGGAAAGGAAGATGGTATTGTGAAGAAATTAGCTGTTCTCATTGCTGTTATGCTGATGCTGACCTTGACCTTCTCAGCCTGTGGCAAGCAGGGGAATGTCAAGATCACCCTCAGCGAGGTCACCCACTCGGTATTCTATGCACCCCAGTATGTAGCCATCAATAAGGGCTTTTTTGCCGAGGAGGGTATTGACCTGGAGATCATCAACGGACAGGGGGCCGACAAGGTGATGACTGCCGTGCTGTCCGGTCAGGTGGATATCGGTTTTTCCGGTCCCGAAGCCTGCATCTATGTCTATAATGAGGGCAAGGAGGACTATGCAGTGGTCTTCTCTCAGCTCACCAAACGGGACGGTTCATTCCTGGTGGGCAGAAATCCCGAGCCCGATTTCAAATGGGAAGGCCTTAAAGGCAAGTACATCATTGGCGGTCGTAAGGGTGGTGTCCCTGAGATGACCCTGGAATATGTCCTCAAATCCTATAAGCTCATGCCCAATGAGGATCTGACGGTGGATACCAGCATCCAATTCGCGGCCATGGCAGGTGCCTTCACAGGCGGAACCGGAGATTATGTGGCCTTGTTTGAGCCAACGGCCTCCATGTTGGAAAAGGAAGGAAAGGGCTATGTTCTTGCTTCCATCGGTCAGGAAAGCGGCGAAATCCCGTATACAGCCTATTACGCCAAAAAGAGCTACATAGAGAAGAATAAGGACATCATTCAGAGGTTCACCAATGCTATCTATAAGGGACAGCTCTGGGTGGATCAGCATACTCCCGAGGAAATCGCCGAGGTCATCAAGCCATCCTTCCCCGATACTGATCTGGATATCCTTGTGGCAGTAGCAAAGCGCTATAAGGAAATTGATGCCTGGAACAAGGACTCCATCCTTCAGGAAGCAGCTCTGAATAAGCTGCAGGAGGTCATGGAGCTGGCAGGTGAGCTAAAAACCAGGGCGCCTTATGATAAGATTGTGACCACCGAGTTTGCTCAGAAAGCCATTGACACCGTAAAATAAGCCATGAAGATGATCATAAAGCACCTCTCCTGTATGGATTAAAACCGGTCCGGAGCACTCCCGGGCTATTTTTTTATGCTTTTTACGACACTTAAAGGGCCCAAAACGACAAGCATCTCTTATCCTTTACAACTTCTTGGCACGAAATGTGGATTTTTATTGATTCTATGCATTGTTGTGATAAAATATTTCTGTGGTTTTTACCGACAAATCCAGTTTCTTATTTGCTTTTTGCTTTGATTCCCACTATATGACGCTCAGCTTGTTCATGAATGAAGAGATTATTTCGTTCTTGTATGAAGCGCTGTCGTTTTATGGTGAGAGGGGAGCAATCAGGCATAGTATTAATTTCAGGAGGGAAAAACATGAGCTTACTTGAAAAGCAGTTCGAACTCAAGAAGAACGGCACCAATGTCAGAACTGAAGCGATTGCTGGTGTTACGACGTTCTTCACCATGGCTTACATCATTTTCGTGAATCCCATTATCCTGTCGAATGCGGAAATGCCGGCAGGGGGCGTCTATGTTGCCACCATTTTAGCAGCTGTCATCGCGACGCTTATCATGGGCCTTGTGGCGAACGTACCCTATGCTCAGGCACCCGGCATGGGCCTGAATGCCTACTTTACCTATGTGGTCTGCGGAAGCCTTGGCTTTCATTGGACACAGGCAATGGCCATGGTTTTCATCTGCGGTGTCATCAACATCCTCATCACTGTCACCCAAGTAAGAAAAACCATCATTAAGGCCATACCCAAATCTCTCCAGTATGCCATCGGCGGCGGCATAGGCTTGTTCATCGCCTATATTGGCTTTAAGAATGCTGGCTTTTTGAAGTTCACCACCGAATCCAACCCCGGAGCACCGCTCACCATCATCGGACTTGCTCCTGAAAACACCACCGTAATCAGTGATGTTGTCAGCCTATCGGCAGGTGCTACCATCGAGCAAAACGGTGCCAATGTTGTCCCCGCTTTGGTGAGCTTTGCTGACAAGGGTGCCCAGTTGGCGCTTATAGGACTTGTGATCACCGTAATCCTCCTGCTCTTAAAGGTTAAGGGATCCATTCTCCTCGGCATCATCATCACCACCTTGATCGGCATTCCCATGGGCGTAACCCAGACCTCCGGATATACAAGCTACAACATTTCTGATATTTCACTCACAGCCTTCAAGCTGGATCTCGGCGGACTGTTCTCCGATCCCAAAACTATTCTTGTAGTCCTCACCACCATCCTGTCCTTCAGTCTCTCGGATACCTTCGATACCATCGGTACCTTCATCGGAACCGGGCGCAAGAGCGGTATCTTTGACGACAAGGATGAGGCCGAGCTCTTCAAGGGCAGAGGCTTTAAGTCCAAGATGGACAAGGCGCTGTTTGCAGATGCTACTGCAACCTCAGTGGGTGCTCTCCTGGGTACCTCCAACACCACCACCTATGTTGAAAGTGCAGCCGGTATTGCAGTGGGCGGCAAAACCGGTCTTACATCGGTGTTTACAGCCATCCTCTTCCTGGCTTGCCTTATCTTCGCACCTATCGCAGGTATCGTTCCGTCGGCGGCTACAGCACCGGCGCTTATTATCGTGGGTATATTGATGATGGAGTCCATCGGAAAGATCCAGTGGGATGATTTTGAAGAGGCTGTGCCTGCCTTCTTTACTGCAGTCACCATGCCGCTTTCCTATTCGATTTCCAACGGCATTGCCGCCGGCTTTATCTTCTATGTGATCACGAAGATGGTCAAGGGCAAGTTCAAGGATGTTCACCCTATCATGTATATTGTAACGGCGCTGTTTATCCTGAATTTCGTCATCGGAGCGCTGTAAAAGGGCTAAATAACGGATTTATTTCAGGGATGTCTGGGTTTTCAGGCATCCCTTTTATTTATTCGGATTCCGGGGAGAATATCAGGAGCGGTGGTGATTTAACATCATCTTACCATAAAGCCTTAAGCCCAGCCGAAGCCTGGTGGGAAAAAGGATACGGTGTTTTTATGGAAAGCCCTCACCCGGCTTGCGAAAAAAGCATCCAACTGTTAAACTTAAGAGGACAAAACCCATTAAGCCTATCCATGCACGGGCGAATCAGCACTTCTCATCCCGTCATGTTCCTGGTAAACACTCAACAAAGGACTGGTAAACGCATATGGCACATATGGCTTTATATAGAAAGTGGAGACCCCTGAGCTTTGAAGATGTTGTGGAACAGCGTCATATTGTGGACACACTGAAAAACAGCATTAAGAAGGACGCTGTAAGCCATGCCTACCTCTTTTGCGGAACAAGGGGAACCGGAAAGACCACGCTGGCCAAAATCTTCTCCCGGGCAGTAAACTGTAAGAACCCCATTGATGGAAACCCGTGCAACACCTGCGAGATATGCAGGGGTATTCTGGACGGATCAGTGATTGATGTCATTGAAATCGATGCTGCCTCCAATAACGGTGTGGATGATGTACGCCAAATCAAGGATGCGGTGATGTATGTCCCCGCTGTGGCCCGTTATAAGGTTTATATCATCGACGAGGTTCATATGCTTTCCACAGGCGCCTTCAATGCCCTATTGAAAACCCTGGAGGAGCCCCCAAAAAGCGTGGTGTTCATTCTCGCCACAACTGAACCCCATAAGCTGCCTGCCACCATCCTTTCCCGCTGTCAGCGCTTTGACTTTAAGCGCATATCCCTACAGGGGCTGACCTCCAGACTGAAAAGGATTGCCGATGAGGCTGGCATATCCGTGGAGGAATCTGCATTAAATCTCATCGCAAGGTTGGCTCAGGGTGGCATGCGTGATGCCATAAGCCTTCTGGATCAATGCATGGCCACAGGGAAAAGCGTTATTGGGCGGGATGATGTGATCGGCGTTGCCGGTCTGTCTGCTCAGGATACAGTGGACAGGCTTTCCATGGCCATTGTGAACAAGGATACCAATCTGGCTCTGACTCTTATCGGCGATTCCCTGGCCGAAGGCAGCGATTTACCTCCCCTTTGCGCACAGCTGGTGGAATGGTTCAGAAATCTGATGCTTTACCAAACAGGCGGAGCGGCCTTAAAGCTTATCGACTGGAGCAATGAAGAGCTGCAGCCCATCAAGGAGGCTGCAGGACAAATTACTCCCGATGAAGCGGTTTTCTTTATCAAGGAGCTTTCCGATCTTGAAGCCCGGCTTAAATGGGCTGAGAATCAACGCATTCTTGCAGAAATGTTTATGGTCAGGCTTTGTAAACGGAGTATGTCGGGCGGCTCTGACGACATGAAGCTGGCCCTTTTGGAGGATAGAATAGCAGAGCTTGAAAAAGAGATTGCCCGGTTAAAGAGCACCGGTCCTGTTCCCAGGGCTGAATCAATGGCCGGATCTGGCAGGGCCATAAAGCCTGCCATCGAGGAACCCCGTCAGAAAGATGTGCCGCAGAAGGCATCGGGGCAGATCCCCACTACCACAGGCAATGAGCTGAAGAATTGGGCTGAGGTAGTGGACTATGTTCAAAAGCAAGGCAAGATGAAGGTCTATGCCTATCTACTGGATACAAAATGTATCCTGAGCGACGATGAAACGGCTATTATTGCTGTAAATTCGGAGGATGGCCTGAAAAAGGTTGTCCTTAGCCGCAACGACAGTCTTGAGATTATCTCTGAGGCTATTTTCAATGTACTTGGGCGGAAGCTCAATGTTAAGGTTAAGGACGAAAAGGAGCTGGGACAGATCAAGCAGAAGAGTGATGAGGATCCGGTTTTTGAGAAGGTCAAGCAGTTTGCCATTGAAAATGATATTCACCTGGAGGTCCGAGAGTAGCGCACAAGAACCGGACTATTTGGTTATTTCCTGATACTGATTAGGTTTAAGCGTTTTGTGTCATGACTATCATTGAGAAGCGGCATTACCACTTGACAAGAACATACAATCATTGGTATATTAATCGGTGTCAAGTGTGCTTTAGATTTCTTAAGAAGATATTTCCCGCATAAGAATGATGAAATTCTGATATGAATAGGATAGTATCGTTTGTTTTACTTATCTAAAGTTTAATTGAGCCTTTTTATATCCAAATCCCATAATTCAATAGTTAGGTTTTTTACAAGGCGGTGTTGTATGGAAGACAAATCGATTCTTTTAGGAAAATCGCTTGAGGATCTCCGCTATATTGCAAGGATGTTAGGACTCAAGAGTATTTCCAAGTATCGCAAGAACCAGCTGATCGATTATATCGCTGATTCTGCAAATAACGCGGGTATGCGTTTTTCTCTGGACGATAATGCATCTCAGGAGATAAATGCAACACCACCGGAGGAATCGGAAAAGAAGAACGAGACTCCGACTGAGTCTGATAAGGGCGAGAAGGAGAACGCCAAGGGGAAGAAGCGCGGAAGACCAAAAGCCGCTGCCAAGGAAGACGGTGGAATCCTTAAAAGCAGTGAAGCCGAGGCATATGCGGAAAAAGAGGTTAAGACCGAGAAGAAGCAGGAGAATGAGGTAAAAGACACATCGACCGCTCCTTCGGAGGAGGCTTCAGGTGAAAGAAAAGCAAGCCGCGGAAGAACAAGAAGAAAATCCAAGGAGGAAGCTGAGGAAGCCCCCGCTGAGCCCAAGGTTACCCATAGAAGGGAACACCGGGCTAAATCTGTTGAAACCCCAGCGGAACAATCTGCACCAGAGGCTCCGAGCATTCCGGAAGTCCCTGCAGGAGAAGGCGAAAGGGTCGAAGCCCAGCCCCCTAAATCTATCGATCAAGCCCCCATTTCCAGCGATAATCAAGAGCCTGTTTTAGTGGACGAGCCTGTTGTCGAACCTGAAAGGGAGAGAGAGACCACCGTTGCTTCCGATAATGAAGCGGCGAAGGAAGGTCAGAATGGCAGATACCAGCGGAGCAAGGATCTTTCCCGTATAGAAAGCGATAATCCCGTAAACGGAATACTGGAAGTACTGCCCGACGGTTATGGCTTCTTGCGTGGCCATAATTATCTCTCAGGGCCAAAGGATATTTATGTTTCCCCATCTCAAATCAGAAGATTCAATCTGAAAACCGGTGATAAGATTGTAGGCAAGGGCAGAATCCAAAAGGACGGAGAGAAATTCCAGGCCTTGCTTTTTGTCTCATCGGTCAACGGTGATACGCCTGATGTGGCTATGAAAAGAAAGCCCTTTGAGCAGCTTACACCCATCTATCCCGATGAACGCATCACCCTTGAGACTGAGCCTAAGGAGCTTTCCACCCGCCTTATCGATTTGATTGCACCTATCGGAAAGGGTCAGCGCGGATTGATTGTTTCTCCTCCGAAGGCCGGTAAAACCGTTCTGTTAAAGAAGATTGCCAATGCCATAACCGCCAGGCACCCTGAAATGGAAGTCATTGTACTGCTTATCGACGAACGTCCTGAAGAGGTAACCGATATGCAGCGCTCTATTAAGGGTGATGTGATCTATTCCACCTTTGACGAGGTTCCCGAGCATCATGTCAAGGTGGCTGAAATCGTTCTGGAGAGGGCACAAAGGCTTGTGGAGCAGAAGAAGGACGTGGTCATTCTGCTGGACAGCATCACCCGTCTTGCCAGGGCCTACAACCTGACTATTCCGCCAACGGGACGTACGCTCTCAGGTGGTCTGGATCCGGGAGCGCTTCATAAGCCTAAACGCTTCTTCGGTGCGGCACGTAATATCGAGTTCGGAGGCAGCCTTACCATCATCGCAACCGCCCTCATTGACACGGGAAGCCGCATGGATGACGTTATCTATGAGGAATTCAAGGGTACCGGCAATATGGAGCTTCACTTGGATCGCAAGCTTTCAGAGAAGCGCATATTCCCGGCAATAGACATCAATCGTTCGGGTACTAGACGCGAAGAGCTGCTGCTGACTCAGAAGGAGCTGGACGGCATCTGGACCATCCGCAAGGCTATGAGCAATCTGGGTACGGCTGAGGTCACAGAGCTTATTGTCAACAGGCTGATGATTTCCAAGACCAATGAGGATTTTGTCAACGGCATCAATACGGCTCTGCTGCAAAAGGAAAAGAGCAGCCTATAATTTCTTCGTCAGAACACAAAAGTCTGACTTTAGGCTAATTAAAGCGTAACTCTCAAAACATGCTTATATCAAAAAGGGACGACTCGAGATGGTTTTCGTTTTCGACGTTCCTTTTTTTGCATGCAAATTACCAGAATGTACTATGAAGGCCCGCAATAGGCTGCCCCCAAGCATTCGCAGGGTTCGCATGCCGCCCGAATAAGTACAAAATGCAGTACATGAGAGACTAATTGTTATTTTCATCTGGGCAGGGGTAATGTTATACTGGTTATTACCCGACTTAGAATGGAGGCTTATCTTTATGGAACAGAATGATTATGAACAACAGCTGCTTGAAAAAAGCCTGAAATGGTCAAACCTGGTGGTGCTGTTCATCTATGCAATTGGTATGTTATCTCTGATTTTTTCCTACCTGCGAGGTTCAGATATCGTAAATCTGCAAACCGTCCTTATATCTTCTTTGACAATCATTCTTATACTGCTGCCGCTATTCCTTTCGAGAAGGTTTAAGAACCGATGGATGGTTATCTTCACACTGATAACCAACTTCATCGTATACTTCTATTTTGTCTATACGCTCAGAGATAATCCCAACATGTTTATCCTTTTTTATGGGATTATTCTCACCAGCCTCCTTTTTACCAATCGCAAGGTCGTTTTTGCCGGCGCCGCGCTTTCTCTGGCCGGAGTCCTCATTTTTACCTTGGTCTTCAGGACACCCTTCATCCCTGAGGAAAGATACTTCGGTGTTATTCTCATTCGCATTGTATTGCTATGCCAGCTTGGGATTGTGGCCTGCCTGGCAGCCGGCTGGATCCGGGATGCCTTGAAAAAGAGTAGGACATTGGAACAGGAAGCAAAAAAGGCCAGTGAGGATTTGAGGGCAACCCTCATGGATGTGGCAAGAGTATCGGAGGAAACCGATAATAACAGCGAACAGCTGCTGGAGAAGGAAAGGCAGCTGGCAGAAATACTCAACGAGGTGTCGGCCTCCACCTCAGCAATTGCTCACAGCATGGAGGCAGTGTCAGCCACAACTCAGGAAATAACCGCTTCCTCCGAAGGTATTGGACAATCCCTGATGGAACTGGAGGGAGAGGCCCAGGGCATCGCCGACAAGGCCAAGGAGATGGACGATAAGGCCCAGCGGTTCAAGGCTGAAATCGAAAGATCTATTCAAAACTCAGGCCAGGTCACGCAGGAAATCAGCGGCAATATGGCAAGATCCCTTGAAAAAGTTAAGGTTGTGTCCAGAATCTCTGAGATGACCGAGGTTATTGCCGGGATTGCAGAGCAAACCAATATGCTGGCCCTGAATGCCGCTATCGAGGCAGCGCGGGCAGGAGAGCAGGGAAGAGGCTTCGCGGTGGTGGCCGATGAGGTCAGAAACCTGGCGGTAAATGCCACACAGACCGTTGAGGAGATCAGAGCCCTCACCTCTGAGGTATCCTATGTCATTAATGAACTAGTTCAAAATGCTAATAGAATGCTTTCCTATATTGAAACCGATGTATCCAGAGACTACGATCAAATGGCAATAATGGGACGGGAATACAGGGATGAAAGTGAACGGGTCAGCTTGCTTGCCGATAAGGTCAGCCAAAACGTTACCCGAGTAGCCACTGCCATGGCCCAGATCAACCAGGCGCTGGAGGATACTGCCAACAGCATTACCCGCTCTGCTGAGGATGCTCAGGTGATTGCCCAGAGCAATACAAGGATTCTTGAGATCAATGAGGATCTGAACAGGATATCATTGAAGATGAACGAGAACACGGGTATTCTGAACCAATCTGTTGAAAAATACAATAAGTAAGAAAGTCACCTTGCAAAGAAATGCCTTATGTGATAGAATAACCTTCGGTGCTTTTTTAAGCAATGATATTTGATGAAAAGTTTCTATACAGAAACTGATGACAAGCGAGGTGAAAACCATGCAGGAAGGTATCCATCCTAATTACGGAAAAGCAGTTGTAAAGTGCGCTTGCGGCGAGACCTTTGAGACCGGTTCCACAAAGAAGGAGCTGCGTGTTGAAGTTTGCTCACAGTGTCATCCTTTCTTCACCGGCAAGCAGAAGCTTGTTGACACCGGTGGACGTGTTGATAAGTTCAAGAAGAAGTACGGCATCAAATAGAAACCAGGGTAAAAACCCTGGTTTTTATCATGAAATAACAATGACTGGTCGCAAACTTCGTTTGCCTGGTCGTTTCGCTTCGTTTGCCTGGTCGTTTCACTTCGCTTGCCTGGTCGTTTCGCTTCGCTACACTGCTCGGCTATGCGACCGAACTGCTCGGCTATGCGACCGAACTGCTCGGCCATGCAACCGGACTGCTCACCCATGCAGCCGGGCTCCCGGCCCCAAGTTGCAATCTTCGATTGCTTAGTAGGCTGGGGTTATTCTTTTGCATTTTTTCATATAATGATGTTAAAATGATGTTAGGCAGACACAAAAGCTTTTTTCATCCCTGAAGGCAGTCCTTCAGATCAGGAGCATCAAATGATGAAAATCAATAGGACAAGCATTCGCCCTTATCTGTTAATCGGGCTTGGCTGCATGGTCATGACCATGGCCATGAATATCTTTCTCATTCCCTTCAAGCTGGCACCTGGCGGAGTATCAGGCCTTGCCACCGTTATTTACTATATCATTGACGGGGTTATACCGGTGGGTACCTTGATGCTCATCTTCAATATCCCGCTTTTCTTAACCGGATACAAAAGCAGAGGCAGGAGTTTTTTGATGCGATCCTTGTTTGGGACCGTTGCCCTGTCTGTGTTTATCGACCTTACGGCACCCTTCACAGAAAAGCTGGTGACCGACTATCTTATCCGCTTTGATGAAAGCATGGCAGTCCCCGATCTTCTTCTTAATGGCCTCATCGGCGGGTTGATTATGGGTATTGGTCTGGGTATGGTTCTGAAGGAGAATGCCACCACAGGCGGCACCGACCTTGCAGCATCCCTTCTGAGAAAGTTCTTCCCAAGGTTTACTCTGGGAGAATGGCTGCTCATCCTCGATGGGTGTGTCATCCTCTTTGCCACCCTTGCCTTCAGAAGCGTAAAGCTGGGGCTGTACGCTGCCATAAGCCTGTACATCTCATCCAAGACCATCGATGCGTACGTGGAGGGCTTCCATTTTGCCAAGAGCCTGATGATCATTTCAGAGCACTCGGAAGAGATCGCCCGCCGGCTCATGGCCGATGTGGACCGGGGTGTTACCGGACTTAAGGGCATGGGCATGTATAGCAGGCAAGACAAGACCGTACTGCTGTGCGTGGTTAAAAAGCAGGAAATATCCATTGTTAAATCCATTGTTAAGGAATGTGACCCCAAGGCCTTCGTCCTGCTCAGCGATGTTCGGGAGGTTCTCGGAGAAGGGTTTGAGCCTCTGCATCAGGCTGATCGGTAGAGGTAAACTTATTAAGGTGACTTTACTATGTGGCTGATTTATTATATACTTATTTTGCGTTAACCTTCGGAAAAAAGGAGATTTCACATGGAAGAGAATGTTAAGAAACAACTCATGCGAACAGCAGTTCAAATCAGAAAAGGGGTTATCACTGCTGTTGCTTCTGCTTCAAGCGGCCATCCCGGCGGCTCCTTGTCAATAACCGATATTATGACCTATCTTTACTTCGTGGAGATGAAGATTGACCCTAAAAATCCCAAGGATCCGGACAGGGATCGCTTCGTCATGTCAAAGGGCCATTGCTCTCCGGCGCTGTACTCCACGTTGGCAAACAGGGGCTTCTTCCCTGTTGAGGACTTAACAGGCTTCAGACAGGCCGGCAGCTATTTGGAGGGCCACCCCAACATGGACAAGGTACCCGGTGTGGATATGTCCACCGGTTCATTGGGTCAGGGTATCTCTGCGGCAGTAGGCATGGCCATTGCAGGCAAGCTGGACAAGAAGAGCTATCGCGTCTTTGCAGCATTAGGCGACGGTGAGCTGGAGGAAGGCCAGGTATGGGAAGCCGCCATGGCAGCAGCGCACTACAAACTGGACAACCTCACGGCCTTTGTGGACTATAATGGCCTTCAAATTGACGGAAAAATCACCGATGTCATGAATCCCGAGCCCATCGCCGACAAGTTCAGAGCCTTCGGCTGGGAGGTCATTTCCATCAATGCCCATGACTTCGACGAGATCGAAAAAGCCGTGGCGCATGCCAAGGCTACCAAGGGCAAGCCGACCATGATCGTGGCCCATTCGGTAAAAGGAAAGGGCGTATCCTATATGGAGAATCAAGCCGGTTGGCATGGAACAGCACCTAAGAAGGAACAGGCCGATCAGGCGTTGGCAGAGCTGGATGCTGCCCTTGCGGCACTGGGTTAAACAGTGTTGTGGCTGACAAAACGTTAAATGGAGGATAATATTATGTCTGAAAAAATAGCGACCAGGGTAGCCTACGGAACGGCGCTGGCTGAAATCGGCAGCGACGAGAATATCGTGGTGCTTGACGCCGATCTTTCTAAATCCACGCGAACCGATTTGTTCCAGAAAAAATATCCTGAGCGTCATATCAACATGGGTATTGCTGAGAGCAATATGATGGCGGTAGCTGCGGGCATTGCCAGCTGCGGCAAAACCGTCTTTGCAAGTACATTTGCCATTTTTGCATCGGGAAGAGCCTTCGATCAGGTGAGAAACTCCATATGTTATCCAAGCCTGAATGTTAAGATAGGTGCCACCCACGCCGGATTGACGGTAGGTGAGGACGGAGCATCCCATCAGGCTATCGAGGATATTGCGCTGATGCGCTCCATCCCTAATATGACCGTTATTTCTCCCGCCGATGCGGTCTCCACCAAAGCCCTGGTGAAGGCGGCTGCCAAGATGGACGGCCCGGTTTACCTGCGTCTTGGAAGACTGGATGTTCCGGTAATCTACCCCGAGGATGCCCAGTTTGAGATCGGCAAGGGTGTTATGGTGCGGGATGGAAGCGATGTGACCATCATCGCTACCGGTATGATGCTGGATCAGGCCCTTACTGCCGCAGAAGCGCTGAAGGAACAGGGCATTTCGGCCCGGGTGGTGGATATTCATACCATCAAGCCTATCGATACCGAGATCATCGTCAAGGCGGCTAAGGAAACGGGCGCCATCGTTACCTGCGAGGAGCATAATGTTTTAGGCGGACTGGGAAGCGCAGTGGCAGAGGTTGTTGTTCGTAATTACCCGGTTCCCATGGCTCTGGTGGGTGTAGATGATGTATTCGGAAAATCCGGTAAGCCTGCTGAGCTTTTAAAGAAGTATAACCTCACTCCTGAGCGTATTGTTGAAGAAGCTAAGGCTCTGGTGGAGAAAAAGTGCAAATAACGATAGAACCATAAGGTTCTGCGTCAAATAAGGCGGAACAGGTAAAGTAAATCGCAAAACATATACCGGCAGATGACCGTATTCGGTTGTCTGTCGGTATTTTTATGGAACAGCGCATTTATCTGTCGGTTGGTGGTAATTACTCTTCTGTGACGCACAGGCTCATGACCATTGGTTTTGTGAAAGCAGCAGCCAATTGCGCCACACCTGTGCCGGGTCCCATTTAAAAAGTCTTTGACAGTATGAAATGCCTTATGCTATATTGTTGACGAACGAATGTTCTGTTATGCAGATGAGCCTTTATTGGCAAACACCCATTTCTAAGGCCGGTTACTTGCTGTATTGCTCAAATTGACTTCTATAGGCTTATCTCCGGTATTTGACGTACAGCACAGATCTCTTCTGCCTGGCAGCTTTAACCATAGTTTGGATTATTGGAGGGAAGCATATGAAGAGGCTTGATTTTTCTTGTGAGGAATGGACCATCTCCCCGTTTGTACCTGAAAGCCCCGCAACCAAAATGGTATTGCCTAATTTTGAAGGCAAGGAAAAAGAATGCTGGCATTTACGCGGCAGAAGCTGGAAATGGCATGTATCATGAATGTCTATCCTGCGCTTTGTGCAGATGAGATGTATGAGCTAGTTTTCTGGGGCAGAATCGATTTTTACTCCGGTAAAGCCACCCAGTGCCGTATTGAGCTTTGTGAATCCAATGATTCGGCCGATCAAATGAGCTTTGATATTTCACCCATATGTCCCAATGCGGTGGCACGAAAGGGCGATTGGGTGCTCTACAAATATCCCTTCAAGGCACGCCGTAATGGGGAGCTGGTGGCTAAAATCATCGCTTTTGAGGCCAATATCGCCGTTATGCAGGCCCTGCCCGAGGATGAGTTGGTGCCGGGTGTTGTGCCCATCAATCATAAAGAAGACGTAAAGCCCTTTATAACCTTTAATGAGCTGCCCTTCAAGGAATATGACTTTCTTGAGCAAAGGGTGGTTAAATACTACCAGGAGCTGCTTGCGCCATATCATCCTGTATCGGGCATACCGGAAGACAGCCAAAGGGATTATTTGGCTTTTGTTGAAGCAATTTATGATAAGCTCTGCACCAATCCCAGAAGCTTTTTTACCAAGCTTTTTGAGGATGATGCCATCCCCAACAGGTTCAACAACGGCGAATATGGTAAGCCAGAATTAAAGAGGCACATTAAAGATGATCAGAAGAAAATTGAAGGATTGTTTGCGATTTTTGCCGAAATCGTGAAAGCGGGTGAGCTTACCGACGGCGGACTTGCTATCACATCAAAGCTCACGAAAAAGCAATTGAGTCAGCTTACATATATGGGCCTTGAAATGGAAAATGGAATCCTCAAATCAAGGGATTATCCGAATCTGTTTGCCGCCGCAAAGCTGCTTGCCCAGAAGGACGGATCGCTATGGCCGCTGATGTTCTGTTGGTTTGATGATGCTATTTCCTGTTTGGAGAGAACCTACGCCAAGCTATATGATAAGGTGCAATATGACAAGCTGACCGGCTGGCTGCGCGAAAATGGCTACTGCGCAGGCTCCCATTCCGGGCTCTCCCTGGATTATTATAAGAAGGCAGATGACAAGGAAAGACCCTTAGGCTTTGCACTCCTTGGGGATAAATTTCATTATGGTTTTACCTTCAGTATCAATGCCGAAACAAGGGTCAGGCAGTTCTGCTTAATTCGTATTCTTCAGTTCGGCCAGATGCTGCATCATTTCGATGGATTGTCGGAGGGGACGAAGAAACTTATCCTATCCAGAGCAAGACGCTGTGACGGCTGCAGGTATTGCGTCCAGACCGACAAGACAGGGACTCGGCCCCGTGCGGCTATAACCATCAGCACCGGGGACACAATCTGTCCTTATTTTCCGAGCTATACCTTTTCATTCGAGTATCTCAACAGGGATGTGGATGCCATTATAGACTTCTTAATCGACATGGAAGCCATCATTAAAGCGGGAAAAAAGAAATAAGGCCATGATATTCAAATCTGCAGCTCAAACCAGAAGCGCAGGCAGTTGCCAAGAATAAGATCAAGCATAGGCAAGCTGCCTGCGAACGGGAACAGCAGGATGATTTGAACATCACGGCTTTTCTACTGCTTTGCAGCAACCTCAGAGTATTCCTTTACAAGCCTTGCCCTCAAGTAGCCCCGGTCGGTTTCGATGCTCTCCACAAAGAATCCGCGGCCATAATAGAAGCGCATGAGTGCATGATGCCTGGAGGCGGTGTGCAGGGTTACCTTCTTGACTCCCTTTGCCATGAGGTATTTATCCACGACGCTCATGAGCGCCTTGCCGATACCGATATTTCGGCTTTCCGAATCCACTGCGAAACGGCTTAAATAAGCCGAATCGTTATGGATATCCAGGCGGACCGTTCCCACGATCTTATCATCAATAACTGCAATATAAACCGCCTTGGAGGCGATCTCCTTGCGGATGTCCTCCACGGTTTCGTTCAGCGCTTCAAGCTTGCTTTGGCCGGTTATGGCAGCGTATTCCTGAAAGCCTGATTGCAGTATAGCGAAAACAGAAGGCGCGTCGGGTTCCTCAGCGCGCCTGATAATAAACGAGTAAAGCATTTTATCTATCAGTCCTTTATCCCATGAGTTTTACCAAAACTGCTTTTTGTGCATGAAGTCTGTTCTCGGCCTCATCGAATACAACCGACCTCTCACCGTCGATAATCTCGGCCGAAACCTCATAGCCTCTGTAGGCCGGGAGACAGTGCATATAGATGGCATCGGGCTTGGCTACCTTAAAGAGCTCGGCATTGACCTGGTAAGGCATAAAGATCTTGGCCCTCTTTTCCTTTTCTGATTCCATACCCATGCTTACCCAGGTATCGGAATAGATCACATCGGCATTCTTAGCCGCCTCATAGGGATCCTCGGTGAGGATTACCTTTGCCCCTGTCTGCTCAGCGGCCTCCATGGCCTTCTTAACCGAATTGGAATCGCATTCATAGCCCTTTGGTGTGGCCACACTGATGTCCATACCCACCTTCGCACATCCGATAAGAAGGGAGTTGGCTACATTGTTGCCATCGCCGCAGTAGGCCATCTTGACACCCTTGAGCTTGCCCTTGTGCTCCTTGACGGTCTGAAGATCGGCCAGGATCTGACAGGGGTGCTGGCTGTCGGTCAGCCCGTTGATGACCGGGACTGTGCCGTATTCGGCCAGTATTTCCACATCGCTCTGCTTGAAGGTTCGGATCATAATACCGTCGATATACCGGGAGAGGGTTTGTGCCGTATCGGCGACAGTCTCCCCACGGCCAAGCTGGATATCATTGGCGCTCAGGAAAAGGGAGTGGCCACCGAGCTGGTACATGCCCACCTCGAAAGATACGCGGGTGCGAGTTGATGACTTGGAAAAAATCAGGCCAAGGGTCTTGCCCTTTAAAAGATGATTGTGTCGGATGCCGTTCTTATTCTCATACTTCAATTTATCAGCCATTGCCAGTGTTTCAAGGATCTCCTCACTGGTCCAATCGCTCAAGCACAATAAATGTTTCATACCATCACCTATCCTGTTCTGTATAAACTCATCAGGAGCTATATCGGTAGAATGCGGGTTTTAGTTGACAGCCCCATCTGTTATTGTATTATTATACATTAGTATGCATAAAAATGCAATATGGCTTCGGAAATTTTTCTCTTTTTCAATTATCAACATGAGTGTTAGTATAAACAGAAAACTTGCCGATTAATTAAGTAGCGCTATAGGTTTTATCAAGAACGATTATTGTTGTTCTATTTTAACAGATGAAAAAATGATTGAGATGGTGAGTATATGGATTTTGCTACGATATTAGGTATATTTTTAGGCATTGGTTGCATCATTTATGGCATTCTGAACGGTGGGGAAATGAAATCCTTTCTTGACCCGGGATCCATTGCGGTTACTATTGGTGGTGGTTTGGCGTCAACCATCATGTGCTATTCGCTTCAGGATACCATTAAAGTCATTAAAATCATCCCGCTTGTGTTTAAATCGCGACAGACCAACCCCTTTCAGACCATTCAACTGCTGGTGGAGCTGTCTCAGAAGGCGCGCCGTGAGGGTTTGCTGGCTTTGGAATCGGCTCAGGCCGACATAAAGGACAACTTCCTTAAAAAAGCCCTGGAGCTTGTGGTGGACGGCATTGAAGCCGATATGGTCAAGACTTCTATGCAGCTTGAAATAGACAGTATGGTAGTGCGGCATAGCGTAGGGCAATCCTATTTTAAGACCCTGGCTGCCCAGTTCCCGGCTTGGGGTATGATCGGAACCCTGATGGGACTTGTAAACCTCTTAAAGAATATGGATGACCCTTCCAGTGTCGGCCCGGCAATGTCCCTTGCCCTCATCACTACCTTTTACGGCAGTATCATGGCAAACTTCGTCTGTACACCTATTGCCAATAAGCTTGCGGCTAACAGCGGTGAAGAGATTCGCATGAGGGAGATGATTATGGAGGGTGTGCTTTCCATACAATCCGGTGAGAACCCGAGACTGATGGAGCACAAGCTGAAAACATTCCTGTCTCCCGAACAGAAGCTTCAGTATGAAAGCATGGTCAATGCAGAAGGAGATAAGCCAAGGGAAAGCAGTATGGCCTGATTGCAAATGATCGTGAGGCCAGAAAAGGTGGGTTGTAAATGGCGAGAAGAAAAGAACAGGCATCCGAAGGTGCTCCCGAATGGATGACCACATACAGCGACTTGGTCACCTTGCTGCTGACCTTTTTTATCCTGCTGTTTTCATTTTCGACGATTAATAAACAGAAGTTCGATGAAGTAGCCAGGTCACTTTCGGCAACCTTCATGAAGTTTGACGGCGGAAATAGCATTCTTTCAGGAAGCGGAAACAGCATCATCACCGTAAACTTTGTCAATCCAAGTGATGAGCAAAAGGCGCAGCAAAAGGAAAAATACATCGAAAGCGCCGAGGAAATGGTCATCGATGCCCAGCAGCAGATTAATGATAAAAAGATGGATGCAGCAAAAGAGGAAATCCGACAGATGATAGAAGCCGAGGGCCTTGACGACAAGGTGCAGGTTGTTGAAGAGAAGGATTTTATCCTGGTCAGGCTGGATTCAGAGGTGTTCTTTGAGTCAGGAAGCGCCGAGATCAATCCAGAGGGTCTAGAGGTATTAAGGTCCATATCAGAAACCTTAAGGGCAATAGAGAACGCGATACTCATATCAGGACATACCGATAATGTTCCCATAAGCACCGGAATCTATAAATCCAACTGGGAGCTTTCAACTGCCCGTGCAACCAATGTGGTGCGCTATTTCGTAGAAGAGCTGGGGCTTGATCCCACCAAGTTTACGGCCACCGGAAACGGTGAATTCCAGCCGGTGGGGGATAACAATACGCCTGAAGGCCGCCAGAGGAACAGACGTATAGAGATAAAAATTATGAAATAGCACCGGGAAATACCATATAATAGGTCAGTAGAATCTCAACCCCGGAGGATTATATGGAGACCATCGTAAGCGAAATCGCTAAAAATCGCATGGAAAAAGAGGTTAATCATGCTCTGAGTAATTATGGCCTCTTTGTAACCGATATCCGTTTTGATTCCACCACTGACTTTCGCGTCATCATCGAGCTTGGTGCCAGCGAAGCACTAGCTGCAGCCATATCACAATAACCTCGCTTTTTCTCTGTAAAAACATAGCTGTCCCTTTTGGGACAGCTTGTTGGTGAAGAGCTGTGTAAAGGTTAGTCAACAACAGGTTCATCTCTGAAAAGAAGACTGATGGAATATAAACCGGCAACACCCACCAAGGAGTAGACAATCCTGCTTCCCAATGTCGCCGTTCCAAATATGCCTGCAACCAGATCATACTGGAATAGGCCTACCAGCAGCCAGTTAAGAGCCCCTATGATGACCAGTAAGAGTGCAATTCTGTCAAATGGTGTTCTCATGCTCCTGACTCCTTTACATTAAATTCAGGCGGTTTTTATTCGCCTTCAAAATTATAGTGTGCACAAAAAACGATAAATCATTCAAAGGCCGCGGCTCAAATGACGAATAATATTTGAGCGGATAACATATTTATGGATTCGAACGGCAATGAAAAGCGCAATTGAATGTCGAATCAATTGTCTCTTGCGGAAAATCGGTTTTTGTGTGATATAATGATTAGGCTTTCATGGAGCCAGGTAATTATTCTTTGGATTTTGAAAAGAATAGGTATGGCATATGAGCTTGCGAGCTGCAAAGCAGCTTTCAGGCAGTTTAAGGTAAAATGGAGGGTTAAGCCATGGCAGATTTTTGGGATCAGGAAGAACTGTTGGGGAAGTTTGTGAAAAACAGCCGCGAAGAGATTCATATCAAGCGGGTTTCCAAAAACACCAGAGAATACATCGATATTAGAACCTTTTGGTACGATAGCAATGCCGATGAGTTCAGGCCCAGTCAGAAGGGCGTGGCCATTCCTTTGGAGTTTGTCGGTGAGTTGAAGAGTATTCTCGAAGGCATCGAATAAGTATAATACCTTCTGCCGCACCCGTTTACATTTAAACGGGTGCGGCATATCAGAACCGCCCTTTTCGCCGGCCGGCAGAAGGATAGGAGCGGATGATACAACATATGCAAGTCTTTTTTAAGGTGTGAAAGGGTTTTCATGCTCACAGAAAATCAGGCTTCGCGGGCATTTCCGGCATGTCCGTATATTCCGGAGGCCGGCATTTCCCATATGGTGGTTTCCGGTGAACTGCCTGTCTCCATGATGGATGAATTAGTCAAGCGGGGAATCGGGTGTATCAGGACTCGTGGGTTAAAATCCCTACCGGGTCCTTTGAGCTATCATACCGACATGCAGCTGCTGCACGTGGCTCAGGATACCATCGTTTGCGCACCAAATCTTGATGAGGAATTCAAAACCAATCTCAGGGGCAGAGGCCTCACGGTCATTTCGGGGCTTTCTGAACCGTCAGCACCCTATCCCGGTGATATTCCCTATAATACGGCTATTATCGGTGAATACGCGCTATTAAACGTCTCCCATACCGATCCGGTGGTTATTGAGTGGCTCAGAAAGACAGGTAGAAAGCTTATCCATATCAATCAGGGTTATGCAAAATGCTCTGTGGCCATTGTCAGCCATGAGGCTGTGATTACATCGGACAGAGGTATCCAGAGAGCACTGAACGATGTAAAGCTGGACGTTTTGCTCATTGATCCCACGACAAAAATCCTGCTTCCCGGATACAATTACGGCTTTATCGGCGGAGCATGCGGCCTGATCTCAGAAAGTGAGATGGTATTTTCGGGGAATTTCCATTGCTTGAGGCAGGCTGAGGTGATCTGTGAATTCCTTCGAAAGCACGGGATCAAGGCCGTTTCATTGGGTGACGGACCCGTCTTGGATACGGGTGGCTTTATTCCGCTGGGCACTGTATAACGGACAATTGGGTTTACATATACTACACCTGAAAGACCAGCTAATTAAAGTCAAGAGTTTATAATAAAAATTTTGAGAAATTTTTTTAGGCTCCTGACGTTAATGAAACGCATGACAACAAGACCACCTAGGTGAGGTAGACATAAAATAG
>Ga0116192_1000746_pt1 | contig 24004 bp, 17 predicted proteins | sample AD_UKC113_MetaG_FD_89876 | JGI IMG/M metagenome (GOLD analysis project Ga0116192, IMG submission 89876) | Active sludge microbial communities of municipal wastewater-treating anaerobic digesters from Hong Kong - AD_UKC113_MetaG | ecosystem: Engineered > Bioreactor > Anaerobic > Digestate... | reverse complement strand
GGGTCGGGGGGGTCGGGGCGGGGATGGGAAAGATTGTTCATTTGGGGAAGGCGGCCGGGGGTGAAAAAAACCGCCGGCACGCAATTTGTCTAATGAAGAAGGAGGAACCCAAACCAAGCACAAGAAAGGAGCCAACCCATGATCGACGTTTCCATCAAATACAACGTGACCGGCGGCAGCCAGCCCTGCGCCCTGTGCGGAGCGCTGACGGAATCCAAACACGGCCCGGACCTCTTTCTGGAAGGCACCATGCAGGTCATCTGTCCGGAGTGCGGCCAGGACCACGCACCCCACCTGGCCCGCTTGCTCGAGTTGGGCCAACAGGCCCAGTGCTACACCCAAGCCTGCGCCCGCTGAGGGGGCTCTCGAAAGGGCAGAGAATCTTCTCCGGCCGAAAAAGGAGGTTTTCCCCGGGGTTTCCCCGGGGATCGACAGCGCCTGGAACCCGGCCTGATTTCTGCTATAGTGGAAACCGATGGGAAGCCCCATGGGGCCGTGGGCCTTTGTCCCATCGAGGGACCCGCCGGCATCCGCCACAATCACTTGGTTGGCTTGAGCCCGGCGGCATCGGCCGGGTCTTTGTCCCGGGTTTCGCAGACCGGGGAGGGCGCAGGACGGGCGGCGAACTCCCGGGGGCTGATCCCCGACGCCGGCCGGCCCGATCCCGGCAGAATCATTCCATGTGTTGGAGGCCAAAGGAGAGGACGGTATGTCGGATCGACCTCGAGTCGTCTCGGGGGTGCATCAGCTGGATGCCCTGCTCGGGGGGCTTTTCATCGGAGACAACGTCATCTGGCACGATGACTCCGGAAGCCTGGCTTCGGTGTTCTGCCTCAATTTCATCCGGGCGTCCCTGGATCAGAACCGGCCCCTCATCTACGTCAGTTTCGATCGCTCCCCGCGCAACCTCCTCGAGAAGCTCGGACCCCTTGCCGATCATCCGTCCCTGACCATCCTGGATTGTTTCACCAGCGGCAAGGGGGCGAGCTCCCCCGTTTTTCTGCGCTTCTACGACGAGCCGGGCACGGACCGGGCCTGTGAGATTGTCCGGGTGGAGGAGCCCCGCAAGATCGATCACGTGATGGAGGTGCTCTACGGGGTCCACGCGGCCCTCGAGGGCTATGTGTGCTTTGTGTTCGAGAGCATTACGGGGATGCAGGAGGTTTGGGGAGGGGAGGATCACATCCTGAATTTTTACTCCCATTCCTGTCCCCGCCTCTACGAACTCAACACCGTGGCCTACTGGATCATGGAAAAGAAGGCCCACTCTCCCCGGCTCCGCGCCCAAATCAGCCAGATCGCCCAGGTGGTCATCGACCTGGGAATCAAGAGAGGCACGACGTCCTTGACCATCCTCAAGGCGGAGGATCGGAACCCGGCCGTTTTTCACAAACCCCACAACTACTGGACCCGGGACCTGACCATCGCCTTCGACGAGGAGAGGCGAATTCCCGGGGGAGTGGACCTGGGAGTGCGTTTGAAGGAGCTGCGAAGCAAGCGGGGATTGTCCCAGACGGACCTGGCCCGCCTGGTGGGGGTGACGCCCAGCACCATATCCCAGGTGGAGAGCAACCTCATCTACCCTTCCCTCCCCGCCCTGCTCAAGATGGCCGAGGTGCTGGCCGTGGACGTGAGCTCGTTTTTTCAGGAAAAGCCCTCCGCCGGGCACCGCCTTGTATTCACCGCCGCCGATGCCGTCGAGGTGAAGCTGCCCCAGATCCCCGAAGGTTTTGCCTACGCCCGGCTCCTGACCCCCCCGGACCTGGAGCCCCGGGCGGAACCGTTTCTCATCGAGGTTCCTCCCAACACCACCATTCCCTCTCACTTCTTTTTCCACAAGGGACACGAACTGGGATACCTGGTCTCGGGCAAGCTCCAGGTGAAGTTCGGACAGGCCTCCTACACCCTTCGGGGCGGGGACGTGTTGTACCTGGATTCCCAGCTCCCGGATCAGTGGAAGAACCCGGGAAGCTCTCCTGCTCGACTGCTGCTGATCAAGATTCGGTGAAAGAGAAAACGGGAAGAGGGAAAGGCAAGGTCGGGTCCCCGGTCCCGCCCCTTTTCCCGGGCCCCCGAACTGCGTACGAGAACCGGGGAAAGGGAAAGGACCGGGGAAGTGTGGTGGTCGGGGAGCGGGGGCTTCCCGTTTTGGCCTAGCTGTTCAGAATGGCTTCGGCTTCTTCCCGATACGCGTCCATCACGTACGGAATCCCCGTCACCCGGGTGCACTCTTCGGTTAGGGACATGAGCTCCCTGCGGCTGATGGAGGACAGGTTGAAGCAGCGGGACCCGGCCATGAGCTGCTGCAATCCCACCCGGATCTTGTCCGAGTAACTATAAATCCCGATGGCGCCCAAGGGAATGTTCTTGATCTCGGCATCGCCCACCAGGTCTTTGACGGCTTCGTAGCTCACGAAAATCTCTTCGGTGGTGTTTCCGTACTGGCTTACCGTCTTGGGCAAATCGTTTTTCTGTATCCATTCGGCGATGTTTTTGCCCACCATTCCGGGGATCATCAAGGCACGACCCATACAGATGGCCTTCACGAAGGGGGACCCCAGGGCCAGGGCCTTGAAGACGCCGTCCTCGCTGGAGAATCCGCCCGCGAAGGCGATGTCGGGGACCCTCTCTCCCCGGGCGGTGAGTTTTTGGCAGAAATCGTATGCCGCCGAATGAATGTAGAGGCTGGGAATTCCCCACTCTTCCATCATTCGCCAGGGACTCATGCCGGTTCCCCCCGGTGCGCCGTCAATGGTCAGAAGATCGATTTGGGCCTTGGAGCCCCACTTGATGGCCATGGCCAGTTCCCGAAGGCTGTAGGCCCCGGTCTTGAGGGTGATTCGCTTGAAGCCCAGTTTTCGCAGCCGAGCCACTTCCGCCAGGAACCCCTCTTCGCTCACGAACCCCAGGCGGCTGTGGCGCTCGAATTCCTTGATGGCTCCTTCCTTATAGGCCGCCTGGGCCACGGGGCTGGACGGATCGGGGGTGATGATGTAGCCTCGCTTTTGGAGCTCGAGGGCCCGTTCCAGGCTGTGGACCTTGATCTCTCCCCCGATGCACTTGGCGCCCTGACCCCATTTGAGCTCGATGGTTTGGAGGCCGTGCTTGTCCACCACGTACTCGGCAACGCCCAACCGGGTATCCTCGACGTTCATCTGGACCAGGAGCTCTCCATATCCTCGATGGTAGCGCTTGTAGATCTCGATGCGGCGATCCATCTCCGGGGACTTGGTGATCTTGTGGTCGGCATTGAGCTCGAGGCCGGGATCGATGCCGCACACATTCTCGCCGCACACCAGGGTGACGCCGCTGATGGCCGCCCCTACGGCGAAGTGTTCCCAATTCTTGCGGGCAATCTCCGTGGAACCCAGGGCACCGGTGAAAACCGGCATGCGCATCTTGACTTTGATGTCCCAGCCGTACTCCGTTTCCGTGCTCACCGCCGGAAAGACCGCCGTATCCGAGTTGGCCTCGAGTCCGCCGGGAAGACCGGCGCCGCCCAGGGCGTACCCCTGGATGTTGAGGTGGGAATAGTCCACGGGGTAGTTCTTGTCGGCGCCGGCGGTGATCTGCCCGAAGGGACCCGGGTAGATCACTTCGCGGCCGCGAAACGTGGCTCGGAAGACCTCGCAATTCCCCCGGCATCCGTCGATGCAGCGGGAGCAGAGACCGCTCATGGGGACCACGCTTTTCGAACGGTTGAAGGTCAAGGTTGCGTCATTGGAATTGGGGGTGCTCAAATTCATGGTTTGTTTCTCCCTCTCGTTCTGATCGTTGGCTTTTGGAGAATAAAAAAATCCACACCCCCTCGACGGGGGGATGCGGACTGCTTCGTCCGAAGTTTCGGCCACTCCGTCGTAGCCTGCAAAATAGACGAGCCCGGAAATGCAAAAAGGCGTCTTTCCCCTCGGGGGGAACGGACGCCTTTGTCCTGCTCGACCGCGCTAATCCCGCACTCCGTTGTGCGAGGCTGCCGCGCTTTCATACCCTCTAACAAATTCACGGTAGCTTTAGCGTTACTTATAGAGTTTGTCAAGGAGATTGTTTGGGCAGGGGGTGGGAGTCCGGGAGCCGAAGCACGTGCGTGCCGGGTTGAGCGTTTCCGAACGCGGCAGCCCGTCGTGCCCGCAAAGGGGCATCCGGCAGGTACGGAAGCTCTTTCCGGACTCCCGCTTGCGCGGGAGGGACGAAACGGGATTCGCAACAGCCGAATCGATCAATCCGGATGCGACTCGTCTTCGAGGTTCAAACCAGCGAGGGGCAGAAGGCCCCCAGGGCTTTCCGCAGGGTCTTTCGCATGCGAAGCAGGTCCTGCCAGTTCTCGAGGGATTCTTCTGCGTCTTTGACGGGCCACAATCCCAGGGCTCTCATTTCGTGCAACTGCCGGGGGGAAATCTTCGAACCGGCTGCATTGCTGTAAAGACGCAGGCGGTGTTCAAGGGCCCTCAGGGCCTTGAAGGCGACCATCACCTCCCGACACTCGGACTCACCCGATCCGATGCTCGTCAGCACGCTTTTCAAGCAGGACCGCACGGACCCGCCCGCGGGGAAAACCTTCTCATGGCCCCGGGCCAGGTGCAGGCCCTGCACCAGGAATTCCACGTCGGCCAATCCTCCGTTTCCCAGCTTCAAATCCAGGAGATCCGGGTGCTCCCCGGCCCTTTCCTCCTGCATCCGCTGTCTCAGGTGGCAAAGGCGGGCCCAGACCCGGGACTCATCCCGCTTCCCGTAACAAATCCGGGAGGCCGTCCCCTCGATGTCGCGCCCCACGGACGGGTTCCCGGCAATGGTTCGAAGTCGAAGGAGGGCCTGGATTTCCCACAGGTCCGCGTCCCGGGAATAATACTCGATCCAGGACCTTTCGGTGACGATGAGGGGCCCGTAGTTTCCCGTGGGCCTCAGGCGAACGTCCACGGCGTAGCCGGGTCCTTCCTGGAGGGGAGTGCTCAGCATGCGCATGAACCGTTGCACCAGTCGAAGAACGGTTCCGGGAATTTCATCGTCCGATTCGCCGGGGGCGGGACGATACACAAACACCAGGTCCAGGTCCGAAAGGTAGCTCATTTCACGGCTGCCCAGTTTCCCGAGTCCCAGGACGGCCAGGGGAAGGTCTCGGGGCAGGCCCAGGTTGCGGCAGACCCCGCCGTAGGTATGGCGTACCACAAAATCCGCCAGGCCGCTGAGCTCCAATTCCAGTTCGAGGTCGCTCAAACGCCCGGCCAGGTCTTCCCGGGCAATCTGGACCGTTCGTTCGTTCTTCAGCCGCCGGATCCATTCCATTTCTTGTTCGTAGTCCAGGCCTCGATCCAGGACTCGGGCGGCGTTGCGTTCCCAGACGGGGCCCGGGGGAAAGGCCCCGTGGGTGGTGGCCATCCCCTCCACCAGGCTGGGGTTGTGCGCCAGCAATTCCCCCAGCAGCTCCGAGCGACCCAGGCCCGAGAAGAACTCCTCCATCCAGGGAGCGAAGGCATGGAAGACTTTTGTCAACCCCGGTCTTCTGCGAACATGGGCCAGGTAGCGCTCGATGCGCAGAAGGATCTTTTCCCGGATTTCGGTTTCCCGGAGGGCGCCGTACGGGCGCAGGAAGCGAACCAGGGCGTTGTGCAGGTCCGCGGGGAAGTCCCGGAGGTGAGCCTCGAGGCGGTCTCGTGCCTCCCGGGGATAGGCTGCCGGGAAATCACGGCTCCCCTCCCCGCCGTCCGTGATCGACTCCCGGGGGTGGGGATCCCGGGAACGGAAAAGGTCCAGGAAGTGCTCATGGACCCTGCGACAATGCTCCTGCAACCGATCGAACAAATCCCGGACGTTTTCTCCGATCCCGGCCGCTCGGCAGATGCGCAGCAGGGATTCGGGCGACCGGGGGATCCTGGAAGAATGCCGGTTCTGGTCCAGCTGGATGAAATGCTCGATTCGTCGCAGAAAGGAGTAGGACTGGGCCAGGGATTCCGCCACGGAATCCGAGAGAAGGCCAAGGTCGCGCAAGGCTTGCAGGGAGCGCAAAGAGTTGGGCTCTTCCAGTTCCGGGTGCCTGCCTCCGTAGATGAGCTGCAGGGACTGAACCAGGAATTCCACCTCCCGGATTCCCCCGACTCCCAGCTTCACATCGAAGTTTTCCCAGTCGGACCGGGGACGGGGGGCTTCGGAAAGAATGCGATCCCGCATGGCCCGGATCTCGTCGAGGGCTTGAAAGTCCAGGAAGCGGCGGAAAACGAAGGGGCGCACTTCTTGGAGGAAGGCGGTTCCCAGGGAACGGTTTCACGCCACGGGCCGGGCCTTGAGCAGCATCTGGCGCTCCCACGGTCGGCCGTGCTGGAGGTAGTGGTCGGCGGCGCCGGAAAGGGAGGGGACCAGGGGACCGTCCTTTCCCCCGGGCCTCAGCCGGAGGTCCGTTTCGAAGACCCTGTCCCCGTCCACGTGGTCGGAGAGGAGCTTTCCCAGCCACTGGAAAAGACGCTGAACGAGAACCGGGATGGAGTCCGGAAGGGCTTCTTCCATCCCCTCGTGGGAATAAAGGTAAAGAAGGTCCACGTCCGAAACATAATTGAGCTCGTGGCCTCCCAGCTTTCCCAATCCCAGGACCACCAGTCCCAGGCGGCCTCGCCAGGTCGCCCATGCCCGGCTTTCTTCCTTGTCCGCCCACCATTGGGGAGACTGGTCCAGGACGTCCAGGCCCACCTGGAGGCAAACCGTCGCCAGGTCGCTCAACTGCCCCGTCGTCTCGGCCAGGTTCGCCATTCCCAGGAGGTCCCTGGCCCCGATGCGCAGGAAATGGCGCTGCTTGAACTCCCGGAAGGTTCGCAGGAGCCCCTCGAAGGACGGGGCGGACCGAGCGGTTCGCTCGAGGTCCTGGAAAAGGTCGGTGAGCCCGTAGCGGCGGTGGAGGTTGCCCGGGGAGGAGAGCCATTGGCGGAGCTCGGGACGGGCGCGCAGGAGGGTGCCCAGGTACTGGGAACAGAGGGGAATGCGGGAGAGATCCGGCACTGGTTTTCCTTGCGGTGGAGGCGCCCGCATCTTGAAAACGGAACCGCCGTTGAATAATGGCGGGGGTTGTACTATACCCGTTGGGGATTGGAAATTTCGTTTTCGTAGGAGCGGCATTTTGCCGCGAAATTGCATGGTCGCGGCAAGATGCCGTTCCTACAGCAAAGAGGAAAAGCGCCGGAACGTAACTTACAAACCCAAACGAGTATAACATCCGCCCGCGAACTCTTGCGGGGTCGGCCGCAGGTGGGGGGAACGTTTCCCCCGCCGGCGGAACGTTAGCACAGGGCACGGGAGCATGACTACCGGCAAATCGCCCGGAGGCTGCGGATCGTTTCCGGGCGAAGCACAGGCACCGGATTCAACAGAAGGCGACGCAGATGAAGGTTGTGGGCATCATCCCGGCCCGGTATGCCTCCACCCGGTTTCCGGGAAAGCCCCTGGCGGATATCGGGGGCAAACCCATGGTCCGGCATGTTTGGGAACGAGCGGCCTCGAGCGGTTCCCTGGACCGGGTGTGGGTGGCCACGGACGACCGTCGAATCCTCGAGACCGTTCGGGACTTCGGCGGAAACGCCCTGCTTACCGGCGACCATGCCAGCGGGACCGACCGGCTGGCGGAGGCGGCCCGTATTCTGGGGCTCGAGGCCGAGGACGTGGTGGTGAACATCCAGGGAGACGAGCCCCTGGTGCGGGCGGAAATGTTGGATCGGCTCGTGGCGGGCCTTGAAGAGGATCCGGCCTTCCCCATGGCGACCCTGGCCCACCAGACCGACGATGAGAGGGAATACCGGGACCCCAACGTGGTGAAGGTGGTCGTGGATCAGCTGGGAAAAGCCCTGTATTTTTCCCGCTCTCCCGTTCCCTTTCGCCGGGACGAACCCGCCGGGTCTCCCGTCTTCCTGAAACACCTGGGTTTCTATGCCTACCGGCAATCCTTCCTCCAGACCTTCACTCGACTCCACCCGGGAAAGCTCGAACGCCTGGAGAAGCTGGAGCAGCTCCGGGCCATGGAACACGGGTACCTCATCCGGGTCATCCCGTCCCCCTGGGATACGCGGGGCATCGACACCCCCGAGGACCTGGAAAGACTCCTCGAGGAGCTTTCCGGGAACGCGTCGTCTGCATCGGGGGAGCGCCCGGGTGAACGGCGCGACGAAATGAGTTGATGTTCAGGGATTTCCCGTTACAATTCCCGGGCCTGCGGACGGCCGGGGAAGGCTCAGGGCACGGTTTCTGCAACTCTCCTGCGGTTCGTGGAAATCCCAATCCCCGCGGATCGGACGGGTTGGCTTTGTAAGGAATCCACCACAAGACACGAAGATCGGTCAAACCCCGGTCGGCTTCGAACCTTGCGGAGTCAAGGGACGGGGTTTTGTGCACTCATCCTTATTTCTGCATCGAGGAACGGGTATGACGGTTCCATGGAAACGAACCAGGGCGGTCGTGGTCCTGGAAGACGGCACGGTCTTCCGGGGATTTGCCTTTGCAGGGGCCGGGCGGGCCCTGGGGGAAGTGGTGTTCAACACGGGCATGACGGGGTACCAGGAGGTGCTGACCGACCCTTCCTACAAAGGGCAAATCGTCGCCATGACCTATCCCCTCACGGGCACCTACGGCATCAACGCCGCGGACATGGAATCGGAGGCCGTCCAGGTGGAAGGGTTCGTGGTCAAGGAATACCAGGAATTTGCCAGCAACTGGAGAAGCGAGAAGACCCTTGCGCGGTTTCTCGAGGAACACGGAAAGATCGGCATCGAGGGGATCGACACCCGTGCCCTGACCCGCCACATTCGGCAGGCGGGGGCCATGCGCGGAATCCTCTCCACGGACTCGGACGACGTTCCCGAGCTCTTGAGGCAGGTGAGAACCTTTCCCGGGCTCCACGGGGTCGACCTGGTTCGGCTGGTGACCTGCCGCACCCCCTATCTTTGGATTCGCGGGGAAAAGATCGAGCGGCCGTCCCGGGAGTGGTGGCCCGGGCATCCGGGACATCGCGTAGCCGCCCTGGATTGCGGGATCAAGTTCAACATTCTTCGGAAACTCGAGGAAGCGGGATGCCAGGTCATGGTGTTTCCCGCAGACACCCCGGCGGAAACCATGCTCTCCGTCAAGCCTGACGCCGTCTTCTTGTCCAACGGCCCGGGAGACCCCGCGGTCCTCGAGTACGTCATCCGCACCGTTCGGGGATTGCTGGGGCAAAGGCCCGTTTTCGGCATCTGCCTGGGACACCAGCTCATGGGCCTGGCCCTGGGGGGCCAAACCTTCAAATTGAAGTTCGGTCATCGCGGGGCCAACCAGCCCGTGAAGGATTTGAGCACCGGAAAGGTCGAGATCACCTCCCAAAATCATGGGTACTGCGTGGATTTGAGCTCCATGAGGGACCTTCCCGTTCGGCTGACCCACGTCAATCTCAACGACGGGACCCTCGAGGGAATGGAGCATCTCGAGGTCCCGGCTTTCAGCGTTCAGTACCATCCCGAGGCTTCCCCGGGTCCCCACGACGCCTCTTACCTGTTCCGCCGCTTCGTGACCATGATGGAAAGAAACGGTGGAAAAACTTCCTCGGGGTTCGCCGAAAGGAACTGCGTTCATGCCTAAGCGAACGGACATCGGGAAGATTCTCATCATCGGCTCGGGCCCCATCGTCATCAGCCAGGCCTGCGAATTCGACTACTCGGGGACCCAGGCCTGCAAGGCCCTGCGGGAAGAAGGCTACGAGATCGTCCTGGTCAACAGCAATCCCGCAACCATCATGACCGACCCCGAGACGGCGCACCGCACCTACATCGAACCCGTCACTCCCGAGGCGGTGGCCAAGATCATCGAAAGGGAGCGACCCGACGCCCTGCTTCCCACTTTGGGCGGGCAGACGGCCCTGAACGTGGCGGTGCGAACGGCCGAAATGGGGGTCCTGGACCGCTATGGGGTCGAAATGATCGGCGCCCGGGTGGACGTGATCCGGAAGGCCGAAGACCGGGAACTCTTTCGGGACGCCATGAAAAAGATCGGCCTCCGGGTTCCCGCCAGCGGCATTGCCCGAACCATGGCGGAGGTGGAGGCCGTGGCCCGGGAGATCGGGTTTCCCATCATCGTTCGTCCTTCGTTCACCCTGGGAGGCACGGGAGGAGGAGTCGCCTACAACCGGGAGGAACTGCTGGAGCTGGCCCAGGGGGGCCTCGATGCCAGCTTCATCCACACGGTGATGCTCGAACAGTCGGTGCTGGGGTGGAAGGAATTCGAGCTCGAAGTGATGCGGGACCGGATGGACAACGTGGTCATCATCTGTTCCATCGAAAACCTGGATCCCATGGGGGTGCACACGGGAGACTCCATTACCGTGGCCCCGGCCCAGACCTTGACCGATCAGGAATACCAGCGGATGAGGGACGCATCCATCGCCGTTCTTCGGGAGATCGGGGTCGAAACGGGGGGATCCAACGTCCAGTTTGCCGTGAATCCCCAAGACGGGGAACTGGTGGTCATCGAAATGAATCCCCGGGTTTCCCGGTCTTCCGCGTTGGCGTCCAAGGCCACGGGGTTTCCCATCGCCAAGATTGCGGCCAAGCTGGCCGTGGGATATTCCCTGGACGAGCTCGCCAACGACATCACCCGGGAGACCCGGGCGTCCTTCGAGCCCACCATCGACTATTGCGTGGTGAAGGTTCCCCGGTTTACCTTCGAAAAGTTTCCGAAAACCGAAGACTTCCTCACCACTTCCATGAAATCCGTGGGAGAAACCATGGCCATCGGGCGGACCTTCAAGGAGGCCCTCCAAAAGGCCGTCCGCTCCCTGGAAATCGGTCGTTTCGGGTTCCCGGACCCGCCCTCCCGGCCCGACCCCGATTACGTCGAAGGGCTGAAGCAAGCGATGCGGCGCCCCAACTCCCAGCGGCTCTTCCAACTGGTGGAGGCCATGCGGCTGGGGGTGGAAATCCCCGAGATCTTCGAGCTCACGTTCATCGATCCGTGGTTTCTCCACCATATCCGGCAGATTGTCGACCTCGAGCAGGCCGTCCGGTCCTGGGATTCCCCGGCATCCCTCATGGAGGACGAGGATTTTCTCCGAGCGGCCAAGTCCTGGGGGTTTTCGGACGTGCGCCTTGGGCAACTTACCGGAAACACTGAGGAAACCGTTCGGCAGGAGCGAATCCGCAGGGGAATCCGGCCCGTCTACAAGCTGGTGGACACCTGTGCCGCCGAGTTCGAAGCCTACACCCCCTACTACTACTCGACCTACGAGACGGAAAACGAAGCCAGGCCGTCCTCGGGGCCCAAAGTGGTGATCCTGGGGGGAGGCCCCAACCGAATCGGCCAGGGGATCGAATTCGACTATTGCTGCGTTCACGCCTCCTTCGCCCTCAAGGAGGAAAACGTGGAATCCGTCATGGTGAATTCCAATCCCGAGACGGTTTCCACCGACTACGACACTTCGGACAAGCTCTACTTCGAACCCCTCACCCGGGAAGACGTGCTGCACATCATCGAGGAGGAAAACCCCCGGGGGCTCATCGTGCAGTTCGGCGGGCAGACGCCCCTGAACCTGGCGGTCCCTCTCGAGAAGGCGGGAGCCAGGATCCTGGGGACTTCCCCCGACGCCATCGACCTGGCCGAAGATCGCAAGCGGTTTCAGCAGATGCTCCGGAAGCTGGGTCTGCGCCAGCCCAAGAACGCCACCGCCTTTACGGTGGAGGAGGCCTTGGCGGCGGCCGGGGATATCGGGTACCCGGTGGTGGTCCGGCCGTCCTACGTCCTGGGAGGACGGGCCATGGAAATCGTCTACGACGATGCGTCCATGGAGCAGTTCATGCACACGGCGGTCCATGTTTCCCCCGGCCATCCCATTCTCCTGGACCAGTTCCTCGAGGATGCCGTCGAACTGGACGTGGATGCGATCAGCGACGGGGAGATCACCGTGGTGGGGGGGATCATGGAACACATCGAACAGGCGGGGATTCATTCGGGAGACAGCGCCTGCGTGTTGCCGCCCATCACCATCTCCCGGGAGATGCAGGAGGAAATCCGGAGGCAGACCCGGCTCATGGCCCGGGAACTGGGAGTGGTGGGGCTCATGAACGTGCAGTTTGCCATCCGGAACAACCGGATCTTCGTCCTCGAGGTGAACCCCCGGGCTTCCCGGACCGTGCCCTTCGTGAGCAAGGCCGTCGGGATTCCCCTGGCCAAGCTGGCCACCAAGGTTATGCTGGGTAAGTCGCTAAAAGAGCTGGGTTTTGTGAAAGAGATCGAACCGCGTCACCTCTCCGTGAAAGAGGCCGTTTTTCCCTTTTCCCGATTCCCCGACGTGGATATCCTGCTGGGACCGGAAATGAAGTCCACCGGGGAAGTCATGGGTATCGCTCCCAGTTTCGGCATGGCCTTCGCCAAGGCCCAATCCGCCGCGGGCTATGATCTTCCCCGGGAGGGGACCGTTTTCATCAGTGTGCGGGATGCCGACAAGCCCAAGGTACTTGACGTCGCGCGGGAATTCCGCCGGTTGGGCTTCCGGTTGACGGCCACGGGCGGCACGGCCCGTTTTCTCCGGGATCGGGGACTCGAAGTCAAGACGGTCTGCAAGCTCCGGGAAGGACGGCCTCACGTGGTGGACCGCATCAAAAACGGGGAGATCCAACTGGTGGTGAACACGAGCCGGGGCAAGAAGACTTCGTCGGACTCTTATGAAATTCGGCGCACAACCTTGCTCTACAACATTCCCTACGCCACGACCATCGCCGGGGCCCGGGCCATGGCGGCGGCCGTCCAGGAACTGCAGCGGGGGGAATGGGATGTGAGGACGCTCCAGGAATATCACAGCGAAATCCGAAACCATGAATGAGCCTGCGTTTGCACCGGGACACGGATTCCCGGGCGGGCGTCGGACGGACCTTGCTGCCGGGAATCCCAGTCCCGGAAGGCTTTTGCCGGAAAGACCCGACTGATGACCAGTGATTTCCCAACCCGCATGACCCGGTGTTCCACCCTGGTTCCCGTAAGGTACCGACCCGGGAAACGGGAAGAATGCGGGATCTTCGGCGTGTTCGGTCACCCGGACGCGGCGAAGCTCACCTATTTTGGGCTCTATGCCCTCCAGCATCGGGGGCAGGAGAGTGCCGGGATTGCCGTATCCGACGGGTGCGAAATGTCCGAGCACAAGCACATGGGATTGGTTTCCGAGGGTTTTCGGGAAGAGACCCTCCGGGCCCTCAAGGGGGACCTGGCCGTCGGCCATGTGCGCTACTCGACCACCGGCTCCTCCCTTCTGGCCAACGCCCAGCCTTTCGTGGTGTCCCACGGGGGCGAGTACTACGCCGTAGCCCACAACGGGAACCTGGTGAACGCCGTGGAACTGCGGCGGGATCTCGAGAGCAGGGGGGCCATTTTCCGGTCCACCATGGACACGGAAGTGGTCATGCACCTGCTGGCGAGAAACCTCAGGCTGGGATTGGAAGAGGCCCTGGTGGAAACCTTGCGCCGGGTGCAGGGGGCCTACTCGCTGGTCCTGGCCACCAGGGACAAGCTCATGGGAATTCGGGACCCGAGAGGGTTTCGCCCCCTCTGCCTGGGCCGGCTGAACGGCAGCCATGTGCTGGCCTCGGAAACCTGCGCCCTGGACCTCATCGAGGCGACCTATGTGCGGGACGTGGAACCGGGCGAGGTCCTCATCATCGACAAGAACGGCATGAGCTCCCTGTACCCGTCTCCCGAGGTTCGGCCCGCCCACTGCATCTTCGAATTCATCTATTTTGCCCGGCCCGACAGCAGCATCTTCAATCAAAACGTGTATCTGTGGCGAAAACGGCTGGGGCACCTGCTGGCCCGGGAATACGGGTCCCTGGGGGGCGACCTGGTGATGCCCTTCCCGGACTCGGGCAACTATGCGGCCCTGGGCTTTGCCGAAGCCTCCCGGGTGCCCTTCGAGATGGGAGTGATCCGCAATCACTACGTGGGTCGCACCTTCATCCAGCCCAGTCAGGCCATGAGGGATTTCGGGGTCCGGGTGAAGCTCAACCCGGTGCGGGACCTGCTCCAGGGCAAGAAAGTGGTCCTGGTGGAGGACTCCATCATCCGGGGCACCACCACTCGAACAAGGATCAACGCCCTTCGCCAGGTGGGAGCAAGAGAGGTGCACATGATGGTGAGCTGCCCGCCTCATCGATTCCCGTGCCCCTATGGGATCGATTTTTCCACCAAGGGGGAGCTCATCGCCGCCTCCCACTCGGTGGAGGAAATTCGCCGGTTCATCGGGCTGGATTCCTTGAATTATCTCAGCCTCGAGGGGCTCCTCGAGGGGGGAAACGCCGTCCTGAACGATCACCCGTTCTGCCTGGCGTGCTTTACGGGGGATTACGCGGTGCCTTTCAAGGAGCAGGTCCGCAAGGACTGTTTCGAAAGGCAGGAACACCGCTCATAAGGGGGAACATGGATACCGGGGAAATTCTCGAGATTGCCGCGGAAGTGCTCAAGATCGAGGCCGAGGGGATTCTTCACCTGGTGGACCGCCTCGAGGAATCCTTCGCCCAGGCGGTGCAATGGATCTACGGGTGCCGGGGGCGAGTCATCGCCACGGGGATCGGCAAATCCGGCATTGTGGGCCGAAAGATTGTGGCCACCCTCAGCAGCACGGGGACTCCGGCCCTCTTTCTCCATCCCGTCGAGGCCGTCCACGGAGACCTGGGGATGATCCGGGGAGAGGACATTGTCCTGGCCCTGTCCAACAGCGGCGAGACCAACGAGCTCAACGTCATCCTGCCCAGCCTGCGAAACATCGGCACGCGGATCATCTCTTTTACGGGCAAGACCGATTCGACCCTGGCCCGACACAGCGATCTGGCCATCTATGCGGGGGTTCCCCGGGAAGCCTGCCCCATGGGGTTGGCCCCCACCGCCAGCACCACGGCCATGCTGGCCCTGGGGGATGCTTTGGCGGTGGCCCTGATCAAGCTGAGAAATTTCCAGGAGCGGGATTTTCACCGGTACCATCCTGCAGGGCACCTGGGCGAGAGGCTCGACGTGCCCGTCTGCGAAGTGATGCGCCGGGGAGAAGCCATCCCGGTGGTGCACGAAGATACGCCGGTTCTCGAGGCCCTGGAGGAAATGAGCCGAAAGGGCATGGGAGCCACCCTGGTCCTGGGGAAGAGGGAGGAACTGCTGGGAATCTACACCGACGGGGACGTGCGGCGCACCTTGAACCGGTATCCCGACGTGCGGGAGGTGCCCATGCGCCGGGTCATGTCCGTCAAGCCCCGTACCCTTTCGATGAAATGTTCGGTGGCCGAGGCCCTGGAGATGATGGAACGGCATCTCATCACCGTTCTTCCCGTAGTGGACGGGGAAGACCGGCTCCAGGGAATCCTGCACCTCCACGATCTGCTGGGAAAAGGTCGAATCCGGTTTACCCGGTGATCGTTCGCCGGGCGGAAGCCGGTGCCGGGCCGCTCCGCGGGCCTGCGCGGGGTCGAAGCGGTTCGGTTGCGCCCCGGGTCCGAAAGCTCCTCGGGACGTCTCCCCCTGTTCTCGGAGAAACAATGGCAACAAGAGATGCGGCCTCCGTCGGTCGAAAGCCTCTGCAGGACCTCGACGGCGATCCCTTTGCGCGGCCTTCCTCGCTCGGTGAATTTCCCCTTGCAGCTTCCGCCCAGAAATAATAGTAGATAGCATCTTCGGCAAATGGGCTGGCGTAGCTCAACGGTAGAGCAGCTGATTTGTAATCAGCAGGTTGCGGGTTCAAATCCCATCGCCAGCTCTCAGTTTACAGACTTTCGGATTTTCGCCTGTGCACCTCCTGTGCACGGATTCCGGAGCCTCACGCATTCCATCAGGCGCAAGCCGCCGCCATAGCAGGATGTTGAATTGACGGGATGAGCTCAACCCCTCTTTCCCCAAGAGAAGCCCAGGCTTCACGAAGAGTCCCGTCCACCGAGAAGTGCTCCCTTGGCAGGGGCCCCTGTTCTTCAGCTTTTGCGAGAACGGATTTCAGAAAAGAGACGGCAATATCCGATTCGATCAACCTGTCGCGATTCTTGGAGAAAGTGGAATGGTTCCAAACGGGTTCATCCGGATGAAGCCCGATAAACCAGCGGAAAGGCCTTGGCCGCCGCGCCTGATACCGGGTTGCGCCCAAGGTCGATCTGACATGCTGAGTGAAGAGTTTGAGCAAATGGCTGAATCCTGCGGGATGGCAGTTTCGGGGTGAATGCAACTTCGTATGAGCCCTCAAGTCCGGCCGGCATTGATGAAGGAGATCTACGCATGGACATGTGGAAGTTCTTTGACATCACGCATCGGGATCACATTGTCTGCAATCCGATGAGTCTTGAGAAACTTGAACAGCTCATCACACTTCTGTCTCTGAAACCCGGGGCACGCGTGCTTGATATCGCCACCGGAAAGGGCGAATTTCTCATCAGGCTTGCAGAGCGCTACCCACAAATGACGGGGACGGGAGTTGATTTTTCTCCCTACTGCATTGCGGATGTCCGCAAGAAGCATCAAGAACGTGTTCCGGATGCCCAACTCCGTTTCTTGGAGATGGATGGGGCCAAGTATGTCCCGGAGACCTTGGAGAGCTTTGATCTTGTAGCCTGCATCGGTGCGAGTTGGATTTATGGCGGGCATCGGGGGACGTTGAACGCGCTGCAAAAGATGGCAGCCCCGGAAAGTTGGATCGTGGTGGGAGAGCCGTATTGGCGGCATGAACCGGAAAGAGAGTACTTGGAAGCGATCGGAGTGACACGGAACGACTTCGGGACCCATTATCAGAATGTAGAGATCGGACGAGAGCACGGATTGGAGGTGGTCTACACACTCGTAAGCAGCCGGGATGACTGGGATAGATATGAAGGATTGCAGTGGTACGCTGCGGAAACATGGGCGAGCAATCATCGGGATGATCCTGATGTGGACACCGTGTTGAAGCGAGTGCGTGCGAGCAAGACCGCGTATCTGATGTGGGGACGAGACACGTTGGGGTGGGCGATTTATGTGTTCAAGAAGGGGGGGTGTGGCCCAGTTGCGGTTGGCTGACGCGCCTGATTGGGCATGCCCGGGATGGGCAGGATGAGGAAAGAGGCATCACCGGCTCCGAACGAGCCGTTCCACCCGGTTCGGGAAGGGGCTGTTACACTTTTTGCTGGGGTGTCCTTTCTTTCGATGATAGGATCGTCCCTCGGCTCGTTCCTCTTGCGCCTCATCCCGGGAATCAAGCAGGCAACGGGTTGGGCCCGGTTGCATGAAAGTCCCGCTTTCGTGGAAAGCAAGCAAGTCCTGCAGCGGCGAAAAGAGGAGTTGCAGGCGCTGCCTTCGCGAATAGAGGTGGAAAATCGTAATGTACTTCGATCCCGACGGCGATGAGAAACAATACGAACTGTATGATCTGAAAACCGATCCCCTCGAGCGGCACAACCGGGCCGACCCCGAAAACCTCAAGTACTACGACCCGGTAGAGCCGGCGGAGATGCAAGACAAGCTCCGGCGCAAGATGGAGGAAACCCGCACGACGCCCGCGCAGCCTTAGCCGGGAGAGGTCCCTTGCCTCAACGGGATGCGCTGCCCGGCGCGGCCTGGGCCGCCGGGAGGGGTCTTGCTCCCCTGGGGAGGAATGCCGCGAGGTGCATGGAACAAGACGCCCAAAACCCGCCGTTTGGCTGCTTCCCGAACAACCTGTTCGACGCCGTCCGCCTTCCAGGTGATTGCGAAACCGTGCGGGGCGGCCTGCAACCTTTCCTGCGACTATTGCTTTTATCTATCCCGGGAAAGGCTCTATCCCGGCGCCGGCCTGCGAATGTCCCAGGACACCCTCGAGAATTACGTCCGCCAGCACATCGAGGCAAATTGCGCCCCGGAGGTCACCTTCCATTGGCAGGGCGGTGAGCCGACCCTCATGGGCCTCGACTTCTACCGGAGGGCCGTCGAGCTTCAGCGAAAATACGCAAGGCCCGGCACGCGCATCCTGAACACGCTCCAGACCAACGGCACGACCCTCAACGGCGAGTGGTGCGGGTTCTTCCGGGAAAACCGGTTCCTGGTCGGGGTCAGCCTGGACGGCCCGCGGGCCCGGCACGATGCCTACCGCAAGGGGAAAGGGGGCGGGCCGACCTTCGACGCCGTCATGGCCGGGATTGCCCTCTTGCGGGAACACGGGGTGGAGTGGAACGTCCTCACCTGCGTTCACGCCGCCAATGCCGATTGCAGGCTCGAAGTGTACCGATTCCTGCGGGACGAGGTCCGTGCCTTCATGGTCCAGTTTATCCCCGTGGTCGAGCCCGGCGCCGGGGGGGAAGGCGCGGCAAGCCGCTCGGTCACGGGACCCCGGTACGGCAGATTTCTCATCACGGTCTTCGACGAATGGGTGCGCCGGGACGTGGGCCGCGTGTTCGTCCAGATCTTCGATGTGGCCCTGGGGGTCTGGTTGGGCCTGCCTTCCACCCTATGCGTCTTCTCCGAGACCTGCGGGGATGCCCCGGCCATGGAACACAACGGGGACCTGTTTTCCTGCGACCATTTCGTGGATCCCGGCCACAAGCTGGGCAACATCGGCCAAAGGCACCTGGGGGATCTTGTCGCCTCCCCTCGACAGCGAGCCTTCGGGGAGGACAAATCCCGCACCCTGCCGCGCTTTTGCCGCCAATGCTCCGTGCGCTTTGTCTGCAACGGCGGCTGCCCCAAGGACCGTTCGGGCACCAGCCCCGACGGAGAGCCGGGCCTCAATGTCCTGTGCCAAGGTTTCCGGGCTTTCTTCACGCACATCGACCGTCCCATGAGGATCATGGCCGAGCTCCTTCGCAAGCGCCGTTCCCCCGCGGAAATCATGGGAATCCCCCATGCAGGGAACCTGCAACCCGTTCCATGAAAGTCCTGCATTCCCGGGAATCTGCAGCAACCGGTGAAGGCGGAATCTTCCAGTTTTCTCGTTTCAAGCGCTCTTCGTGTTCCCGGAGGGAAAACTCAAACTCTGGGGGCGCCCCGGGAATATTTCCCGGATGCCTCTTTGAGGGCGGGCAGAGGGGGCGGAGTCCCGCCCCGAAGGAGGTTCGGGTCCCGGGAATCCATCGGTTGCAGGAACTGCGGAATCCATTATAGGTTAAGGCCATGCAAGGGGAGACGGCATTCGATCGGAACCTTTGGGAACGGGGACCTTGATGAAACCGGTTTTGTTCTGGGCGGCATTCTGGCTCTTTTTTCCTGCAGGGATCCATGCTGCCGGGTCGCTGAACGGGATCATCTTCATCGGCCAGTCCAATGCCGAGGGCCAGGGCGAACTCTCCGACCTTCCGGAGGACCTCCTGCAGGTTCCCGACAACGTCGAGTACTGGGACAAAGAGGAACGCATTTACCGCTACGACCAGCACCGACCGCGGCACGGCCTGGAGGTGACCCTCCTTCGAAAGCTCTCCAAGGCACCCATGGGGGACTGGTTGTTGGTCAAGTACGCCGTGGGGTCCACTTCCAGTTACTCCTGGAGGCCGGATTGGACTCCGGAAATTGCGGAAATCACGGATAACGTGGACCAGGGCCCCTGCTATCGCATGACCATGGATGCCGTTCGTCGAGCCGTCATGGAGAGGGGAATCGCGGTAAACTGGCGCTATCTTCTGGTGTTCAACGGGGAAAGGGATGCCCGGTATCTCCCGGCGGCCAAAAACTACGCCTCCAACGTGAGGCGGGTCCTGGGTGCCCTGAGAAGGGATCTGCATTCCCCCGGCATGGAGGTGCTTATTTGTCGGTTGGATCTTCCGATGACCAAGGGGAGACCGTATGCGGAAAAGGTGAGGGCGGCGCAGGAAACCCTGGGTTGGGTCAATCTTGACGGGTGCAGCAGGATGCCGACGGGGACTCACTATGACTCGGGGGGCCTTCGGCTGATCGGCCTGCGGGTCTACCGGAAGATCGAGCAGGGGCTGGGTTTCGGTTGCCTGCCGGGGTCGTCCGCCGACGGGAGCCGGCACGATGGCTCGATTCGCCCGCCCATAGTCCCAACCCTGCCGACACCAGAGTTCCCGGGAGGGTGCCCGGTAAATGGACACGATCCCGGGGCATTCCCGGCGGATGAGTCACGATCCCAATTCCTTCTCGGGCTGGAAATACTTCCGTAGGCTCGATGCCAGGTTCTCGGGCGTGGTCAAAATGAGCTCGTTTCTCAACAGCTTCTGGAGAAAATAGTCGTCGGTGCGATAGTTTTCGTAGAAGTTCTGGCGGGAGATGACGCGAAGGAAACATCGGAACGAGTCGTCCCCGGCGTCCGGGGGACCCGAGTACAGGGTGAAATTGAACGTCGAGATTCCCAGGGACGCGTACCCCCGCAGAACTGCCGAAAGTCCCCGGGCCAGGTCGCACAAATCCTGCCTTTCCATCTCCGAGAAATGTTTCTTGCCGGGAAAGATCCCCAGGACCTCGTTGGTTCCCTGGGGAGAAAAAGCAGCGATCCAGTCAACAGCCCCCGTGCAGGCGATGAAACGAAGGCCCAGCTCCCGCTCCTTTTCCGCCAAATCGACCCAGTAGCTGGTGCCGTGTTTTTCCCTGTATGCGGCACCCAGGGCGAGCAGCTCTTCCAGGTGGGTGAAGGGAACGTCGCTTCCCAGCACCTGGAAGTGGGGGTGAACGATGCTGGCGCCCGCCGGTCCCAAGTGGTTCCCATTGAGGGTGAGAAAGGGGACGGCCTCTTCCGAGCGGCAAAGATGCTCCACGAATTCTCGGGTTGCCAGGAACGCTTCCCGGACAAGGGCTGGCGAAAAGTCCTCGAGGGGAAGATGGTGCCCGGCTCCAACCCGGATGACCGCATGGATCCGGGAGACCGGGAACAGGTTGGGAAACAGGACGGACTCGCCCACCACCACCCGCCCCCCCGGTACGATCTTCTCGGGATAGGTCGGGGTCGTCCGTTTCCATCGGTCCTCACAGAGAAAGCATTGGGGCTCGCTCTCCCGGGCGAGTCGTTCCATGAGAGCACGGTCCGAAGCGCCGAAGAAGAAGGCTGCCTTGTCTTCGAGACCGGGGTTGAAGACGCTCTGCCTCCCCGTAAGAGGATCCCTTCGGATTTCGAGTTCCTGGGTGTCCAGTTGGCCGCCCATCATGGGGTTGTGGAACGAGGACCGCTGAAAATGCCTGTGAAATCGAATTTTCTCCATGGTTTCCGCTCCCGTCTTCTCTTCGAATTCTCGCCGGAGTTCTGCCGTCGAGCACACGACTTCCGGGGGAAGGCCTCATTCGTTCATCCATTCCAGGGCTCGTTCGAGGATTCGGTTGTAGATCTCCTCGGGACTCATTCCCATGGCTTTGGGTACCTTGAAGGAGTGATCCCCGCCCTCGATCACCTCGATCCGATGGGGGGCCGAAAGGCGTGCAAGCACGCCGGAGAGCATCGGGAGGTCGCACAGGGGGTCTCGAGTCCCGGCGAAAAACAACATGGGAATCCCGATCCTGTAAAGAGGCTCGTCCCGGAGGGCATCCTTTCTGCCCGGCGGATGGAGGGGATATCCCAGGAAGATCAGCCGCCGGGCGGCAAGCTGTCCCCGGGCCGCCATCTGGGCGGCAATCCTCCCGCCCATGGACTTTCCCGCTGCGAAGATCCGTTTCGGGCGGGGATGGACGTGAGAGCCAAGGAATTGGAAGGCGGCGTCCCATGCGTCGTAGAGCAAATCCTGCCGGTCCGGAGTACGTTTTCCCTGCTCCATGTAGTGGAAGTTGAATCGAAGGGTGAGATACCCGGCTCGGGCCATCCCCTCCGCCAGAAAGACGATCATCGGCTGGTTCATGTCGTTTCCGGCACCATGGGCAAAAATGATTCCCGTCTCCGCCCCGTTTCCCGGAGGGGCGGCAACGGTCCCTGAAACGGTCTTCCCATCCCTGAGGGAAATGGAAACCTTTTCAACTTTCATCCCGATCCTCTTCTCCCGGAGTTCAGACTCCCGCTTTTCCTGCCGGCCCGTGATTTCCCGATTCCGGGGGGATCGTGCTCACAAGCCTGCAATGTCCTATATAATGGAAGGGTTCGCGTGGCAAGGGCAGGGATCGGTGTGACCGGGGAGGGCATGAACCCTCCCCGCAAAGCTGTGTGCGGTTGCGGACGCGTGTCCGGCGATCAGGGGCCGACGGGCTTCGCCTCCCGGGATGACCGCGGTTTTGCCCATGGGCTCGCCGGGGTATGGTCCATGTTTCTCATTCCCGGGGGTCCTACTGCACCCCGGCGGGTTTGCATCCTCCCGAGCTTTCCTCGGCTCCTGCCGGCGGTCCGCAGGGAGTGATCGTTTTGACCGGGGCTCCCTCCAGGATGGTCAGGCTCACGTGGTAGCCCACATACGGATAGATCAATCCGTACCCGTTCTGGCTGCGACTGGATGCGGAAAGAATGAAGCTATAGGCGCAGGTTTCCGACGCCCGCCACTTGGATCCGACGGGAACGATCAAGTTGCTCGCCCCGTTCCACTTACCCGGACCGCTTTCTCCCACATGACCGGAATAGTTGTCCTGGTAGATGCTCTCGCTGAGATTGTTGCCGTGGATGGCGGTCAGGGCGAAGGCGTTGAGGGCCCCCCGGGCATCCGTCACCGAAACGTCGAAGTTGAACCCGGCCGGATCGGCCCCCTGGGTGATGATGGCGCAGGCGGGCACCGTTTCGCCCTCGTAGGTCACTTCGTTGATTGTGGGGATAGGGGCGGTATTGACCACATTGAGTTTCAGTAAGTTGCCGTCGGGAGCCGGCAGACGACGGCCGGCCGCGTCAAACAGTTCCAGCCTCAGACGGTAAAACCCGTCGGGCACCTGCCCGCTCTGCCAGCTGATCAGGAGGTTGGGCAGGTACCACAGGGTCGAGGGTGACGGGATCTGGTACTTCCCGTCGGCATTGGGACCGATGGAGGTGGGAACCCACTTGCCGCTGCCCGAGTCGAAGTAGAAATTGGTCCACGTCTGCAACAACATCTGCCAGACAGCCCCGTTGTGGTACCAAACCCGGTAGCTGCGAGCATGATCGACGGTGCGCAGCCGCTTCCAGTTTCCGAAGATGTTGAGCTTGCCGCCGAAGGGAGCATCCGTGGCCGCATAGTAGTCGGCGATGTTGAGGTTGGCGTTGCCCAAAGCATTGATGTACGTAGAAGGGACCATCCCGACCCCGGCGAAGGTGGGCCCGGTGCTTCCCGCGGGATATCCGGGATAGGTTGCAAGATCGATCAGGTAGAATGAGTTGGCAAGATTTGGGAATATCTTGTTTTGCGGCTGCCCCGACAAAAGGTGGGGGGTTTGGGACACCAGGGATACGTGCATCCGGACCTTGGCCATTTCTCCGGCAGACGTGGTCCATGTGGCCGGGTCGATCCCCAGCTCCGTCAGGTCCAATCGAAATTCATAGAATCGATGGGGTGTGCTCGATGCCGCTGTGGCCCCAAAACCGTACTTGCCCGCCGACAGCGCGCTGGTTTCCCGACAACCCGTGTAGGAGGAGGCCGTCTTATAATATGCCTTGATGAATTCCCGACCGTCCTGGCAGGCACTGTAATTGAAATCGACGCCGGCCGTGACGCTCGAGTTCCGATCGGTGTCCACGGCCAACACGAAATAGTCCCCGCCATAGGGGTCCGGAGTAGTGGGTACCGGGTCCTCGGTGGTGTCTGCCGTGAAATCCAGCAGCATGAACAGGTACTGCCCGTTGTTCTTGGTGCGCATCTGCCCGCCGGCCAGCGGGGTCACGGTGGCCCCGTTCCATTCACCGGGGGTAAAGGTCCCGTCAATGGAGGGCGGAGTGCCGGCCCAATGCCGCGCAACATCGATGTCCGCAAAGGCGTTGGCGGCCAGCAACAGCAGGCAAGCGCCCGTAAACAAGGCCCATGCGCGGCGTTTCCGGGCAACAGGAGAAACGGTGGTCTTTAGGGTGGTTTTCATGGTCTCCTCCCCTTCAAGAGTGAAGGTTCAACGATGCCGTTCATCAAACAACGGGCCGAACCGGTACCCATCGGCGGATGGAGCCTAGTTGTCCGAGGTTGCGTCGCGCTTGGTGCGAAGAAAGAGCTCTGATCCGCCCATCGTCACTCTCCGG